>Ga0302324_100023532_pt1 | contig 11913 bp, 8 predicted proteins | sample Palsa_T0_1_FD_201949 | JGI IMG/M metagenome (GOLD analysis project Ga0302324, IMG submission 201949) | Peat permafrost microbial communities from Stordalen Mire near Abisko, Sweden - Palsa_T0_1 | ecosystem: Environmental > Terrestrial > Soil > Palsa > Peat permafrost | place: Sweden: Abisko... | reverse complement strand
CGAATCGACCAGGATGCGCTCGGGATGCGCGCCGGCCAGAACATTGAAATACGCGAGGTAGTCGGGGAAGGCGATCGCCAGTGTCGAGACCTGCCAGAGCAATAGCGCGAGCAATGGCGCCCGCGCTCCGCGTGCGGGCCAGCGCTGCCAGGCCGCTGCCACCGCGCAGGCCGCACCCATGGCGAGCAACGGATAGGCAATGAGCACGTGCCGCACGCCGATATTGATATGGCTGTAGAGGCAGCAGAAAGCGAGTATCGAGACGAAGCAGGCGCTCGGGGCCAGCAGATAGAGGCTCCCGCGACGCCAGCCGCGCACAGCCAGCAGGGTCAGACCCGCCAGTCCGAGCCCGAGCAACGGCAGCGGCGTCTTGAACGTGAGCGCCACGAGATAGAAATACCACCACCCCATCATCGCCGTCTCGCCCAGCAGAAAGGAGGGGTGTCCGTATTCGTTGTGCCATTCGACGCCGAGCAGGTTCAGCGGCACTTCCTGGACACCGAGCAGAACCGGCATGCGCGCCGCCAGATGATAGGCAAACTCGTGTAGCGGCCCGGCGCTGCCGGCCATGAGGTCGAGCGCCGGGTCCCGTGCAAAGGTCGGGGTAGTGAGGTACACGAGGTTCGGTCCATAGACGCCGATGACGACCAGCAGCGCCAGCGGCAGTATCAGCGCTGCGGTCCCGCTCCGACGTGCCCATTGCGCGTTCAAGGGCACGCGGCGCCACAGCGCCAGGCGCAAGCCGATCAGCGTCATTAGAGCGATGCCGATGAACGGCACCGCCGACAATTTGGTCGCGACCGCCAGACCCACGCACAGCCCCAGACCGAGGGCTCGCCCCACGCTCGGCTTCTCGAACCAGCGCAGCAGCAGGTACAGGCTCGTCATCGTGAGCGCAGTCACGGGCACATCCAGGGCAACCACGGCGGCGTGGCCGAGAATCACGGGTGTGCAGACCAGGAATAGCACCGCGAGCAATGCCGTGCCATCTCCGTACCAGCGCCGGGTCCAGGCCCAAGTCGACCCCAGCAGCAGCAGCAGGAACGGCAGCATGCCGAGGCGCGCGAGGGTGAGCACCTCTTCATAGCTGGCGCTGGAGTGATAGAGCAGATTCCGGCCCTCAGCCTCACCGATCGGATCGGGATCGCCTTGGACGCGCACGCCGGCGAGGTAGGGTCCGAGCGCCGCCGCCAGCCGGGCGAGGGGCGGATGCTGGTTGTCGTAGATGTACTGCCCGCGATCGAGCAGCACGAGGCCCGCCGCCAGGTGTTCCGGTTCGTCCCAGAAATTGCCGAAGATACGGTAAGTCGATACGCACAGCGCACAGGCCAGCAGCGCGAGCAGCGTCAGCGCAGCCAGAGACCGGCGTGTCGACCAGCGTAATTGCAAACTTGCCTCGGAATTTGTGGAGCGAGCTTATGCCGCCGGTTCTACCGACCGGTGCAGCACGAGTTCTGAGCCGGGCTCACGGGAACGGGGCATATTCTATTCTAAATAGCCCGGCGGCTCGACCACTGCCCCTCTGGAGCCGCGCCGAGGCTCGCTTGCGGGAACCCAGAGCGGTGAGTAGAGTGCGAAAGTTTTTTTCTCGCTAGAACCCGAAGGTGCGCATGAGCGCGGAGATCCCGATGCACACCGACCAGCCCCGGCATGAGGCGGCCTGGGTCGTGCACAAGTTTGGCGGCTCCAGCGTGGCCGATGCACAGTGCTTCGAGCGCGTGGCCTCCATCATCGAGTCACCCTCGCTGGCCTCGGTGGGGACACCCTCGGTGCGCGCGCGGCTGGCGATCGTCCTCTCGGCCTGCAAGGGCGTGACCGATGAGCTGCTCGAGCTCGTCACGCTCGCCGAGCGCCAGGACTCGAGCTGGCGCGCACGCCTGGGCGTGCTGCGCACGCGGCATGCGGGCATCGCCGCGCAGCTGCTCGATGCGCAGGCGAGCGCGCAATACCTCGCCGAATTCGATCGCGACAGCGAGGATCTGACCGGCGTGCTGCAGACCACCAGCGTGATGCGCTCGGCGGCCCAGACCGTGCGCGATCTGGCCGCCGGCTTCGGCGAGATCTGGTCGAGCCGCCTGTTCCACCGTTATCTGCGACAGCGCGGCGTGCGTGAGGGCCTGCAGTGGATCGACGCGCGGCGCTGCGTCTGCGTCGAGTGGGGTCCGCTCGGCCCGGCCGTGCAGTGGCAGCAATCCCGCGACCAGCTGCAGGAACTGTTGGCCGCGGCCTCCCCGACCATCGCGCGCCTGTCGACGCTCGTGATCACGGGGTTCATCGCCAGCGATCCGCGCGGCGTACAAACCACGCTGGGTCGAAACGGCAGCGACTTCTCCGCCTCGATCTTCGGTGCGCTGCTGGACGCGGCCGAGATCCACATCTGGACCGACGTCGACGGCGTGCTCTCGGCCGATCCGCGCCGGGTCCCCGACGCGCAGGTCATCGATTCGCTCTCGTACAACGAGGCGATGGAATTGGCGTATTTCGGCGCCAAGGTGATTCATCCCCAGACCATGGCGCCGGCCGTGGGGCGCGACATACCGATCTGGATACGCAACAGCTTCGCTCCGCACCGGCACGGCACGCTGATCTGCGCCGAGCCGCGCTCGCTACTGCCGGTCAAGGGCATCACCAGCATCGAGAATGTGGCGCTGGTGAATCTGGAGGGCGCCGGCATGATCGGCGTGCCGGGCACCGCGCACCGGCTCTTCGGCGCGCTGCGCGAGGAGGCCATCTCGGTGATCCTGATCTCCCAGGGCAGCTCCGAGCATTCGATCTGCTGCGCGATCCCCCAGGCGCAGGCCGCGCGCGCCAAGAGCGTGCTCGCCGCCGCGTTCGCGCGTGAACTGGCGGAGGGGCAGATCCAGAACGTCGACGTCACACCCGATCTGGCTATCCTGGCGGTGGTGGGCGACGGCATGGCGGGCATGCCCGGAGTATCCGGCAAGCTCTTCAGCGCGCTCGGCAACGCGCAGATCAACGTGCGCGCGATAGCCCAGGGCGCATCCGAGCGCAATATCTCCGTCGTGGTGGACGGCAAACATGCGACGCGCGCATTGCGTGCCACCCACGCGAGCTTCTATCTCTCGCCCCATACGCTCTCGATCGGCATCATCGGTGCAGGTACGGTGGGCCGCGTGCTGCTCGATCAGCTCGCCGGTCAGCGCGAGCGTCTGGCGCGCGAGTTCAAGATCGATCTGCGGGTGCGCGGCATCCTGCGCTCCAGCCAGATGCGCCTGTCCGACCAGGGCATCGCGCTCGAGCGATGGCGCGAGGACTTCGAGGCTCACGCCGAGAGCGCGGACCTGGCGCGGTTCATCGATCACGTACGCGTGGATTATCTGCCCCATACCGTACTGATCGACTGCACCGCCGATGCCGAGGTGGCGCGGCGCTATCGCGATTGGCTCGCAGCCGGCATCCACATCGTCACGCCCAACAAGAAGGCCAACAGCAACGAGCTGTCCTACTACGAGAGCCTCAAGGCGGCGCGCCGCGAGAGCGGGGCGCACTATCTCTACGAGACCACGGTCGGGGCCGGGTTGCCGGTGATCCAGACGCTGCGCGATCTGCGCCAGACCGGAGATGAGATCACGCGTATCGAGGGGATCCTCTCCGGCACGCTGGCGTACCTGTTCAATGTCTACGATGGCAGTACGCCCTTCTCGGCGATCGTGCGCGAGGCCAAGCAGCGCGGCTACACCGAGCCCGATCCGCGCGATGATCTGTCCGGAACGGACGTGGCACGCAAGCTCATCATTCTCGGCCGCGAGATGGGACTCATGCTCGAGTTGAGCGACGTGGAGGTCGCGAGCCTGGTGCCCGCCGATCTTTCCGGCGGTACGAGCGAGGAATTTCTGGCCGGACTCTCGCGCTACGATGAGCCCATGAAGCAGCGCTACGAGCAGGCTCGCGCGCGCGGCCGCGTGCTGCGCTACGTGGGTTCGGTTGGCGCGGACGGCCGCGCGAGCGTCGGACTGGTCGAGCTCGACGCGAAGCATGCGTTCGCCAACATCGCGCTGACCGACAATGTCGTGCGCTACGCGACGGCGCGCTATTGCGACAATCCGCTCATCGTGCAGGGACCGGGTGCAGGGCCGGCGGTCACGGCCGGAGGCGTGTTTGCCGATCTGCTGCGTCTGGCGACCTATCTGGGGGCGCGACTTTGAGCCCTGCCAGCGCCAATGCGGGGCCGCGGACTTCGGCGCTCGCCTTCGCCCCCGCATCGGTGGGCAACGTGGCCATTGGTTTCGATATCCTCGGCTTTTCGGTCGATGCGCTGGGGGATCGCGCCAGGGTCACCCGGCTCGAGTCCCCGGAGGTGAGGATCGAGGCGATCCACGGCGTGGTCCGCGACCTGCCGCTGCAGGCCGAGCGCAATACGGCCGGCCGCGCGCTCATGGCGATGCGGGAGGCGCTGGGGCTGGAGTTCGGATTCGGACTCGTGCTCGAGAAGGGCATTCCCCTCGCTTCGGGTCTGGGCGGATCAGCGGCCTCCGCCGTCGCCGCTGTCGTTGCCGCCAATGCGTTGCTGGTGCAGCCGCGAACGCTGCTCGAGCTGCTCAAATATGCGATGCATGGGGAAGCGGTGGCCAGCGGCTCGATGCACGTGGATAACATCGCGCCCTCGCTCTTCGGCGGACTGGTGCTCACGGTCGGTATCGACCATCCGCGCGTCAAACAGATACCCGTCCCCGCGGCGATACGCGCCGTCATCGTGCATCCCCACATGTTTCTCTCGACGCGCCAGGCGCGCGCCATCCTCAAGCACAGCGTCGAGATGGCAGATTTCGTGTGGCAGACCGCCAACCTGGCGGGCTTCATCTCCGGCTGCTATACCAATGATCTGGACATGGTGCGCGAATCCCTGGAGGACGTGGTGATCGAGCCGCAGCGTGCGGCCCTGATTCCGGGCTTCGCCGAGGTGCGCAGGGCCGCATTGTCGGCCGGCGCGCTCGGCTGCTCGATCTCCGGTGCGGGACCGACCACCTTCGCCTGGTGCCTGGAGAGCCAGGCGCAGGCGGTCGGTGCGGCGATGGTGCTGGAGTTCGCGCAGCACGGTCTCAAAGCCGACCACTGGATCACCTCGATTGTGCCATCGGGCGCGCGCGTGCTGGACTGATGCGCTACTCGAGCACCCGCAATCCACAGCATCGGGTCAGCTTCAGCGAGGCGCTCTCGCAGGGCCTGGCTGCCGACGGCGGTCTGTACGTACCCGAGGCATGGCCGCAGCTGCAGAGCGCGGGGCTCGAGACGCTCGAGCGCGACGCGGGCTTGGCTGGCCTCGCAGTTAAGCTCATGGTTCCATTCGTGGCGGGCGACGGCCTCGAGAGCGAGCTCGAGGCGATCACGCGCGAGGCCTTCAATTTCGAGGCGCCGCTCGTGTGGCTCGATGACGCCCAGCGCCTGGGCGTGCTCGAGCTCTTCCACGGCCCGACCGCGGCCTTCAAGGATTTCGGCGCGCGCTTTCTGGCCGCGGCCCTGGCGCGCCTGCGGGGCGCACAGAGCCGACCATTGCAGATCCTGGTGGCGACCTCCGGTGATACCGGCGGCGCCGTGGCGGCGGCCTTTCACGGACGGCTCGGGATCGAAGTCACGGTGCTGTATCCAAAGGGGCTGGTCTCACCCACTCAGGAGCAACAGTTGACCTGCTGGGGCGGAAATGTGCGCGCACTGGCGGTACGCGGCCGCTTCGACGATTGCCAGCGGCTGGTAAAGGCAGCCTTCGCGGACGCCACGCTGCGCGAGCGCTTTGAGCTCTCCTCTGCCAACAGCATCAATCTCGGACGGTTGCTGCCGCAGACCGTCTACTATTGGGCCGCGAGCCTGCGTGTGGCTCGCGCCCATCATGAGGCCGCCTCGTTCGTGATTCCCAGTGGCAACCTCGGCAACGCGATCGCCTGCGTCTGGGCGCGGCGGCTCGGTGCGCCGATCGCCTCGATCGTACTGGCGCACAACGCCAATCGCACCGTGCCGGATTATCTGCGCGAGGGCGACTTGCGACCGCGGCCGAGCGTGGCAACGATCTCCTCTGCCATGGATGTGGGTAATCCGAGCAATCTCGAGCGGCTCAGCGCCCTGTACCCGGATGTGGCGCAGATGCGCGGCGCGCTCAGCGCCCAATCGATCGACGATGCGGCGACGCGCGAGCGCATCCGCCTCGATTTCGAGCGCTTCGGGCGCATCTGGTGCCCGCACAGCGCGGTGGCCGCGGAAGCCTACATGCGGCTGGAGCCGGCGGCGCGCGCGCGCGGCCGCTGGATTGTCGTGGCGAGCGCGCATCCGGCGAAATTTCGCGAGATCGTCGAGCCGTTGATCGGCGAGACGTTGCCGCTGCCTGAGAATCTCGCCCGGTTGTACGATCGGCCCGCAAAATCCACGATGATCGAGCCTGACATCGAGGCGCTCAAGCGCGCGCTTTGAATCATGGAACCATTGCCAAATATCGATCTGGAGCTGCTCGTGGTTCTGCTCGCCACCGCGGGCCTGGTCATGGCGCTGCTCTATGGCTGGCGCTGGGATCAGCGCCGGCGCCTGCGCGCCGTACGCACGCTGGCGGTCACCAGCTGCGGTTTCGATCACGTGCGCGACGTGTTGGTGCCGGACGGTCAGGGCACCGCACTGCACGTGGATTTTCTGCTGCTGACCGCGCGCGGCGTGATCGTGATCGACCTGCGCGATGTGGCCGGCAACATCTTCGGCGGCGATCAGATGAGCGATTGGACCGTGATGCACCGCGCGCAGCGCTATACCTTTGTCAATCCGCAGCCAGGCCTCTATGACCGCATCGCCGCGGTGCGCGCCCTCGCGCAGGGTCTGCCAGTGGAGGGACGAATCGTGTTCACGACGCGCGGCCGCTTTCCCAAGGGCCTGCCGCGGCACACCCTCATGCTCGATTCACTGCCTTCCGAGTTCCCCGCCTCGGACCGCGAGGTGATGCGCTCGCTGCTCGAGCGCTGGATGCCGGCCTGGGCCGCCATCAGAAAGTCCCTCGCACCCAGCCAGCTGGCTGCGCCGAAAGCCGCGATCTGATTCAGCGACTGCGGGCGCGGTCGCGCCACCGGCGCTTCATGAGTCGACCGGCGCCGGGGCCGGCAATCGAAACAACGTGCGCGCATGCTCGCTCGTGTGCGCGGCACACTCCTCGATACTTTCGCGGCGCGCGCGCGCGACGGCGCCTGCGATATGCGGCAGGTACATCGGCTCGTTGCGGCGCGATTTCGGTCTTGGGAGCAGATCGCGCGGCAATAGATAGGGTGCATCGGTCTCCAGCAACAGGCGCTGCGCCGGTATCTCGGCCACGAGCGCGGCCAGATGCGAGCCGCGACGCTCATCGCAGATCCAGGCGGTGATTCCAATTGACAGCTCGAGCGCGAGGTACGCCTCCAGCTCCGCGATGTTGCCCGTGAAGCAGTGCGCGACCGCGGCGCAGAGCGAGCCTCGATGATTGCGCAGCACCGCCACGAAATCCTCGTGGGCGTCGCGCTGATGCAGAAATACCGGCTTGGCACACTCTGCGGCGAGTTCGAGCTGCCATTCAAAGGCGCGCAGCTGCGCCTCGCGCGGGGAGAGGTTGCGATGGTAGTCGAGACCGCATTCACCCACCGCGACCACTTCGGGTTGTGCGAGCAGGGCGCGTAGCGCCGGCAGATCCGCGTGCAACAATTGCGCGGCGTTGTGCGGATGCACACCAGCGGTGGCGAACAAGGTGCGCGGATGGGCGCGCGTCAGTTCGAGCGCATCGGCGCTGCTCTGCAGACTCGCGCCGGTGACGAGCATCTGCAGCACGCCGGTCGCACGCGCACGCTCGATGACTGCCGAGCGGTCGGGCTCAAAGCTCTCGTGGGTCAGGTTCGCGCCGATGTCGATCCACTGCATGCGGCTACTGTAATGCGAGGCGGCGATGCCTGATATGATCGGCACAGTCCCATCACTGGATTTACACTGCACGCCGTTGGCCACCGAGCAAAAACTGCAGCAACTGTCACTCTGGGATGCAACGCCCAGCGAGCATAGCTGGTCGGTGCGGCAGAGCGCACGTGCGCGCCGGCTCAGCGTGCGCGTGTTCCGGCACGGCGGAGTGGAGATCGTGGTGCCCCCGCGCACCTCGCCGCAGCGAGTCAGCGCCTTCGTCAGCGAGCATCGTGAATGGATCGAGCGCCAGCGACGGCGATCCGCACTACCGGTCCATTGGCCGCTGCCACCCGTGTGCCTCACGCTCAGTGCCTTCGGCGAGCACTGGCGCTGCAGCAGCGGCGGAGGTGTGGGGCGTGTGCGCATCCGCGAGCTCATGAGCCGGGAGTTGCAGCTGCTCGGAGAGTTGAGTGACGCCGAACAGCTGCGACGCGCGCTGACCGTCTGGCTGGCGCGACGCGCCTGGCAGGGCTTCGAGGCGCCGCTGCGCGCGCTGGCCCTCCAGATGGGAGTGCAGCCGGGCCGGTTGCAGGTGCGCTGCCAGCGCACGCGCTGGGGCAGCTGCTCGCGACGCGGTACCATCAGCCTGAACGTCTGCCTGCTGTTCCAGCCGCCTGAGGTACTGCGCTACCTGATGATCCATGAGCTCGCGCACCTGCGGCACATGAATCATTCGGCACGCTTCTGGGCCGAGGTGGCGCGGCAGGAACCGGATTGGAAGGCCCTCGATCGCGAGCTGCTGCAGGGCTGGCGGCGCGTGCCTTCCTGGATTTTCCGGTGAGCGGCGCGCCGTCCGATCCCACCGACGCTTCCGAGTCCACTGAGGCCACGCCAGCATCGGACGGCCACGCGGCGCAGGCCGCGACGCGCGTCGAGCTGGCCGATGAGGGCGTGCACTGGGACCTCGGCGCCTCGCTTTCCTACAGTCAGTATCTGCGGCTCGACCGCTTGCTCGATGCGCAGCAGCCGCTCTCAGGCGAGCACGATGAGATGCTGTTCATCATCGTGCATCAGGTCTCCGAGCTCTGGATGCGTCTGCTGTTGCACGAGTTGCACGGGGCGATCGAGTGCGTGCGCCGCGACCGGCTCGGCCCCTCGTTCAAGATGTTCGATCGGATCGGGCGTGTACAGGCTCAATTGCTGGCCGTCTGGGAAGTGCTCGCGACCATGACGCCGGCGGACTACTCCGCGTTCCGCAACGTGCTCGGCCGCTCGTCGGGTTTTCAGTCGCTGCAGTACCGGGTGCTGGAGTTCACGCTCGGCAACAAGCACCCGGAGATGATCGAAGTGCATCAGCGCAATCCAGAGGACTATCAGGCTTTGAGCCGGGCGCTGGCGGCGCCGAGTCTGTATGACGAGGTCCTGCGCCTGCTGTCGCAGCGCGGCTATGGCTTGCCGGCCGCGGTGCTGGCGCGCGACTTCACGCAACCCTATGTACCTTCCAAGCAGGTCACGGCCGCCTGGCTGGCCGTCTATCACAACGCCGCGAAGGACTGGGACCTCTACGAGCTCGCCGAGCGCCTGGTCGATATCGACCATCGCTTCCAGATCTGGCGCTTCCAGCACATGAAGACCGTCGAGCGCATCATCGGCTACAAGCCCGGAACCGGCGGCACGGCCGGGGTGCCGTACCTCGCCAAGGCGCTGCGGCTGCGGCTGTTCCCCGAATTGTGGGAGGTGCGCACGTCGATGTAGCGGTCGCGAGCACGCCGGCTTCAAGGGGCCGCGTGCCGCGACCAGTGCAGTTCCTGCACCTGCGCGTCCGTGCCACGCCGTGCTCGCGCCGAGCCGTTGATCAGAAAAGCACGTCGCGCGAGCTGCATGTGCGCCAGGTCGGAGCCGCTGTTGCCATAGGCGCAGACGAGCCCGGGAGAATCGCGCGCGATCAGCGCCTGCAGGCAGCGCTGCTTCTCCTTGCCATAGCAGTTGGCCGAGGCCAGGCGGCCATCGAGCCGTCCATCGTCGCGCCAGCGCACGCGGCTGCACAGGCTCTCATCGAATCCGAGCCCCTGTGCGATCAGGGGCACGTACAGATCGGTGCTGGCCGACATGAGCAGCAGCCGATCGCCCTGCAGGCGGTGCGCCCTGATCGCCTCCAGAGCCTCGGCATAGAGGCCACGGCGCAGCAGACGCGGCACGAATCGATCGGCCCAGCGCTGGATCTGCGCGCGCGTGAGACCGCCGAGGGCCGCATGGATCGCGGCGCCCTTGAGGTGCCCGCGGTCGTGTCGTATCAAATACCGGAAAAGTGCCGGCAATACGAGCAGCATGCGCGGCAGCCGCCAGGGGTGGCGCCACAGGTAGCCGAACAGGAACGGCAGCAGGGTGTCATGGCGCGTGATGGTACCGTCGAGATCGAATACCGCCAGATTGCCGCTGCTGGGCGCATCACGCGGCACGGGTCTGACCGGCGAGCTGGCGCAGCACGTATTGCAGAATACCGCCGTGGCGGAAGTACTCGCGCTCCTTCGGGGTGTCGATGCGTACGCGAACCTCGAAGCGCAGCGGCGCTCCCTCAGCAGGCGTTGCCACGACCGTGGCGAGGGGGGCGCGTTCGTCGTCGAAGCCCGTGATCTCGTAGTGCTCATGGCCTGTGAGCCCGAGCGAGTGGGCTGATTGGCCGGCGGCAAATTGCAGCGGCAATACGCCCATGCCGATGAGATTGGAGCGGTGGATGCGCTCGAAGCTCTCGGCGATCACGGCGCGCACGCCGAGCAGCATCGTGCCCTTGGCGGCCCAATCGCGCGAGGAGCCGGTGCCGTATTCCTTGCCGGCGAGGATGATCAGCGGCGTCTGATCGGTCTTGTAGCGCATGGCCGCATCGTAGATGCTGAGCTGCTCGCCCGTGGGCAGATACTGCGTGACGCCACCTTCCGTGCCGGGCAGCAGCAGGTTACGTAGCCGGATATTGGCGAAGGTGCCGCGCATCATGACTTCGTGATTGCCGCGCCGCGCTCCGTACTGATTGAAATCCACGACCTGCACTCCCTGTCCCAGCAGATAGAGTGCGGCCGGGCTGCTGCGCGCGATATTGCCGGCCGGAGAAATGTGATCGGTCGTGACCGAATCTCCGAGCAGCGCGAGCACGCGAGCGCCCCGGATCGCCGCAATCGGGGCCGGCTGCATCCCCATACCGTCGAAGTAGGGTGGATTCTTGACGTAGGTGGAGGCCGGATCCCACGCGTAAACCTTGCCGGTGGGGACCTTGATGCTCTGCCAGCGCTCATCGCCGGCGAATACGCTGCTGTAGCTGCGGCGGAACATCTCGGAGTCGATATTGCGCAGCACGCATTCGCTCACTTCCTTGGGTTCGGGCCAGATGTCGCGCAGGTACAGCTCCCGGCCCCCCGTGCCGACGCCGAGGGCTTCGGTGTTCAGATCCAGATCGAGCGTTCCGGCAAGGGCGTAGGCGACCACCAGCGGCGGGGAGGCGAGGAAGTTCATCTTGACCTCCGGGTGCACGCGACCGTCGAAATTGCGGTTGCCAGAGAGCACGGCGCAGCCGATGAGGTCGCCGGATTTCACGGCCGCGGAGATCTCGGGCTTGAGCGGACCGGAATTGCCGATGCAGGTGGTGCAGCCGTAGCCGACCAGGTCGAAGCCGATGCTCGCGAGCTCCTCGAGCAGTCCGGCGCGTTGCAGATAGTCGCTCACCACGCGCGAGCCGGGCGCGAGACTGGTCTTGACCCAGGGCTTGGCGCGCAGTCCGAGCCGATGTGCGTTGCGTGCCAGCAGTCCGGCCGCAATCATCACGAAGGGGTTGGAGGTATTGGTGCAGCTCGTGATGGCCGCGATCAGTACCGCACCGTCGAGCAGCTCGAAGGATTGTCCGTCCAGCTTGACGCTCGCGCGCCCGGTGGCCGCCGGCTGCGCGCGTGCGCGTTCTGCCGTCATGCGTGCGTGATGGGTTCGGTAGACGCTGCGCGCGAGGCGCAACGGCACGCGATCCTGCGGCCGGCTCGGGCCGGCGAGGCTCGGCTCGACCGTGCCCAGATCCAGCTC
>Ga0302324_100023531_pt1 | contig 11913 bp, 9 predicted proteins | sample Palsa_T0_1_FD_201949 | JGI IMG/M metagenome (GOLD analysis project Ga0302324, IMG submission 201949) | Peat permafrost microbial communities from Stordalen Mire near Abisko, Sweden - Palsa_T0_1 | ecosystem: Environmental > Terrestrial > Soil > Palsa > Peat permafrost | place: Sweden: Abisko... | reverse complement strand
TTCTCCAGGGCGCGCACGAGGAACTCGGAGCGCCCGGTGGAAAAGTTGTCGAACCCGACCACGTCGTGCCCGAGGGCCAGAAGCCGGTCAGTGAGATTGCTCCCCACGAAGCCGGCGGCGCCTGTGACAAAGGCGGTCAATGGATGGATCTCCTCTCGATTGCCGAATCCGCGCGGTCGAACGCGAGGACTCCAACCTGGCTATTTCGGCCCCTCTGTTCCGTTCGAAATGCCAGACGATATCCTAGCGCGCTGAAGTGCTTCTTCAGCTCGTCGGCACGGCCAAAATGATACTCCAGGCGCACCCGTTCAATACGGCGCCAGATCCGGGGAGCCGTGCCAAATACAATGTCGTATTCGCTTCCTTCACAATCCAGTTTTAAGACATCCACCCTCTCAAGGTGATGGCCTTCCACAATTTCGGTAAGAGTGAGGGCCTTCACCGAGATACCCCGATTGTCGTGGGGCAGCGGAGTAACGTGTCCGCTGGCGTTTCCCTCTGGGTAGAAGATCACGTTCGAGGCCTCAGCACCGACAACCGCGGCTTGACAGGGAAGAATCTGCGCACCCAAACGGTTGTCCTCGACATTCTGCAGAAGCGTCTTATAAAGAACCGGGTCCGGCTCGTACGAATACACGACCGCAGCCCCGGAAATGACAGCGTACAGGCTGAAAGAGCCAAGGTGCGCACCCACATCAATGCAGATCGCGTTCCGGGCGATCCGGCCGTAATCCCTTCTACCGAAGACAACCAGCAGCGTGGAAACATCGTCCTCGTCGCCGGAGAGGCGAATACGGAGGCCGGATCTTGTTTCCACGTACAAGCCGGATGGACATGTCCTGAGAAGGTAGTGCCGCGCCAGTCGCAAAGGATGGCGAAACTTCGCAACGCCGAGGATACTTCGCAATACCGTGGGGCAGTTCAATGCGGCGCTCAGAAGGCGGACTGGTTCCCTTCCAAGAAACTTCTTTCGCATCCAGGAGCTGAGCATCTCTCTCAGTCTACCCTCGTCATTGAAACAATATGGCGTTGAAACGCAGGCCGGCATCGTGAGCCGTGGATGCGGCTAGATTACAATTCCACTGAATCGGAGCCGAAAAAGGAGAATCCGGATGAAACGCTTCATCATTCGCCTGATCGGACCAACGGCTAAGAAGCACTTACAATATTTGATATACCGGCTGACAGCTTTTGCGAAGCTCTCTGGCTCGGGAACGCGCGAATGCCCAATTTGCGGTTATACCGGCCCTTTTGGGGCATTTGGTTTGCCTCCACGCCTTAACGCACAGTGTCCTCATTGCGCCTCTCTGGAGCGGCATCGGCTATTGTATCTTGCCTTTGTGCAGTGCAATCTTCTTAGTGACTCCGACAATATCCTGCATTTCGCACCGGAACCTTGTATAACCGGCGTAATCAAGAAGCTCAGCAAACCCAGCGCAACTTATCGGTCAGCCGATCTGAATACTGGCGTCGCCTCCATGGAGTTGAATATCGAAAAGATCGACTTGCCTGACAAGTCGATGGATTTCGTCATAGCATGTCATGTTCTGGAGCATGTCGAATCGTCGAAGGATGGGCTACGACTTATGAGAACCCTGCCATAACCAGCGAGGCCGACCGTGACATCCATTTTGGCCAGTGGGACCATGTAAGGTGCTACGGGGCGATTTTAGGGATCGTGTACTTGTGTCTGGCTTCTCTCTGGATGAGTTCACCAGCGATGGCGCCGATGCTGTGAGATATGGCCTGTCCCGCGGCGACAGGGTCTTTATCTGTTCGCTATTGCACTCCCTTCAGTCCGGAAGATCTAATCCCTCGTAAGTTGACATGCGGCTGCGCAGGTGCGCTCACAACCATAACTTGCGAAAGTAACTTTACAGATGCTGATTCAGATATCGGCTATAAAGAGGCTGTGAGAAAAAGGAGATCGCCGAAATAATAACCAGAGCAAGAGCCAACACACGGATCTTCCGGACGGTCTCCACGGCTTCGGAAACATGTCGGCCGGCGAGAGACGGCGCATCGCGATGTGAAGCAGCGCAAATATGAAGTCCATGAGCAACTAACAGCTGTGATCGACTAAAATTGACGCGATTCGGGGCCCACGCTATGGTGAATGCTGGGCGTCCACCCGTCAGGGTGCCCACAGAGGGGTTCGGTGGACTCGGAACAACCTTCAGTAGCACCAGGCCCAAGCCTTCAGAGCCGAATCGCCCGCAACTCAATTTGGTCTGCCATCGAAGTGGCCATCGGCATTGTCGCGACGCTGGCCACCACCATCCTGATTGCCCGGCTCATCGGACCGGCACGGCTGGGATATTTCAATTACATCTACTGGCTATCGAACACCGCTGGAGGACTCGCGTCCCTGGGCATCCCGGCCACAACGGGCAAGTACATGGCGGAGTATCTGACTGGCGGCGAGAGGGGTGTCGCGCGAACGATTTTCTTCTTCACCCTGCGTGCGCAAAGCGCCATCGCGCTGCTGATGACGACCATTGGCTTGATCCTTGTGTTTGCATTCGTCGATCCGGCCTACCGCCGCGCGGCGATATTCCTGATTGTGGCGATGTTGATCCAGATGCTGGCCTTCATCCCCTCGATGGCGAATATGGGGGCCGAGAAGGTGGCGGCCAACACCCGCGGGGCGTTCGCCGGCACAGTGGTTTATGTGCTGCTGGTAGGTCTGAGTCTTTTCCTGGGATGGGACCTGCTCGGAATCGCTTGCGCAGTGTTTCTGAGCCGCCTGGTGGAGTTGGGAGCAAAGCTGATTCCGGTGCTCGGTTGGGTCCGCGAAATACCGGCGGCGGAGCTTCCGGCCGGGGTGAAAAAGCGCATGATTTCGTTCTCGGGCCAGAATATGATCCTCCTGATCCTGAATGTGGTGGTCTGGGACCGGTCAGACATGGTTTTCCTGCGGATCCTGCAGAGCGATACCCGTCAACTGGCCTTCTTTTCCGTGGCATTCAGCATCATCGAAAAGCTGTTGCTGGTTCCGCAAACCTTCGCGGCCGCGGTGGGAGTGAGTCAGTTTTACGAATCCGGCCGCGACCGGGAACGGCTGCTTCGAATGACCACCACGGCGGCGAAGTATGTGTATCTCTGCGGCCTTCCGATGCTGGCCGGAGCGGCGGCGATCAGCGCACCGCTCATCGGCACGCTTTATGGACCCCGCTACCTGCCTATGGTTGGCGTGTTTCAAATGATGGCCATCTTTGCGATTCCCCGGCTGGTGTTTCTGCCTGCCTACAATCTGTTACTTGCCACCGACAACCAGAAGCCTCTGGTGATGTGGAGCTGTGCCTGCGGTGTAGCGAATGTGTTGCTCGATTTGACGCTCATCCCATCCTTCGGAGCCTTTGGCGCCGCGGCTGCCAATGGGATGACTCAGACTTTGGCCGCAATCGGAGTCTGGGTTATTGTCGGCCGTTGCTATTCGATTCATCTGGACGCCGCGTTCTTCAAAAGACTTACCGCAGCTTGCGGTGCGATGGCCGCTATTGCGCTGTTGACCGTTTATGCACTGCACTCCTGGCTGGCGGTGGCGGCAGGCATCGGAGCCGGCATTACGGTATTCGTGCTGGGCCTTCGTTTCGCGTCAGTGCTTGCGGCCGAAGATCGTCAACGATTATTGTCCCTGGAGCCGCGATTGCCTGCGAGGATTCGGACCTTGTTTCGCGAGTTCGTAATGTTTATCGCGCCGCAGGCGGGACAAGCGACGAGCTTCAGTGAGAGCTGAGATGCCCGTCAGGCACCTCGAGTTCCGCTCTGCGGGCTCACGCCTGCGCAACGAAGCCGACGCTCGTACTGGCGAGTTGTTCCGGAGGATAATGCCTGAACTCAGGCGCGATCGCGAGCGTAGGCAGAACGGAGAGCAACTGGGGGTTCGGTTTGCTCTTGTTCAAGACAATCCGCAGGCCACTTTGTTCCGCCATATCCATGAAGTCGCTGGGGCGTAAACGGTTCTGATAGAGGAGGCCGTTATTCCATTTTGACCATTTTTGCTGGGGATAAATCAGGTAGTTAGCCGCAGTGATGTTACGGTCGAAATATGCGTAGTGATCTCCGCAGTTGACGCTGTGAATGGCGAGGCCCCCCTTGCGGAGAATCCGGCGGGTTTCATGCATGATGCGGAGGATCGCGTCGGCGGGAACGTGCTCCAGAACGCTGTTGGAGAAAACCACGTCCACGCTAGAGTCCGGCAATCCACTGCCGGCCGCATCGTGAGGGGCAAGATATTCAATGTTGGCGGCGCGCAGAAGCTCCTCCGCCGTCTTTGCATTGCACAACGACGCATAGTCCGCTTGAACTTCGGTAAGCGGTCTGAAGCTCGCCTCCGCGATTGCCGGCAGATGATGCTCGAGGCGGCCAAGCATCCGGAACGTCATCTTGCGATTCAGATGCCGGGTAACGTCAAAGGTCCGGCAACTGCGCGCACCGGCCAGCCGGTAGCAGATGGGTAAAGCCGGGTACCAGCCGGTTCCCACTTCAACGTAGTCGAGGTTCTGAGGTCTCACGCCCAACTCTTGCATGTTCGCTATCAGGACCAGCCAGTCATCGACTACCTTGGCATCCACATTCGCCTCAAAATCGCGAAGACCACCAAGCGTGGTCTGAAGACAATTGTTGATAGCGCCTCCGCCGGGCATTCTACTCAACACGCCTTGGACCACACCTTTGACGCGCCAGTTCATTCAGGTGGGATCCTCAATGAGTGGTGCCGGCGAGGCGAAGGGCGGAGTCTTTCACATCAGCTTTGGAAAAAGTCCGAAGCAGGCCCTCGCGCGTGCCGACCGCCGGCGTCCAACCCAACTGGTCGCGGGCCGCGGAGCCGTCGAATGGCGAAATGGGCGCGAGCGACCGAATCTTATAGCGCGAGAGAGACACGTCGCGGCGAAGCATTCGCCCAAGCAGTTCCACGCCGAGGGCGAGAGTATAGAGCGCGAGCTTCGGTACGTAGGAAACTGGAGGGGCCGAACCGTGCCCCTGGGCCACTTCAATGTACTCACGCTGGGTCAGCGTGACGGGGTCCACCAGTTGAAACACGAGACCGGACGCATTCGGACGCGTTGCCGCCAGGAGCAGCGCATCCACAGCGTCCTCGACATAGACCAGATTGAGAGGCAATCGGCCCGAACCCATCACCAGCCATCGGCCGGCCAGCCCAATGACGCCAGATGGCGGCGTTTTTTTCGCGCCGGGACCGAAGATCTGCCCTGGACGAAGGATGACCGCCGGCAGATTCTGTTTCCGAATCGCATCAAGCACGGCGTTTTCGGCGATCAGCTTGGATTGCGAATAGGCGCCTCTCAGCTCGGGGTGCGGCTCGATAGGAGAGAATTCCGTGATGGGAAGGCCATTGCGATGGCCGGCCTGATCGAGCACACTCAACGAGCTAACGTATACGAGGCGCTTGACTCCATGGCGTAGGCAAGCCGCCACAATATTCTTCGTCCCCCAGACCGTGCCACTTTCAAAGGCCTCGGCTCCGCCGCGCATTCCGGCGCCGAGGTGATACACCAGTTCGACGCCTTTGACCGCGCGCTCAACGGCCTCCGGATCGCCCAGGTCTCCGTGAATGACGTGCACTCGCGGATTTCCTTCCAGACTGGGAACGGCACGGCGCGCCAGTACGCGAATCGATTCACCATTGCCGAGCAGCCGTGCGACCAGGGCGCGCCCGAGAAACCCGCTCGCCCCGGTGACCAGCGTTCGCGCGGGTGGAGGTTCGGCCGATGCCTGCTCCAACATCGCTCGCTTGTCGCCGGAAGCTGCGCGAGTGGCTTGCTCTGCCCAGGCAACAATGCGCCGGCCCTCTTCCGCGGAAACCGGCGGCGCGACTCCCTGGTGCAAGGCTTCGTAGAACTTCGTCACCGACACTCCAATGCCCGGTGAAGGCGGCAGACTTCCAGTGGCGAAGCGCACAACGTTGAAGGAAGTTTTCAGGAAGGTGGATGTCGAGTTTGTTGCCGCCGAGACAATCCGCTGGACCATCGTCGGCGCGGGCAGCCGTTTGCGTACGGTGCAAATTTGCAGATAGCAATCGACGTGGACGACGCCGCGGGTGCCGTGGATGATGAGCTCGTTCTGCACCGGCCGCACATTCCACGACAGGTACATTTGCCCGTTTCCACGCTCGCATCGGACGAACCCATGCCACTCGTCGAAGGTCAGATGTGGATCCCGGCCGGTTGCGACATGGCGTACGTCCACACCCTGGATGGCGCCGAGAAAGGTTTCCATCAACGATAATCCGTGGACGCCGATATCGAGAAACGGATACGCGCCTTCCCGATAGTGAGCCGGCATCGCGCCGCCCGGATAGGGTGGATACTCCGAGCTTCGCAGGAAGTTGACGGCCAGAACGTCGCCGCAGGCGCCTCCCTTCACCAGACGTAGCGCCTCTAGCACCACCGGGTCCATGCGCGCGGAATGGCTGACCGAGAGGATGCGGCCGGTCTCCCCTGCGGCCTTCAACATACGGTCACATTCGTCCGCCGAGTTTGCCATCGGCTTCTCAACGAGAACGTGGCACCCCATCTTCAGGGCCTGCACGGCCAGCGCGCAGTGGGATGCGGGGGGAGTGAGGATATGGATTACATCCAGACCCTCGCGCGCCATGTGGTCAAGATTCTCGTAGACGCGGCCAATTCCGGCTCCCTTCGCCGCTTTCGTGGCGCGTTCGAGATTCGAATCGCACAGCGCAGCCACCTCGACGTAATCCAACCTCTGCAGGGCCTGAAGATGATACTTGCTGACGTAGCCCGTCCCGACCAACCCCACGCGGAACTTCTTCTTACTTGTGTTACTCATTGATTTTTCCAACCGTTGCCTGGGACGTGGTCGGCTCGAGACGGTTCGTCAGCGCGGCGACTGGATCCTCGCGTCGCCCGATGGCATCGATGGCCTGATACATTTGCCAACAGGATACATAAAAAAACGGCCATTGCCGGTGGCCACATTCGGTCTGAACTGCCTCGAAGAGCGCATTGAGTCCCTCCGGCAGCAGAGCCGACGAATTTCGTTCCTGCGTACCATGGGTGAACAGTTTGATGAAAACGTCTCTGCCCACCCGCGGCGCCCAGGCAAGCCACCGCTGGACCCGATACCGCGACGGCAGATCGTATCCGGCGATTTCGCCCTTTTCTATCCGTGGCACGAATCGCTCGGCCCACCGGATTCCCAACGGGCCAGGTATCATCAACAGGGCCTTCGCTTGACCGGCAGCCGAGTCGCCCGCCTTGAAACGCTTGCCCCGATCGTACGATTTGGGCGTGGCCGGATCATCCACCGCCCAATAAATCTGGTTGACCGTCCGCGCCTGCGCCGGCGAGTTACCGCAGGGCATCGTGAAGTCGGCATAGCAACCCAACTCCTCGAGCAGGGTAATTTCGTTATTGAGGCCGCAGTAGCGTCCGTCAGGCAGAGAATTATCCAGCGCCCAGTTGCCGTGAATGAAGGCGAACCGTACCTGGCCCTGGTGTCTACGGAGAAGGCCATGCTTGTGAAACAACGTGTCCCGGAAGCCGCTCATCCGGTCGACAAAATCCTGTTCGCCCTCGCCATCGTGGTGGATGTGGATCTCCACGTCCCCAATTCCCGCGCGCGTAATTTCCGCAAGAGCGTCGATCAGATGCGGACGGTATTGTTCCTGGGGATAGAAGAACGTGTAACGGGGAGGCCGCCCGGCGGAATCGCGGTAACGCTCAGCGATAGAGGGCCAGTGCCGGCTCCAGAGCGCAATTCGTTCCGTTGCCGTTTTCTCGTCGGCAAGACCTACGAACGGTTCGTAATGGTCCGCAATGGCGAGCCAGACGCGCATCGGGCCGGCGGCCGGTGAGGTCCATCGCGCAAACGTGTTTCGCAAATAACCGGGTAGCCAGAGCTCAGCGTGTCGGGGAAGTTTCACTCGACCCTTCCCGCGGCGCCATCCGGAACCTGAAGCCGGGCTTGACCAGTAAGAATGAAGTCTGCCTGACCGCCGCCATCCACAAAGAATTTGACTCTCAGGTCCGAAGAGGAATGCGGCACGAGCTCCTCCTTTTCCGGGGTTTTCATTTTGCGATGATCGTCGGATTAGACTACACCAGACAGCCACGGAGGATCCGGATGTCTTGAATGGCGTGCATTGCTCGACCTGGCCTTCCGGTTCTATTGTCTCCGACTGCGACCTGGATAGGCAGTCGCCGAAAGGGTCTCAACACAGTCAGCCCCGCTCGAGTCAAGATGACGCCAATCAGTCCGCAATTGTACTTACCTGCGCAGACTTCGATGACTCAAGCTCGTCCCCTTGGGATTCATGTAGAGAACTGCGGACCAGGGTTCAGACAAAGAATGAGTCGATGAAATTTATACACTTCGGCAATGACTGGTTTGCGGAGAACCGGACCAGCAGCCATCACATCGCGAAGAGAATTGGAACCAGATACCCGATGCTCTATGTCGAGGTGCCAGGGCTGAAAAAGCCCAGCGCGAGCACGCGCGATCTGCGAAAGATAGTGGAAAAGCTCCGATTGACTTTTCAGCCGCCGCAATTGGTGGCGCCCCACTTCTGGCGAATGACATTGCCGCAAATGCCGTTGAGGCGCTTTGCGTTCATCCGAAATGGAAATCGAATACTTTCCCGTTTTCTCATGCGCAGGGCAATTCGAAGCCTCGACTTCAAGGACGCAATCGCGTGGTTTCATGTGCCGCATCCTGGATTTCTAGCCAAGCAACTGGGAGAGAAGCTCACCGTCTTCTATTGCATTGACGATTACTCAAGGCTTCCGGAGGTCGATGAAATTGCCGTTCAAGACATGGATGACACACTCACAGCAACCGCGGACATCGTCTTTACCTGTAACAAAACACTGATGGAGACTCACAGTCGACATAATGCCAATGTCCACCTCTCACCACACGGAGTGGAGTTCGAGATGTTCGCGCTTTCCGCTTCGCCCACAATGGAGATTCCCGAAGAGGCGAAAGAGTTACGGCGGCCGGTCATCGGCTGGTGGGGAGTACTCGATTTGCGAGTGGATATTTCCATTCTGGAACATGTAGCCGTCGCACGTCCGAACTGGACAATCTTGCTCATCGGGCGCACGGCGGTGAATGTGGCTGCACTAAGCCGCCTTGCGAACGTCGTACTTGTTGGAACAAAGCCGTACACCGACCTACCCAAGTGGGCAAAGGCGATCGACGTCTGCATCCTGCCTTACACACAATCCGCCTGGACGGAGCGATCCAGCCCCTTAAAAGTGCGGGAGTACCTTGCCGCCGGGAAGCCGATTGTAGCAACTCCATTCCCCGAAGCCGAGATGTTCGGATCGCTGGTGCAAGTCGTTGCAGATGGACCAGGATTTGTCTGCGCGATCGAGGAGGCGCTCGCAACGGACACACCCGAGCGGATATCTCTGCGCCAAAAAGCTGTTCGGTCAAATACCTGGGAGACAGTTGTAGACAATGTGTTAGAGAAGCTAGAAGCTGAACTGCGGGCTCGCCGTGGAAAGTAAATGCAGCGCGATCAAAAACGCGGCTGGTAAACTTTGAATACACGTGTCGATATTTACGATTGTGCTCGACAACTTTATCAGGGCATTCGAGGTCTTTTTATCTCTCGCGATCGCGTCTACGTGCTGGGCTCCGGCCAGCGGGCGCGGTCGGTGGTCGAATTACTGCGCAGCTGCGGCGACGCTGGTACGGCGATTGTGGGTTGGAAAGAAGGCGACGGGAACGAGGGGCAACATAGCGACTTCGCCGCGGAACTTCGTAGGTACTGCAGCTCTCCTGCCAGTATCGACCGCGTCATTGTGGCCCTGGAAGACCGTCGCGGAACGGTGCCGATACCCGAACTTCTCGATCTTCGACTTCGCGGCGTTGTAATTGAAAGTGCAAGCACGGCTTTGGAGAGAATTACGGGAAGGCTGGCGCTCAGCGAGATGAATCCAAGTGCCTTTATCTTCACGGATGCGTTCAAAGTGAAACGTTCGCAACAGATTGTCCGGCGCATGATATCGGTTCCTGCCGCTTTTGTTGGGCTGTTGCTTTGCCTGCCGTTTATTCCCTTTATCATGCTGGCAGTCCGACTTTCTTCGCCGGGCCCGGTGTTTTTCAGACAGACGCGGGTTGGACGGCATGGAAGTCTATTTACCGCATTCAAGTTCAGGACAATGCGGCAGGGTGCTGAGAAGGAAGGAGCGGTCTGGGCCATCGAGAACGATCCGCGCATTACACGCGTGGGCGGTTTTATGCGCGCAACTCGCCTGGATGAGATTCCTCAACTCTGGAATGTACTGCGCGGAGATATGGCGTTTATTGGTCCCCGGCCAGAGCGCCCCGAATTTGTGCATTGGCTCAGCAAACAAATCCCATACTACGATCTGCGTAACATGGTCAGGCCTGGAATCACAGGTTGGGCTCAAGTGCGGTATGGATACAGTGCGACCCTGGAAGGGAGTAAGGTGAAGCTCGAGTATGACCTCTACTATCTCAAACACCTTTCTCTTGGATTCGATCTGCTTATTCTATTTGAGACGATCAAGACGATCATTCAGCGAAAAGGTGCGCGATGATCACCTCATCGGGGACGAGGCGAAATTGCGGAGTGATCAACCACGCGCTCGGAGTTAGATGAAAGTCACTTAGTCAGTCGAGCGTCCGCGGAATGCGCTGCGCTCAGCATGGCAGCAGACTGGCCGAGAATGATCGCGATAATAATGTACTGAATATAGAAAGATTGTCTGAGGGGGATGACAAACTCCGAATTTTCCATCTGCTCCACAAAACAGTACATAAACAACAACATAGTGCATTGTAACGAAACAGAAGTCACGGCGTTGTTTGGAACGCTTAAGAAGGAGCGTTTATTCGCGCAGCTCCACCCCAAGGCGACTGTTTTGACTAAGATCATTGCGTAAACGGCAAGAGCCAACCAACCGGCAACTCCCAGGACTTCTAAGTAGCCGTTATCGATTCCCTCGACCTTATATTGTTCCCAGGGCCCTCCTTTCACTGGTCGTTCAGGGCGGGCAACGTAGCCCATCCCCAGCGGGTGGTCAACGGAGTATTGTAATAATGCTTTCCATTGCACGACCCTACCGCTGCCACCGAGAAGATCTCCACCTATCTGATTATGGCTGACTGCAACCCAAACGCGGTGCGAACCAAACATTGCCAAAACCAAACCGGTGAGCAGGACAGCAGTTACTGCAATCATGCTGATTTTGATGACAAGGTGCTTCCCTGTTCTTGCCCATTCGATACCGAGCACAATCAAGACGAGGATCAGTGAGATCTCAGCACCTCTCCATTGGCTCGCTATAAGTGCGATGGTGCTGGCGAGGAAGAAAAATGCAGATAAAATCTTCGATTCGAGGGAATGCAGGAAACTGCATGCCGAGATGATGGCGATGACTGGACAGACAATGTACACCGAACAAATGCCGCCTCCCAGCAGCCGAATTCCGTAGCCGGTGGTTATAATGGCGAGCTGCGGTTTGAAAGGAAGGACCAGCAGTAATAGACCAAATAGTGCAAGACAGATGAACCTTAGTCCAAATACAAACTGCATCCAATCTGGCGGATTCCGGTAAACATCGATAAGAAACTCAAGCACACAGATCAAGTTAAGAAAATACAGGAATGCGAAGCCGATCATTACCAAAGGTCTGGGCGAGTACACACAAGAAACCGCGAAGAGTGCGCAAAGGACGAATGCCAGGCCCAGGATGTTTCGTGATGGGCGCGGAATCACGATTGGATGAACGAAAGCCAGCCGATACGCCGCACGGGCCGCGACCAGGGAGGGCAAAGCAACCTGAAAGATTCTCCAATAATCGAAATGGGGACGGATCGGATCAATATCAGCAGGAACTGGTAAATAGTGGCTTTTTAGGACTGGCGGCCCAAAAGCCAGAAGCAAGATTGGGT
>Ga0302324_100023530_pt1 | contig 11913 bp, 14 predicted proteins | sample Palsa_T0_1_FD_201949 | JGI IMG/M metagenome (GOLD analysis project Ga0302324, IMG submission 201949) | Peat permafrost microbial communities from Stordalen Mire near Abisko, Sweden - Palsa_T0_1 | ecosystem: Environmental > Terrestrial > Soil > Palsa > Peat permafrost | place: Sweden: Abisko... | reverse complement strand
GATATCGAGCATGGTGCCTTGCGCGCCTTCAAACAAAACGCTTTTGCCCTCGCGAATCAAGCCGTTCAGCAAATGCTGCGTGTCGCACACCAGCGGCCGTATCTCCTCCGCATATTGCTTGTATTGCTCAAGGATCTCCTTGAAATCCACCCGATCCGTGAGTTTGAACGCGTCGGCAATCAGCTGCTTATCTTCCGCCAGCGCGCGATAGAGCTGCTCGAAATCGCTATCCACCAAGTCCGCCACCCGAATGCCGCGCCGCGCAATCTTGTCTTCGTAACAGGGGCCAATGCCGCGCGACGTAGTGCCAATGGCAATGCGGCCTTCGCGCCCTTCCGAAATTTTTTCGAGCGTCCTGTGAAACGGAAAAATGACGTGCGCCCGGTTACTGATCTTCAGTTGCGGCTTAACATCAACCCCCATCGCCTCCAGGCCATGAATCTCTTCGAGCAAAGCTTTGGGGTCGATCACCACTCCATTGCCGATCACCGCCTGCACCCCGGCTCTCAGCACGCCGCTCGGAATCAGCTTGAGCACGAATTTGCGTTCACCGATATAGACCGTGTGCCCAGCGTTATGGCCGCCTTGATAGCGCGCCACCGCATGAAACTTCTCGGAAAAGAGGTCGACGATTTTGCCTTTGCCTTCGTCGCCCCACTGCGCTCCCAGAACGATCAAATTGCTCATGGATTTGGCTGTGCCAGCCCAAAACTCTCGATTGTACCGCAGCGGTCCAGGACAGAAGGTGCTTAGATGTCGTCTGGAAATACCCGTTCCAGTCCGTAGGGCGGCCATTCTTGGCAGCGAGGCGGCTTTCGAGCCGCCTCCGAGTGACCTCCCTTCCACGCCAAAACATTCCTATATGGAAACGTCATTGATCAATAATGGCTTCAGAGCCGCGACCGCCAGGGAGCGTTGAACCCCCAAATCGGTTAAGCACCCCCTTTTCCCGATAAGGTGTGAAGCAATGGGGACGGACGTCTCTGTCCCAAGACGCAAAACATTTTGAGCGGTCCGTCCCTCCTCTCAGTGGATAGAGCCGTCCGTCCCCCTTGCGCTCCCCCTGTGCTACCCTTTTCACGATGCAGATGTGTGGCGTCTTCAAGGCGCTAGGTCCTGAAGTTTTTCACAACCTCGTGCGTGGCATCTCAATCGGCAAGCTGAAAACCTACCAGGTTTATGAGCGTTTCAAAGCCCGCGCCCGGCTGGTGAAGCTCAATTCCGAAGCTTTGCGTAAAGCCGAACCAAAGTTCTGGGCTCGCCTGGAAGCAGATGAGGAAGACTTCGCGACAGATCTTTCGCAGGTGCTGCTGCTTTCGCACCTCGACATGATCGCCGATATTTTGAACTCGCTCGGCATTCCCAATGAGCAGGGATTTTTCGACAAAGATTTGAAGCCCGAAGAGTATTTGAAGGAAGGCTGGCAGAAACGCGTCTTCGACGATTTCTCAGGCAAGTATCAGCGCGATATTGTGCTCTTCTATATCAATCATCTGGATTGGGAACTGAACAAAACCGAACAGGTCTTCCTGCCCGCGGCGTAACATGGCGGATGTCAAAACATTTCACGAGCACGTTAAGGCCGGTAACTTGGACGCGGTGCGTGCGGACTTGGCGGCTGACCCGGCTTTGCTCAACGCCACCAACGAAGCGGGGCAGTGCGCGTACTTATTATCGAAATATTATCGCCAGCCGAAAATCGCAGATTATTTGCTCGGCTTGAAACCCAATCTGGATGTATTCACGTTGTGCGTAGCCGGTCACGCTTCAGACGTCTTGGCGAAGATAGACAAAGAGCCGGAACTGTTAAAGGCGCACAGCACCGACGGTTGGACGCCTTTGCATCTGGCTGCCTTTTTTGGCTGGGCCGAACTGGCCAATGTGCTGATCGACCGGGGCGCGGATGTCAATGGCCGGTCTACCAATTCCATGAAGAATACGCCGCTGCATGCGGCGGCCGCCGGAGGCAGCGTTCCGCTGGTCGACTTGCTGCTCAAGCGCGGCGCCCATCCCAACGCTACGCAGGAAGGTGGCTGGACTGCTCTGCATGCCGCCGCGCAATCGGGCAATCGGGCCATGGCTGAGACCTTGTTAGCCAATGGCGCAGACGTCAACCAGCGTGCCGACAACAATCAATCACCCCTGGACATGGCGCTCCTCAAAGGCCACCAGGATTTGGTTGAACTTCTCGAACATCTGGGAGCCAAGCTGCAGTAGCGGTCCATGAGCATGCCCGAACCTCAACCGCTCGAAACAAAGCTGGAAGATCTGCGCCGCTCCACACTGGCGGCTTTCGCCTCGGCCGGGTCGCTCGATACGTTGGAGGAAGCGCGCGTGGAAGCGCTCGGCCGCAAAGGCACGCTCGCCCAGATCAGTAAGGAGTTCGGCAAGCTTTCACCTGACGAGCGCGCGCCGCTGGGCAAGCTGCTCAATTCAGTCAAGCAGGATCTGGAAGCCGCATACGCGGACAAGAAGGAACGTTTTGAAAAGGCGGCGCTGGCGGAGCAGTTGGCCGGCGAATGGATTGACGTCACGCTGCCCGCAGCGGGCGTACGGCCCGGCTCGCTGCACCCCATCACGCAAATTCAAGCGGAGATTGAAGACCTCTTCACATCTCTCGGTTTTGCGGTTTTATACGGGCCTGAAGTCGAAACCGAGGAGCACAATTTCGACGCGCTGAATATCCCGCCCACCCATCCGGCACGCGATATGCAGGATACCTTTTGGCTTTCGAACGGCCAGTTGTTGCGCACCCATACTTCGCCGGTGCAGGTGCGCGGTATGCGCGCTTTGGGCGCGCCGTTGCGCATGATCGCGCCCGGCCGCGTCTTTCGCAACGAAGAAGTAGACGCGTCGCACGAACACACTTTCTACCAGCTCGAAGGCATGATGATCGACCGCGATGTCTCCGTCGCCAATGTGATTTACTTCATGAAGACGCTGCTTAGCGGCATCTTCAAACGCGACGTTACAGTGCGGCTGCGCCCAGGTTATTTCCCGTTCGTCGAGCCGGGATTCGAACTCGATATTCACTGCCTGATTTGCGATGGCACGGGCTGTCCCGTTTGCAAACACAGTGGCTGGGTTGAGCTTTTGCCGTGCGGCTTGGTGCATCCCAATGTTTTGCGCTTGAGCAATATCGACCCCGAAGAATGGGGCGGATTCGCTTTCGGCCTCGGTCTTACGCGGCTCGCCATGATGCGCTATGGCATTGACGATATTCGCCATCTCATGGGCGGCGATCTGCGTTTTCTGAGTCAGTTCTAATTCCTCACAACAATGAAGTTCTCTTACAACTGGCTGCGCGAATTGGTTCCCGGTCTGAATACCGACCCGGCCGGCTTAGAGCGTCTCATCACCATGAAGACGGCTGAGTGCGAAGGCATTGAGCCCGTGGGCCAACACTTTTCGACCGTCATGGCGGCGCGCGTGGTCAGCGTGTCGCCATTGCCCAAAGGCAAAAACAAGCTCGTAGTGGCGGAGATTGGCGGCGGCAAGCTGGTGAATGTCGTTTGCGGCGCAGGCAACGTCCGGCCCGGAATGCTGGCGCCCTGGGTGCCACCAGGCACCAAGCTGGGCGACAAGACGATCGGCCGCGCGGCCATCGAAGGCGCCGAGAGTGAAGGCATGTTGGCGAGCGCCGCCGAACTGGGCATTAGCCGCGATCATTCGGGTATTCTGGAACTGAATTCCAGCGCGAAGCCAGGAGATCGATTAGCTGGTCTCGCGCCGGACTTCATCATCGAAATCGATAACAAGAGCCTCACGCACCGGCCCGATCTCTGGGGCCACTACGGCATGGCTCGCGAAGTAGCAGCCATCACGAGCTTGCCGCTGATCGATCCAGTGAAGCCGGATTTGTTGCCCAGCGGCGATTCGAAGGTCAAAGTTGAGATTGCCGACCACTCGCTCTGCCCCCGCTTCAGTGCGCTGGCCTTTGAAAACGTGAGCGTCGGTCCGTCGCCGCTGTGGCTGCAGGCGCGGCTGGAAAATCTTGGACTCAATCCCATCAACAACATTGTCGACGTAACAAACTTGATCATGGCTGAACTGCCGCAGCCGACGCACGCCTATGATGCCGACAAATTAACGGGCAACACAATTTTCGTACGCTCGGCCCTTGATGGCGAAACGCTGGATGCGCTGAATGGCGAGAGCTACACGCTGACGTCGGCGGACCTCGTCATCGCCGATGCTGCTGGAGCCATCGGTTTGGCCGGCGTCATCGGCGGCGCGGCCAGTTCTATCTCGAGCGCCACGACGCGCATTGTCTTCGAAGCGGGAAACTTCGAAGCGGCCAATCTGCGCTTCACATCGGTGCGGCATAAGACCCGAACCGACGCGTCGATGCGTTTCGAAAAATCCCTCGACCCCGAAAACACAACCCGCGCTTTGGCGCGTGCTATCGAGTTGCTTGCTGAAGTATCGCCGGGCATTCGAATGGTGGGAGGCGTGGTCGATAACCGCGGTCCGGTTCCCGTCAGGAAGCTGATCGAAATGCCTATGACCTTCCTGACTCGCAAGTTGGGGAAGGCCGTGCCGCCGCCGGAGGTCACGCGCATCTTGACGGCTCTGGGTTTCGAAGTGAGCGAATCCGCGCCGGCCGTTTTATCGGTGCGCGTACCCACCTGGCGAGCCACCAAAGACATCTCGCTCAAAGACGATCTGGTGGAAGAGATCGGCCGCATGGTTGGTTACGATTCCATCACTCCCACGCCGCCTCTGATCGCCTCCACTGTTCCTCCCGCTAATCCTCTGCGCCTCTATCTGCGGCAGCTCCGCGCGCAACTCACCGCTCAAGGCTTCACGGAAGCGCACAACTATTCGTTCGTCACCGAAACCGATATCAAGCGCTTCGGCGGCGACGCCGCTGCGCACATTGCTGTGCAAAATCCCATCGCCTCCGAACTGACTCACTTGCGCCGCAGCCTGCTTCCCGGATTATTTAAGAGCATCGTCGCCAACGTGCGCTTTTTCCCTGAGTTCCGGCTGTTTGAAATCGGCAATGAGATTCATCCCGGCCCGCTAGAAGTGACTCATCTTGCGGCGGTGTTTTATAGCGCCCACGGCGAAGATCAGGAGTTCTTCGAATTAAAGCGCGTGCTGGAGTCCGTCTTCCTCGGCGCACGCTTGCGGGCGGACGTGCCACTCGCTTATGAACATCCCGTGCGAACGGCGAAGGTGTTTTGGGACGAAACATCCATCGGCCGCTTTTTCGAGTTGCACCCGTCATTGCTCAAAGCCGAAGGAATCGACGGCCGCGCCATGATCTTTGACATCGATGTGGATGCCGCCCTCAAACTCGCATCCGCGCGCGTTCCAAAATACACGCCGCTGCGCAAATTTCCCACCAGTGGATTCGATTTGTCAGTCGTGGCGGAACTTCTCACGCCCGTTGAAAAGATCCAGGACGAATTGATGCGCCTCGCCGGCCCCGATCTCGCCGCCATCGAATTCATCCGCCAGTATGCAGGGCCGCCTTTGCCGCATGGCCAGAAAAGCGTTTCTTACAACCTGAAAGTGGGCGCGCTCGACCACACGCTCAGTGCCGAGGAAGTCACGGCCATCCGTCAGCGAATTATAGACGGCACGCAGGCGCTCGGTTATGAACTGCGGGGCTTGGACGGCTAGCTCAGAAAAAGAACCCGCACATCTTGCCAGCTATTCACTCTTCGGAAGCGTGTCTCATTCACGTTGTGCGGAGCCGTATAGATAATTCCTTCGCCGCGAAACTTGCTCAACTGGCGTGTATTGTCGTCAATCAAGTAGTCCGCCAAAATGATGCTCTTGTCCCCGCAGAAAACAATGTTGCTGGTCGGAATGAAAGGGAAATGCCGCTGCAGCCAATCGAACTTCGGCGTGAACGAACAGGGCACATCCATCGCCGCAGTCGTGATGAACACTTCGTAGCGCCCCGTCAGCGCCTCCACCACTTCATCGCTCCCCGGCATCACCGGAATCGTGGCGAAGAAAGCTTCCTGTTGAAAATAATCGCGCGCCTCCGGCTTATGGGCCTCGGCAATCACTTCAAAAACATGCCTACCCTGGAAGTCTTGTGTCTTGAGGCCAACGCCGAACTTGTCGTTATATTTCTCCAGGAAGTGACCCATCGTATCGGCCATCACTTCATCCATATCGATTGCGATTCGCTTCACTCCTTCTAGGCTAACCTTCCGGCTCGGCGCCAGATAGCGTTTTCTCCGCTGTTAGTCTAAGCTAAAAAGGTATGGCGCCGATCAAAGATCTGGAGTTTACCGAAGCTGATTCGATTCTCGACGAAGAGGACGAAGGCACTCTCGAGGCGATCGACCAGGGAATCAAGGCCGCCGATGAAGGCCGCGTCGTCTCGGAGGACGAAGTTCGCAAACTGATTCCCCAGTGGATTTCAAAATTCTCTACTCGGAAGCCGCGCTAACCGATCTGGAAGCGTTGATGTATTGGTCGTGGACGCACCACCAAGACAGAGCGGAACACTTCGGCAATGCGCTGCTCGACCACATAAGAATACTTGCTTCATTTCCTTTCCTGGGAGCACGGCTCCCTCGCAGGCCGGCGGTGCGCAAGCTGCTCCACAGCCCGATTCGCGTCTACTATCGAGTTGATGAAAAACGGAAAGCGGTTGAGATGATACTACGCTTCTCCCATGTTGCGCAACGAGAACCCGATTTCTAAGCGCTGCCAGCTACACAGCGTCGCATTCAGAAATAACGTCGCTACAACTCCAACTCCGCCTTCTGCCTGATCTCCAAACATCCCTTACCCGTCGGCAGCAGCTTGCCCGGATTCAAGCTACAGGCTGGATCGAAAAGCGTTTTCAAATCTCGGATCAAGTCCAGCGTTTCGTCCGGAAATAACTGGCTCATCATCTCCATCTTCTCCATGCCCACGCCGTGTTCGCCGGTGATGGATCCGCCCACCGAAATGCAATATTGCAAAATTTCTTCGCCGGCCCTTTGCGCGCGCTTCAGATCGCCCTTCTTGCGCGGATCGAACGGCAGAATCGGATGCATGTTGCCGTCGCCGGCATGAAAGACATTGCTGATAGGAATGTTGTACTTCTTGCCAATTCGTTCGATGGCTTCCAACGTGTCGGCCACCTTGGTGCGTGGCACCACGCCGTCCTGCACGTAGTAGGTCGGGCTCACCCGCCCAATCGCCCCAAACGCATTCTTGCGGCCCTTCCAAAGAAGAAGCCGTTCCTGATGGCTCTGCGCCACTCGCACTTCAGTGGCGCCACACTCCTGGCAGACTTCGGCGATCGCGACGGTCTGCTCTTCCACGCTCTCCACCAAACCCTCCACTTCAATCAGCAGAACGGCGGCGGCATCTTTGGGATAACCTGCATGCGTGGCATCTTCCACCATCCGCAGCATCGGGCCATCCATCATTTCGAGCGCCACCGGAACAATGCCCTTTGCGGTAAGGGCGGCGACTGTGTCTCCCGCTTGGCGCACCGTTTTGTAGACCACCAGCATGGTCTGTACCGCTTCCTGCTTCGGCATAAGCCGCACGCCAATTTTTGTCACCAGCGCCATGGTGCCTTCCGAGCCGGTCAGCAGGCCCGCTATGTCATAGCCGGGCACGTCGAGTTCCGCCCCGCCAAAGTACATAACGGTGGCGTCGGGCAGCACCACCTCCAGGCTCACCACATGGTTGGTGGTTACGCCATGCGCCAAGGTGTGCGGACCACCCGCGTTTTCCGCCACGTTCCCGCCAATCGTACACGCCTTTTGGCTCGATGGGTCTGGCGCATAAAAATAGCCGAACGCATCCACCGCCGCCGAAACATCCTGATTCACCACGCCCGGTTCCACGATGGCTCGCTCGTTTTCCACGTCGATCTCGAGAATACGATTCATGCGCGAGAATGAGACCACAATCCCGCCCGCTCGCGGAATGGCGCCGCCGCTTAGCCCTGTACCCGCGCCGCGCCCCACCAGGGGTATGGCGTAGTAGCGCGCAATCTTGACGATCGCCACCACATCAGCGGTGCTCTGTGGAAAGACCACCGCGTCCGGTCGCGCCTTATCCACTCCTCCATCGAACTCGTAGAGCGCCATATCGAAAGGGTCCGCGAGAACCGCATTCCTCCCGAGTGCCTCTTCGAGCGCTAGCACTACGTTGGGTGTAAACGACATGTTTTCGCTACAGCAGGCTTTCTACGTATTGAGTAATATCGTCGTTCGTCCAGTTTTCGGCGTTGGCATATTTGTGAACTACGCGCCCGTCCTTGATCAAGTACGTCTCGGGATATTGGAACGTACCGTACTCCGTACTGATATCCGCATTGGGATCGCGGGCGGTCGCATAGGAAACGGGAATCTTCTCCAGAAACGATTTATATTTCTCGGGGTTCTTGTCGATGCTGATCGCCACCACCACGACGCCTTTATCCGCAAATTTGCGTTGAAAGACATTCAAGGAAGGAATCTCCTGGACGCAGCCTCCGCACCAGGTAGCCCAAAAATGAAGCACCAGCAATTTGCCGCCGAAGGAATCCTGCGTGATGGTCTTTCCATGGTCCGTGGTGATCGAAAAAGCGGGCGCCGGTCCGCCCTCTTTAGCCGAGGAATCCTGCAAACTAAAGACGATTAGACCGGTAAAAGCCAGGGTGAGGACAATGAGGAGGGCCAGGGGTGCGGATGCGCTCCTCCAGTCAGGTGTAAAACTCCCCCCTTCTTCGGCCGGTGCGTTTGGCGCCGCGCCCATCTTACGCGTGTTGCTAAAAGATCCAATTAGAGCGTTTTTCATAGCGAAACGGCCAGTCGCCCAAGACAGTGGGCTAAATTACAGTATCTAATGCCCGTCCCTAAGCATCCAAACGATTAGCGCATGTTGATCACCCGACGGGCTGAGTTTTCGGCTTCTCACTTTTGCCGCGTGGCATCTTTGAACGACCAGCAGAACTGGCAGCTTTTCGGCGAGGAGTCGCATTCTGCCGGCCATGGTCACAATTTTGTCCTGGAAGTCAGCGTCGAGGGCGAACCCGATCCGATTACGGGCATGATTGTCGATCTCAAAGAACTCAGAGACATTCTGGAGCGCGAAATCGTGGCTCCCATGGATCATCGTTTCTTGAATTATGAGGTTGAGCCTTTTGGGCAGGTGATTCCGACCACGGCGAACATCGCGCTCGAAATTTGGCGTCGTTTAGAGAAGCAATTTGGCGTAGCGCGCTACCGCTTATCCCGTGTCCGTCTCTTCGAAACCGCCGATCTTTATGTAGACGTCGCTCCGCCGGTTCACGCATGATTTCCCTTACCCGCCGTTATCATTTCCCGGCATCGCACCGCCTCCACTCGCCAAGGCTGAGCGAAGTGGAGAACGCGCGTTTGTACGGCAAATGCAACAACCCTTTCGGCCACGGCCACGATTACACGTTAGAGCTGACAATCACCGGCGAACTGGATCCTAACAGCGGCCTTCTCCTGCCGCTCGCGCGCCTCGACGGCTTTGTGCAAGAGAAAATCTTACGCCTTTTCGCTTACCGCAACATCAATGTCGATGTGCCGCAATTTGCGAACGTCGTGCCTACCACGGAGAACGTGATTCGGGTGATAGCCGAGTTGGTGCACCGCCATTGGGCCGGGTCGTTCGGAGATTTGCCAATCCACGTTTCCCGAATCCAGATACAGGAAACCGAGCGTAATGGATTTGAGTTGCTTCTTCCGGTGCCAGAAATCGAAAACTCCTCCGCTGAGCGGAATGAAAGTGTGATGGTTCATGCCTAGAAGTAAATCCGCAGCCAAGCTGAAAACCCCCGGCAAATTGATTGAGATGAGTCCTAAAATGGACCCGGATTCGATTGCGGCGCATATGGAAAGAGTGATCTGCCAGTTGGGCGAGGACCCCAAGCGCGATGGGCTTGTTAACACGCCCGCCCGCATCGAAAAAGCTCTCAAATATCTCACCAGCGGTTATGCCGCCGACCCGCAAAAGATCGTGAATGGCGCGCTTTTCGACGTCGATTACGACGAAGTTGTGCTGGTGCGCGATATCGAATTCTTCAGTATGTGCGAGCACCACATGCTGCCGTTTTTCGGCAAAGTGCATGTGGCCTACCTGCCGAACAAGAAGGTGATTGGTCTCAGCAAAATTCCGCGTCTTGTCGACGCCTTCGCCCGGCGCTTGCAGATTCAGGAGCGTCTCACCCAGCAGATTGCCCAGACCATCCAGTCGCTCATTCAGCCGCGGGGCGTGGCGGTGGTGTGCCAGGCGCGCCATTTCTGCATGATGATGCGCGGCGTGGAAAAACAGCACTCCGACGCCATTACCAGCGCCATGCTGGGTGCTTTCCGCGAGCGCAAAGAAACGCGCGACGAATTGCTCTCGCTGATCCAGCAGCGCTGACTGCCGTCGCGTTTGGGCGCGTGTTAGCATCTGGTCATGAGCGACCAAAGCCGTCTTTTTGACGCCGGTCCCGATCCGTTCGGCCGCATGTGGAGAGTTCAATTTCGCTGGCTTCAGACCGGCATCTCCATCCGTCATGCCGACACGGTGGATGTAAAGTTTTTCGTAACGCCCGACGGCGGCGACCCCGAAGAAAAAGTAATCGCCATGCCGCATCCCATTTTGTTGTCTATTACCAGGGAGGGCAATCGCAAACTATCTGATCCGCTGTGCATGCGCCTCGCCGCGGCTCATCTCAAACACATGATCGAAACCTCGGAAGATATGGATAAGACGCTGGTCACCGTATCCGCCAAGGAACTCACGGCGTATGACCGGCAGTTGCACTCCGCCACCTTCTCCAAACATCGCTAAGCTGAAAGCAAATGCCGCTGGTATATCGGTCAATCCCTTGTTTAGAATAAAGGTTTCACCCTGCGCTTTGATGCAAACACTTAGCTCATGAGGTTAATTTCTATGGTCAGTTGCCCAAAATGCGATGCCGCGATCGACGTCGAAGAAGAAGAATTGGACGAAGGAGACGTTCTGTCCTGCGATGAGTGTGGAGCTTCTCTGACGGTCGCCAGCGTCAATCCGGTCGAACTCGGCCCGGAAGATGAAGACGACGACGAGGACGATTTCGATTTCGACGAGGACGAGGAGGACGAAGACGAGGAGGACGAAGACGACGAAGAAGAAGCTGAAGAAGAAGAGGACTGGCGTTAGCCGGCTGCTCGCAATCCTGCTGGCCATTTCTCCTCTTGTCTTGACTGGCCAGCGGAGCCCGGCGCCGGTTTCGCGCACCGTTGAGGGCATGGTTCTCGATCGCGCGGGAAATCCAGTCGCGGGCGCGGTGGTTCTGATCGAAGACTTGAAAAGCTTGCAGGTTCGTTCCTACCTGGTGCGGCAGGACGGAAAATACCGTTTTCACGGCCTAAGCTCCGATGCCAATTACGAGTTGCGCGCGCAGTTCAAGGGCGAGGAGAGCGGCGCCAAGACAGTAACGGTTTTTAAGAGTGGTAGCACGATTGTCGTGAACCTAAAGCTCACGGGCAAAATGAAGCGTTCCCCGCCGCCCAACGAACCGGTAAAAGATCCCTCGTGACGCATTCTGAAATCATTCGAAGAATAAAGAAGTTGGCCATCGTGCCCATCGTGCGTACGCCCGATGAAGCCAGCGCTTTGGCGGCGGCGGAAGCGGTCCTGGAGGGCGGCATCGATTGTGTCGAGATCACCATGACGGTGGCGAACGCCTTGCAAGCCATTGAGGTGATCGCCGACCGCCACGGCGACAGAATCCTGTTGGGCGCCGGTACCGTACTCGATCCGGAAACAGCCCGCGCCTGTATGCTCGCCGGCGCACAGTTCTTTGTGACGCCCGCACTGAACCATAAAACCATTGAAATGGCGCGCCGTTATAGTCGGCCGATTTTTCCAGGCGCTCTCACCCCTACCGAAATTTTGACAGCTTGGGAAGCGGGTGCCGATGGCGTCAAAGTTTTCCCTTGCAATGCAGTAGGCGGA
>Ga0302324_100023529_pt1 | contig 11913 bp, 8 predicted proteins | sample Palsa_T0_1_FD_201949 | JGI IMG/M metagenome (GOLD analysis project Ga0302324, IMG submission 201949) | Peat permafrost microbial communities from Stordalen Mire near Abisko, Sweden - Palsa_T0_1 | ecosystem: Environmental > Terrestrial > Soil > Palsa > Peat permafrost | place: Sweden: Abisko... | reverse complement strand
CGATCGCATGCAACGCCACCATCAGCGCCATGCTCCACGACGCCGATGGCAGCATCCTCAACGTCGGCCGGCGCACCCGCAAACTGTCGGCGGCGCTAAGGCGCGCGGTCCGGGAGCGGGACCGGCATCGGTGCCGCTACCCCGGCTGCGAGTCCCGGCGGGTCGACGCTCACCACATCCGGTACTGGTCCAACGGCGGCGAGACCAAGCTCGGCAACCTCATCTCGCTCTGTAAAGCGCATCATCACCTCGTCCACGACAAGAGCATCATCATCGCCGCCACCAGCGGCGGCGGGTTCACGTTCTACCTCCCTGGCGGCGGGCGTCTATCGAACAGCCCGCCGCTCCCGGCGGGCGACCCGGCCGCCATCACCGAATGCCACGGGGCCGAGGTCACGCCGGCCACCATCGTCTCCCCGCACTCCGGCGGCCGCCTCGACCTCAACATGGCCGTCTGGGTGGCCGTCACCAACGCCGAGGTGCGCGCCCGACGCCGTCAGCAGGCAGCGCAAGCCGCGCAGACCCAGGCTGCCTGAAGCCGTGCTGCCGCCAGAGACATGCAGGGTCCGTTCGAGATGACTGGTTTGGGCTTTAGGCGAGGATCGTCCAGCTATGCGGCGGGACCGTCAGCGGGTCGGCCGGGACCGCGCCCGGGTCGGGGACCTCGGCCACCGTCAGCCCGGCGGCGGCGACCGCGAACTCGACCGGGTCGTCGCCGACGTTGAGCAGCACGAGCAGGCTCTGGCCGGGCTCGGCGCCGGTTACCCGCAGGGCCATCGCGGAGTCGGTCAGCTGCTCGGCCACGGTCCGCGCGCGGACCAGCCACGGGTGGCGGCGGCGGAAGCCGATGAGGCGCTGGTGCAGCCGGTAGTAGCGCCAGCCCTCGGGCGCGAGCTCGGACGGAGACGAGGGGAAGGCGGGGCGGATCTCGTCGTCGCCGCCCTCGCGGAACTCCTTGAGGCCGCGGAAGCCCTGCTCGTCGCCGTAGTAGACGCTGGGCACGCCGCCAATGCACATCAGCACCGCGACCGCGTGGCCGAAGTGCCGGTCATCGTTGAGCTGGGTGGCCAGCCGGGTCACGTCGTGGTTGCCGACGAAGGTCTGCGCCAGCTCGCCGTCGAGGAACTCGTTGTGCCGTCCGAGGGCGTGGTCGAGTTCGAAGAGGTTGCGGTCGTTGAGGGAGGACCAGATGGCCTTCCATACCTCGTACTGGGTGATCGAGTCCAGGTTGGCCTCGTTCGCGTAGGCGGCGTAGTCGCCGTGGATCATCTCGCCGAGGAACCACGCGTCCGGGAACGACTCGCGGACGGCGGGGATCACCTTGGCCCAGAACGCAGGCGGGACCGCGTAGGCGGCGTCGAGCCGCCAGCCGCCCGCTCCCCGGCCGAGCCAGTGGCTCATCACCTCGATCACGTAGCCGAGCACCGCGGGCTCATCGTGGTCGAGCTCGACGAGCTGGCCGTGGCCTTCGAATACCGCGTAGTCGCCGTCGGCGGCGCGCTTGAACCAGCGCGCGGCGGGCGACGCCGGGCCGCCGTGCAGGGCGGCCTGGAACGGCGGGAATCGCCGGCCCACGTGGTTGAACACGCCGTCCAGGATCAGCCGCAGCCCGCGTTGGTCGGCCGCCGCGACCAGGGCCTCGAAGTCGGCTTCGTCGCCCAGCCGCGCGTCGATCCTGAAGTGGTCGATGGTGTCGTAGCCGTGGCTTTCCGACGCGAACACCGGGCCGAGCAGCAGGCCGTTGCAGCCGAGCTCGACCGCGTAGTCCAGCCACTGCTCGAGCTGCCCCAGCCGGTGCCTGACCGGCGCGTCGTCCGGCAGCGCCGCCCGCTCCGCGCCGGTGAAGCCGAGCGGGTACACGTGCCACAGAATGGCGTGATCACCCCAGGTCGTCACTCTGTCCACGGTACCGGCTCCGCTGGGTTACCGGGCGGGTTCACCGGGCGAAGAGATTAAATGCGCGTTACCGAGTGCCATAGGGTCGGGCTGTGCCCGACGAGCTGAACGATCCCTTTTCCACGGCGGCGCTGCGCGGCCGGGTGCTCGACGCCTGGGCGGCGTCGCCCGCCCGGTTCCGGGAGGACGCCAACGCCGAGGAGGACTACGCGCTCGGCGGCTACCGGGACCGGGTGGTGGTGGAGCTCGCGCAGAACGCCGCCGACGCGGCCGCCCGGGCGGGAGCGCCGGGCAGGCTCCGGCTGACGCTGCGGGACGGGACGCTGCTGGCCTCCAACACCGGGGCGCCGCTCGACGCGGCCGGGGTGCAGGCGCTGTCGACGCTGCGCGCCTCGAGCAAGCGCGACGACCCCGCTGGCCCGGGCGACGGCGGCACCGTCGGGCGGTTCGGGGTCGGGTTCGCGGCGGTGGTCGCGGTCAGCGACTCCCCCTGCATTCACTCCGCCGCCGGCGCCGTCGGCTGGTCCCGGGAGCGGACCGGGCTGCTCGTGGCGCAAGTGCCCGCGCTGGCCGGCGAGCTTGAGGCGCGCGGCGGGCAGGTGCCGGTGCTGCGGCTTCCGTTCGGCGATGCGGACCGGGCGGATGGGCTGCCGGCCGCGGGCTTCACCACCTCGGTCGAGCTGCCGCTGCGCGATCAGGCCGCCGTCGGGCTGGTCGCGCGGCTGCTGGCCGAGACCGGGCCGGCCCTGCTGCTGGCGCTGCCGGCGCTGGCCGAGGTTGAGATCGAGACCGGCGGGGTGGCGCGGGTGCTGACGGCGGTCCGCACGCCCGACCTGGTGACGATCACCGACGGCGACGCGGTCAGCGGCGGCGCGGTCACCCGGTGGCGGGTGGCGGCCGACGGCGGCGCGCTCGATCCTGGCCTGCTGGCGGACCGGCCGGCCGAGGAACGGGCCCGCACCGCCTGGTCGGTGCGCTGGGCGGTGCCGGTCGACGCCGATGGCGGGCCGGTCGCGCTGCCCGCGGACGGGGTGAGCGCGGTCGCGCACGCGCCGACGCCGACCGACGAGCCGCTCGGGGAGCCGGCCCTGCTGCTGGCGTCGTTCCCGCTCAGCCCCGACCGGCGGCACGTCGCGCCCGGGCCGCTGACCGACTTCCTGGTCGACCGGGCGGCCGACGTCTACGCCGGGCTGCTGCCGGGCCTGCCGGCCGGCTCCGGCCTGCTCGGCCTCGTGCCCGGCCCGGTCGGGCGGGGCGAGCTGGACGCGCGGCTGGCCCGTGCGATCGTCGACCGGCTGCCGGAGGTGGCGTTCCTGCCGGCCGCCGACGCGGCGGCGGCGCGGATCCGGCCGCGTGACGCGGTGCTGCTGGCGGGGGGCACCCCGGCACTGGCCGAGTGGCTCGCCCCGGTGTTGCCCGGCCTGATCGACGGGCCCGCCCGGCACCCGGCGCTGGCCGTGCTCGGGGTGCGACGGCTGCCGCTGGCCGAGCTGGCCGACCTGCTGGCCGCCCTGGACCGGGAGCCGGCCTGGTGGCGGGGACTGTACGCGGCCCTGGCGGACGCCCCCGCCGCGGAGCTGGCCGAGCTCGGCGCGCTGCCGGTGCCGCTGGCGGACGGGCGGCTGGTGCGCGGCCCGCGCGGGCTGCTGCTGCCGGGCAGCGGCCTCGATCACCCGGACCGGCTGGCGGTGCTCGGGCTGCGGGTGGTGGCGCCCGAGGCGGCCCATCCGCTGCTGGTCCGGCTGGGTGGGTTCGAGGCGACGCCGCGGACCGTCCTCGAGGACGCCGCCACCCGGGCCGCCGTCGCCGCCTCCTACGAGGCCGCGAACGAGGCCGGCTACGACGACGACCGGCCCGAGCGGGTCGCCGACGCGGTGCTCGGACTGGTCGCGACGCTCAACGCCGGGCCCGGCGACTACCCCTCCCTGGCCGACCTGGCGCTGCCGGGCGACGACGGCGACTGGTACCCGGCGGGCGAGCTGCTGCTGCCCGGGTCGGAGCTGGCCGAGGTGATCGCGGCCGACGCCCCCTTCGGCACCATCGACCAGGCGGCGGTGGACCGGTACGGCGTCCGGGCGCTCGAGGCGGTTGGCGTGCTCTCCTCGTTCGGCCTGCTGACGGCGGACGACATCGAGCTCGACGAGTCCGCCATCGACCTGGAGCTGGACGGGATCGAGGACTGGGCGGCCGACTCGGTCGCGGCGCTGGGAGAATCGGAGCTCCCGCCGGTGGCGCTTGAGGTCACGGCCGTCCGCGACCTCGACCTGATCGACCGCGACCGGTGGGCGCGGGCGCTGGAGCTGCTGGCGCGTCCGCCGTTGCGGGCGGCGCTGGTCGACCGGACGCGGGTCCGGCTGTTCGACGGCCGTCATGCGGACGTGCCGTCCTACACAGCCTGGTGGCTGCGCCGTCACCTGGTGCTTGACGGTCATCGTCCGGGCGACCTGCGCGCCCCGGACGCGGACCCGCTGCTGTGGGGGCTGTACGACCCGATGGACGCGGCCGGCCCGCTGGCCGACCCGGTGATCGCCCGCGCGCTCGGCGTCCGCAGCGCGCTGGCGGACCTGCTGGCCGAGCCCGGCGGCCCCGACGAGCTGCTGGCGCGGCTGGCCGACCCGGCCCGGCCGGTCTCCCGCCCGCAGTTGCGCGCGCTGTGGGCGGCGCTGGCGAGCGCGGACGGGGACCGGGTCGCCCTGTCGCCGGTCGATCACGTCCGGGCGGTCCGCGGTTCGCAGGTCGTGCTGGCCGACGCGGACGACGTGCTCGTGCTCGACGCCCCCGACCTGTGGCCGCTGCTGGCCGACCAGCCGCTGGTGCTCGCCCCGTACTCGCTGGCGGGGCGGCTGGCCGACCTGCTCGACCTGCCGCTGGCGTCGGAGGAGATCGCAGGCTCGCTCGACTCGCCCGGCCAGCGCGCCCCGGTTCCCTCGATCGTCGCCTCGATCGTGCCCGACGCGCCGTCGCACTACCAGGCGCACGACAAGCTCACCGTCGACGGGATCGAGCTTCCCTGGCGCTACCTCGACGGCGAGCTGCACGCCGCCTCGCCGGCCGGCCTCGGCTGCGCCCTCGCCTGGCAGGCCGGGCAGTGGACGCGGCGGCATCTGCTCACCGCCCTGCTGACCGACCCTGGCAGCGCCGGCCGGGTGCTGGCCGACGCCGACCTGGACCCGCTCTAGCCGGTCGGGACCGAGCCCGACGCGACCGCCTGGCCGGCGGCGTCGTAGGCGGTCCAGCGGGAGTCGGCCTGCTGGGACGAGCTGAGCGGTACGCCCCAGAACTTCTGCCGGCCGACCGCGGTCGCCTCCGCCCGCACGGTGCTGCCGTCTTTGAGCGTGATCACCAGGTAGGACACCGAATCGGCGGCCGTCCCCACGACCCAGGAGTCCGAGCCGCCGGCCCAGCCGGTCGCGGGCCTCCGCTGCGAGCCGAAGCAGTCGACGTCGTGGCCGACGGTGAGGCAGGTTCCCCACGGGCCGAGGTACACGGTCGCTCGCCACGGCTTCCCTTGGACCGTTCCGGACCCGAACGTCCCGGTCAGCCGAGCGGGCAGGGCCTGGCCGGGACGGAGCCAGGCCTCGAAAGTGGGGAGGAGCCCGCCGGGGGGTTCGAAGGGAATGGCGGTCGCGATCGCCCCGCTGCGCGAGTACGCGGTCACGCTGTCGACCGACACCGAGACGGGACTGGCGAACGCCACGAATCGCGACCCGTCGACATCGGCCGGGTGCAGGGTGAGGATCGTGCCGTCGGACAGCTCGACCCGGGCCGACACGACGTCCTTCCACACCTCGCCGAAACTGATGTTGACCGGGACCGGGCTGCCGTCACTGCCCTCGCCTCCGAAGCTGATCGGAGCGGCGGCGGTTGGCTGCCCCTGATCTCCGGGGCACGCCACAATCGACATGCCGTTGCCCTCGAACGCGCAGTCGTTCGAGCTCGGCGACATGACGGTGACATTCCAGGGATTACTGCCGATCAGGCCGGAGGCGACCAGGCCGGCCGGCGAATGGGGCCCGGGCGGGTTCACAGTGACCCGGATGTGGCTCGTGGTGGGCGCCGGCAGCGCCTCCTGGCGGGTGAGCGCGGGGACGCCGGCGACAGCGGCGACGACGACCGCGGCGGCCCCGGCGAGCAGGCCGGCCCGCCTCCGGTTCTTGATCTTCCGGCCGGTCAGCATGGCTGCCTCCAGCGGGGCGGCGCCCGGCGCAACCGCGGCGAATGCCGCGCTCAGGTCCTCGTGCAGGTCGCTCACTGGAGTTCCCCCTCCATGAGTTCGGCGCTGTCGCGCAAGGCGGCCAGCGCCCGGGACGCCTGGCTCTTGACGGTGCCGACCGAGCAGCCGAGCGCGGCGGCCGTCTCGGCCTCGGACATGTCCATCCAGAAGCGCAGCACGACCACCGCGCGCTGGCGCGGGCCGAGCCTGCGCAGCGCATTCAGCAGCGCCGCGCTGTCGCCGAGGGCGTCGGCGGTGTCGGCCGCCCGCTGCCCGGATGGCTCTGGCACCGCGTCGACCAGGCGCTCCGCCACCCGGCGCCTGCGGAACCGGCTGTTGTTCTCGTTGATCACGATCCGCCGGACGTAGGCTTCAGGGTTGCCCGTCCGCGCCACCCGCGACCACGACGCGTAGGCCCGGGCGAAGGCCGCCTGCGCGACGTCCTCCGCGTGTCCCAGGTCCCCGGTCAGCCCGTAGGCCAGCCGCACCATAGCGGGCCACCGCCCGCGCATGAACTCCCGGAACTCCTCGTCCGACTCCGCGCTCACGGCCCACCTCCTCGCCCGCACAGACAACCGTCTGGCGCTGCGAGGTTGCATGCAAAATCAAATCCATTATCCCGAACGGTCGCGTGGTTCCTGTGATCAGGAGCTAGCGATCGATGAGACGGCGGTCGGCGTCGTCGCCGAGCAGAGCGTGCGAGAACTTGGCCAGGACCTGGTCGAGCTCGGCGTGCTGCTCGGCCGACCAGCCGCCGAGCTGGTTTTCCATCCACTGGCGCTGGGCGTCGCAGACCTTGTCGGCAGTCACCCGGCCGGCCGGGGTGATCGCCAGTACGCCGTCGGCGCTCCTGGTGATGAGGCCGCGGTCGACCAGCAGCTGCGCCGCCGGATGGCCCTCTTCCATCGTCACCCCCGCCTGCTTCGCCAGGTCGGGGCCCGGCGTCGCGCCCTGGCGGGCCAGCTTGGTCAGCAGCCAGCAGGAACCGCCGGACAGGTCGAGTCCGGCCGCCCGGGCGAGCTTGGCGTAGCCGAAGCGGCGCAGCTCGACCGCGCTCAGCCGGGACATGACCCGCTCGACCTCCTCGGCCGAGGTGCGCTGGGTGGGCGCCGCGCCGAGCGCCTCGCCGAGGTCGGGCGCGCCGGACGAGCCGCGCGCCTGCTCGCCCGAGACCGTGCGCAGCGGCACCTCGCGCATGAACCAGGAGAGCACGAACGCGATCACGGCGATCGGCACCGCGGTGAGGAAGACCGGGTGCAGGGCGTCGCTGTAGGCCTGCAGGATGATGTGCTGGAGGTCGGCCGGGAGCCGCTTGAGCGCGGTGCTGTCCGCCTCGAGGGACGAGGCGCTGAACCCGCCCGGCAGGCTTCTTCCGTGCAGGGCGGCCGTGAGCTTGCTGCCGAGCTGGTTGGTGAAAATCGCGCCGAAGACCGACACGCCGAAGGCGCCGCCGATCGTGCGGAAGAACGTCACCCCGGACGTGGCCGCGCCCAGATCCTGGTAGGAGGCCGTGTTCTGGACGGCGATGACGAGGACCTGGATGATCAGGCCGAGGCTGGCGCCGAGGAGGAAGAAGTAGAGGTACATCAGCGGCGTCGGGGTGGTCTGGTCGAGCGTCGCCAGCAGTCCGAGCGCGATAGCCATCAGCGCGGTCCCGATAATCGGGAACACCTTGTAGCGCCCGGTCCTGGCGATGAGCTGCCCGCTGCCGATCGAGGTGATCAGCAGCCCGAGCACCATCGGGAGCAGGTAGACGCCGGAGATGGTCGGTGAGACGCCACGCACCACCTGCAGGAACAGCGGCAGGTAGGAGAGCGCGCCGAACAGCGCGAAGCCGGCCGCGAGGCCGATCGCGGCGGCGATGACGAAGACCGGGTTGCGGAACAGCCGCAGCGGCAGGACCGCCTCGGGCGCGCGCCGGGCCGACAGGTACCAGGCCAGCAGCAGCACCGCCGAGGCGGCGAACAGGCCGATGATCACCGGCGAGGACCAGGCGTAGGTGGTGCCGCCCCAGGAGGTCGCCAGCACCACGGCGGTCGCGAACGCGGCCAGCAGGGTGGCGCCCAGGTAGTCGATCGTGTGGTGCTGCTTATTGGAGACCTTCGGGAGCACGATCGCGATCACCACCAGCGCGATCGCGCCGATCGGCAGGTTGACGTAGAACACCCAGCGCCAGCTCAGGTTGTCGACGAAGAACCCGCCCAGCAGCGGTCCGATCACGCTGGCGACGCCGAAGACGGCCCCGAACGCACCCTGGTACTTGCCGCGCTCCCGGGCCGGGACGATGTCGCCGATGATCGCCTGGGTGAGCACCAGCAGCCCGCCGCCGCCGACGCCCTGCAGGGCGCGGAACGCGATCAGCTCCCCCATGCTCCGCGCCTGGCCGCACAGCGCGGAGCCGATCAGGAAGATCACGATCGCGCTGAGGAACAGGTACTTGCGCCCGTACTGGTCGCCCAGCTTCCCCCACACCTGGGTGGTGGCGGTGGAGGCGAGGATGTACGCGGTGACCACCCAGGACAGGTGCGAGAGGCCGCCAAGGTCGTTGACGATGGTCGGCAGCGCGGTGGACACGATCGTCTGGTCTAGCGCCGCCAGCAGCATCGCGAGCATAAGCGCGGCGTAGATCACCAGCAGCCGCTCGCCGTGCTCCTCGACCGCGTCCGGGTTGTCCGCGGTGGCAGTCGCCGACGATTTGCCTGGTGTCGTCACAAGCAACCGATACCCCGCCGGCGCTGACGGGCTACATCACGGTGGTCAGGAGACTAGGGGTGCTCGCGCTTCCACAGGTAGATCATGGTGGTGACGATGGCGACGAAGAGGATCGCCGCGATCAGGTAATCAGTCATGCCTGCGGATGCTACGCACCCTGCGTTTCAGGCTCGTTTTCCCAGGTTTCAGGCTCGTTTCCTGTCCGGATTCCCTAGAGGGCCAGTTTCGTCGCGATCACCAGCATCGTCGCGGCGATCAGCAGGTCAAGGACCTGCCAGGCGCGCTGGGTGGTGAGCAGCGGGGCGGCGAAGCGGGCGCCGAACCCGAGGCCGACGAACCACAGGATGCTGGCGGCCAGCGCCCCGACCGCGAACCACCAGCGGTCGACCGGGCCGCGGGAGTTCGCGATCGAGCCGAGCAGGACCACCGTGTCCAGGTAGACGTGCGGGTTCAGCCAGGTCAGCGCCATGATGCGGCGGAGCGTGGACGCGAGGCCGAGCTGGGCGCCTTGGCTGGTTCCCTCGGGTGCTGTCGACAACGCCGAGGGGCGACGCGCCCGCCACGCCGAGGACAGGCCGTACCAGGTCAGGAACGCGACCCCGAACCAGCGCACCGCCTGCAGCGCCCAGTCGGCGTGGTGCACGATCGCGCCGACCCCGGTCACCCCGGCCAGGGTGAGCGCGATGTCGGACAGGATGCAGACGGTCACAATCGCGCCCACGTGCGCCCGGCGCAGCCCCTGGCGCAGCACGAAGGCGTTCTGCGCGCCGATCGCGACGATCAGTGACAGTCCGGTCAGCAGCCCGGTGACGGAGGCGTTGAGCATGATCCGACGCTAGGCGGAGCTGATTGTGAAGGCAAACGAAAGCTTCTAATGATCCTTTAGCTGTGCTTCACTTGCCTGGTGGACCTCAACCCCGGCCAGCTCGAGGCGCTGGTGGCCATCGCCGACCACGGGAGCTTCGACGCGGCCGCCCGCCGGCTGCACATCACCCCGAGCGCGGTCAGCCAGCGCATCCGCGCGCTCGAGGGCGCGACCGGCCAGGTGCTGATCAGCCGGGGGACGCCGTGCCGGCCGACCCCGCACGGCGAATGGCTGGTGCGGCTGGGACGGCAGACGCGGCTGCTGTACGACGAGGCGAGCCGCGCGCTGGCCGAGGCGGGCGGGGTCGAGCTGCCGGTGGCGGTCAACGCCGACTCGCTGACGGTCTGGTTCCACGCCGTACTGGCCGAGATCGCGCGCTGGGACGGCATCGCGATCCGGCTGCACGTGGAGGACGAGACGCACTCGGCCGAGCTGCTGCGGAGCGGGGAGGTGCTGGCCGCGGTCACCAGCGACCCGGCCCCGGTACAGGGCTGCAGCGCCCGGCGGCTGGGGGCGCTGCGCTACCTGCCCGCGGCCGCGCCCTGGTTCGCGGACCGGTGGCGGCGCGGCGACTCCCCCGACTGGGCGGCGATGCCGGTCGTCATCTTCGGCCCCAAGGACGATCTGCAGTACCGGCTGCTCCGCCGCCACGGGGTCGGCGAGCCGCCGCCGGTCGTGCACCAGGTTCCCGCCACGGCCGACTTCTACCAGGCGGTCCTGGTCGGCCTCGGCTGGGGGATGCTCCCCCAGCCGCAGGCCGGCGCCGACCTGGCGGCCGGCCGACTCGCGCTGCTGTCGACGGATGTGGTCGACGTGCCGTTGTACTGGCAGCGCTGGCGGCTCGACTCGCCCCGGCTGACCGCCCTCACCAACGCCGTCCAAACCGCCGCCGAACGGCATCTGACGTGAGGCGGAACTGGGCCGGCGCGTACCCAGCCGAAGTTGCGCGAATGGGAAAGCTCACCGACACTGAAGTGTGACTGAGCGGAGATTTGCCCGGTTCGCTTGGCTGCGAGCGGGCGTGCTCAGCTGCTGCTTTGCCGCCGCGACGGTGATGGTCACGTCCTGCGCGCACGGGACCGCCGCGCAGCCCGGGCCCGGGCCGGCCGGGCCGACGGCGGCCGTTCAGGCCGCTCCGGCCGGACACGCGGCCGGTCCGACTCGGTCCAACCGGGTCCGGATGCTCGTGGCCGGCGATCAGTTCACCGCCTGCGAGCAGCGGATCGAGCGCTTGCCCGATCACGGCCCGACGATGGCCGTCGTCGGCGCGTCGTACACGGCCGGGGTCGGACCCGGCCGGGCCGCGCTTTCCTGGGCGGCCGACCTGGCCAGGACGCTGCGCTGGGACGCCGTCATCGACGGGGATCCCGGGGCGGGCTACGTACGGACCGGGGACAACGGACTCGGCCCGATGACGCGACTGCTGACGGACGAGCGGCTGTCCGGCCTGGCGCCGTCGCTGGTGATCGTCCAGGCCGGCTACGACGACGGCATGGTGCCGACTGACATCGAGCGGCAGCAGGTCCTGCGGACCGTCGAGCAGATCCGGGCCGAGGCCCCGCACGCCACGATCGGGCTGGTCACCGTCTTCACCAGCCCGGCCCGCCCGATCCCGGGCCGGCTCGACCGGACCGACAGCGCGATCGTGGCGGCGGCCAGGGCGGCTGACCCGAGCGCGATCATCCTGGACCCGCTCACCGGGCACTGGACGTACCAGCATGCCGACGGCGGCCGCGGCCTGCACCCGACCGCGGCGGGCGACGCCTGGATCGCGGCGAAGGTCGGGGCGATCCTGCGCGCGCACGGCATCCTCAGCCAGCCGGTCACGACGGCCGCCGACGCCCCGGTCATCTGCGACGTCGGCGTCCCGGCGCGCGCGCCGGGCAGCGACACCCGCGCTTAGGCGGGCGTCCAGGTCGCGTTGGCGCCGGACAGCACCAGGCACGGGCGGGCGCCCGGCACCTGGCCGGAGAGCCAGGCAGCGAAGACGGTGGCGGCGGCCGGCTCGACCGCCAGCCGGAACTCCTCCCACAGCCGGTCCCGGGCGGCGATGATCTCCTTGTCGCTGACCAGCGCGAGGCCGACCGGGTTGGCCCGGTAGGCGGCGAGCGCCAGCCCGCCGACGCGGCTCGCGCCGAGGGCGGACGCCGCCACCGAGTCCGCGCCGACGTCGACTGGCCCGCCCGCCTCGACCGCCGCGTGCAGGGTCGGGCAGCCCTCCGGCTCG
>Ga0302324_100023528_pt1 | contig 11913 bp, 8 predicted proteins | sample Palsa_T0_1_FD_201949 | JGI IMG/M metagenome (GOLD analysis project Ga0302324, IMG submission 201949) | Peat permafrost microbial communities from Stordalen Mire near Abisko, Sweden - Palsa_T0_1 | ecosystem: Environmental > Terrestrial > Soil > Palsa > Peat permafrost | place: Sweden: Abisko... | reverse complement strand
GCCCTGTCAGCCAGAAAGCAAGCTGATTTTGCGTCACCCGCCCGCACGGGCCCGGAATCGACTTTGGCACGTCGAGCTTTGCGGCGGGGACGAATCTCGACTTGTCACCCTAGCTCACAACCACCGATCTACTTAGTCTTGCTGTCACGCGACAGCCGCCGGTAATTGGCCTGGAACTGCGCCTCGCCAGGCGCCAGCTCCGCCGCACGGCCGTATTCCTGCAACGCCTCCGCGGTTTCGCCTTCCTTCTCCAGCGCCATGCCAAGCCGGAAATGCGCTATCGCCAAGCCCGGCATTCGTCGCAGGGCCGTTTTTTCTTCGGCGATCTCCCCTTGCCAGTCGCCCAAATGCCCGAGCGCATCGCCGAGGCCACTGTGCGCCTCCGCCGAGCCCGGCTTCAACCGGATCGCTTCGCGGTACTCGCGTGCGGCGTCGTCCCAACTCTCCTTGCGCGCATGGACCGAGCCGAGTTCGGCGTGCGCCGCGGCCATGCTGGGCTCGAGCCGCAGGGCTTGCTCCTGTTCGCGCTGGTCCCCATCCAGGTCGCCGATTTTGCCGAGCGCAGCGCCCAGCTTATAGTGGTTGCTGGCCACTTCCGGGTGAAGACTGGCCTCCACGCTGTAATGCGCCACTACGCCCGCGAGTTCACCGGTCCGGGTACGGTTCTGCGCGGCGACGCCCGCCGAAGCGCTTTGGGCCGCCAGCTTGGTCAAAGCCGCCACTGCCGGCCCCCAGCCCGGGCGCAACTGGGCCAGCCGCCGGTATTGCGCGGCCGCCCCGTCGAAATCACCCTTCTTCATCCGTTCGCTCGCCTGGCGCCAGATGTCCCTGACTTCTTTGTTTGTCGTGGCGTTAAAGGGTAAGGCGTTGAGCGCCCCCTGAATATCGTCCGCGGGATCCGACACCGGTTCTTCGGCGGGCTGCGGCACTGCGGGACTTTCCGCCTTCGGTGGCTTAGATGGAACCTCTTGCGGCGCGGGTGTCTGGGGAGGAGGCGGCATGCTTGGCGCGGCTTCGGGCGATGGCCGTGACTTCGCCACCGGCGGCGCGCTAACCGATGGCGGGTTCGCCGCAGGTTTCCGCCGCGATCCGAAATGCCAAACGCCGCGGGTGCTCACCACGAGAGCCGCCAACAGGGCCGCCCAAACCCAACGGGATGTCCGGCGCGCCGGAACCGCTTTCGCGGTCTGGACCGGCACAGGCCGCGGCGTCGCCACGGTCGGCATTTCGTCCGGCGCAGCGCCTGACCCCACGCCTCCCTCGGCGGCCTCAATCAGTGCGATCACCGCCGCCCCGCTCGCCGGCCGGCGCGCAGGGTCCTTCTCCAGGCATCGCATCACGATCGCGCCAAGTCCCTCGGGTAGTTCCGGCCTCCGCGCCCGAATCGGTTGCGGCGCCGTGTTGATCTGCCCGATCAGCATCTGTACTTCCGACTCCGCTTTAATGGGCAGCTCGCCGGCCAGCATTTCATACATCACTACACCCAGCGAGTAAAGGTCAGTGCGGCCATCCAGCGCCGCGCCGGCCGTACCCATGGCCTGTTCCGGCGACATGTAGGCGGGCGTGCCAATCGACGTGCCCGTGCGCGTAAGCGTCGCCGCGTCCACTGCCAAGTGCCCTTCCTTCATCTTGGCAATGCCGAAATCGAGGACTTTGGCCACTTCTTCCGCCTCACCGCCTCCCGAGGACCGCGTCAACAGAATGTTCGCCGGTTTGATGTCGCGGTGAATCATCCCCAGCTGATGCGCCGCTTCGAGCGCCCCGGCCACCTGTTTGGCGATCCAGCATACGCGGGGAACCGCGAGTGGCGCCTGCCGTTGGATGACATCTTTCAGGCTCTCCCCTTCGATGAACTCCATCACCATGAACGGACGCCCGTCGTCCGCCTGGTCGATGTCCTCCACCCGCACCGCGTTGGGATGCTGCAGCTTGCGCGTGAGGGCCGCTTCCTGGCCGAAGCGCTTCACGAACGACGGATCGCCCGCCAATTCCGGATGGATCACCTTTAACGCGCACACCTCGTCAAAACCCATGTGCAGCGCCTTGTAGACGGTGGCCATCCCGCCTGCGCCCAGCTTGCCCAAAACCCGATATTTGCCGCGAATTACCGCGCCATCTGTCCACTCATTGGCTGTAATCAGCAGGGAGCCATCATGCGGACAATGCGTGAACGTTGCGGGATACGTTGCGTGACAAATATTACAACGCTTCATTTTGCGGATTACATCTGGTGCCAGTATAACAACCGGCGGAAAGCAGCGACGTCGCTCAGGTGAGTTGGCCCCGTAAAAGGGGTCCAGGGCCGGAACCGCGAGTTTTTTACGTTAGCATATTGAACGCAAAGTGGACCTCCTCGTTAGCTGCCCTTCAGCACCCCGCAAAATCGTAGATGCCGTTCGGCAGGATGTGCTCATGCAGGAGCGGCCGGATCCGGGCGAGGTCCTCGTCTCGAGCGGTTTGCCGGAGTTGCGGAGCTGCTCAAGTTGCGCGACGGAGCGTTGCGACCGGCGCAACGAAACGCCTCGGTGAACCGGCACTCGTCGTCCACCTCACGAAGGAGATGTTCGATGCGAATTCGCCCGAGCAAGGACTTAAAAAGTCGCCGCAGTTGGCTGGTCCGCGACTACGTCGGAGTGAGCGTGGTGCGAGGCATCGCAGAAGATCATGGGCGATGCTTGTTGGGAGGCGGCCCGCACCCGTGACGACCTGGCCGACATCATCAATATCGCCCTTGAGGACCTGGTGCGCCAACGCTACGAGCTGCCGGCGTTCAATACCGTTTTGCGGGCAGCGCGAGCCGCCCGACTTTTGCCTGTGGCGCAACACCGCCTCCGTCGAAGCCCGTTGCGGACGACTCGCCGATTAAACTGACGATATCGCCGCGCAACTGCGCCGTGTCGTTGCGAGCGGCCCTTGCCTTTATACAGAGAATAACGAGGTAGGTCAGAAACCACGAGATCACTCTCCGCGTAGCTGTGCGGGGGTAAGTTCGTTTAGCAGTTGCTCTCCTGCCAGGTACCGCTCGACGTTGGAGACAAAGATATCCCAGGAGCGATCGATGTAATGAGTACTCTTACTGGATCCCGAGATATGGGGCGTCATGATGACATTGGGAAATCGCCATAGGGGATGATTCGCCGGCATAGGGTAGTAATAGTGCGTGTCGATGGCCGCGCCTGCAATCCAGCCGGACTCGAGCGCCTTGAGCAGAGCCTGCTCCTGAATTAACGGTCCGCGCGCGGGATTCAGGACAAAAGCGCTTCGCGGCAAGGATTGCAGCTCTCGCTCGCCAACGATTCCCCTTGTAGTTTTCGTTAGTGGCATCGCGAGTATCAGGAAATCGAGGTCCGAGAAAAACTCTTGTTCTTGGCCGGGGAGAAACTCCCTGTCCGGCAGAACGCCATCCGGATCTCCCGTCCCCGGAACACGGTAAATGTTTCCGGAAGGGCCCACCGGCTTGCGGGTCAGCACGTGGACGCGCAGTCCCATCGCCTTTGCCGCGCGAGCCGTCTCCCGGCCGAGTCCGCCGTATCCCCATAAACCCACGATTGAGCCCCGTATCTCGCGCTGAAAGCACGCCGCCCGATCCCAAGTGCCGGTGTCCTGGTTACGAATCATCTGTCGCAGGTTGCGGGCCAGATTGACCATCATCGCGATGTTCCACTCCGCTATCGGTACATCGAAATTGCCGCGTGCATTGCAGACGCGAACTCCTTTGGCCGGAAGATCCAGATGATGGAGCTGATTGTGCCCCGCTGTCGGTATCTGAATCAGCTTCAATGCCGGCATGTCCGCCAGGTTCTCGGGCGGAAATTCACCAAATAAGATCTCCACGTCACCGACGATTTCAGCCGCAACGGGACGCGCGTGTTCTTCCGGCTCAATCAGTCGCACGCTCAGTCCGTGCTTGGACTGCAGGCGCTCGAGCGCCACTGCGTCTACAAACATGTCTATCAAAATGTTCATCGAGATATTATATTCGCGAGGTTCCCATCCGCGTCGAATTCGAACGGCCGAGGCGCGCCAAGAATCTCCAGGTTCGGGTTCTCGCCGATCTCGCGGCGCAGATTTTCACTCAGGCCTATTAAACCCAGCTCGAGCGAATTATGAATCCAGCCATAAGTCACGGTGCTTAGATCGCATTTCCCTACCGTCGGTGCAATTCGTTCCAGACATTCGCGGTCGGTTGCGAAATGGATAGGCAGGCGGCTGTCCGCCGGAGTGGAAGCCGTTAGTGAATTGATTTGCGTAGCGTTCCAGTCGATCTTGGGCAAAAGACGGTCTGAGACTACATCCGCCAACCCCAATCCCATGCCGTTTCCGTAACTCAGATCGCTCAGGTCGCGGACGAAGATCCGCTCAATCCGGGATGTCTCCGGCCATGGGTTGTATTGGCCATCCACCCCCCGGTTCACCACCTTGGTATCCATGCCGGCGCCGCTGATGTTCTTTCCGATCTCGTCCAGAATTAGCACGTCCAGATCCACGGGGATGCGCCCCATCCAGGACTTCACCAAGCCAAGCAGTTGCTCTTCGCGCTGCTCCATTTCCTCGGCTGAAACCGCGGTTACCTTCGCTGTCGCGTGGTGGGCGTCCTCCAGAATCGCGATGCCGCCGGCGATCTTGCCTGACGCGAGCACATGGCGCCCAACCCGGCGGATTACTTGCTCGAGGCCGAGTTTGTAAGCGTAGGTGTGATAGCGCTGGGCGCCCGCTAACTTGCCCAGGCCGATGGCCATCATTTTGAAGAGACCGCTTTCAATGCCACCGATAAAATCCGTGTGCCATTTCACGCGGCCTACCAGCATCACGCCCTCGCTTTCGTAGGCGTTCCGGTCCATGAAAACTTCAATGCCTTCCGGCGTTCGCCCAAGAGAAACCACATCGAGAGAGCTCTCGACCGGACAGCCCATGGTTTCCTCGGTAATTCCGTAATGCGCCAGCACGCCGGCTTGCCCTTCGGCGGTCGCCGCACCATGGCTGCCCATGGCGGGAAATAGAAAAGGCCGGGCGCCTTTCGATTTCGCAAAGTCAACCACCGAACGGACGATTATGGCAAGATTGCGGATACCCCGGCTACCCACGCCAATGGCGATCCTCGCTCCGGGTTTCCAAGGCACGGCGAGCGGCGAGTGCGCGAGCTCGTCCGCAACCGCCGCGCGCAGGTCGTGAAGGCTGCGATCGGGAAAGTTCTGGCGCACCAGCAACAGCCGGGGAAAACCCATGGACGGATTATATCCGACGGCTCCGGTGTATACTCGACGTTCGCCCTCATGCCAAAACGAAATCTTCGCATCCCGCAACTACGATGGTGGATTGGTGCACTGTTGTTCGCTTCCACCACGATCAACTACGTCGATCGTCAAACGCTCAGCGTATTGGCGCCCTATCTCAAAGCGGAAAAACACTGGACCAATACCGATTTCGCCAGCATCATCATTGCGTTTCGCATCTCGTACTCGTTCCTTCAGTTTCTGGGTGGCCGGCTGATCGATCTGCTTGGAACGCGGCGCGGCCTCGCCATAACGGTAGCTTGGTACTCGCTCATGGCCATGCTTACCTGCTTTGCCGGTGGTTTATGGAGTTTTCGTGCGTTCCGGTTTGGGTTGGGTATCGGTGAGGCTGCGAATTGGCCTGGCGCCATCAAGGCTGTGGCCGAGTGGTTTCCAGCTAAAGAGCGCGGCGTGGCGGTGGCGTTGGTCGATAGCGGCGCGGCGGTCGGCAGCGCCATCGCGCCGGCGATGGTCGTGTGGCTATATCACGTGTTCGGCACTTGGCGGCCGGCCTTTCTGATCATGGGAGCTCTGGGATTTGTGTGGCTGATAGTCTGGATCACCTTTTATCGCGGACCCGAAGAACATGCGCACATCGGCGAAACGGAGCGCGCGATGATTCTGGCAACTCGCGCGGGCGCGAACGAAACAGCTCCAGCGACGCGCGTGCCGGTCTCGAAACTGATAGGCTACCGCCAGACCTGGGGAGTCATTCTGCCGCGCGCGATTCTCGATCCAGTCTGGTTCCTGATGGCCGACTGGTTCGCGCTCTTTCTGGTGAGCCGTGGTTTCAAGCTCGAGGATACTCTCGCCGGTTTCTGGATTCCCTTCATGTGCGCCGACCTCGGAAACTTCTTGGGTGGCGGCCTTTCCGGTTTCTTCATTCATCGCGGATGGAGCCTTGGCGCCGCGCGCCGCGTGATTTTTCTGATCTGCGGGCCCTTGCTCTTCTTGTTGATTGCAGCGGCTTATACCGCGAGCTTGTGGATGCTGATCGCGGAGTTCGGCCTAGCGACCCTCGGTTACGCCGCCTGCAGCACCATCTTCCTGGTGCTGCCGTCGGATATGTTCGAAAGCGGATCCGTCGCAACCGTTAGCGGCCTTTCGGGAATGGTCACCGGGTTCCTGACCATCGCCGCGACGTATTCGATTGGCGCAATCACGGATCGGTATTCGTTCGCGCCGATTCTGCTGACCGCGGGCGCGGCGCCGGTGCTGGCGGCGATTGTCGTGTACGTCTTCGTGCGGAATACGAGCCAGACGGGGAATGGAGTGTTGTTGAGGATTTGAAATCTATCCCGCCTCTCGGATGGTCAGAATCTGATCCGCTTTCACGCGCTCCATTCGCTGCACTGCACTACTGGGCCAGACGATCTCAACCAGCCGCGCCTGTTTGTCTTTTCCCAGACCAAAATGCACGCGCTTGTCGTTCGCTGAAAGATAGCTCGAGGCGGTCGACACCATGCCCCACTGCTGCACGCCCGAATCGCCCACCACTCGAACCCGCGCGCCGATGCCGTCGCGGTTGCTGACCACTCCCACCGTGTTGATCGAAAGCCAGTGATTGCCGTTGCCGCCCTCGTTGTGCAGAATCACTGCCGGTTGGTTGTTGCAATTGATGGCCAAGTCGATAAAGCCGTCGTTATCCAGGTCGCCGAAAGCCACGCCGCGCGCAGGTCTTGCAACCAGCAGCGTTTCGCCGCTCTGTTCGGTAACGTCCTGAAATTTGCCGGCCACGTTGCGCATCAGTAAGCATCTCTCCAGATGTTTGAGCGTGGGTTGCGTCAGCTCGATATTGTCCATGACGTGACCCTGGCCAACGAACAAGTCCTTCCAGCCGTCATTGTCATAGTCGAAAAATTTCGTGCCCCAGCCGGAATGTTGCAAAGTGATTCCGGCCACTCCCGTGGTGGATGTGACATATTCAAAACTACCCTTGGCGTTGCGAAACAACGCGTACTTCTGATTTCCCAGCGCGTCGATGAAAACATCAGGCAGCCCGTCATTGTCGTAGTCATCAAAGTCCAGCCCCATCCCGGCGAACGTCTTGCCGTCCTCGTCATAGGCAAGTCCCACCTTCAGGCCGATCTCCGTGAACGTGCCATCGCGATTGTTACGAAAGAGCTGCTGCGGAAAGGAGTCGTTGGCGATCAGGATGTCCGGCCAGCCGTCAAGATCGAAATCGTTGATGGCCACGCCCAGCCCTTTGCCTGGCGAAAGGCCGATTCCCGACGCTCGGGAGACGTCCGTAAACGTTCCATCCCCGTTGTTGTGAAATGCCAGATGCGCGATGGGCTTGAACTGGTCGGGGTGACAATAGCTGCGGTAGCCCGGCTTGTGCAGGCCACACCACATGTTGGTGGCAAAGTCCCACTCGAGGTAGCGGGCCACGATCAAGTCGAGCCGCCCGTCACGGTCATAATCCACCCAACACGCGCCGGTCGACCAGCCGCTTCCCGCTACGCCGGCTCTCTCGGTGACATCCGTAAACGTTCCGTCGCCATTGTTGTGATAGAGAATGTTCCTTCCGAAGTTGGTGACGTAGATGTCCGCGTCGCCGTCGTTGTCGTAGTCGCCAATCGCCACGCCCATGCCGAAGGAATGTCCCCGCACACCCGCCTTCTCCGTGACATCCGTAAAAGTGCCATCCCGATTGTTGTGATAAAGACGATTCCAGTAGCGCGGATCGCTCTTGTCAGGCATCTTGTCCGCTGGCATGGGATCATCGATCGCCGCGCCGTTAACGAAAAAAAGGTCGAGCCAACCGTCGCCATCATAGTCCAGCATGGCGACGCCGCCGCACATCGATTCCAACAGATACTTCTGCGACGTCAGGCTGGCGTCATTCTTGAATTTCACGCCCGAGCGAGCGGTCGCGTCGGCGTAAGTCGGAAGAGACGGTGGCGCGCCGAAGCAATAACGCCTAGCGATGGCGCCAGCCAGAAAAGAACGGCGGCTGAAAAGAAGTCCCGACAAGTTATTCTGTGGCGTACGAAAACAAACGTTCCACAGTCCATCCCGCGTCTGACTGCATCGAAATATTACCACCTTGGTTCGCGCCAGCGTAGATCTGGCGGGCCGATTCCACCTCCATCGTCTTGCCCTTAGCGTTCACGGTTCCCGCCAATGTGACGCGGCGTGGCGCGATCGAGGCCATCACTTCAGGCAGATCGGTGTGCTGCAAAAAGCCCGGCACGAAGTTAGCGAAGGGATGATCGTACATCTCCGAGTCAACCACATCGCGGAACGATACCAAGCCTCCCGAAAGATAGAGTCCCTGGATCCCCGGGTCGAGCGCGGCCGCAAACAGCGCCGGGACCGTCAGCTTTCCCGCGGCGGCAATCCGGATAGGACTTCCCGCCGTGGCCGGATGTTTGCGGAGAGCGGCAACCAACGCGAGTATGTCAGTGACCTGCTGCCCAACCAGTGGTTTGCCCAGGATCAGCGATCCCCACGCATAGTTTTCCTCTTGCCTGTGCCAACCGGCATAAATCGAATACCCCGGGCTGAATTCCGGTAGCAACGCTCCCACTCCTCGAACGTCGGACGCGCAGACGACGGGGCTTCCGGGGCCAAGATCGGCGTCCGGTCGAAACCAAAGGCGTTCAGCGGCAACCGGGTCGAGCACTAACAGAAGCGGTTTATTCTTGGGCGCCTTCTCGGCCGTAAGCAGCCACGCCGGAAGCCAGACCGCGGGTTCGGAAGCGACCTCAAGCACCTCAACTGTCGTACGCCCCGATTGCGTCTTGGCGATAATACTCGCGGAGGGCGAAGCCGTGGGACGAGAAACGCGCAACAGGGCATCGAGCGCCATGGGCGTGCGTTGCACCTGTTTCGCCCGGTTGATGCTGAACGCGGTCGCGCTCTTAAGTGACCTCACCACACTGCCCGATTCCGTCGCCCATAGCGTGGCGAACGATTCCGGGGCCACGGGAGGTTCTTCGCGCACAGGCGCATGGTCATCCTTCAACCAGCGGCTGAACCAATTATAAATCAGCAGCCGGCTATCGTAAGCCAGCGAGTGCGGCAGAGGAGTGTCGGCCCATTTCAATCCATCCTCATGATGCAGCGTGACGTACGCCGCTTTGAGTTCTTGAAATTCCTCCCAACCATTCTGAACATACTGCGATGAGTAAGTGTTGTAGAAATCGCGATCGCTGGGCCATATGAGCATGGGCTTTGGCGCAAACGGATAGAACAGATCCCAGCGATCGAAGCCAACCGGGCCGGAGTCAACGAAGTCCTGTTCGGCGTCGTCGGTCGAACCGGGCGGAAGGAAAGGGAGCGCGGCGACGTTCTCGATGTTACCCATGCAGGGCGCCGCCGCTGCCACCCTGTCGTCCGCCGCCACCAGCAGCATGCTGAGCGTGGCACCTCCGGAATGGCCCGTCGTAGCTACACGCTTCGTGTCCACCATCGGCAGAGACGTCAGGTAGTCGAGACTTCGGATCGCATCCCAGAGCTGAAAGCGCGTGGCCGTGTCACCGATGAGAAGCATCTGCTTTCCGGGAGTAGTGTGCTCGGAGTCCATGTCTGGGAGCCGGGAGTGAATGCCGGACGAATCCGGGTACCCGATGCGTTCCCCTTGCCCCATGGGATCGAATGCCAGCACCACGAACCCGAGTTGCGCCAGTCCCTGGCAGCAGCGCTGGTAATTCGGATTGCACCGCGCCTCTTCGTAATGACCGCTCTGGAACAATACGGCTGGAAACGGCCCGCTGCCTTTCTTGGGGATGTACACATTAGCGGGAACAAAAAGCCCCGGCTGGCTTTCGTAGATGACTTTTTCTACCCGATATCCTTCCCGCTCGAATGAACCCGTGGTGCGCGCATTCAACGGAGTGCGCTCCGGCACGCCTCCGATGAGTTTCCACAGAGTCGCTCGAACCCATTTCTGGCGGGCGTTGATGGCTGCCGGCGACACCAATTTCCCGAGCGCCGCGTTTCGTTTCTCGACGGCCTTCTTGGCGAGGCCGCGAAGATAGTCGGGAAGACAGCGTGGGTATGGATGAAAGGGTGTCCCTGGAAAGCGTGGCAATGCGGTCGTCGCCGCGGACAATACACGAGTGCTGGTTACTCCCGAAACGAGTAGCGATGCTAAAACTTCTCTGCGAGTCATATTAGTCCAGTTGGCGGTGCCGGTTGTTCATCATAAAGTCAACGCCCTGGCTCCACCACTTACCGAGCAGACCCTCGAGCGGGCGTTGCAGGCTCCCTGTTTGGATGGCAAGCGCTTCCACAAGGATGTCTTCTTCGAAAAAGGATGCCTCTTTAAGCACGTTGCCATCCGTGGCAATGATTCTACTCTGACCGTGAGAGCCGCTTAGATCTGGATTCCCAGGTGCGTTAGCCTGCACTACGAACATACCATTCTCTACCGCCCGGGCCATCACCTGGGCTCGATACGGCAGCAGTTTGTGCTCCTCGCGCATTCCCGATTCGCTGCTGATGTAATAAACGATGCGGGCGCCCTTCAATGCCGGCAGCCGGACCAACTCTGGGTATCGCTCATCGTGGCAGATGATGATGGTGGAAGGTACTCCTTCCAGCTCGAAGTATGCAACGTGGTTGCCGGGAGTGGCCCATTCTTCACCCGCTAAGTAGACCTTTCCGTAGCGTTCGACCATCGCGCCATGCGAGTCAAACACTACGGCTGCGTCGTAAGCCCGGCCGTTCACCTTATAGACGGTTCCGATCACCGCGGCGATCTCGGCGTTCCGGCAAGTCTGTTGCAGCTGCCTTTCCGCGGTCTCGACCTCTGTCGCTGAAGGTGCGAACGCCGGCCCAGTATCGTAGCCCGTAAGCGCGCATTCGGGAAACACCGCGACCTGTACACCCTCACCCGCCAGCCGCCGCAGATGTGCCGCGATCCTCTCGCCGTTCTGCGGGACATCGAACGAAGAGCGGAACTGCACCACCGCAACCTTTAGATTCAGGCTGGCTTCTGCGCCAGCCATGCGCAGCGTCGCCAGCGCCAGCACGACAGGAATTATCTTAAGTGTCATCCTGATGCCGACCCTAAACCAGCCGGTCACTTCGATGCCTCCAGATATGTCTCGTGAGTTAGCCTGGTCGGTTCCACTAAGGCGGCTAACCGGTCCAGATCAAATTCCTTGTATAGATCCAAACAGAATAGATCTGGTGCTCTGTCGAATAATATGGGCGCGTCAAGCAGATAACTAAGTCCTCGGACTCCTTGATGAACCACCACCTCGCTGTAGAGAGCCGGTTCCAACGCCGACGCGATGAGCGCCCGAACTTGGTTTCGCATTCCGGAGCATTCCAGCCTGATATTGCTCGCATGACCAGTCTTTTGCAGCCACTGTGTTATTGCGATGAGCTGTGAGACCTCTACGCCCAGAGGCCGATCTCCCATCGTAGTCATCAACTGAGCCAGATACTGCGGCTTATCCTTCGCCCATGTATCTTCAGGGGACGCATCACCCGTGAAAAGTAAGTCGAGCGCCAGCACTTGCTCTCCGCGGTTTACACGTTCCGATACTTCTGCCGCCGCGGAGCCTTTGCCTTCGTCGTTCAACATGACTGTTGCTGGGGCGCTCTCCGGAGTCGCGATGGCCTTCACCCATACGCCCGTGGCACTCAGCCCGTTACTAAGCTCAAATCGAAAGGACCGCGTCTC
>Ga0302324_100023526_pt1 | contig 11914 bp, 9 predicted proteins | sample Palsa_T0_1_FD_201949 | JGI IMG/M metagenome (GOLD analysis project Ga0302324, IMG submission 201949) | Peat permafrost microbial communities from Stordalen Mire near Abisko, Sweden - Palsa_T0_1 | ecosystem: Environmental > Terrestrial > Soil > Palsa > Peat permafrost | place: Sweden: Abisko... | reverse complement strand
CGATCAACTCCGTGCTGTCGCTGTCGCCGTTCGCGCTGAACCTCGTGATCGGCCTCGGCCTCGGGCTGGCGGTCGATTACAGCCTGTTCTGCGTCTCGCGCTTCCGCGAGGAGCTCGGTCGCGGCGCCGAGGTCCCGGAGGCGGTCCGCACGACGATGAAGACCGCGGGGCGGACCGTCCTGTTCAGCGCGAGCACCGTGGCGGCCGCGATGGCGTGCCTGACGGTGTTTCCACAACGGTTCCTGGTCTCGATGGGGCTCGGCGGCCTGGTGGTCGCGCTGGTCGCTGCCGCCGCGACTGTGCTCTTCCTGCCGGCTCTGTTCATGCTGATGGGACGGCGGCTGGGGAAGGTAACGCCTCGTCCCGAAGGGAGTGGGCGCTGGTATCGCCTCGCGCGGGCCGTGATGCGACGCCCCGCCACGGTCGCTGTGGCCACCGCGGTCGTACTGCTGCTGGTTGCCTCGCCTGTGCTCGGCCTCCGCTGGAGCGGAATCGATGCGTCCGTTCTGCCCAGCGGCAAGAGCGCGCGGACGGTCTCGGACACGATCGCGAAGGACTTCCCTCGTGCGGACTCAGACCCGGTGATAGTCGCCGTGAGCGCGCCGCCGGGCGCCGGGCCGGGGTTGGACTCCTACGCCGCCGGACTGCGGCGGCTGGCGAGCGTGCAACACGTATCGACCCCACGCGATCTCGGCGGCGACACCTGGGAGATCGACGTCAACGGCCTTGGCACGCCGATCACGCTGGAGTCGCAGAACCTCGTGAACGCGATCCGCGCCCACCCCTCGCCGTATCCGGTGGCGGTCGGCGGGTCGACCGCGGATCTGATCGATCAGCACGCAGCGACGGCTCGAACGCTGCCACTGGCGATCGCGCTCCTCGCCGTGCTCACGATCTGCGTTCTGTGGCTGATGACCGGCTCTGTGGTGCTGCCGATCAAGGCGCTGCTGATGAACCTACTGACGACGGCAGCCACCGCCGGCATACTCGTGCTCGTCTTCCAGGACGGCAACCTCACCGGGCTGCTGGGGTTCACCAAGCCTGAGGGAATCGAGCAAACCGATTTCCTGGTGCTGGTCGCGATTGTGTTCGGGCTCTCGACCGACTACGGGGTCTTCCTCCTCACCCGGATCAAGGAGGCGCGCGACCGCGGTCTCGCCGACGCGGACGCGATCGCCGTCGGCCTGCAGAGGACGGGCGCGATCGTGACCGCAGCCGCGATCCTGCTGGCGGTCGCGCTCGGGGCGTTCATGACCTCCCAGCTCGTATTTCTCAAGGAGCTCGGCCTCGGCGCCGCCGTGGCCGTCCTGATCGACGCGTTCGTCATTCGCTCGTTGCTCGTGCCCGCACTGATGCGGCTGCTCGGTGGCGCAAACTGGTGGTCGCCGCGTCCACTGCGACGGCTGCACGAGCGGCTCTGGGTCGGCGAATCAGAGGCCGCGTGATCGTCGGAGCACTAGCCCCGCGACGACGCCGGCGCCACCAGCGCAGCGGCGGCCTTCGTGGCCTTCGGCTTCGGCGTCGCCGGCTTCTTCGCCATCGCGTAGATGCCGATCACGACCACCGCGAGGCAGAACGCCCCGCACACCGCACTGCCCAGCAAGTAGAGGATGCGCTCGCCGCCGTGGGTCGCCCTCACCTGCTCGGCACGCGTCACGAACAGGACGAGCAGGCCGAAGGCGATCACCACGCCGATACCGCCGAGCGCGGACGCGAGCACGATCTTCCACAGCGCGCCGCCGTTGATGATCGGTGTTGCCAGGATCGCCACCAGCGCCGTCCCCTTATGCGGTCGCCGCCGCGGGTGCGCCCGGCCTGCCGCCGGCGGCGGCGTCGGCCTCGGCCTCGGGCGTTACATGGGAGCGGTCGAGGTCCTTCGCGCCGATCTTGTTGCGTTGGGCGAGCTGGAAGATCAGCGATGCGCCGACGGCCGCGAGGAACCCGATCACGACCGAGCCCGCGGCCGAGCTCTTGCCGAAGATGCGCGAGACCTCCCAGGCGACGGCGCCCATCGCACCCGCCGCCGGGATCGTGAGCAGCCAGGCGGTGGCCATCTGGCCGACGACGCCCCAGTGGACGCTTGCGAGCTGCTTGCCGAGCCCGGATCCCAGCACGCCGCCTGAGACGACCTGGGTGGTCGACAGCGGATAGCCGTAGTAGGAAGAGGCGAGGATCACGGAGGCGCTCGCGGCCTCGGCGGAGAACCCCTGCGGAGACTCGACATCGGTGAGTCGGTTGCCCATCGTGTTGATGATTCGCCAGCCCCCGATCGCCGTGCCGAGCGCGATCGCGGTCGCACATGAGAGCTTGACCCAGAACGGCACGTAGAAGTGGTTTGAGCTGATGTCGCCGTGGGCGATCAACGCCAGCGCGATCACGCCCATCGTCTTCTGCGCGTCGTTGGTCCCGTGCGCGAGCGACACCAGCGCCGCCGAGCCGATCTGCCCGTAGCGGTAGCCCTTCCGAGCCTGCTTCTGGCCGATCCGCTTGATCAGCCGGTAGGCCGAGAAGGTGCCGACCATGGCGACTAGGCCGCAGATGATGGGGGAGAACAGCGCCGGAAAGATCACGCTGCTGAGCAGCCCGTTGACCTTGACCTCGTGCGCGCTGCTGGCGACGATCGTCGCTCCGATCACGCCGCCGATCAGCGCATGGCTCGAGCTCGACGGCATCGTGAGGTACCAAGTGATCAGGTTCCACGTAATCGCGCCGATCAGCGCGGCGAACACGAGCGACAGGCCCGCCGTGCCGGCCAGCACGTGTGCGTTGACGATGCCCTTGGCGATTGTGGCCGCCACCTTGATCGAGATGAATGCCCCGACCAGGTTGAGCACGGCGGACATCGCCACGGCCACTCGGGGCTTCAGCGCGCCGGTGGCGATCGCGGTGGCGACCGCGTTGGCGGTGTCGTGGAAGCCGTTGGTGAAATCGAAGCAGACGGCGGTCACGATGACCAGGCCGAGGATCAGATCAGACGCGCTCACGGCGCGGATAGTGCCTGCGCCGCCGCCGCCGCGGGTGAAAAGCCTGTGAAGAGAGGCTCAGACCGGCGGCGTCACGCGCGGTACCGGCACGGCTTCGGTCGCGACCGCGTCGATGGCCTCTTCCTCCTCGATCACCGCGTCCTCGTCGTGCTGGCCGTCGCAGAGGATGCGGAAGTTGCCGGTTACGCCGCGGTCTGCCTGGAGGACGATCCCGGGCAGGATCTCCTCGCCCTCCTCGAGGCCGAGACGGTCGAGGTCGAATGGGTGCATGCCGATGCCCCAGGCGTGGTGGTCCGTCTCGCGGTCGTGCGCGGCCACGGCACGGGCGAAGTACTCCAGCAGCGTCGCGATCTTGGACGTCTCTGCGCTCATGTCCGCTCGATGATCTCGACGCGGTAGCCGTCCGGGTCCCTGACGAAGCAAAGGCGGCTGCCGCCCTCGCGGATGGTGTAGGGCGGGCGCTCGGGCTCGATGCCGAGCTCGGCCAGCGCTGCGAGCATCCCGTCGAGGTCGTCGGCGGTGATCGCGATGTGTCCGTAGCCGGTGCCCATGTCGTACGGCTCGGTCTGGCCGTGGTTGAACGTCAGCTCCAGGCGCGGGCTGTCGCCGTCACCGGGCTGGTTCATGAAGACGTTGGTCGCCTCGTCGCGGATCGGGATGCGGCCGACCTCCTCGAAGCCGAGCGCCTGGTAGAACGCGACCGAGCGGTCGATGTCGGTGATGCGGTAGCAGGTGTGGATCAGGCTCATGTGTCCCTTGAAGGCTACCCCGATAGGCTCGTTTAATGATCGTCGAGCGCTCGATGAGTGATGGCTGGGTCTCGAACACCTATCTGGTGGGCGACGAGCTCGGCGGCCACGCGGTCATGATCGACGCCGGCGGGCCGGTCTCGCCGCTACTCGACGTGCTCCGCCGCGGGCAGCTGACGCTCACCCACGTGCTGCTCACCCATCACCACCACGACCACGTCGCCGAGCTCGACGCCGTACTCGAGCGTCATCCAGGCACGCCGGTCCTGATCCACGCGCTCGAGCGCGCACAGGTGCCGGCGGCGACCGGAACGATGGAGCCCGGGGTCACGATCGAGACGGGCGCGCTCAGCATCGAGCCGCTCCACACGCCCGGCCACACGGCCGGAATGCTGTCGCTGCTGGTCAACGGCACCGATGTATTCACCGGCGACACGCTGTTCAAGGGCTCGGTCGGCGGCGTCAGGGCTCCGGGTCACACAACCTATTCCGACCTCCGGTCATCGATCATGGACAAGCTCTTGAAGCTGCCGCCGCACACGCGCATCCATCCTGGTCACACGGACCCGAGCACCGTCGCCGAGGAGCTGGAGCACAACGCGTTCGTGCGGATCTGGCGGGGACTCGATCCGGAGGGGTCTGAGCCATGCATCGCCCTCGGCGAGCCGGCCACGCTGATCCTGCTCGGCGACGATTACGACGGCGGGCACAAGGCCTGGGTCCGCTGGCCTGACGGATCGGACGACATCGTCCCCGGCTCTCAGGTGCGCCGGGAATCCGGCGCCTAGAATCCACTGAGTGGCGCGAGACAAGATCCCCACCTCGCGCGTGGGGCGGACGGCCAAGATCGGGGGACTTGCGGCGGGTCAGGCGATCCGTCAGGCCGGCACCCGCGCGGCGAACGTAGCCCGCACCCAGGAAGGGCGCGACGCCGCGCTCGAGCGCCGGCATATCGAGGCCGCCGAGCAGATCGTGGCCGCCCTGGGCACGATGAAGGGCGCCGCGATGAAGGTCGGCCAGGTGATGTCCTTCCTCGACGTCGGCCTGGTGCCCGAGGAGTACCGCGAGGAGTTCCAACACAAGCTCGCGGCGCTGCGCGACGCCGCCCCGACGGTGTCGTTCAAGCAGATGCGACGGGTGATCGAGGAGGAGCTCGAGAGCGAGCTCGACGAGGTGTTCGACGAGTTCGAGGAGGAGCCGATCGCGGCGGCGTCGATCGGCCAGGTCTACCGCGCCAGGCTGCTCGACGGGCGGCGCGTGGCGGTCAAGGTTCAGTACCCGGGCGTGGCTGCGGCGGTGCGCGCCGACATGCAGAACCTCGGCCTGATCCTGCGACTCGCGAAGCGGATCGCCCCCGGCATGGACGCGAAGGCGCTCGGCGAGGAGATCCGCGATCGGATCCACGAGGAGCTCGACTACGAGCTCGAGGCCCAGAACCAGCGCACGCTGGGGCGGATCTTTCGCGACCACCCGTTCATCCTCGTGCCCGAGGTCGTGACGGGCCTCAGCCGCGAGCGAGTGCTCGTGACCGCGTACGTCGAAGGGACCGGGTTCGAGGAGCTCAAGGGCTACCCGCAGGAAGAGCGCGACCGCATCGGCGAGATCATGTTCAGGTTCTACTTCGGCTGCCTCTATCGCCACCACCAGTTCTCGGGCGATCCCCACCCCGGCAACTCGATGCTGCTGGACGACGGGCGGATCGCGTTCTTCGACTTCGGGCTGTTCAAGCGGATGCCACCGGGCTCGGTCGAGCTCGAGATCGCCGTCCAGCGCGCCGTGATCGAGGGCGACGTCGACACGGTGATGCGAGTCGGCGCCGAGACCGGATTCCTCCCCGAGCCGGAGAAGTTCCGGCCCGAGCGTGTGCTCGAGCACTTCCGCGCGGCGACCTCTTGGTACACGACCGACGAGTACATCCAGCTGAGCCCCGAATGGGCCACGCGGGTGATGATCGACATGGGCGACCCGCGCTCGGAGTACTTCGGTCAGATGCGCCACGAGACCGCGCCGCCCGATCACATCTTCGGCCGCCGGATGGAGGTGCTGACGCTCGCGGTGATAGCGCAGCTTCACGCGCGCGGAAACTTCCACCGGATCGCGCGAGAGTGGTTCTACGGCGATCCTCCCGCGACCGAGCTCGGGCGCCAGGAAGCCGAGTTCTATGCGCGCGTGGCGGTGTAGCCGAAACCAATTAGCAACCCGCCCCGCGGGTTCAAGGCCACCCGGCACGGCGCCGATACGTGACACGCGTCACAATCACGCTACATAGTGCCCCATGGGCGGAGCCACAACGGAGACCCTGACCGAGCAGCGCCGATGGTTCGCGGTCGGCCAATCGAATGATCGAGACGCAGCTACCGCGGGTGACGCCGCGGCCGCGGCCGCGCTGCGGGGCGAGGAAGCCCAGCTGCTCGTCGTGTTCTGCTCACACACGCACGATCTCGAAGCGCTGCTCGGAGCGATCAACCGCCGCTCCGAGGGCGTGCCGCTGATCGGCTGCTCTACGGCTGGTGAGATCGCGACGGGCGGGCCTGGCGACGCCGGCGTGGTCGTGACAGCGCTTGGCGGCCCCGGATTCAGTGCACGCACCGCCTCGGCGCAGATCGACGGTGGCGATCTGCGGGCGGCCGGCGCCGCGGTGGCCGGATGCGTCGCGGCCTGCCCCGAGCGGGCCGGCCGTGTCCTGCTGCTGCTGACCGACGGACTGGCCGGCGACCAGCAGGAGGTCGTGCGCGGCGCCTACAGCGTGGTCGGCGCGAGCACGCCGCTGGTCGGCGGTTGCGCCGGAGACGGTCTCGAGATGCGCCGGACCTATCAGCTGCACAACGACCGCGTCCTGACGCACTCGGTCGTTGGCGTGGCGCTGTCGTCCGAGGGGACGATGGGGATCGGAGTGCGCCACGGCTGGCGGCGCGTCGGCGAGCCGGTGCTCGTCACCCGCAGCGCGAACAACCGCGTGTACACGCTCAATGATCGACCGGCGCTCGAGGTGTACCTCGAGCATCTCGACCCACCGGCCGATGCCCACGACGACCCCGCCGCGTTCACGCGCTTCGCGCTCAGGCACCCACTCGGCCTGCAGCGGCGCAGCGGCGAGGAGCACGTGCGCTTCGTCGGCGAGGCGGACTTCGAGAACGGTTCGCTGGGCTTCATCGCCGAGGTCCCGCAGGGCGGCTTGGCGTGGTTCATGGAGGGCGACGAGGAGTCGGTGCTGGCGGCAACCGACGCCGCGTGCGCGGACGCGCTGGCGCCGCTTCACGGCGAGCCGCCACTCGGTGCGTTCGCGTTCGACTGCATCGCTCGGCGCGGAGTTCTGGGCGACGAAGGCATCGAGACCGAGGTCGAACGGGTCGCGCGCAGCACCGGCGGCGCGCCGGTCTCCGGCTTCTACACGTACGGCGAGATCGCTCGCACGCACGGGCAGAGCGGCTTCCACAATCAGACGCTCGTCGTGCTGGCCGTGGGCTGAGGAAGCGAACGTGCCCGAGTTCGTCGAAAGCTGGTCGACTCAGCAGCTGACCGAGTTCGTCGCTCAGGTCGGCGCCTTCGAGGACGAGGATGCCGCGATCCGCGGCGCGATCGAGCGCGCGGCCGAGGCGCTCGAAGCCGAGGTCGCCGCCGTGGTTCGCGACGGCAAGCTGCTCGGATCGATCGGCTTCCCGATCGGCGATGTGCCCGTCGAGGAGCTGATCGCAGCCGCCGCGGGTGAGCTTCCCACGCTCGAGGTCCCTGGTGCGGGTTCCTGCGTCGTGATCTCCGTTGAGCTCGATGACGGCCCCGACCGGCTGCTGGTCGCCCGCCATGGCCAGGAGTCTTTCAGTCGCCACGAGGCAAACCTGCTGCGCGGAATGGCGCGCGTGCTCGCGCTGACGCTGCAGTCCCTCGAGACCCTTTCGGCGGAGCGCAGGCTGCGCACGCAGAGCGAGCTGCAGGCGAAAGAGAATGCGGAGCTGCTGAAGTCGCTGCGCGAACGCCAGGAGCTGCTCGAGCGGCTGTCGAGGATCCAGCGCTCGATCGTCCGGCGCGCCAAGCTCGAGACCGTTCTCGACACGATCGTCTCCGGCGCGTCCGAGCTCCTGAGAGCCAATGCTGTCGGCCTGCGGATGCTCGATCCTCAGGATCCGGGGTCGATGGTGCTGCTCGCCGTGACCGGCCTCGATCCCAAGCGCTTCCACGTCGGCAGCCGCGTCCCCCTCGGCGACGGCATCGCCGGACGCACCGTGGCCGCGGAGCGGCTGCTCGTAATGGACGGGGATGACGAGGAGGCGCGGGCAGTGCTGGCGACTCGCGACGTAACAGCCGCGATGTCCGCGCCGGTGGTCGAGAACGGGCGCGTCGTCGGCGCGCTGACGGTCGGCTCCCGAGAGCCGGGCCGGACCTATAGCGTGACCGAGCAGGAGGTGCTACTCGCGTTCGCCGAGCACGCAAGCCTCGCGCTGACCGACTCGAAGAACTTCGATGCAGCGATCCATCGAGCGCTGCACGACCTGCTGACCGGCCTGCCGAACCGAGCGCTGTTCCTCGATCGCCTGGAGCGCGCGGTCAAGCACACAGGACCTACCGGCACGCGCCCGGCGGTGCTGTTCCTGGATCTCGACGGCTTCAAGCGCGTGAACGACAGCCTCGGCCACGCTGCCGGTGACCAGCTGCTGATCGAGGTGGCACGCCGGCTCTCAGAGTGCATCCGCCCACGGGATGTCGCCGCCCGCTTCGGCGGGGACGAGTTCGCGGTGCTGCTCGACGGGATCACGAACGAGACCGAGGCAGCGGCCGTCGCCGAGCTCGTGACGACGTCGCTGCAAGATCCATTCCTCGTCCACTCGAAGGAGGTCGCGATCACGGCGAGCGTAGGCGTCGCCGTCTCGAGCAGTCCCGACGACGACCTGCTGCGTGACGCGGACCTCGCGATGTACCACGCCAAGGGCTTGGGCAAGGGCCGCATCGAGGTGTTCGATCCCGAGATGCACACTGCGCTGATCGAGCGCCTACGCCTCGAGGCCGACCTTGCCCGCGGCGTCGCCAACGACGAGTTCGTGCTCGTCTACCAGCCGATCGTCTCGCTCCGCAGCGGCGCCGTTGCGGGCGTCGAGGCGCTGCTCCGCTGGCGCCATCCGACGCGTGGCCTGCTGAGTCCGGAGAGCTTCATCGCGACGGCAGAGGAGACCGGCTTGATCCACATGATCGGGCGTCACGCATTGCGCCGTGCGTGCAGCGACGCGGCCGGCTGGCAGGCAGGCTTCGCCGGCTCGCCGCCGATCTGCATGGCCGTGAACCTGTCGGTCAGCCAGCTCCAGAATCCAGACCTGATCGGCGATGTCGCCAGCGTGCTCGCGGACTCCGGCATCCAGCCAGAATCCCTGATCCTCGAGATCACGGAGACCCTGCTGATGGACGACATCGGCGGCGGCGCGCTGTGGCAACTCAAGCAGCTCGGCGCCAAGATCGCCGTGGACGACTTCGGCACCGGCTACTCGTCGCTGCAGTACCTGCGCCGCCTGCCGATCGACATCATCAAGATCGCCAAGCCGTTCGTGGACGGCTTGGGTAACGGCAGCCAAGGCGAGTCGCCGCTCGCGCAGGCGATCATAGATGTCGGCCGGAGCCTCAGCCTGCGCGTGATCGCCGAGGGAATCGAGAGCGACGAGCAGGCGGCGCACCTGATCGAGCTCGGGTGTCATTTCGGCCAGGGATATTTCTTCGCCCGCCCGCAGGAAGCGCCGGGGATCGATGCGCTGCTCGCCGAGCGCGGAGTCGAGGGCTGGGCGTCCGGTGCGCGTCCAGCGTGGGCTACCCGACAGTCGGAGCGATCGCTGCTGCCCGGACTCGGCGCTCAGACGCGTTGAACCTGAAGCACGCTGGTGGTCCCCGGCTTGCCGCTCGGGAGGCCGGCGGTGATCGCGACGCGGGCGCCGGGCTTGACCCATCCGAGCTCGACGACGCGCCGGGCGGCGTCGGCGATCAGCTCCTCGGTTACCTCGTGGCGGCGCATCGAGTCCGCCTGCACGCCCCACATCAGACCGCAACGCCGGACCGTCTCCCTGCCCGGGGACAGGGCGAGGATCGGGACGTGCGGACGGTGGGCAGAGATCAGACGCGCTGAGCGGCCCGACAGGGTGGGGACCACGAGCGCCGCGAGGTGCAGGTCGCGCGCGGCGGCGCAGGCGCTGTAAGCGATCGTGTACGCGGGGTCGCGGGCGTCGCGACGGACGCGATCCTCGTTCCACTGGCGATAGGGCAGCTCGCGCTCGGTTCGCTCGGCCACCGCCGCCATCATCGCCACGGCCTCGACCGGATACGCACCGACGGCGGTCTCGGCGGAGAGCATGACCGCGTCAGTCCCGTCCATGATCGCATTGGCGACGTCGGTGACCTCGGCGCGGGTAGGGCGAGGTGAGGCGATCATCGACTCGAGCATCTGCGTTGCGGTGATCGAGGGACGCGCGAGCCGTCCGGCGAGCCGCAGCATGCGCTTCTGCACCAGCGGCACGTCTTCGATCGGGAGCTCGATGCCGAGGTCGCCGCGGGCGACCATCACGCAGTCGGCCGCGTGGATGATCTCCTCCGCTGCCTCGACGGCCTGCGGTTTCTCGACCTTGGCGATCAGCGGCAGGCGTGTGTGGCGGCGGACGGTGGTGACGTCCTCGGCCGTGCGCACGAACGACAGGGCGACCAGGTCGACGCCGATCGACTCGCCGAAGCGGAGCATGTCGAGATCCTCTTCCGGCACCGCGACGAGACCGCGCGTCGAGCCCGGGATGTTGAGTCCCTGGCGCGAGGAGACGGAGCCGCCGATCTCCACCAGCGTCTCGATCTCGCCGTCACCGTGGACGCGCTGGATCCGCAGGCGGATGGCGCCGTCTGCGAGGTAGACGATGTCGTCGGGCGCCACGGCGTCAGCGAGCCCAGACCACGAGGTCGACATCCGCTCGGCGTTGCCGATCTCGGTCGAACCGGCCAGCAGGACGAGCTTGTCACCCGGCTTCAGCTCGGCGATGTCGTCCTCGAGCGCGCCGATGCGTAGCTTCGGGCCGGGAAGATCCTGGAGGATCGCGACCTGGCGGCCAACCTGCGCCGCCGCGGCGCGGACGCGCTGCGCGTTCTCCTCGTGCATCTCGCGGGTGCCGTGGGAGAAATTGAGCCGGGCTACGTCCATTCCCGCCTCCACCAGCCGCACCAGCGTCTCCGGCTCTCGCGAGGCGGGACCGATCGTGGCGACGATCTTGGTGCGGCGCATCAGGCTGGGAAGCTACAACCTCACGCGATCGTCTCGCCGTCCGCGCTCAGCCGACCGCCGGCGCGGAGGTCGCAGATCAGATCCCAGTGGAGCGCCGAGGCGTTGACGCCCCCAGTCTCGGGATAGGAGCGCCCGAGCGCGAGGTGGACGGTTCCTGCCATCTTCTCGTCGAGCAGGGTGGAGCCGGTCGCGCGGTCGATCCCCGGGTTGGTGCCGATCCCGAGCTCGCCGAGGAAGCGGGCGCCCGGGTCGGTCGCGAGCGCCTCGCGCAGGTACTCCTCGCCGCGGTCGGCGCGAGCGTCGACCACTTCGCCGGCGCGGAAGGTCAGCTCGACGCCGACGACCTCGGCACCGCCGTGGTTCGAAGGGACGGTGAAGCGGATCGTGCCCTCGGCGGAGGTCTCGAGCGGACCGGTGAACACCTCGCCGCTCGGCATGTTGTGCTTGCCGTCGGAGTTGATCCAGGTGCGGCCCTCGACGTTCAGGCGCAGGTCGGTGCCCTCGGCCTCGATCCGGATCTCGCGCGCCGATGACAGTCGCCGGACGAGGTGATCCTGTGCCGCGCTCAGCTCTCGCCACGCCTGCACCGGATCGGGGCGGTCGAGGAACAGGGCGCCGGCGACGAACGCCGCGTACTCGGAGTCGCCCATTCCGGCTTGCTGGGCGAGCGCCGAGGTTGGCCACAGCGTTCCGCACCACCGGCGGGCGAGGCGGGCCTCCTGGACGGGCCGGCGGGCTCGCGCGGCCCGGGTGATCAGAGCTGGATCGACCCCCGCGAGCTGACGCACGTTCGCTGGGGCGCCGATCCGGAGCGCGGCGTCGACGGCTTGTGTCTCGGTGAGCTCCAGCGGCGCAAAGCCATCGAGCTGCGCGTCGCTCGCGAGCTCGTAGAAATCCCGTTCGATTCCGGCCGGGGCGATTCGCAACAGCGGCCAGGCCCCGCGCCG
>Ga0302324_100023521_pt1 | contig 11916 bp, 9 predicted proteins | sample Palsa_T0_1_FD_201949 | JGI IMG/M metagenome (GOLD analysis project Ga0302324, IMG submission 201949) | Peat permafrost microbial communities from Stordalen Mire near Abisko, Sweden - Palsa_T0_1 | ecosystem: Environmental > Terrestrial > Soil > Palsa > Peat permafrost | place: Sweden: Abisko... | reverse complement strand
CTGGCTCTGATCACCAGCCGCTACACCATGGACAAGCAGGACGCGACGATCCGGCGTCATCTCGCCGAGCGCGCCGACCTCATCGGGGCGATCCGGCTTCCCAACACAACCTTCAAAGCGAATGCGGGAACGGAAGTCACGACCGACATCCTCTTTCTGCAAAAGCGGGCGCCCGGTGCGCGCACGCGCGAACCAACGCTAGGGGCGCCCGCGTCCGGCGAAGCATGGCAAGATTTGGCCCCTGTCGCGACCCAAGACGGGCCGGTCTCGATCAACGAGTATTTCGCACGCCACCCCGAGATGATGCTGGGAACGATGCGCCTTGAGCGCGGACTCTACAACGCGCGCGAGCCGACACTCGAAGGTGATTTCTCGCCCGAGCGCCTCGCAACCGCCATCGCCTCACTTCCAACCGGCCTTTACTCCCGTTCCGAAGAACTCCCGCACGCACGCGACATCACCCAGGCCAACAGCAACGCAATCGAGACCGTCAAGGATGGCGCCTTCGCCGAGCGCGACGGTGTCATTGTGGTGCGCAATGGCGCGGAGTTCGAGGCACTGCATCTCTCCGAATCCGTGGCCGCGCGCGTGCGCGGAATGCTTGTGGTCAGAGACGCCGTCCGGCTCGTGTTCCAGACTCAGCTCAACGACGAATCTGAAGACCGAATTCTCGAAGCCCGCCAGTTGCTCAACCGCGCCTACGACCATTTCGTCTGGCGGCATGGACCCTTATCCTTAAAGGAAAACTTCAAGGCTTTCGCGGGCGATCCGGACCACCCGCTTCTGCTCTCGCTCGAAACCTACGATCCCGAAACCAAACGCGCCACCAAGACCGCCATCTTCGAGCGCCGGACCCTCGAACATTACCGCCCCGTGGAGCATGTCGAGACCGCCGCCGAGGCCCTGGCGATTTCACTCAACGAGACCGGCGAGATCAACTGGCCCCGCATGGAACAGGTGACGGGCCGGACACCCAAGCTCCTGCAGCAGGAACTAGGCCCGCTCATTTACCGCAATCCCGAGGGCGGGAATTGGGAGACCGCCGATTGCTATCTGAGCGGCAATGTCCGGACGAAACTCTCGGTCGCCCGCGACGCCGCCGCGCTCGACCCCTCCTACCATCGCAACGTCGCGGCCTTGGAAACCGTGCAGCCGGCCGACCTTCAGCCGGGCGACATCGAGGCGCGCCTGGGTTCGTCTTGGATTCCCACAACCGACATCCGGGATTTTGTGGCCGAGTTGCTCGACATTCCGCCCACCAACGTGCGCATTGCCCACGCCGACGCAATTGCGACATGGACCGTAGACATCGATTACGGCGCGAAGTCGAGTGTCGGCAATACCACGACCTACGGCACGCAGCGCTTTCAGGCATCCAGCCTCATCGAGCATGCCCTGAACGGTCGCACCCCGACCGCCTATGACGAACAGCCCGATGGATCGCGCCCGATCAACCAGCAGGAGACCATCGCCGCGCGGGAAAAGCAGCAGCAACTGAAAGACCGCTTCCGCGAATGGGTGTGGCAGGACAGCGCGCGCGCGACGCGCCTGGCCCGCGACTATAACGACCGCTTCAACAATCTGCGCCTGCGCACATTCGACGGCTCGCACTTGACGCTGCCGGGCATGGCGCGAGAACTTTTGCGCGACCACGATTTGTCGTCCCACCAGAAAAACGCTGTCTGGCGCATCCTGCAAAGCGGCAGTACGGAACTCGCCCACGTCGTCGGCGCAGGAAAGACCTGGACTATGGCGGCCTCCGCGATGGAACTGCGCCGCATGGGTCTGGCGAAGAAACCGATGCTGGTGGTGCCCAATCACCTCGTCGAACAATGGGGCACTGCCTTTCTCCAGCTTTATCCGCAAGCCAAGCTGTTCGTCGCCACCAAGGATCATTTCGCCAACGGCAATCGCCAGCGTGCCATGGCGCGCATTGCGACCGGTAACTACGACGCCGTCATCGTCTCGCACCGCTCGTTCGAGTTTCTGCCCGTCTCCGACACTCTCTTTAATCGCTTCATCGACGAACAGGTGCAACAACTCGAACACGCGATTCTCGAAGCTAAAGCGGACAGCGGTAACGACCGGCGGATCGTCAAGGAACTGGAAAAAGCCAAAAAGCGTCTGGTGGCCAAACTGAAGAAGCGCGCCGACCGCGAAAACAAGGACGACACGCTGACCTTTGAGGAACTCGGTGTCGATCAACTCTTCGTCGATGAGGCAGACTTGTACAAGAATCTCTTCTACACGACAAAGATGAGCCGCATCGCCGGCCTCCCGAACAGCGACAGCAACCGCGCCTTCGACATGTTCATGAAGACCCGCTACATCCGCGAGCTGACCGGCGGCCGCGTCGTCTTCGCAACAGCGACGCCGGTTTCCAACACCATGGCCGAGATGTACACCATCCTCCGTTATCTCGCGCCGGACCTTCTGAAAGAGCGCGGCGTCGCGCATTTCGACGCATGGGCGGCGAACTTCGCGGAAGCGGTTACAGGGCTGGAACTGGCCCCCGATGGCTCCGGCTATAGCCATGTTTTGGGCATCAACCACGATCCCCCGCACGCTTGCCGACCTAGTGTTCATCAACTGCACGGTCACGCTCGGACTATAGTCGGCCGCCAGTTGCACGTCTGCTTGGCCGCTCAAGAAGGCCGCATCGATTGCTGCATACACCGTCAATTTCCCGCTAGCTGGCCTACTGGAAACTGGAATCACGAACTGCCAACCTCCTTGGATACGAGCCGCTTCTCCGCCCATGGAAGACCAGACTCGACCGTCATCCACGGGGATGTGCTGAGAACCCAGAATGATTACCCGAACTCGGTATACGTCGGTCGGTGGCACTGTTGAGGCCGCCCTAGAGATTGCCACACCGTAGGCGGTCACGCCCGCGAACATCACCAAGAAGATTGGAACTTTTACCTTCGGGCCTGCGGACTTGAAAAAAATGTAACCCAAAGCGCTAATCAACACAATCATCAGCGCGAAGATGCCCAGGGGACTCTTTGATGCCTGCTCGATGATCGCCGGCAGAGTCTTAATCGCCGTTTCAAAGGCTTGCCCAGTTCCCGCCGTGGGAGTCATAGGAGTCATGGGGGATCTCCTAGCAGAGATTACTCCCGATCCTCATTAAAACGCCCTCGGTTGGATGATCTCCGTAGGCATGAAAGCAGGAATCAGTATTTTGATTCTCTTGCGCCAGCACAAGGTCGCACCATAATAACATAAAGACCAAGCGCCGAACCGGGATCGGCGTGGCTCAGCGGCACGCTTCCACCATTCTGCGTCCACGTTCCGCTCATCTGATTCCCATTTACAGTTCCGGCATAACTCCCGTTTATCTGTTGAACGGCAATTGTAATTCTGGTTACCGTTCACGGAGTAATGGAGCGGCACGGTGTTACCCTGAGCCGTTACCGCCCGCACCGGTGCCCAGGTGAAAAACGCACGGTATCTCGCCGTTGGGTGCGGTCAAGGTTCCCTGCCAGTCACCCTGGACCGTTTGTGAATGAGCGCAGCAAACTAAAGTCAGAAGTAGAAATCCCAACACGGCCGCGCTGTTGCGAAATGCGAGAATGTCTCTGAAAAGGAACATCGTGGGCCTCCTTTGCAGGTCGATGGGAAATATATTCCTCTTCGCGGGCGGAAGCAATCTAACAAAGCCGGGTGGTGTAAACTCATGGCGATTCCGAATGGTGCTACGACAATATGCCTACTATCCCGCAATACGCTGTCGGCTAAATCCGTTCTCGTATTAACAGAAACATGCTTCTTGGGGCGTGGGTCTTATGGCAGACGCGAGTACAACTGTTATCGTCGCGACGAGTTCCGGCAAGAAAAAGCCTCCGCCATTTTCCCATTACGGATGGGCATGGAGCGTTGGTGTGCTCCTATTCCTGTTGGGAACGCTAAAGAGCGATTCGATCAAACAGGCATTTCCGTGGTGTTGCCGCATCGGGTACGACTACCCTCTTAATCCGTTGGAATGGACATGGTCAGGGAGTGCACTTCTATTTTGGGCGTTCGCGCTCGTTTGGATGGGGCTCTATCGTCAACGACTAAAGGCAGAGAGTCAGCAAGCCGCGGTGCTTCGCGAGCAAACAGGCAAATTGGTGGAGACGGTCGGCAACATCCAGGGCGGCACGACTGCGCTACAAGATGCGACGAAGGCGGTTTCGACAACAGTTGCAGACACTGCGACGAAGGCCAACGAACTAGCTGGGAAGATTGATCAGATCAATGACGCCGTGCAAACTCTTCCTCCGCAAAATTATGTTACCGCGTTGGGTGAATACACGCACTCCTGTCACACGTTGTGTGGTGGCACGACGCCTCGACAGGCACACACCGGAGATACCAAGGCAGACTTAGAGCCAATCATAAGAAAGCTGCTTCGGACAATGGCGCTTTTGGCGGAAACTTATGATGGTGAGGGATCTCGGTATGCGGCGAATGTCATGTATTTCGTTCCCAGCACGCATAGCGAATTTCAGACCAGCGATGTTCAAAAGTGTCTGAGCTTCTTACCCGTGCCAGCACAGCCTGGTCGAGAGGAAGCTCCTAAGGGTGCACTGGTTCTGCGGAAATCCATGACAGCGGTGGCTAATGCCGACGCTGACGATGAGGTTGTGGAGACCGCCTTTCCGATCCTGGACCCATACCTAGATGATAAGGGCAAATTTCGCGTGTTGCCGGGGGCACCCAGGGCCTATGCACAATCGCAGAATGGACGGCAACCTGATGTGCTGTTTTATTACTTTTTGGATTTGTGGACGATTGGAAACCAGTTGAGAGCCGAGTACGCTTTCGATGACACGGTGATCGCAAAGATTGAAGAAGAGTACGACAAGAGGAAGCATGGCCGGTGGGTGAGGAGCGGGTTATCGTTCCCGCTGTTCGAAGTTGAGGCCGCTCAAGAAAAAGTGATTGGGGTTCTCAATATTCACTGTAATCGGGAGCATATGCTGGGCGGATTCAAAACCCAAACATTGTTTGCTCGAACCACCGTCCATTTTGTGAATGATATCGCCGAGGCGACGGGTCTATGGCTTAAGCTCGCTTGACCGCTTGAGAACGACTCGCCCGAACCCCGACGAAAGCTCTTCGCGAACTGGAATCACTTTAGGATCATCCGACTCCAGTACGTCCCTCTGCACCCGAGCGGCGGCCTCTTCGAATCGCTTGAGGTAAGGGTTATCTTCTTTCTTCACTTCTATCTCATCCTGGTGCTTCGCTGCGGTGGCGTCGGGACCATCCGTCATATAGCGGAACCTCTTAAGTCTTTATTCTAGCCGTTCCTGGGAACGTGTAAAGGCCATTGTTCCGAGCGCGAAAACAGTTGCGCCCACTCTTCACACCCAGCGTGTCCGTCCGTTCGCGCCAGCGTACAAAGGACTTAGAGTCTCATTGCTGGCGGAGAGGTCCTTTACGGCGGAGGTAGCGGCGAAGCCTGAGAAGAAGCCTCCCGTGCGAGCCCAACGCCATCCTCCGCCGGTGGCGCGACTTGCATTTCGTTCTTATCGAGATCGAGGGCGGCGTTCAGCTGCGCTTGATACTGGGCGAGTTTTCTTTCGGGGCGGGCGCTGCGCGCTTGTTCCTGATCCGCAAGCTTGTCGAAGGCGCGACGCGAATTTCCAGAAGCCGACCTCGGGGCGTCTCGACGCGAAGCATCTTCGGACATCTGCGAAGTGTATAACGCCTGGATGCGACTGAGATCCGCTGAGGTGCCGCTAGGTATAGGTAATTGATAGGAGCGCAACTTTGACCCACGCAGTACAATTACTGGAGGGAGGTAGCGATGTTTGCCGTGCCTCGGAGGACAAAACGGCTACGCAAGGTTTTCCTCAGCTCTCCCTTCTGCGAGCCGCGGGAACACCCCTGGATGGTACGTCAGCAACTGTATGACTGCTTACGCTCATCGGGATTCAGGCCCTGGACATGGGAGAAGGACGGGAAAAAAGCAAAGGCCAGACTCCGCTGGTCGGACGCGGAGATTCTTGTCCAAGCGATCCGGCAATGCGATGTGGTGGTTTCCTTCTTTAAGAACCGCGCCGGGAGTTACCTGCCACCTGAGGCATTCGACCGTATGCCCGCTGAACCCTTTCACGCAACGGTGTTCGAGATCGCTCACGCACGCAGTTTCGGTAAGCCTGTTCATCTTTACGTCGTCGGTCACAGCTACAAGGCGAGCCTTGCGAGCATTCTCAGCGTTATAGCGGACCCACTTCTCCTGCCCGACTATGCCAAGGTCGTAGAGGACGAATCGCAACTTGAGGATGCCATACTTGCGAAGCTCAAGGAATCCTTGACAACCAGCTATACGGTCCCGACTGTGCCACCAGCGGAGCTTGACCTTGGCTCGTTGGAAGCTAATTTGGATTCCATGTGTTCGGCAGCGACGCTTTGGGATGCCGAGCGCTATGCCGAGCAGGTTCCGTTGGTCATGGCACCTCGGCTTTCCAGGAGAACCAAGCGTTTGTACGCCGACGTCCTAGCAAAGTGTGCGAATGTTCTTGCGAACCGGGCTGTCTATGATCGGGCGATTGTTGCTGGGAAGCTCAGCGTCAGATGTCTGCTAGAGCTCGGATCGTGGTCTGAAATGTACGCTCAGATCGGAGCGTTATCAGGTATCTTGAACATGGCAGGACAGCCTAACGCGAAAAGCGTTAACTTCTTTGGGCTAATCCCAGCAATTCGGACCTACGACTACTTATTGCCCGTTTACCTCGATTCTGCAGGGAGCATACTAATGCGCGCGGGACGTTGGAGGTCAGCACGGAAATGGCTCAGGCGCGGAGCCGAGACCGAGCCAAAGCCATACTCTCAATCAAAATTTGCTATGGCAATCGCTGCTTCAGGTGATCGCAGCGACATCGACGAGGCGGCTAGGATTCTCTACTCGGTGGCTGTGCCGGAGGCCCGCCGCTCCAACGAATCCCTGCCGTACACGCTACGACACGCTGCGGCGCTCGCTATAGCCCAGGATGAGCTCGGAATGGCTGGGGCATTTCTAAGGGAGGCTCACACTGAATGCATGAAAAGCGGCGCGCTCCATACTCTGCAAAGAATTCAGAAACTGGAGAGTTGGCTGAATCTGGTTTCCCCGCAGTGAGCAATTCTGGAACTGGTTACATGCCACTTTGCTCTTGGGTATTTTCCCTCAGAGGAACGTAAGGCGCATGGCCACACCTGTGATAACCGTTGGAACAGTGGCCTTCAATGAAGGGCGGTCAATCGCAAGAACTCTCCAATCCATTCTTGTTGCTACCCAATCTCTCGGAAGTGTCAGCGAAGTCATCGTAGTAGCTTCCGGTTGCTCCGACCAGACAGTGGAACAGGTTCGACGTGTTGTCGAAACTTCGCCGACTATTCAGTTAGTGGATGGAACGCAGCGCTTGAGCAAGTGTGAAGGGCTCAATGTTGTAGCGGAGCGGGCGCGCGGAAAGATTCTCATATTTATCGACGCAGATTTGATCGTTCACGATGAGGCGCTACGAATTTTGTCGGACGCATTCGCGCAGGATCCGTCACTCTCAGTCGCTTATGGGCGGATGGTGCCCACTAAGGGCACCAGTCGGCTTTGGACGACTCTTGGGGCGTGGACTGCGTCGGCCTTGGACGCCATTCGAGGGTTGCCAGATGGCTCGGGATTGTGGCTTGTTTGTGGTCCACTCTTTGCGGTAAGAGCGTCTGCATGGGCGAACTTGCCGAAGGGGTTGATGTCAGATGACGTGTATATTGGCCTTTCTGCACAATCGAGGGGGCTTCGAATCAGATATCTGCGGAATGCAATCGCTTACGGACTATATCCGCAGACCCTTCGTGATTATCTTGACCAGAAGCTGCGCAACAGAATGGCTCGAATCCAACTCAGGATGCTCGAAGGCGACGCACTTAGGAATGTTCCGCTTTGGATTGGTGGATTTGCGTTGAAACGGCTTAGATGGTCCGCAATGCGGCACTTGCCAATACTACTCGTAGATGGAGCGCTCTCGACTATAGCTCTTTCGCAATGGCTATGTGGCCGTCGCCCAAGTGCCATTTGGAATCCAATACAGTCCACAAAGCCGGAATGAAAGCGACAATCGAGATAGCCGGACTAGCTGCGAAAGCGGTTCAGGCCTCGGAAAACCGCAGAAAGCCATCCACCGGTTTAGCTACCGCACGGATCAATCGATCCTCTGTTTGCCAACCATCAAACTCCAGAGTCAGGCGGGCGCCTGACTCAAGGTCTTCCAGCCAACCTCGTGCCTCAGGATGCAATGGAGTACACTGCACGAGCCAAAGCAGGAAGTCATGCAGTTCAGAAGCAGCAGTTCCTAGAACGTTTTCTGGATAAATTGCCGGGACATTGAGCACGGATAGTCGCAGATCGGCTCTGTGCAATTCAGTGCACGTAGATTGAGTGAATGCATAGCCTGATGTGACCTTTTTGGGAGTTTCGAGCGTGGGCACCAGGCTGCGTCGGCCATATATCCGAAACCCACAGCTGACATCCCGGCAAGCCGGAGGCTTCCGAAGAATCTTCTTCACGCAAGACCAGGCAAAATTATTCGATAGTAGCTTTGTTTGCGGAATGCCCTCCAGACTGCTGAATCGATTAGCAAGTACCACATCCGCTCCATCCTCCAGCAGCAGGATCCCTTTTTTAATCCATTCGCCTTTGTGCTGGCCGTCTCCATCGATTGTGACAACAACGGAAGCTCCATTTTTCCAACACCACTCCAATCCCTTGCGGATGGAAGCTCCGTAGCCGGCATGAGATTCATTGCGTATTACGACACAGCCGCTACCAATAGCAATTTCATCGGTCTCATCCTCCGAGGCGTCATCGACTACGAGGGTTAGATCAACAAAATGCTTCAGGGAGGCTAGCACTCCGAGAATGTGACGACCCTCATTTCTGGCGGGGACTACGGCAACGCGCACTGCGGAATCCTCCCTCCAGAATGAAGTCGGTGCTGAATATCTCGTTATGATTTTGAACGAAAGCGACTTTTTTAACAGCCACGCTTGAAGAGATACCCGGCTATCGCGCCGAGGACAGCGGCGAGCAGAGGGATTATAAACGGGCCGTAAGCCTGCACTTTCACGTGCTCGGACATGCGACTCTTAAGAACCAATTCCTCAATCTTGAGCTGAATCTCCAAGTGATCCTGTAAAGCCTTTAAGTCGACCGCTTTGGCGATTGGCCCCGCAAACTTGTCCAGCATTTCTTGAAACTCCCTCACTCGCGTTTTCGAGTGCTCTTCATGTCCGTGGTCATAAATCCAATCTTTGTCGACCATATCCGAAGGCTTCTTGGGTACCTCTCTGTGTAATCGGAACCAAGTGCTTAGGAACAGTCTCATTGGGGAACCTCCTTTTACGCAAGGCCGTAAGTCACACGTGAGTGTTGGTCGCACGGAGCATCCGCAGTATTAGGAATATATTCCTAATGGACCGCTGCATCAAATACGATCTTTTGAATGGTTTACCCCTTAAGGACTCATTCCCAGTGCTGAATTCCGCTGTATGCTCGGAGGGTTTGCCCGACCTTGGAGAACGTCGCCCGGAGGTTCAATCTTATCGTCCGCTGCTGGCGCGACTTGCGTTTCATTCTTGTCGAGATCAAGCGCGGCATTGAGTAGCGCCTGACGCGCGAGAAATTGGTGGTAGAATTCGCGCTTCAAGATAAAAGCGATGGAAAATGCGATCAAGAATATTCGGTTCATTCACCAACTTCTGATGGTTGTCGCGGCAGCTATGATCGCATTTGGTTCTGCCAGTGACCCTAAAAAAGAGGATGTTAAGGCCGCGATCTCCGAGTTGTCCACACTTCAGCACCTGAGTTTTGAGGACTTCTGCAGCACCACGGGTTCTAAGGCGATAAAGGCAGAAGGGACACGCGTCGTCCCGTCGTTGATGCAGCAGCTAGATGACAGGCATGGAGAGCGTAAAGACATCTGGATTCGTTTCCCCTTTTATTGTTGGCAACCAGCCTCTGAGTCCAGCCTAAACGACTATGCCAGCTTCTTCGCGGGCACCCAGACTAGCCTCATGTTTATGCAACCTACTCTGACATACTCGGAAATTCAGACTTTTCGCACCGGAGTCAACCGGTTGCCTACAAAGTTGATTCTCGCCCAAGTATCGAGCTGGTTGCCGGGTAGCACTTATAGCGCCAAGGCAAGTTCGCTCGTTCTTTCCGTCCCCCCGTCGCCTCGGACTTTGCAAGGGACTCTGTTCCTCGGTTACGAGCTTCGGCGTGACCAAACGCTTGAGGAGCTTATGGGGGGCAAACCTAATGGCAATCAGAATGTCCAAGAGCGAGCTACGTTCACGGCAGTTCCTTTGGTGGGGCAATGGGGCGTACAGTGGCTGCACGAGCGTGGTCAGCTTTATCGCGAAATGGGAGGGCGCACGATTCAGGGAAGAGATGAGATACTTAGCAGCCTGAGGAGAGTTTGGACTCCAGAAATCGCTGCACTCACGCCAGCGAACGCGGCTAGGGTTTTAGAGGCTCGTCTTGATACCGCTCCGCGAGCGGTATCATTCTTCGGTGTCTCGGTGGAATCCAGCATTGCGGTCTGGCTGGGGCCTGTGGTGGCAACTCTCGTTCTTCTGTATTTCATATCACATACGAAGCAGTTGCGGATGGCAGTCGAATGTGGTGGGGAGTTATCTCGACCTTATTCCTGGATCGGGCTTTTCGAAGACCGTGTGAGCACGCTTCTTACGTACGCCACTCTCGCGCTGTTTCCAACATGCGGGGCGCTCCTCCTCGTCGTTCGCGAAGGGGATTGGCGTGCTCCTGAAACATTGGTGACGTAGCGGTACAGTTCGAGTTCGTCGTTCAAGTTTCCTTGACGTTCCCCACGCCCCCTTCGTTGCTCGATATCACGAGGACGCCAGGGCGCATCGAGGTCGTGCAGCGCTTTCAGGAGACGCTGCACATTCGTCCCGGCGCCCATCTTCTCGGTGGAGCCGAGCAAGATGCGCACGCGCCCGGCATTGACGGAATCGAACAGGCTTTGTTTGGCGGCGTCGGTATCGGCGTCGTGAATGAAGGCGATTTCAGGTTCGGGGACACCGCGATCTATGAGGCTGTTCCGAATCTCATCATAGACATTGAATTTGACGGGATTGGGAGTTGAAATATCGCAGAACGCAAGTTGGGTGAGGCGGCTTGGTTTCGTGCGCTGCCAAATCTCATGAATCTTGGCAACAGCGCGGCTGATCTTCGTCTCGCCATTACTGTCCGCATCGGGGTTCACCAGGCGAATGTCGAGGGCGGCCTTTCTCCCCTCAGTGGTGATCTTCAGCATGTTGTCGTCCCGAGGATCGACGCCGCCGGAGCGAAGTTTCTCCGAGCGCCCGACCAGAGACTGAACGAAGGCCTTGAGATCCGCCGATGCCGGAGCGGAAATAATCTGCGGCCTGCCGCCCGCAATCTTTGGGCGCGGCAGGTTCAGCATGTCGGCGGTCTGCACGTCGGCGACGGCATGGAACATCGACAGCAGTTCCGGGAGGTTGACGAATTTAGCGAAGCGCGTGTGCATCCGGTAGAGTCGGCGAGGTTCACAGCTACTCCACAAACACCACGCCAGAGCAGGCTGGTGTGCGGAAAATCATATGCCCTCGATTCAGTGCATGTCTATGGGAAAAAGGTGCCACACACACTCAGCGGCCAAAAGCGTTGTGATAAGATGATTTCCGTGACAAGCCATGCGAGGCGAAGATTTATAGGCGTTTTATAGGCCGTTCAGCCGGAAACAGCCGCTGAACGGGGCATGCAAGGCAGACAGTGCGATATATGCGAAACCTGCAAACGCCGCTACCAGCAAGGCTTTTGAAGAAGTCCTGAGTTTTGAGCGTGGGGACGTAGTTCAGTTGGTTAGAACGCTGCCCTGTCACGGCAGAGGCCGCGGGTTC
>Ga0302324_100023519_pt1 | contig 11917 bp, 8 predicted proteins | sample Palsa_T0_1_FD_201949 | JGI IMG/M metagenome (GOLD analysis project Ga0302324, IMG submission 201949) | Peat permafrost microbial communities from Stordalen Mire near Abisko, Sweden - Palsa_T0_1 | ecosystem: Environmental > Terrestrial > Soil > Palsa > Peat permafrost | place: Sweden: Abisko... | reverse complement strand
GCCGGATCACCTTGTCGGCCGATCACCGCCGCTACGCGAACCTCTCCAAGGACTGCGTGGTGATCGGATCGATTGAATACCTGGAGATCTGGGACGCACTGGCCTGGCAGCAGTACCAAGACACCCATGAAGAGAACTTCTCCGCGGCCAGCGATGAAGCACTCGGCGACATTATCTAAGGCGCGTGCCCGTGCATCGTGGCCTCTGTCCGAACCGACCCTGACGTACTTCCCCAACGCCAGGTTCGTGCCATCGGACAGGGACCTCGATGCAACGGCCCGCCGAGTCGCCTCCCAAGCCACTCGTCGGGAAGGTGTTGTCATGCCTGACGCCACTGGCGAATTCGGCCATGTGCCCGTTCTACTCGACCGCTGCTTCGCACTGCTGCGCCCCGCGCTGACGCGCCGTCACCCCGACGGATCGGGCGCGGTGCTCATCGACGCGACCATCGGTGCCGGCGGGCACGCCGAGCGGTTCCTCAGCGAACTGCCCGGACTGCGGCTGATCGGCATCGACCGCGACCCGACCGCGTTGGACATCGTCCGCGGACGGTTGTCACGTTTTGCCGACCGACTCACGCTGGTGCAGACCCGGTATGACGGGGTCGACGCCGCGCTGGCCGAATCGGGCTATAGCTCAACCGAATCCGTCGACGGCATCCTCTTCGATCTCGGTGTCTCGTCGATGCAGCTCGACCGGACCGAGCGAGGCTTCTCCTACGCGCAGGACGCGCCGCTGGACATGCGGATGGATCCCACGTCATCGTTGACCGCGGCCGAGGTCCTCAACACCTACGACGAGTCCGCGCTGACCGACATCCTGCGCCGATACGGTGAGGAAAAGCTGGCCCGCCGGATCGCATCGCACATCGTCCGGCGCCGTGCGCGCTCGCCGTTCACCTCGACCGGCGAGTTGGTAGAGGTTATCTATCAAGCGGTTCCGGCGCCGGCTCGGCGCACCGGTGGGCATCCAGCCAAGCGGACGTTTCAGGCCCTGCGCATCGCGGTCAACAGCGAGCTGGACGCGTTGCGCGACGCCCTGCCGCCGGCGCTGGATGCGCTGACCGTCGACGGACGCATCGTGGTGATGGCCTACCAGTCGCTGGAGGACCGCATCGTCAAGCGGCTGTTTGCCGACGTGAGTACGTCCACCTCGCCGACCGATCTACCGGTCGAATTGCCCGGGCACGCACCGAAATTCACGCTGCTGACGCGCGGCGCCGAACGTGCCGATGACGCCGAGATCCAGCAGAATCCGCGCAGTGCCGCCGTGCGACTGCGTGCGCTACAACGTGTGCAATCGAAGGGAGGCTCATGAAGGCCAAGCGCGACGCGCAACCGCCCCGTGCCGGCGATCGGCGTCGCGGGCAAAGCAACGCTTCCCGGAAAGCGGGGCGTCCACCAGCCGAGCCGACCGCCGCACGCCGTACCCGTCCGCGGGCCGGGAAAGCTACCGCGCCGGCCCGTGAGCCACGCATGTCGCGATCCGCGCCGCAGACCTCGCCGATGGCGCGGCCCGTCGAACGACCGGCCCGACCGAAGAGCGCCACCCAGGCCAAGGCCCGGGCGAAGGCGCGGAAGGCCAAGAAGCCCAAGACCATTCGGCCCCCCTTGCGGGAACGCCTGCTCAACCGGCTCGCGTCGATCGATCTTCGCCCGCAGACTCTGGCGGCCAAAGTCCCGTTCGTCGTACTGGTCATCGGCTCGCTCGGCGCCGGGCTCGGTCTCACGTTGTGGCTGTCCACCGCCGCCGCTGAGCGCTCCTATCAGCTGGGCAGCGCCCGTCAGCGCACCGAGTTGCTGCAGCAGCAAAAGGAAGCGCTCGAACGCGACGTCCAAGAGGCGCAGGCCGCTCCGGCGCTGGCCGAGGCGGCCCGCGGCCTGGGCATGATCCCGACCCGGGACACCGCGCATCTCGTGCAGGATCCCGCGGGGAACTGGGTCGTGGTGGGTACTCCCAAGCCCGCGCAAGGTGTTCCGCCGCCACCGCTGAACAGCAAGCTGCCCGACGAACAGCCAACGCCGCCCAAGGCTCCGCCGGTGAATTCGGTTGAGGTGCCCTCGCTGGTACTGCCCGGCAACGGCGCTCCGCTCGTCCCGTTGGCGCCCGGTCCCGACGCGATGGTTCGCACCCCCGACGGCGCCACCACACTGGGGCCGCAGCACATTCCGGTGCCTGACGGCCCGCTTCCATTACCGGGTGCGGGGCCGGCGGCCACGCCGGGAATGCCGATGGCACCGGGATTGCCCCCGGCGCCCGGGTTGGCGCCCTCGGCGCCGGTCATGCCCCCGCTCGTCGTCGCGCCCGCGGTACCGCCCGTCCCGGTTGCGCCTCCGGTCGTCGCGCCCGTACCGCTGGCCGCAGCGGTGCCCCCGCCGGCCGCGCCGCCCCCGGCCGACGTCGCGGGCGTGCCGCATCACGCCGTGCCCTCCGGCCCTCTCCTAGGTGAGCAGTTCGGTCCCCTTACGGTTACGACACCCGGCGTCCCGCGGTGAGTCGCGCGGACCGGCCGGTCGGCCGATCACAACGACAGGCGAAGTCCAGCAAGCCAAGTCAGGCAAAGGCGAGTTCGGCCGCACGCTCGGCGCGTGAACGCCGAACCCGCCAGGCCGTCGAGCTCGGGAGCCGCGGCGCATCATTCGTCTTCCGGCACCGAGTTGGTAACGGGGTCATCTTCTTGGCGTTGTCGGTGGCCGCGGCACAGCTGTTCTACCTACAGGTACCCCGCGCCTCCGGGTTACGCGCGGAGGCCGCGGGTCAGCTCAAGGTCACCGACACCGAAAAGGCGGTACGCGGCAACATCATCGACCGCAACAACAACCAACTCGCCTTCACGATCGAGGCCCGCGCGCTGACCTTCCAGCCGCGCCGCATCCAGAAGCAACTGGCCGAAGCCAAGCAGAAGAACGCGAAAGCTCCTGACCCGCAAGAGCGGTTGAAGGAGATCGCCAAGGAAGTGTCGGCTCGGATGAACAACAAGCCGGACAAGGCCACCGTGCTGAAGAAGTTGCGCAGCGACGAGACGTTCGTCTATCTCGCCCGTGCCGTCGACCCAGCTATCGCCACCACGATCACCCGGAAATTCCCCGAGGTCGGTGCCGAGCGTCAAGACCTGCGCCAGTACCCGGGCGGGTCGCTGGCGGCCAACGTCGTCGGCGGCATCGACTGGGACGGCCACGGTTTGCTCGGCCTGGAGGATTCCATGGACGCGGAGTTGGCCGGCACCGACGGGTCGGTGACCTACGACCGCGGTTCCGACGGTGTGGTGATTCCGGGCAGCTACCGCAACCAGCATCGGGCGGTCAACGGCGCGACGGTCCAGCTGACTATCGACGACGACATCCAGTTCTACGTCCAGCAGCAGGTGCAGCAGGCCAAGAATCTGTCCGGGGCACGCAACGTCTCGGCGGTCGTGCTCGATGCCAAGACCGGCGAAGTGCTGGCCATGTCTAACGACAACACCTTCGACCCGTCCCAGGACATCGGGCGCCAGGGCAAAAAGCAGCTGGGTGATCTGCCGGTGTCCTCGCCGTTCGAGCCTGGTTCGGTGAACAAGGTTGTCACCGCCGCCTCGGTGATCGAGTACGGCCTGACCAATCCCGGGGAGGTGCTGCAGGTTCCGGGCTCGATCAACATGGGCGGGGTCAACGTGCACGACGCCTGGGTCCACGGCGTCGCGCCGTACACCACGACCGGTGTGTTCAGCAAATCGTCCAACGTGGGCACGCTGATGCTCGCGCAGCGGGTTGGACCGCAGCGCTACTACGACATGGTGCGCAAGTTCGGGCTCGGTCAGCGCACCGGGGTCGGCCTGCCCGGTGAAAGCGAGGGTCTGGTGCCCCCGATCGATCAGTGGTCAGGCAGCACGTTCTCCAACCTGCCGATCGGCCAAGGCCTTTCGATGACCCTGCTGCAGATGACCGGCATGTATCAGGCGGTCGCCAACGACGGTGTGCGGATTCCACCGCGGATCATCAAATCAACCGTCGCGGCCGACGGCGCACGCACCGAAGAGCCACGCCCGGAAGGTGTTCGGGTGGTTTCGCCGGAGACTGCGCGGACCGTGCGCAACATGCTGCGCGGCGTCGTCCAGCGTGACCCGACCGGAAACCAGCAGGGCACCGGGCCCGCGGCCGCCGTCGACGGCTACCAGGTATCCGGCAAGACCGGGACGGCACAGCAGATCAACCCGGCTTGCGGCTGCTACTACGACAACGTCTACTGGATCACCTTCGCAGGCATGGCCACCAGCGACGACCCGCGCTACGTCATCGGCATCATGATGGACAACCCGGCCGCCAACGCTGATGGGACACCCGGCCACTCCGCGGCCCCGCTGTTCCACAACATCGCCGGCTGGCTGCTGCAACGCGGAAACGTTCCGCTGTCACCTGATCCCGGTCCGCCGCTGACGCTGCAAGCCATGTAGCCAGACGTGAATTGCGGCCGGCCACCACCCGGTGATATAGGAGAATGACGAAGCACAGCGGGAGGTGACGGCGATGGCGGCAGGCGGGAATTTTCGGGTCGACATTGAAGCATTGGCGAGTTCGGCAGCGCACGTGGCCGGGCAGGGCGACGATCTGGCGAGTGCCCATTTGTCGTCGGACAGCCGGATAGCCGCGGCCCAGTCGGGCTGGGTTGGCAGCTCGGGGGCTGCGCTGCAGATCAGGACCGCTGCTTGGTTGGAAACCTCACGCAGGTTGCTGAGCAGTGTCGGCGATCATGCGTTGGCTCTGAACAACGACGGCATCGATTTCACGGCGCTCGAGAATGAGAACGTCGAGAAGCTGCGCGCCGTGCACCCTGCCCCCGACGGGTCAGCGGGTCCGGCCTGAGTCGTGACGTTGACGGTGGCCGACATTGATCGGTGGAACGCCGGTGCGGTGGCGTCGTGATTCCGTTGGCGGCGTTCACGTTTTTCAGCATTGATGTCGTCGTCCTCTATTTGTCGTTCAAGTCATAACCCGCGGGCGCCGGGGGCAAACGGACGAGAGCCTTTCCGCCGAAATTCTCCCGCTCGATAAGGTGTCAGGGCTGATGGAGGCGCTGACCCCGGCGTCCGAACCAGTCGGCGGACGGAGGTGATGGCGTTGCCTGCTGCGCTGCGTCCCGCCACCGGCGCCGGCGTGCCGCTGTCGACGCTGGCCGCTCAGGTGGGCGCGGTTCCCGCCGAGGGCAGCTCCGCGTTGGATTTGCCGATCACCGGTGTGACCCTGCGGGCTCAGGATGTCCAGCCCGGCGACCTCTTCGCCGCGCTGCCCGGCGCGGCGACACACGGCGCCCGCTTCTTTCGCGACGCGATCGAACGCGGGGCCGTCGCGGTGCTCACCGACGCGGCTGGGTTGGCGCAGCTGAACCGCGGCGCCGGCGCGGCGCCCGTCCTCGTCCATCCCGAACCCCGCAGCGTTCTGGGCGAGCTCGCCGCCACCGTGTACGGGCATCCGTCTGAGCGCCTGGCCATCATCGGCGTCACCGGGACGTCGGGCAAGACGACGACGACCTACCTGATCGAAGCCGGGCTGCGGTCGGCCGGGCGGACGGTGGGGCTGATCGGCACCGTCGGGCTGCGCATCAACGGCGTCGACATCCCCAGCGCACTGACCACGCCCGAGGCTCCCGCGCTGCAGGCCCTGCTGGCGGTGATGGCCGAGCGCGGCGTCGACACCGTGGTGATGGAGGTCTCCAGTCATGCGCTGACGCTGGGCCGCGTCGACGGCATTCACTTCGCGGTGGGCGGTTTCACCAATCTGTCCCGCGATCATCTCGACTTCCACCCGACGATGGAGGACTACTTCGAGGCCAAGGCGCGGTTGTTCGACCCGGCGTCGGCGTTGCACGCCCGCCGCGCAGTGGTGTGCGTCGACGACGATGCCGGCCGCTCGATGGCCCACCGCGCCGACGAGGTGACGACTGTCAGCACGAAGGGTCGGCCTGCGGACTGGCGTGCCGAAGGCGTCACGGCGGAGGCCGGCGAGCAGGAGTTCACCGCCGTCGACCCGGCCGGTGTGCACCACCGGTTGAGAATTGCGCTGCCTGGCGACTACAACATCGCCAATTGCCTTGTTGCACTGGCGGTTCTCGACGCTGTCGGGGTTTCCCCCGAGCAGGCGTCAACTGGACTCCGGCAAACCCAGGTTCCCGGACGACTCGAGCGGATCGACCGCGGCCAGAACTTCCTGGCCTTGGTCGACTATGCGCACAAGCCGGGCGCGCTGCAGGAGGTTTTGCGCACCCTGCGCCGCCCAACCGGCCGGCTGGCGGTGGTGTTCGGCGCAGGCGGCGATCGCGATCCAGGTAAACGTGCGGCGATGGGCCGCGTCGCGGCCGAGCTGGCAGACCTGGTGGTGGTGACCGACGACAACCCGCGAAGCGAGGATCCAGCGTCGATCCGTCGCGAGATCCTTTCCGGCGCAACCGAAGCCGGTGGCGCTGCGCGCGTCGTCGAGATCGGCGACCGGCGCGAGGCGATCGACCACGCGGTGGCCTGGGCGGATGCCGGGGACGTGGTGCTGATCGCCGGCAAGGGCCATGAGACCGGTCAGACTCGCGCCGGGCACACCCAGCCTTTCGACGACCGCGTCGAGCTGGCTGCCGCGCTCGAGGGGCGGCGCGGATGATCGACCTCACCGTGGCGCAGATCGCCGCCATCGTCGGCGGCGAGCTGGCCGACATTTCCGCCGAGGACGCGGCAAGCCTGCACGTCACCGGAACCGTCGAATTCGACTCTCGCAAGGTCACTTCCGGCGGCTTGTTTCTCGCGCTGCCGGGCGCCCGGGCTGACGGACACGACCACGCCGCCGGGGCGGTGGCCGCCGGAGCGGCCGCGGTGCTGGCCGCCCGACCGGTCGGGGTGCCCGCGATCGTCGTCGCCCCCGACGCGCATGTCGCAGAAAGTGGAGCGGGCGTTCTCGAGCACGACACCGGTGGGTCGGGTGCGGCGGTACTGGCCGCGCTGGCCAAGCTGGCCGCCGCGGTAGCCGCCGAGCTGGTGGCCGGTGGGCTGACGATCGTCGGCGTCACCGGGTCATCGGGTAAGACATCGACGAAAGATCTGCTGGCCGCCGTGCTCGCGCCGCTCGGCGAGGTGGTCGCCCCGCCCGGGTCGTTCAACAACGAGCTGGGCCACCCGTGGACCGTGTTGCGTGCCAGCGCCGCGACCGATTATCTGATCCTTGAGCTGTCGGCACGCCACCCCGGCAATATCGCGGCGCTGGCCGCGATCGCGCCGCCGGCCATCGGCGTAGTGCTCAACGTCGGCACCGCACACCTCGGCGAATTCGGCTCGCGCGAAGCCATTGCGAAAACGAAATCTGAACTGCCGCAGGCTGTTCCACGCTCAGGAGTGGTCGTGCTCAACGTCGACGACCCGGCGGTGGCGGCGATGGCCGAGGTGACCGCGGCCCGGGTGTTGCGGGTCAGTCGGAACAGCCAGACCGACGTGTGGGCTGGGCCGGTGACGCTCGACGAGCTGGCCAGGCCGCAGTTCACCCTGCACTCGGGCGGTGCGGCCGTCGACGTCGGTTTGGCCGTACACGGCGACCACCACGTCGGCAACGCGTTGTGCGCGGCCGCCGTCGCGCTGGAATGCGGCGCAACCCTCGAGCAGGTCGCTGCGGCCCTGGCCGACGCGGGCCCGGTATCGGGTCACCGGATGCGAGTGAGCACGCGCGCCGACGGGGTGACGGTGATCGACGACGCCTACAACGCCAATCCCGACTCGATGCGGGCCGGGCTGCAGGCCCTCGCCTGGATTTCGGCCGCAGGCGGGGCCAACCCCGCCGGAAAGCGCAGGAGCTGGGCGGTGCTGGGCGAGATGGCCGAGCTCGGCGACGACGCGATATCCGAACACGACCGCATCGGCCGGCTGGCGGTGCGATTAGATGTGTCTCGACTCATTGTCGTCGGAACGGGGAGGTCTATGAGCGCCATGCACCACGGGGCGGTCATGGAGGGGGCACGGGGCTTAGAAGGCGAAAGAGAAGCCGCCATCCTCGCCGACGCGGATGCCGCCCTGACCCTGCTGCGGGCTGAACTGCAGCCGGGGGACGTGGTGCTGGTCAAGGCGTCCAACTCCGCAGGACTTGGGGCGTTGGCCGATTCGCTGGCCGCCGACCTACCTAACGGCCGGGGCGATACGCGATGATCGACATCCTCATCGCCGTCGGTATCTCGCTGGCGGTGTCCATCCTGTTGACCCCGATGCTGATCCGGCTGTTCAGCCGGCAGGGTTTCGGCCACGAGATCCGAGAGGACGGTCCGCCGAGCCACCAGACCAAGCGCGGGACACCGTCGATGGGCGGGGTGGCGATCCTGGCCGGCATCTGGGCGGGCTACCTCGGCACCCACCTGGCCGGGCTGCTGTTCAACGGCCAGGGCCCGTCGGCGTCGGGTCTGCTGGTGCTGTTCCTGGCCACCACACTGGGCGCTGTCGGATTCGTCGATGACCTGATCAAGATTCGGCGAGCGCGCAACCTGGGCCTGAACAAGACCGCCAAGACTGTCGGCCAGATCACCGCCGCCGTCCTGGTGGGAGTGCTGGTCCTGCAGTTCCGCAACGACGCCGGTCTGACGCCGGGCACCTCTGACCTGTCCTATGTGCGCGAAATCGCCACCGTCACACTGGCTCCCGCGCTTTTCGTGCTGTTCTGCGTGATCGTCGTCAGCGCCTGGTCGAACGCGGTCAACTTCACCGACGGTCTGGACGGCCTGGCCGCCGGCTCGATGGCGATGGTCACGGCCGCCTACGTGCTGATCACGTTCTGGCAGTACCGCAACGCGTGTGCAACCGCTCCCGGCTTGGGGTGCTACAACGTGCGCGACCCGCTGGACCTGGCGATCATCGCCGCCGCGACCGCGGGTGCCTGCATCGGATTCCTGTGGTGGAACGCCGCGCCGGCCAAGATCTTCATGGGCGACACCGGATCGCTGGCCCTGGGCGGGATCATCGCCGGCATCTCGGTGACCAGCCGCACCGAGATCCTCGCGGTGGTACTCGGCTCGCTGTTCGTCGCCGAGATCGTCTCGGTGGTGGTGCAGATCCTGGCCTTCCGGACGACCGGTCGCCGGGTGTTCCGGATGGCGCCGTTCCACCACCATTTCGAGCTGGTCGGCTGGGCCGAAACCACGGTGATCATCCGGTTCTGGCTACTCACCGCGATCAGCTGCGGCCTGGGCGTGGCGCTGTTCTACAGCGAATGGCTCGCCTCCACCGGCGGCTGATGTGAGCCGCGCCGGCGACGATGCAGTGGGGGCACCCCGAGCCGCGCAGCGGCGAGGGGGACGCAGCGATGCGGAGGAGCGGCGCCAATGAGCGGCGACCCCGCGCTCGAATCGCTGTCGGCCGGAGCGCAGGTGCTGGTCGCGGGAGGAGGCGTGACCGGCCGTGCGGTGCTGGCGGCGCTGAGCAGGCTGGGCGCGACGGCGACACTGTGCGACGACGACCCGACCACCCGCCGGCATTTCGCCGAAACCGGCACGGCGACTGAGGATTCGGCCACCGCCGCACAGCACATCGCTGACTACGCCCTGGTTGTCACCAGCCCCGGTTTCCCGCCGACGGCGCCGGTGCCCGCCGCCGCCGCGGGCGCCGGTGTACCGGTCTGGGGCGACGTCGAGCTGGCCTGGCGGCTCGACCAGGGCGGCCACTACGGTCCGCCGCGGCGCTGGCTGACCGTCACCGGTACCAACGGCAAGACCACCACCACGTCGATGCTGCACGCCATGCTGGTCGCCGCAGGTCTGGACAGCCGCCTATGCGGCAACATCGGCAGCCCCGTACTGGACGTGCTGCATGAGCCCGCCGACGTGCTGGCCGTCGAGCTGTCCAGCTTTCAGCTGTACTGGGCGCCGTCGGTGCGACCTGAGGCAGGGGTGGTGCTCAACATCGCCGAAGACCATCTGGACTGGCACGCCACCATGAACGACTACGCCGCGGCCAAGGCCGGCGTACTGCGCGGCCGGGTGGCGGTGGCCGGGCTGGACGACCCGCGCGCAGCGCAGCTGCTCGCGGCGGCCCCTGCGCCAGTCCGGGTCGGCTTCCGGTTGGGTGAGCCCGCGGCGGGAGAGCTCGGCGTGCGGGACGGCTTGCTGGTCGACCGCGCTTTCGCAGACGACGCGGCGCTGGCGCCGGTCTCGTCCATCCCGGTGCCGGGCCCGGTCGGCGTGCTCGACGCGCTGGCAGCCGCCGCGCTGGCGCGCAGCATCGGAGTGCCCGGCGACGCGATCGCGACGGCGCTGGCCTCGTTCCAGGTGGGCCGGCACCGAGCCGAATTGGTGGCCGTTGTCGACCAGATCAGCTACGTCGACGATTCCAAGGCCACGAACCCGCATGCCGCCGAGGCATCCGTGCTGGCCTACCCGCGGGTGGTGTGGATCGCCGGGGGTCTGCTCAAGGGCGCATCGGTGCACGAGACCGTGGCCAGGGTCGCTCCGCGGCTGGTCGGAGCGGTGTTGATCGGTCGGGACCGGGCGATGGTTGCCGAGGCGTTATCGCGACACGCGCCGGATGTGCCCGTCGTACAGGTTGTGGCAGGCGAGGATATTGAGATGCATGCGACTGCTGAGTCTCCTGTTGCGTATGTGACACACGTGGTTCCCATATCGGACGAGACTGTCGGCGCTCGCGTCATGAACGCTGCCGTGGTCGCTGCCCGAGACCTGGCTCAACCCGGCGATACCGTGCTGTTGGCACCGGCCGGCGCCTCCTTTGACCAGTTCACCGGCTACGGGGACCGCGGCGACGCGTTCGCAGCCGCCGTCCGCGCCACAACCCGGTAGCTGCGGGTGAAGCACACACTGGCCCGGCTGCTGCGCCGGGGAACCAAGGGCGACCAGGCGGCCGACAGCACTCCCGAGGCGTCCGCGAAGACGACGACCGCGAAAGCGACCGCCGCCGACCCGCGGACCCGGTTCGGGGCCTGGCTGGGCCGGCCCATGACGTCGTTCCACCTGATCATCGCGGTCGCCGCGCTGTTGACCACGCTGGGCCTGATCATGGTGCTGTCCGCATCCGGGGTCCGTTCCTACGACGACGACGGATCGGCGTGGGTCATCTTCGGGCGGCAGGTGTTGTGGACGATCGTCGGACTGTTCGCCTGCTTCCTGGCGCTCCGGTTGCCGGTCCGGTTCATGCGGCGCTTGGCGTTCTCCGGCTTCGCCGCGACCATCGCGATGTTGGTGCTGGTGTTGATCCCGGGAATCGGTAAGGAAGCCAACGGTTCTCGCGGTTGGTTCGTGATCGCGGGATTTTCGATGCAGCCCTCAGAGCTGACCAAGATCGCCTTCGCGATCTGGGGTGCGCACCTGCTCGCGGCACGCCGAATGGAGCGGGCCTCGTTGCGGGAGATGCTGATCCCGCTGGTGCCGGCGGCGGTCATCGCGCTCGCTCTCATCGTCGCGCAGCCCGACCTGGGCCAGACGGTGTCGATGAGCATCATCCTGCTCGGCTTGCTGTGGTACGCCGGTTTGCCGCTGCGGGTGTTCTTGAGCTCGCTGTTCGCCGCGATCGTCGCCGGAGCGATCCTGGCGGTGTCGGCGGGTTACCGCTCCGACCGGGTGCGGTCCTGGCTGGACCCGGGTCAGGACCCGCAGGACTCGGGATACCAAGCCAAACAGGCCAAGTACGCGCTGGCCAACGGCGGTATTTTCGGCGACGGTCTGGGGCAGGGCACGGCGAAGTGGAACTATCTGCCCAACGCGCACAACGACTTCATCTTCGCGATCATCGGCGAGGAACTCGGTCTGGTCGGCGCGCTGGGCCTGCTGGCGTTGTTCGGGCTGTTCGCGTACACCGGAATGCGCATCGCGCGCCGCTCCGCCGACCCGTTCCTGCGGCTGCTGACCGCCACCACCACCTTGTGGGTGATCGGTCAGTCGTTCATCAACGTCGGCTATGTGATCGGCCTGCTGCCGGTCA
>Ga0302324_100023518_pt1 | contig 11917 bp, 18 predicted proteins | sample Palsa_T0_1_FD_201949 | JGI IMG/M metagenome (GOLD analysis project Ga0302324, IMG submission 201949) | Peat permafrost microbial communities from Stordalen Mire near Abisko, Sweden - Palsa_T0_1 | ecosystem: Environmental > Terrestrial > Soil > Palsa > Peat permafrost | place: Sweden: Abisko... | reverse complement strand
AGTCCTGGTGTCCTTCAACGAGTCGTTGCCTATCTCCCATGGTTCATCATTGCGGTCGGCGGAACATTGTGCTTTGAAAGAATATACGCGTTCCAAGAAGACCTCAATGTTCAGCAAAAGCAAATTACTGATCTCGTAAACGAGAACTCTAAACTAAGGGATCGAAAGACGGGAGCGTTCGCGCAATTACTATCAAGTCAATGTATTTCGGAATCTCGCATTGACGACAACCTTATGCTCTTGTCAAGCGAACTCTTAAATACTCCAGACCACAAGACAAGTATCTCTCTTTCTAAATTCACTTCAGTAGTGAAAAGTCAAAAAAAGAAGCTCAACTGCACTCTCTCTAGCACTCCGTCAACGCTATTGGCTCCATACGAAAGTATTATGAATGAACCTTCTCACTAACGCCCCTCTTGATAAGGCAGCGCTCGGCGTCTCCTTTGAGTTCGGTATGCAGTTGCCAGTGCTCGGTGCGGGCCAATCCATCAAGCATCTTTACCTTCACTGGAGCGCAACAGGCTACTTCGGATCGTTCTACGAATACAACGCCGTCATTTCGCTACGGATCACTGATAAGGCCTGGATCTGCAACGTCGTGACTGGCCCGCGCTTAAATGCGACCGAGCCACCTCAAAGCGGGTACGCGGAGCACACGTACCAGAGGAACGGCAACGCCTTCGGGATCTGCGTCGATTCCATGACCAACGCTACCCCAAGCAACTTCGGGGAGAGCCCGATCACCCTGGAGGAGATTGAGACCCTGTGCGCGTGTAGCGCGGTGGTCTGCCTCAAGTACGGTATCGACTCTGCCGATCCCAAACTCGTGATGACGCATGGCGAGGCCGCGATCCTTGATGGCTACTTCATCCTCGACCAGACGCTCGACGGGGTGACCCGTTGGGACCTGGCTCGCCTCACTGCGTCGGACATCCCGATCACGAAGCAAGAGGCCGTCGAGAACGGCAACAAGCTCCGCGCCCGCATCCATGAATATAAGCTGAACTTGATGGCTCAGAAGCTATAGTTGGACCCGGTTTCCGACTTATCTCATCCGATCTTGAGGAGATTGCTGCTGCGGTTTCTTCTTCTTTTCTTTGATGACTGCCCGCTTCCGCGCATGCGAAGAGAGCCGCGCCATCCACACCCATCAGAGATGCACCGGATCACCTTTGCCATCTCCGGCACGGTGACTACTTTTGAACTGCACCGAGGACATTCATTCCTTCGAGCACTCGGAGCAGTAACGAACCCGCCCATGGAACCGCCGACCCGCTTCAAGTAAACCTCTTATTGACCAGTTTGGGCGGCTACCCGAATCATGCTCGGTGTCGCTTCGCGCACGGCATCATAGTCGGCCATATGTCCTCTCCAAGAAAGCTCAGGGTTGAGCCGGTAAGCATGGCTACTGCCGATCTTCTTTCCCTTGACGATGACCTGTCGCTGCGTGAGCGAAGCGAGAACGCGGGAGACTTGCGACTGGTGCATCTTCACCCGATTGGCAATCGTCTGCTGGTTTAGCAGACTCCACTCATTGTTCCAACCGACCGTCCAGAAGAGGTGCAGAAAGACACGAGCCTCTTCGCCGCTAAAATCTGAAGTAATTTCATCACCAGGAGTAAGAAAGGCTGTCGTGAATGGCATATCCCACCTCGTCCTCCCTACTTGCTTACCCTGTTTGCGAGGTCCTTTGGATACCAGGCGAACTGCTTCTCCCGTGTCTTCATTCACTAAATAGCCTTTCACACATACCTCCAGTCTTATGACATAAAATCATAAGACTTATCAACATAGAGCATGACGTCATGCCTTATGTTGATAGCGGTTGTGCTTAAAATCCACGTTTCCCTTCTCTTCCCAATTCTCACACCGCGCTTTCGGCGAATCCGAAGGACAGCCGTTCCCGTCCAACCCCGTCGTTTGTGTCTTTGACACATCCGTCCCAGACGCGCCGAAGGCGCGTGAAGAGCTTGGACGTAGCACCCCGCTTACGATACCGTGAGGTATGCCTCTGGAGTGTCTGGAGCCCTGTGGATAGCGTCGCGCTATCCAAGGCCCCTATGGGGCCGAGCAGGGCGGAAGACCGGAAGAGGTATCCCGAACGGCCACTAACCTTGACTCGGCGTTAGCTCGACACACACGACGAAGCAATTCGCTGAGAACGAGACCAACTTAAAGAAAGAGAGACCCCCTTGACCACTCCCGCAGTTGCACCAACCGCCCACGCAGCCACCGTGCCCACTGCCCCCGCACCGGCGACCATCGCTCTTCCACAACTCAGCTTGATCCCAAACCTCTCCAACATCCTTGGCAACCTCGCGCAGACGTTCAACCTTACCGGGCTCACAACGATCCAATCGGCCATTGGCCTCTTTGACCAGACGAAGGCTCTCGTCCAAACGCAGAACTACACCCCAGAGAGCGTCAACTCTGTGGTGGCCGGGGTTGAGACGCTCCTTGCTTCTGTCGGGTCTTACGTTCCCGGTGGTGCGTTCGCGCAACTCGAAGCAGAGCTAGCGAAGTACGCAGCGCTCTCAGCAGCGATTGAGTCAGGGGCGACGACCCAGATTGCTGATGTCGTCTACACGTCGAAGAGCGGGCAGCACTTCACCTGCGCCCTCAGTCTGTCGATCAAGGGGTGAGGAACATCCCAAGGTGCGTCTGCGCCCACTCGCGCGGCAGTCATGCGTACCAGAACCCTCACTCTACCCACTGTCTCGGAGTGAGTTGCGATTGCCGCAAGTACACGCCCGCCAAGAAGACGCCCGCGTTCAAGCTCAGTATCGTGGCAACGGATAGGCCTAGTGGGGAAGTTTGTCCGCCGAGTGGGTAAAGACACTTCGCGGTGCTCTTCTTTGCTGGCACCGAGATTGGTAGAACCACTTGTCTTCTAGGCTCATTCGTTCTGTCATAGCAGCGGGCGCATTCCTCCTGGTTTCATCGGGAGCCGCCTTCGCGGATTCTGGTCCGCATGACCTCAATCCGCAACCGTTACCTCCTGGCATCCATCAGCCAGGACCAATTCATCCACCCTGTTTTGTTCGAGATCCGCGTCCGTTCTGCCGACCTCTCCCTCCGCCGCCGCCGCCGCCGTGGTGCCGTACTCAGCCTTGGAGATGTCCAAAGCCGATATAACGGATGACGATAGCAAGAGGCCTGGCAGTCTTTCGATTGTCAGGCCCCTTGCTCTTACGCTTGGTTTTTACCCTGTTCAGAATGCTTCATCGAAGCGCACGGTTCCTGTGACCCCTGTACTGTATGCGGTAACTCGCCTCTCAAAAAAGTTCGTGAGTTCACTTACGTCCTGTAAAATCATAAAATCCAGAGGATTCTTCACCCCATAGCTTGGCGAATATCCAAGTTGAGCCAACCGCTGATCTGCTGTAAATTCTAAAAATTGCTTCATGTCGGAAATCGGAAAACCCGATATTCCCTTCCCGAGCACGTCTTCCGTGAAGAGGGCCTCCGCTGAGACTGCCTCATCAAGCATGAGTCGGACCCGCTTCTCTAGGGCTTCGTCGAAGAGGTGAGGATGCTCAGCACGTATCGTCTCCACCACCGAGAAGGCGAAGTTCATGTGGCAATTTCCTGTGATTGATATTTTGTCGTTTCGACGGATTACAATTGCCCCGGTCGGGACTGTCGCGCAATACACCATTCCTTCATAATCCGTTATTTCTTGTTGAAGTGTATTGCAACTTACCGATGTGCGGTCAACTATAATTACTTTGAAGCAGTCACTAAAGGTTTCCTTTCTGTCATCGACGATCTTGTTTTTCGAGGCATTCTTACCAGACAAAAGAGCCACCGTCTGCACAACGTCAGCGTTAGCCTCGATTGTGGTCGAATATTCTACGGTTCCTGTCCCGTCCATGTGTATATGACCATCCCACCTGGAAACTTCGTCAACAAACGACTTGCACCACGCAAGAGAACGATTAGATGGATCTACCCATGCAGAAAAATCCTTTGTGATAGGGAAGTCTACTGGAACCGATACCCTATACGTCGATCTCTCTATTCCGCTTTTCACGTATTTCCATCTAAGATCTGCCAGGATTTGTTCTAACCTATCCTTTTTTCGTACCTTTATTAAACCGGAAAAGGTTACAGGCACAGTGCCACAGCGGCTACCGTTATGTCTCCAACCTGGCAACGATCCATCTGCCTGAAGTGCTATTAGAAACTGTTCAAATGGAAGAAGATCGCGCCCTGATACTGTCGTTTGTCCGCCAACCGGAATTTGCTTTTTTCCGTTCAATTTCATATCAGAGGCTTTTACCTTTGACCACGTTAATTGATAGTCCCACTTCTGAACCATATCGTGGTCCTGCGTTATGGCCTGATCTATACCGCCTTTTCGGTTAAAGAAGCGGTATATTTTACCGTTGTACGGCTTTGAGAGTAGTCTTATTGGCTTTACAAACGAGATATCGCTAGTCGTTAAGTCAAATTGGGCAATGATCTCCCCCTCCGACAAATCTGGGAAGTTTACCCATCCATACGGAGTAAGCACTTGAGTGTCTGGAAGCACGCAGCTTTCATCGCGAAATACCCAGTTCGTTCCCGCCGCCAATCCATTACAGAACCCCCTCGACCGAAGGAAGTAAACGTAGGCGAAAGCCGCGAAGAAGAACAGCCCCTCGACCGCCGCCGCAAAGGTGATTAAGACCATGAGGAAGTCTCTACGATCCGCGTCTGTTTTGATCTGGTCGATATGCTGAATCGAGTCGATCCACTTGAAGCAGAAAGCCGCCTTCGCTTTCAATGAGGGGATATGCTCAATCGCTGAAAAGGCTTCTGCCCGCTCGGCTTCGTCTGGAACGTATGTATCGAGCAGTGTTAGGTAGAACTGTATGTGTTGTGCCTCCTCGAACAACTGACGAGAAAGATACATCCGCGCCTCTGGAGCATTGATGTGCTTATAAAGGTTGATCACGAGGTTGTTGGCGACGATGGTATCGCCCGTCGCGAAGAAGGCCACGAGCCGCTTGATGAGGTGGCTCTCCCCCGGAGAGAGCCTGTTGCGTAGGTCGGTAATGTCGCTGGCTAAGTCGATCTCTTCAACGGACCACGTATTCGCAATGGCGTCGCGGTACATGTCGTAGAACTGAGGGTACCGCATCGGGCGGAGCGTTAGCTCGAACCCTGGGTCAAGAAGTGTGCTCATGCTGATTCTTCCTTTGCGGCTTCGATGTCTCTCTGTCGTCGCGACTCATTCAGCTTGGCGCGAACTTCTTCCATACTGAGCCACTTTACTCGGTCGCTCTCCGCGTCCTGAGAGCGCCGCTCAATGGTATCGCGCGTATCCGCTAACCATCTTTCATATTCTGCAATTCCATTCTTATCAATGTTCATGTTGTCTCCTTTTTGTCATCTAGCCCGTAAGTGCATTCGCAGAAAAATACCGACTGAGATTCTATTCCACCAACGAGGTAGTGGCATTTCCCGTCTGAATGGAACATGCCCTCATGTCTACACGTCGCGCATATCGCTAAGTCCCGAGGACCGAAGCAGTCTTCTTTTTCTTCCTTTGTCATCATTGGCAGGCTTCACAAGTCTCGGGATTTTCTAATGAGCAGGCCAGGGACTTGAGCAGGCTCTCTTTCGATTCTTGCATCGGGTCGGTGAAGTGGAGTGGTAACGAGGCCGCTATGACTGCGGGATCTTCGGTTTTCTGAATCGTCCCCGTTGCGACGGTGGTCTTCCTGATTGACGTAGCGGGTCGCGAGCGCAGGTAGTACGTGGTTTTCAGGCCGCTCTTCCATGCGTACATATACATCGAGGAAATCTTACTGATGGTTGGACTCTCGACGAAAAGGTTGAGGGATTGGCTCTGGTCGATGAACGCTCCTCTCGATGCCGCGAGGTCGATGAGCGCCTTCTGTGGGATCTCCCACACGGTACGGAACCGAAGGCGAACATCTTCTGGAATCTCTTCGATGTGCTGGATTGATCCGTCTCCGGTGATGATCTTCGAACGAATAGCCTCATTCCATAGGCCATGCGTTCTCAACACCTCGACGAGGTAGCCGTTGATCTGAAGGAACTCCCCCGACATGGTTTCGCGCTTGAAGAGGTTGGAGACGGCTGGTTCGATGCACTCATAGCATCCCGCAATGGAGGCGATGGTTGCCGTTGGAGCTATTGCGATGAGAAGTGAGTTGCGGAGCCCGAGGTCGGTAACTCGTTCGCGGAGTTTGATCCATAGGTCAGGGTCCATCGAGGGGCTAACCATGTCCCATTGGTCGAATTGTAGGTCGCCTTTAGCAGTGCGAGTTGACGGAAAACTTGGATGAGGACCATTCGCTTCTGCAAGATCGCAGCTTGTGGAGAGAGCATGGTAGTATATCTCCTCCGAAATGCGAGTGGAAAGTAACCGCGCTTCCGTCGAATCAAACGCGAAGCCAAGTTGGAAGAACACGTCCTGTAATCCCATGAGCCCGAGTCCAATTGGTCTCCACTCCTTGTTTGATGAGTGAGTCGAAGGTATCGGGTAGATGGTCGAATCAATGACGCGATCAAGCTGCCGAACGGCATTCTTCACCGTGCGAGCGAGCTTTCCAAAGTCAAAGCCAAACGCTATTCCGTCCTTGACCTCAACGTGATTGCGGAGGTTGATTGAACCGAGATTGCAGACGGCAGTATGTTGGCTAGAGTTTACCTCCAGGATCTCGGTGCAGAGGTTGGAGAGGTGGACGCGTTCTCCGTTCCCGGTCTGATTGCATGTTGCGTTTGATCGGTCTTTGAAGCACATCCATCCTTGCCCGGTCTGAGCAAGGGTACGCATCATTTTTGAATAGAGGTCTCGTGCTGATACACGACGGTGTGCAATCCCCTTAGCTTCTGCGTCGAGGTAGGCTTCCACGAAAGCACTTCCATATAGGTCGGGGAAATGCGGAACGATCTTCGGGTCGAACAAGGACCATTGCTCGTCTTTCTCGACACGCTCCATGAAAAGGTCCGGTATCCAGTTTGCAAGGTTGAGATTGTGAGTACGCATCGCGTATTCACCTGTATTATCTCGCAGTTCAAGGAACTCTTCAATGTCATCGTGCCAGGTTTCAAGGTAGACACATGCGGCCCCCTTGCGACGGCCACCTTGATTGACTGCTGCCACCGACGCATCGAGCGTCTTGATGAATGGGACGATCCCCGACGACTTGCCGTTGGTGCCTTGGATCAACGATCCACGCGAACGAACTCGACTGAAGCTGATTCCGATACCGCCGGAGAACTTCGAGAGAAGTGCGGTGTCCGTGTACTTCTGGTAAATCGCAGAAAGGTCGTCCTCTGGTGAATCTAAAAGGAAGCATGAGGAAAGCTGTGGGTTCTGAGTACCCGCATTGAAGAGCGTCGGAGAGCTTGGAAGGTAGTCAAGTGAGGAGAATAGCTCGTACCACTCCTTTGCTTCGGTTGGCGTCTTTGCTAATCCGCAGGCAATGCGAAGGAAGAAGTATTGTGGTGTCTCGATTACGGCTCTTGTCTTTGGGTCTCGTAGAAGATAACGGTCATATACGGTACGCATTCCGAAATACTCAAAGAGATCGTCCTTCGACTCCTCAATGATGGCGTTGAGCTTCCGTGCGTTCATATCGACGAAGGAAGAAAGGTGCTCTGAGATGAGCCCTTGGGTGTATCCATGGGATATCGACTGACTAAACGATTGAATCTCTTGGTTCTCAACTTCTTTTTGAATGACGTTTGAGAGCAATCTCGCGGCGAGCATGGAGTATCCCGGCTCTTCCGTAGTGAGGAGCGCCGCCGTCTGAATCGAGAGCAGGTCTAACTCGACCGTGGTAGCTCCGTCGTAGAGGCCGCTGATGGTCTTCGTGGCAACGCGGAGCGGATCAACGTAGCTCAATCCCTTGCAGCATCTCGATACTGCCTTAACGATCTTGTTGACATCGACGGCTTCGAGGTTCCCGTTGCGCTTCTTGACGCGCATTGTCGGAGAGTAATCCTGCTGGCTCATAGTTCAGTGCCTTTCTTCTTGCAAATAAGGGACAACCCCTCAATGGTAAGTTGCTGGATACTGAGGCCCTCTTTTACGGAGAGTTTGTGAATGTTCTCCCATTGAGGACGAGTGAATCGGATCGTAATTCCTACGAGATCCCCGAGTGCTTTGCGCTTTCGTGTATTCATCTTCCGCGTTCTCCGAAGTAAAATCCGATAATCGCGGTGATTGATCCTCCGGTGAATGCAATGATCGGATCGAACAGTTGGTCTAGGGTGCACATATCACGGAATCCCATTCTCTCCGCAAAGTAGACCTTAACTGCGATCACTGTAGCTACGGCCAGGAGAAGCGTGTAGGCGAGGCTTACTCGAACGTCGCTTACGTGGAAGCGTGGTTGTCGAATAAGCTGCGATGTAACAATGGCTGGTTCACTTTTCTCCTCAATCACCTAAAACAAACCGACCCTTTTCTCCATCCGGCTTTTCGGTGAAGAAGATGTCCCCGCCGTGCCTCACTTTCTCTTCTAGAAAAGCATAAACATTCAACGCATGGCGCACAACATCAACCTTTGAGCATTTGCGTGCTTGTGCTATTGAGTCTAAAAGACTCTCAACTTCTGGATCGAACTCTACGGTAAACTTTCTCACACTCTCATTCTCCTTCTTAAAGCAAGTAGCGTGGCTATTGGTCCTTCGGTGAGCATCTCTGTCGGGTTGCTTAGACTAACAGATTATGCAGTGTACTCATCCTTGCAAAGTTGGCCGTATCTTTCCTCAACCTCTTGACGGTTGGCGTCAAGAAAACGGAGAAAATCTTCGGCGGCTTTCCTTGGGAATTGGATTCCTTTCTTACTTGCGATCCTCAAGACTAATTCCGTTGGCAGGATCTTCCTTAAATCCAAAAGGTTCTTCCTCCACCCATTATATTCACAGGTTCCTATGAACCCTTTAACGGTGCTCATACTCTGATTCTCCTTCGTAATGCAAGTAGCGTGGCTATTGGTCCTTCGGTAAGCATCTCTGTCGGGTTATTCGGGCCAACTAGCTCTCTAAACGAGAACCCTTTCCCTTGGTGCTTCAGTTCAACGAAGCAGAACGAATGGCTCTGTACTGCATGCCAATCGGCTCCATCAGAGAGGAGCACTGAGGCGACGTTGGCCTCGTCGTCTGACGCGGTTTCAATCGTCATGCTATGCGGCCCCGAGGTATGCTTGAGGCGGCAACTCGCTCCATGGCTTCTGAGCGTCGGCTCTCCACATTGTGAAGTCGGTGGTCTTCGGGATTCCGCCGCCGCCACTTCCGCCAGTGCGGACCTCGATAAGTAGAACATCGGCCTTTGGTCGGCTGTCGAACTTCATTATCTGAGACGTTAGCCTTGAGCCGAGCATATCGGTACCCTCTTTCTGTGGCGAGTGGTGAAACCATGATACCACGAAACCATGATCCATGTCAAGGGCTTTGAGACGCCCTGAAGGTCAGAAGTCTAGACGTACAGAAGTCTAGACGCATGTTACATCCAACGACTTTCGAGTACCTCAAGCCAAACGCGGTCGGGAACGAGCTTATGAAGAAGGTTCGCCTCGCGACGCGCGACTATGCCGCTGTCCTTATGGAAGCGCTCCCAGACGGCCCGGACAAGACCTATCTCCTCCGCAAAGTGCGAGAGGTTGGCATGTGGGCCAACGTCACGATCACCCGGACGGCAGACGGCGCTCCTCGACCGGACTACACGGAGAATCCGGCCCAAACGCCATGAACAGCATGGCGCAAGACCTCCTGTACTACGAGCGAAGTCGAAGAGACTGCGAGCGGGTCCAGAAGGCGCTCCTGGATACCAGGAACCGGGTCAGCAACGAGGATCGACGGGTTGCCGCTCACCTGCTCCTCACCCATGAACTCAACATTCGGCAGAAGATCAGCGAGTTGGCCGACGACCTGAAGCTCTCCGCGAACCAGTGCTATGACCTCTTCGACGCTGAGTTCAACCCGTCCGATGGACGCCAAGGCGTCTTGAAGCCGTGACTTCTATACGTCCGAAAGTCGTCGCATTCTTAGGACAGAAGGGCGGTTCTGGGAAGACGACCCTTGCGGTTCACATCGCAGTCGCCGCTCAAGCGAGTGGAGAGCAGGTCTTACTCGTCGATACCGACCCCCAGGCCTCTGCTATGGCCTGGGGAGAGGCCCGGAAGAACGAGCGCCACCTTGGCTCTCCTATCGTGCTCTCAGCGGCACCTACGCAGATCAAGGAGATTCTCGAAGCGGCGACTTCTGACATCATCACCCTCGTCGTCATCGACACGGCCCCGCATGCGGACTCCACCGCAGCGCAGGCGGTCGCAGAAGCAGACCTCGTGCTCTTGCCCTGTCGGCCAACCGCGTTTGACCTGAAGGCCGTTGGCGCGGCCATCAAGATCGCCAAGGCCTCAAAGAGACCCTCTGCGATCATCCTGAGTGCTTGTCCAGCACGGGCACCGGAGACCCTCGAAGCACGGAAGGCTCTCGCAAAGCATGACCTTCTGGTGGCCTCGATGGTCATAACCGACCGACGAGCCTACTCCCGCGCTATAGCAAGTGGTCGGTCGGTAACCGAGTTCGATCCGAACGGGCGAGCCTCCGAGGAGATCATGCTCTTCTGGGAATGGATCAAGGACCGGATCGCTATATGAGCAAGGCGAAGCCGACTGGCCTAGAGGCCTTTACAGCCACTCCCGAGGAATCGGCTCCAGAACGCAAGAAAAAAGCCACCGGGGAGAAGGTGGCACTCACGATTCGGTTGACCCGACCGCAGTGGTTGCGGCTCCGCGCGTTCGCGGCAAACGAGGGGACCGACATGCAACAGGTTGCACTTGATGGCATTTCCAACATCTTCGAGGCGAAGGGGCTACAGAAACTATGACCCGCACCATCTCCATCTCTGGTGTCTTGGAATATCGTTTTAATGGAGTCGATGTCAAGGTTCCCGACGCTATTGACATTAACGATGAGAAGGCACTCATGGAATACTTCGATGGAAACCTCGACTATTCCGATATACGGCAACAATCCCAAGAAGAACTTGAGATTTTTGATTTTACGGAGGAACGACCTGATTGAACGACCCGATTGAGGAAGTCCTTAGACGCGCAACCGACCGCGACGCACTCCACCGATGGATCGACGCGCAACCGTTGAACGCGCGGCTCCTCATTCTTGCCGTGGTCTCTGAAGAGACAAAGGACGTTTATCGGTATTGCTGCTCGGATGACCTCATGGTGCATGAATCAAACTGGATGATTGACGTTTACAAAAACTACCTACAGGAGAGCACAACGAATCTATAGACGTGCTTGCAGTATTTACCAAAAGTGGCGTAAAGCCCCGTCGTTCAGGGCGGGGATATAAGCCACGTCCCGATGGCCCATAGGGCCCAGGGATCAAAGGACCACAAGTCTTGATCGGAATGTCTCCGAATTGTGGTAGCATTATCGCAAGATAGCGATCAGCGAGAACCAAGCGGATCGCCTTCCTCGCAACCAACCAACGCAAAAGGGCAGGGCATGCCCGGTTCGTCTGTGGAGAGATGCCGTTAGGCGACTCGATGAAACAGAAAGCGCTTCTCGCTCGCAAGAGCGAGTTTGCAGAATCCTCGGTCTTCAGGCCGGGGAGCATGTCAAACCCTTCTCTTCCGCGCAGCAGCTAGACCTGTCTCTCGCAGCGTCTATGCCCTTTATTCGCAGCACCTCGTTCGTCTTGCTCGCAGTACCGTCGTGGCAGACCACGCGCAGCCTCGCAACGTCCAACTGCCACGGCTACGCGCAATGTCACCACTAACTCGCAGCACCCGCTACTCGATTGGCCTTGTAGTGCTCGAATGCACGGCCTCGCAGTGCTAGGCGATTTATACTCGCAGCGTAAGTTAGTTCGTCACCTTGCAGATATCCGTTTGGTCGTGCAGCGGTTGGGGTCTTGTCTCGCAGTG
>Ga0302324_100023517_pt1 | contig 11918 bp, 10 predicted proteins | sample Palsa_T0_1_FD_201949 | JGI IMG/M metagenome (GOLD analysis project Ga0302324, IMG submission 201949) | Peat permafrost microbial communities from Stordalen Mire near Abisko, Sweden - Palsa_T0_1 | ecosystem: Environmental > Terrestrial > Soil > Palsa > Peat permafrost | place: Sweden: Abisko... | reverse complement strand
GATCCGGCGCTTCACATCGCGGGCGGTGTCGCCTTCGACGAACAGCCGCCAACGGGGTACGTCAGCGGTGACGACCAGCACGTGGGCCACCCCCCGGGCCACCGCCGCCTGGGCGATGGTCTTGGCGTAGCGGCGGGTGGACGCCACCTGACCCCAGGCTTCGACGCCTGACCGCTCCAGACGATCGATGGCCTTGGCCACGATGGCCCGTTGCTCGTCCATCTCCTTTCTGGTGGGCAAGAGCCCCGGGTTCGGCAGTCCCAGTGACGATCCGTAGATCCGGGCGATGGTGACGACGGCCACGGGCCGGCCCCCGCTCAGCTCCCTGGCCCGGCGGAGCACCTCCCGCGGGATGGGGATGCCGACGGTGGCGACGAGGACGGCGGCGGACTGCGTCGGCTGCGCGTCGAACTTGGCCTTTCGGAAGGGAAATCCCGACGATCGGCGGATCGGCTCTTGCACTGCGCCTCCCGCCTGGGTGCCCACCGCCGCGTCAGCCGGCATCGGGGGCATCGCCGGGGACGCTGCCGACACCGGCCGCCTCCCTGTCGTAGGCGTCCATGTGGGCGGGGTCCAGGACGTGCGGCTCCTTTACGCCGTCGAAGTCCACGCCACCGGGCGACCCCACCACGATGGGCAGTGCTCCCAGAGGGGCCAGGCCGTCGCGCTTGTCGGTCATCTTGCGCCAGAGATAGAGCGGCACGTAGGCGGCCACGACGACGAACCCCAGGAGGTAGAGGGTGTGACCTTGACCGGGGCCGACCACGATGTCGGGCGATCCCCACCCGCCCACGAAGTAGACGAAGGCGAGAAAAAGCCCCATGGCCAGGGCGATCCACCGGAAGGAGTCGTGCAGGCGGAACGGGCTGACGAGGTCCTTGCGGAACTGGCGTACGACGAAGTACCCGATGAGGGCCACGACGATGGCCAGCAGGTAGCCCACGTTGGAGAAGATGTAGATGCGCACCGGAGAGCCGAACAGCCCGACGATCATGGAGCAGACCAGGTTGAAGAGCATGGCGTGGTCGGGCGCATGGTGCTTGTTCTTGTGGGAGAAGAACTTGGGGATCAGCCGGTCCTCTGACGCCTGGAACAGCGAGCGGCCCACACCCATGATGGCGTTGAGCACCGACAGGAGCAGGGCGCAGATGAGCGGGAGGCCGATGGCGTACTTGACCCAGGAGCCCGCACCGAAGATGTGGTCAGCGTAGTTGGTGTACTCGGTCAACGGATCGTCAGACTTGAGAGACGTCCCCAGCACGGCCACGAACACAAGGGCAGTGGCGGCGAAGATGAAGAGTCCGTAGATGCCTTCGGCCGTGCAGGCGATCTTGGCGTCGCGATGAGGGTCGCGGCACTCGGCCACGTAGCACGAGGCCGCCTCCACGCCGATGCCGTTCCACGAGATGACGAAGATCCAACCCAAAAGGAAGCCCAACCCGGCCGTCTTGGGATCGGCGAAGTGGAAGCCGGAGACGTAGTGCCAGTGGAAGCTGCTGGGCTTGAACACGGGCAGGATGACGAGCAGCGTGATGGGCACCATGGAGACGATGCCCAACACGGTGGCGAAACCGGTGCCGAGGCGGATGCCCAGATAACAGGGAACGAACAGGACCACCAGCCCGAGGAGAGTGATGACCAGCACCCCGATGCCCTCGGGCGTCCCCAGGCCGCCGAGGGGGTCCACCGTCTTGCCCAGCGGCACGTGGAACAACACGGCGATGTAGCTGGCGGCCAGGATCATGTTGATTGGTGCGGCCGGGAACCACCCCAGCCAATAACTCCAGCCGCTCACCCCGCCGATGTGGCGTGCCGTCTTCTCCCCTAGTGGCCGAAAGCTCTCGTAGGCGTAGGACGGCGTACCTCCGGTGCGGTGCGGCCACAGCGCGGCCAGCTCCCCCATGCACATGACACAGACCAGGGCGATTATCTGCACCCCTATGAGGCACGGGATGGCGGCCGCCCCCATGGCCTGGACGGCGAAGGGCGTGATGCCGGTGACCAGGATGACCCCGGCCAGGCCCATGACGAAGGCGCCCTTCCAGTTGATTCCCCTGGTGAGCGAGGTGGCCACCTCGCCGGGCGGCCCTGCGGTGACGCTGGTATCGGTGCTCATGGCCTCATCTCCTTGAAAGGTTGATGACGGGGGGGATCGCACTGACGGTGATCGGTGCTGCACGGTGGCGGGATCGACGCTGCCGCATGGCGGTCAGATGGCGCTCAGGTAGTGATCGAGCTCCCAGGGGGTGACCTCGGCATGCGATGACCGGACTTCCGCCCGCTTGGTGGCGACGAAGTAGTCGACGTAATCGCCTTCCGGGGTCTTGCCGAGGCCTTCGCGCAGGACGGGATCCGCCTCCAGATACTCGAGGGCGTGCCAGAGGGTCATGGGCATCGACACGAGCCCGCGCTCCCTGGCCTCGTCCTCGGTGAGTTTCAGGAGGTTCAAGTCACAGGGATCCCCGGGATTGAGCTGCCGTTCGATGCCGTCGAGACCGGCGGCGATGATGGCACTGATGGTCAGATAGGGATTGGCCGAACCGTCTATGCACCGGTCCTCCACCCGACCGGCGTCGGGAACCCTGAGCATGTGGGTGCGATCGTTGCCGCCGTAGGTGGCGAAGACCGGTGACCACGACGCACCCGAATCAGGGGCGGGGCTGGCCAGGCGCTTGTAGGAGTTGACCGTCGGGCAGGTCACCGCCGCCAGCGCCCGGGCATGTTCGAGGAGGCCACCGATGAACGAGTAACCCATGTCTGACAGGCGCAGCCCCCGGGCGTCACCGGAGTCGACGAAGAGCTCGGTGTCGTCCCCGTCCCACATGCTCAGATGCATATGGAGCCCGTTCCCCGTCAGATGGGCGAACGGTTTCGGCATGAAGGTGGCCAACATGCCGCCCTGGCCGGCCAGTGTGTGCATCATGTAACGGAACACGATGATCCGATCGGCGGTGGTCATGGGATCGGCGTATCCGAAGTTCTGCTCGAACTGTCCGTTGGCGTCCTCGTGATCATTGGCGTAGTTGACCCATCCGAGGGCGTTGATGTGCCGCGACACCGTCGTCAAGTGGTCGTACATCCTGGTCAGGGCCCGGGCGTCGTAACAGGGGGTGGCCGCCCGGTCCTGCGGGTCCGCCACTTCGATGGTCCCGTCCGCCGTCTTGCGGACGAGGAAGTATTCGGCCTCGGCACCCACCTTCAGGGCCAGACCGCGATGACCGAGCCGTTCGATCTGGCGACGCAGGATCACCCGGGGGGCGAAGGGCCAGGGCTCACCCTCGCAGTAGGGATCGCACTGGAGGATGGCCAGGCCGGGCTGCCACGGGGCCGGGGTGTAGGACGCGAGGTCGGGCATGGCCAGTATGTCGGGGGAGGACGGCACCTGGCCCATGGCCCCTGCCGCGAATCCGGCGAAGCCGGCACCGTCATCGAGGAGCTGGTCCACCGCGCTCACCGGCACCAACTTGGCGCAGGGCTTGCCGTGGAGGTCGACGAACATGGCGAAGATGAACTCGATCCGGTCGCGTTCGAGGGCTTCCAGGAGCTCGACCCGGCTCGAGACCACCGGAGTCCCGGTATCGGAATCTGGCCCCGACGACCGTGACAGGACCGTCTGTTCCATGGTCGTCCGCCTCCGCCCCGTCCGCCCCGTCTGACCGATTGTCAACAGTGTTGCCTTCAGGGAAACTCGATGGGTTTCTGCATTGTTACGAAATGTTGCCTGCCGGTTAATAGCCACCTACTGAGCGCCACGTCGTGGCCGACCGGTGACCCGGTGCCGTCCTCGGGCCCCGGCCCCGGGGAGGAGGGCCCGTCCTGGGGTTTCCCGCAGGGAAACATTGTAGAAACACAGTAGGAGTACAATCCCCTGGGGGACGGCCGGCAGCGGCCCCATTCTCGGATGGTGACACGGTGACGACAACGTCGGGGCGAGAGGTAGTCGAGGGGACGGGCCCGGACTTTTCGGTGCGGCAGCTGCTGTCGGTGCGCGTCCGGACCAGACGAGCGTTGTGGAAGATAGCCGATCGGATCTCGCCGGGAATGACCGAAGAGGAGGGTCGGGCCACGGCCTCCCAGGTCCTGAAAGCCTCGAGCCTGCGCAAGGGATGGCACAAGGTGCTCGTCCGGTTCGGATCGAACACGACCAAGAACTTCGACGACCCCTCGGACCCCGGCGTCGTGCTCGGTGAGAACGACATCTTCTTCATCGATATCGGTCCCATCTTCGACGGCTGCGAGGGCGACGCCGGAGAGACGGTGGCGGTGGGGGACGATCCGGAGATGATCAGGGCGGCAGGTGACGTCAGGGTCCTGTGGCAGCGGGTCCGCGACCGTTGGCTCGCCGACGGCCTGACCGGCGAAGACCTCTATGTGTATGCCACCGAGGCGGCACGCGCCATGGGCTGGAAGCTCAACCTGGAGCTCACCGGACACCGCCTGTCGGAGTTTCCCCACGATGCCCATTACGACGGCACGCTGAGCGACATCCGATTCCGGCCCGGAGGGTCGCTTTGGGTGCTCGAGATCCAGATCCGGCATCCGCACCGGGGGTTCGGTGCCTTCTTCGAGGATCTCCTGCTCGAGGACGACGAACAACAGGCCTTCTGCTTTTCCCGGCCCCCGGCAGAGGCACGGCCATGTGCGGGGTGATCGGCCTGCTCTTGAAGGATCCGGCCCTGGAACCCGAGCTCGGGTCGATGCTCGTGCCCATGCTCGGTGCCCTCGGTGAGAGGGGCCCCGACTCCTCGGGGATCGCCGTCTACGCCGACGGTGACCCTTTCACCTCCGGCCTATCGGTCGGGACCGAGACCCCGACGACGTCGAGCGGCGAGGCGGTGACCCGGGTGTCCCTGGGGAGCGACCGGGACGTCGACTGGAGGGCGGTCGCCGCCGATCTCGAATCACGCTGCCGCTCGTCGGTCGACGTTCGCTGGTTCACCACGGGAGCGGTTCTCCGGTCGGCATCCGAAGCCAGGCATATCGTCGAGATCCTCCGAACGGCCTGGCCCGACATACGGGTGCTCGGAGTGGGCCGGTCCGTCTCGGTCGTGAAAGACACCGGTCGCCCCGAGGAGACCTGTCGCCGCTACGGCATTGCCGGCTGGCGAGGGTACATGGCCGTCGCCCACACACGCATGGCGACCGAGTCAGCCGTGACGGTGCTGCACTCGCACCCCTTCGTGCCGGCCCCCGATCTCTGCGTGGTGCACAACGGGTCGTTCTCGAACTATGCCAGCGTGCGCCGGCGGTTGCTCGCCGATGGTGTGGTGTTCGACTCCGACAACGACTCTGAGGTCGCCGCCCGGCTCCTCGCCGGCCGGCTGGGCGCGGGGGACGACCTGGCCGAGGCGACCCGGTGGGTGATGAAGGAAATGGACGGATTCTTCACCCTCGTGATCGGCACCGGTGACGCCATGTCCGTGGTCCGCGACGCCTTCGCCTGCAAACCGGCCGTGGTGGCGGAGACCGGGGCCTACGTGGCCGTCGCCTCCGAGTACCGGGCCCTGGCCGAGCTCCCCGGTATCGGGGGCGCCCGTGTTTTCGAACCCCAGCCCGAGGAGGTCTACACGTGGACACGCTGAGCTGCGAGGTGCTCGGCACTCGAGGACTCAATCAGCGACTGGCCTCGTTGGCGGCACCGGCGTCGGTCCTGGTGACAGACCCGGGGGGACGTCACAACCTGGCCGTGGGTATCATCGACGAGATTTCGATCACGGTGGAGGGAAACGCCGGATACTTCCTGGGAGGGCTCTGCGGTGACGGCAGCGGCCGGGGCCCCGAGATCGTGGTCAACGGGTTCGTCGGATGGTCTGTCGGTGAGAACCTGATGGGTGGCCTCATCCGGGTACGCGGCAGTGCGTCGCAGAGCGCCGGCTCGAGCGCTCGCGGTGGGCTCATCGTGATCGAGGGCGACGCCTCGCTGCGGGCCGGGATCTCCCTGAAGGGCGGCACCATCGCCATCGCCGGCGACGCCGGGGCCATGTCCGGATTCATGGCCCAGGCCGGCACGATCCTCATCGGTGGCGATGCCGGGCACGGTCTCGGGGACTCACTGTACGAAGCGGCCATCTACGTGGCGGGCACGATCGCTTCTCTCGGTGCCGACGCCGTGATCGAGGAGATGACTGATGACGACGTACTGGCCGTGAAGTGGTTGGTGGAGCAGACCGGCTTCGACCACATCGAACCCGACGGCGTCACCAAGGTGGTCTCGGCCCGCCGGCTCTACCACTTCTCGAGCCACAACCACGGCGCCTACTGATGCCTCCGATCCCGCCGCCGTCTCCGACCAACCACAGCTTCCCACCGGAGGTGATCGCCCGGATTCACGAGATGGCCGATTCCGGTCTCTACCCGATCCGGGGACTGGGGGCCCGCCGGAAGGTGCCCACCTTTGATGACCTCCTGTTCCTGACGGCGTCGGTGTCCCGCTATCCGCTCGAGGGCTACCGCGAGCGTTGCGACACCGCCACCGTTCTCGGGGCGCGCCACGGAGCGAAGCCTCTCGAGCTCGAGATCCCCATAACCATCGCCGGTATGAGCTTCGGTGCCCTGTCGGCGTCGGCCAAAGAGGCCCTCGGGCGCGCCGCCAGCGCCGTGGGCACGTCCACCACGACGGGGGATGGCGGGATGACGGCCGAGGAGCGCAAAGCTTCGACGTTGCTCGTCTACCAGGTGCTGCCGTCGCGCTACGGCTTCGACCCCGCCGACCTCCGCCAGGCCGACGCCATCGAGATCGTGGTGGGCCAAGGAGCCAAGCCCGGTGGTGGTGGCATGCTGCTCGGCCAGAAGGTGAACGCCCGCGTAGCGGCCATGCGGACGCTTCCCCCCGGCATCGACCAGCGCTCGGCCAGCCGCCACCCTGATTGGGTCGGCCCCGATGATCTGCGGATCAAGATCGAGGAGCTCCGGGAGGCCACCAACTGGGCCGTCCCCGTGTACGTGAAGATCGGGGCCACCCGAGTCAGCCACGACGTGAAGCTGGCCGTCGCCGCCGGGGCCGACGTGGTCGTGGTCGACGGGATGCAGGGTGGAACGGCGGCCACGCAGGACGTCTTCATCGAACACACCGGGATCCCCACCATGCCGGCTGTGCGCCAAGCGGCCGAGGCGCTGGCCGATCTCGGCGTGGCCCGTGAGGTTCAGCTCGTCGCCTCGGGCGGGATCCGCTCCGGCGGCGACGTGGCCAAAGCCCTCGCCCTCGGAGCTGACGCCGTCTCGATCGGTGTCGCCGCCCTCCTCGCCCTCGGCTGCAACCGTGCTTTCTACACGAATCCCGCCGGGGACCGGGTCGATGTGGCCGAAGACTACGTGGCGCTGGGGACGACACCGGGTCACTGCGCCCACTGCCACACGGGCCGCTGCCCGGTTGGCGTCACCACCCAGGACGCAGAGCTCGAGCGCCGGCTGGAGCCCAGCGCCGCCGCCGAAGCGGCGGCCAATTTCCTGCGGGCCACCACTATGGAGGTGACGGCCCTGGCCCGGGCGTGCGGCAAGTCCGACGTCCACCACCTCGAGCCCGAGGATCTGGTCGCCCTGACCGTGGAGGCGGCGGCCATGGCCAGGGTGCCGCTGGCCGGCACGGACTGGATCCCCGGCTGGTCCTGATGAGCGACGCACGACGATGAGCGAGTCGGCCGAGGTCGTCGTGATCGGTGGCGGGGTGGCCGGCCTGAGCACGTCCCGGGCCCTCGTCGAGCTGGGGCTCACCGATGTGCTCGTCCTCGAGCGGTCGACCATCGCCTCAGGGGGAAGCGGGAAGACGAGCGGTGTGGTCCGCTGCCACTACGGGATCCGCTCCCTCGCCGCCATGGCGTGGCATTCGCTGGAGGTACTCGACCATGCCGTGGAGATCCTGGGTGCGGAGTCGGGTTACCGTCGGACCGGGTACCTGGTGGGCGTGGGTGGCTCCAACCGCGGCGCGCTGCGAGCCAATGTCGCCATGCACCGCGACCTGGGTATCGACGTCGACCTGGTGGGCCACGATCAGGCACGCGAGCTCTGGCCGTGGGCCCGGACAGAGGATTTCGCCGACTTCGCCTTCGAACCCCGCGGGGGATACGGGGACGGGCACCAGACGGCCCAGGCCTTCGCCACCGCAGCACGGCGCGGAGGGGCGACCATACGACCGGGTAGTCCCGTCCGGGCACTCGAGATGGCGGGTAACCGGGTGGTGGCCGTGCGCCTCGGTGACGGGCAACGCATCGGTGCCGGTCAGGTGGTCGTCGCCGCCGGACCGTGGTCGAGCTCCCTTGTCGGGCCCGTAGGCGTGGATCTTCCGCTGCGAGCACAGCGGGCCCAGGTCCTGTTGGTCGACCCGGGCCGGCCCATCGCCGGCGTGCCCGTCTTCTCGGACCTGGTGTCCTTGCAGTATGTGCGCCAGGAAGGGACCGGATCGCTTCTGGTGGGTGACAGCGACCATTCCGATCCCGAGTGGGCCGATCCCGACGTCTACCGCGAGCGGGCCGTCGAGGTCGAACTCGCCCGGTCGATCCCGAAGTTCCAGCACCGTTTCCCGGGTCTGGACGCAGCCCGGTTGTCGTCTTCCTACGCCGGTTGCTACGACGTGACGCCGGACTACAACCCCGTGATCTCAGCGTGCTCCGTCGAAGGTCTGTGGCTCTGCGCCGGGTTCAGTGGGCACGGTTACAAGATCTCACCGGCCGTAGGTGAGCTCATGGCCGATCTCATGTGTTGCGGGAAGAGCCGCCACACAGACGTCGATAGTCGAGATTTCCGCTGGGAGCGTTTCGCCAGCGCCGAGCCTCTGCTCAGTCCCCACCCCTACGTCGGAGCGGGTCAAATGCGCTGACGGGCGCCAGACCGACGGTCCCGGAGGCGCAGGGGCATATATTTGTCCGTCGTGGCCAGCCGCCGAGTTGCCGGTAGTCCCAAGCTCCGGGTCCTGAAGGCCTCCGACAAACGATCTCGGTCCGGTTCGGTCACCACGAGAGCGACCGAACCGGCGAAGGTGGTTTCCAAGCGGACGGCCAAGGGGACGGCCAAGACCGGCGCCAAACCGAGGGCCAAGTCCAAGAGTGTCATCACCGGCGCCACCAAGGTCACCCGCTCCACCAAGGGAGATCCGAAAGTGACGTCGACGGTGGCCGAAACCAGCGGTCAAATCGGCTGGGTCATCGCCAATCATGTCCGGAGCCGACGGCTGGAGATCGGGCTCAACGTGGCCCAGCTGGCCGAGCGCACCGGGATCTCCAAGGGGATGGTGTCGAAGATCGAGAACGCCCAGACATCACCGAGTCTGTCCACCGTCGAGAGGCTGGCGTCCGCACTCGACATGCCGCTCACCTCTCTCTTCCGGGGTCTGGCCGAGGAGAGGGATGCGGTGTTCGTAAAGGCCGGTGCCGGTCCGGAGATCGTCAGGAAGGGTACCCGGGCCGGCCACACCTACGAGTTGCTGGGCAGCCTGCGGGGTCCCTACAAGCGGGTCGAACCGCTTCTCGTCTCTCTGGACGAGCGTAGTGAGGTGTTCCCCCTCTTTCAGCACGCCGGCATCGAGATCCTCTACATGCTGGCGGGCCTGATGGAGTACAGCTATGGGCGACAGCTCTATCGAATGGAGCCGGGAGACACGCTGCAGTTCGAGGGGGATATCCCCCATGGACCGACCATGCTGGTCAAGCTCCCGATCCGCTTTCTGTCGTTCACCATCTATGGCGCCGAGCGCTCCTGAATCATCGCCGACCGGTTGGAGCCGCACGACCGTTTTTCGTCGTCGGTGTCAGGAATCGGCGTCGACCCCGCTAATGAGGAGACCTGGAGAGTTGGCCGGCGCACTCCGGTGCGCGAGCGACCGCAAGTTCCTGCGGCGTGGTGCGCCGCTCACGCCGAGTCGGAGCGGTGGTGGCGCGGTCATCACCGGCAGAGACGTGAGCTCCGTGATGCGCTCACGGACGCCCTGGCCTCGCAAGCCGCCCCACCGTGACCGGCGGCGCGAGCCGACAACGATCACGTCGGCCGAAGACTGGTCGGCGATTTCAACGACGTGGTCGGCGACAGCGAAGCAATTGGACAGGCCGACCTGGCCACTCGCCTCCACCCCGACCTCCTTGAGCTCGGCCACGGCCTCGGCCACCACCCGGGCCGCCTCGTCGCGGGTCTCCACGGTGTGTCCCCGACCACCAACGACGAATTCGTTCATGTGCACCACGTGGACCGTGGCCTGGGAGTTGTTGGCCATGGCCATGGCGAAACTGACGGCCGCAGGGCCCGATGGCGAGTCATCGATAGCGAGAAGGATGTGATTGAACATCGTTTTGCCTCTTCTTCAGGCCGCTTCCTGGCGGACCATCAATTGTTTCCGCTAGGTTAACACCCTGGTCAGAGGAACTATTGCCGTTTCCCGTGAATAAACCGTGAAAGTGGACCGAGGCACTACCCGCTGGTCCACACCGGCGATCCCGCCGGCCTGACCGACAGGCACAGCTGCGCCCGGAGGACGCCGTTCCTTCCTCCCGAGCTCGACGGCCTCCTCGACCACCGGACCATCCGGGGACCCGACGACCTGGACGCGCCGTCGTCCCCTCTGTCCCGGCCACCTCGTCGACGCCGGGCTCGCCAGCCTCTGGTGGATCGCTCGTGCTCTCACACCCGGGTGAACATGGCCAGCCATGCCTGCGAACCCTCGGGCCTGATGGTGACCTCGATCACCGAGTCCTCGATGGAGTCGACGTGCCAGCCGTGGGCGAAGCTCTGGCGCAACTCCTCTTCCCGCACCCGCCTCGGACCCCAGTCGCCGGGCTGTTTGTCACTGAAGCAGAGCATGAAGTACCGCCCGCCGGGCTCCACGACGCCACCGAGGCTGGTCACGAAACGCACCCGGTCGTCGTCGCCGAAGACGTGGAACAGACCGCAATCGAGCACCGTGTCGAACCGCATCTCGGGACCGGACATGTCGAGGGCGTCGCCCACCTCGAAACGGACATCGAGCGAACGCTGGGCCGCTTTCTCCCGGGCCAGTCCGATGGCGATGGCGGCGGCATCGATCCCCGTGGCGGCGAGACCGGCGGCCGCCGCCATCAGGGCGTGTTCACCCGTCCCGCACCCCACGTCGAGGACCCGGCCCCGGATCTCGCCGGCGTCGAGGAGACGGACGAAGGGGATCTGGGGTCGCCCGATGTCCCACGGTGCGGCACCGTCGCGGTAGGAGGCGTCGAAATCGTCGATCCCGTGGACCACGGGGGCGCTGCTGGCATCGCTGTCGTCGGGCATGACCCGTTTGTACCACCAGGCGGCGGGGACGCCGGCCCCGGACGCCCGGCCTCGGGAAATGTAACGAGCGCCCACGGATACACCCCGGGCGTACCATCCACGGCGTGAGCGTCGACATCCGGTGGGTGGGACACGGGCGACCGGCGGCCCAGGCGTTGCGCTCGACGATCAGCGAGGCCAAGGGTGACGAGCCTCTGGCCCCGGTCAGCGTGGTCGTCCCCTCCAACTATGTGGGCGTGGGCACGCGCCGGCTGCTGGCCTCGGGGGCTCTCGGGCCGGTCTGCGGGCGGGGGGTGGGCGTGGCCGCTGTCTCCTTTCTCACCGTCTACCGCATGGCCGAGCTTCTGGGGTCGTCGGCTCTGGCCGGTGGCGGACGCCGCCCGGTGTCGACGCCGGTCATCGCCGCCGCTCTGCGGGCGTCACTGGCCGATCGCCCGGGTCTCTTCGCCCCCGTCGCCGACCACGCCGCTACCGAGACGGCGCTCATCGCCGCCTACCGGGAGCTGCGCGACCTCTCCGAAGGGGCCCTCGACGCTCTGGCCCGCAGGAGCGACCGGGCCGCCGATGTGGTCCGGCTCCACCGGTCGGCCCGGGGCCGCCTCGCACCCGACTGGTACGACGAGGAGGATCTGATCGACACCGCCGTTCAGGTACTGCGGACCGGCGAGACGGCGGTCAGAGATCTCGGT
>Ga0302324_100023515_pt1 | contig 11919 bp, 8 predicted proteins | sample Palsa_T0_1_FD_201949 | JGI IMG/M metagenome (GOLD analysis project Ga0302324, IMG submission 201949) | Peat permafrost microbial communities from Stordalen Mire near Abisko, Sweden - Palsa_T0_1 | ecosystem: Environmental > Terrestrial > Soil > Palsa > Peat permafrost | place: Sweden: Abisko... | reverse complement strand
GGCAGTGAGAACTTGTACACGCCGCCCACGCCGGAAAGGCTCGGTCCCATCTGGGCCGAAGCCCCAATCGCAAACCACAACAGCAGCAGGAAAGCTTGGGCCGTTACGAGTGAGGGGGTCGTTGGAATGGAGCGGGCGCGCGTCAAAGTACCTCTCAATAGCATGGATCGATTCCCTTTTTGTGATTAATCTATTTTATACGAATAGATGTAACGATTTATTCAGACAAAATCAAGTGGCTTATAATTTAGCGCGTAGTGAATGGGAGGACACGCATGGCAGACGTCAATGTGCTCCTGAAACCCCGCGAAGCCGCCGCGGCTCTGGGTGTTAGCTACCCGACAATCAAGCAGTGGATCCTCGCCGGAACCCTCAAGACCATCAAGACTCCCGGCGGCCACCACCGCATTCCGCAGAGCGCCCTCACCCCGATGCTCCAATCGAAACCAGCCGCCGCCACCAAAAAATCGCGCGAACGCTTCCGCGCGGTAAGCGGCCGCAACCAGCTCATCGGGCGCATCATAGAGGTCAGACTTTCCGGTCTGCTGGCCAAGGTCGTTCTTCAGATCGGAGACCAGAAGATTGAGTCCATCATTACCTCCGACGCCGCCCGTGAGATGCAGCTACGAATAGGCCAGAATGCGGGCGCTCTGATTAAGTCCACCGAAGTGATGATTGTTCGCGTCTGACTTCCGACGGGTTTCCGAAGTCAAGCTGCAGACTTATTTCCAGCTTTTGGCTCTCATTCCAGCAGGGCTCCGTTTCGGGCGGAAGTTCGACAGCCGAATGCAAACCCTACACCTTGTGAGAATGGATGGAACATGCCGCCTTCGACGGGTTCCGACGAGCCGCCCATACAAGAACCAGGAGCCGTTCCCCAAAGGGAGGTTGTCTTGACACAAAGCAACGCCGAGGTAAGCAGACGAGAGTTTCTGATTCGCTATAGTTTGCTCGGCCTGGGAGCGGTGAATCCAGAGTGCTTTCCCGACATTAGTTAGCATTCACGACGAGCTCGCGCTGCTGGTCGATGCGGGCTTATCGCCCCTTGCCGCTCTCCAGGCCGCCACGCGCAAGGCTGCTCAATTCATGAGACAACTTGATTGCCGCAGAACTATCGAGACTGGCAAGATCGCCAATCTCGTTCGCCTCCGCGCGGACCTGCCCGTTGACATTCATAACACACGGTCAGTTCGAGCGGTTGTGCTCAACGGTAAGCTTTACCCGCGAGATGTACTCGACGCGATGCTGATGAATGCCAGGGCTCTGGCAAACCGTCAGGACACCCCGTCTGGAGAATAAATGGATCAACGTCTCCTCTTAACGGAAGGCTGAATTGCGTCAACCATGCTCGCAGGCTCTGGACAAGCAGACGACTCAGGCCAATACATCCGATCCGACCGTCAGTTTCCGCAGATTCGCCAAGGTGCTCAATGCTCAATTGAAAAGCGGCTTCAGCCCCAGAGGGCACGGAAGTCACATCACAAGGAAGCCTATATGCCTACCCTAACTTAACTTATTTATCTATCTTTCTATCTATCTACCTATGGCGTCGTGCCGTTCAGCCAGACAGCGGTGGGCCCGCTCCCGGCGCTGGGTGTCAGGGTGAGAAGGTCGTTGTGACTTCCGGAAGAGGTGGGAGCGAACTCTATCGGGAGGGTGCAGCTCTTTCCAGCCGCGATGCCCGTCAGGCAGGTGTTCTGCGACGTAGTCAGGACCTTATATGTGATGGTGGGGGTGGTCGTCGACCTCACGGCGATCGCCGTTCCCACAGTGACGGTGCCCGGCAGCCCAACATTGGTGACGGTCAGTGTCAACACTTTGGTCGAGCCGATCGCGACCGCTCCGAACTGCAGGCCCGCGTAATTCGCGCCGCCAAAGACGCTCAGCCCGCTGACACTCCCCTTCAGGCCAACGGTAGGATTCCCGCCATTGGTTTGCACGGTCAACAGGCCATAGTGGGTGGTGATCGAGGTGGGAGAGAACTGCACTTGCAGAGTACAACTACTCCCCGAGGCCACGCCCGCTCCGCAGTTACTGCCCGCGATTGCGTAATTGTTTGAGCCGCTGAGCGCTGTGGCAACAGTCAGCGTTCCTCCGCCGGTATTGGTGACCGTAACAGGCAGGGTCTTGGTGCTGCCAAAGGACACTGTCCCAAACGGCAGATAGATTGTCGAGACTTGCGCCACCGGAGGACCAGTTATCGCAACTCCTTCCAACGGTATGGTTGGGCGGGAAGAGCCACCACTAGCCTCAATGGTCAGCACGTTGTCATAAGTACCAACCGACGTCGGATCGAATTCTACCGGCAAGATGCAGCTTTGGGCCGCCATGATTCCCGCCTGGCAGGTGTTTTGTGCGGTAGTGAGGACCTTGTAGCTGGTCCCGTTGATGCTGGTTCCTACCGTGACCGTGCCGGGCAGTCCGAAGTTGGTGATGGTCAGCGGCAGTACCTCTGTGGTACCGGAAGGGATGCTCCCGAACTTTAGCGGCGTCGCCGTGGAGACGTAAACGCCGCTAGCGGTGAAGGGAATGGTCGGCGTGTAAAGGTTCGGCATGCGATAGGTTCGATAGGAGAGACTGCTCATCTGCAACTGGTAGACGATCTGGCCTGAGAGGTTTACCTCGGTCGCCTGGGCCGCGGGTCCGGCGAGATCGCCGTTGCTGTAACTGGCGTAGATATTGCCATCTCCAGGAGCCAGCAACTGTCCGCTTCCCAGGGCCGACGAGTATGCGCCCAGGTTGGCCACCGTCTCCATGTAAACCTGCCGTGAGGTGTCATCTCTGAAGAGGATCATGCCGCGGCTGTTTTGCGTCCCGGCGCACTCCTTGGAGCGAGTGTTTCCATCGTCAAAGACGGTCATGATTGTGCCCCCGGCGCCGCCGGCGCTCTCCTCGAATTCGAAGGCCCCGTCGTGTTGATGGGTGAACCAGGGAAAGACGTTGGGATCGCCGCAGGTCTGGGTGGTGAGCGGGTTGATGATAGTGAAGTCCTGTCCCGCGCCCATCCTCCAGAGCACACCGCCGTCGCCCGCGCCATTTGCGTAATTGATCTTGATAACCCAGTCCTGGCTGCGTTGGGAGAGGATGATGTTGCCGTCCGCAGTTCCCTGGGCGGAGTTGGTGTGCAGCCAGTCATTGGCTACCTCGAAGTTTTTATTGAAGACAGGACATCCAGCCCCCCCTTGGGTACATGTGTCGCTCAGGGTCGCCAGACGGTTGATGTCTTCATGAGCAAAGGAATCCCAGGCCCACAGCAGCTGCAGATTGTGGTCCAGAACCAGCACCATATCGCCGATAATATCCACCGGGTTGGTGGGAGTGCCCCCCTGCGCGCTGGTGGAGGCCATGTCTCTGGAGCCGAGCAGCAGCATGTCGCCATTGGGCAGGTGTCTGGCTTCGTGGCCGTTGAAACTCTCCATTACCGGGTAGCCTTTGGCGGTCAGCTGCTCGTTCAGTATCTCGATGTTGGTTTGCAGCAGTTGGTTGCCGGCCAGATCGTATTCGGCGAAGGTACCGTTACCGTTGAAGCCTCCCCCGGTTGGGCTGTTTATGCCATAAGAAGAGAAGTTGCCGCCGGACTCCATCCGAACCACATAGGGGCCGGGGGAGTACCAGATCACATTCCCGTCGAGGTCGGTTGCAATCGGGTCTTGGCCTACCACCTGCCACAAGATTACTGGATAGGCGGCGTCGTGCGCGGTGGGCGGGACATTGACCTGGAACTTGGGGATATTGACGTTGGACGGAATTGCTCCAGTAGTGAACGCCAGATCGGCGCCCGTGCTCACCAGACTAGTCCCGTCGTACTCCTCCCAATGCATCATGTATTGGGTCGACGGATACATGCCTGCAACGAGGAAATTCGCGCTTAGTGTCGAGCACGGCAACAGGCTGGTGGTCATCGCCGCTGCCGAGTCCGCCGGGTGAAAGCGAACCAGCAACTGATGGCCCGCGGTGCAGGGCGGCCCGCTAAACAAGGCGACCAGAGAGTGCGCGGTAGGATTGACGGCCTGGGTAGCCCCTCCACTGAGTAAGGACTCCAAAGTGAAGCTCACACTCACCGGCGCCAACTTCGCATATGGCGACATGGTGGTATCGCGCACAATCACGCTTACCTGGTACGCGCCTTCAACGGTGTGCGGCACCCAGAGGAAGGTCGCGGTGGGGCTGAAGTCCTGGACGATCTGAGCCGCGCTGTCGAAAGTCACGGTGAATTGATAGCCGTAGGTGTGACCCGATGGGGCGTTATGCAGCGCGGCCGTCCAGGTCACTGGAGTGCCGAGCTTCTGCGGACTCGCCACGCTAGGGGTCAGGGTAACGGAGGGGGTTTGGGCTCGACTCTGAGCAGGCAGTCCGGCCGTCACGACACATGCAAGCAATGTCAGGCCAACTTTGCGGAGCATTCCCCAATTACCGCGCCACGTCACTAAAGATTTATGCATCTCGTCCCCATTTCTTGGATGGAATGTTTCGCTCGGCTCAGACGGGAAAGGCCCGGGTATGTGGTTAGCATGTGTTGGGAAAACGCTTTCGCCGGTCCGCTTGGAGGCACGTAGTGGTTAGGAGGTCTTTTGCATTAACGCGAAGATAACATTCGTAGACTTAGGCCGAGTGGGGCCCCGATCGCTGATACGTTAGCGAGTCTTACACCCGGGCAAGTGGTTGTCAAGACAATCTTCATGCTGAGGCGGGGAGGCGGCGCGGATCGATCCCGATGCATTGCATTGCGAACTGACTAAGCTGATATTCCGCTGCATCCATATCCAATACCGGTTGATGCATTATCGCCATCGCCGGGCAATCTCTGCTCATTCTTGTGATTTGCCAAACAAGGTGTGATTCGCAGCCGGATTCGCCCGTCCGCAGCCGGATCGTCCCCGAGGACCACATTGCTAACTGCTCTAGGATCTGGGCGGGTTCCCGGTCGCTTCGCTGCAGCGGCTTTGAACAAGCAGCACGGCCGGGTCGATCGGACCAGCACAGCGGTATTTGGGCTGTCACAAGTTTGCGAGAATGTTAGAAAACCTGCCGAAATGTAATCATCCAACTTAGGTCAAAGGAAAAGAGAAGAGCTACACCTTAGAAAGGCTGCTTTGACTCATTGGCGGGTTATCTCCGCCTGTGCACGAATTGAGGACAGAAAATTCCTCAATTGCCGGCCAGGGTCCGGGATTCCTCTTGCCCTTGCCGGCACCCGATTTCCGGCAGGAACGACTTCTCGGAGGATCATTTCGTTGAGACTGCTGGCTTATTCAGGCCGAGAGAGGCCTGTGGATTCGATTGGATTCGATACTCGGCGATTTTGCAGAAACTGACAATCGAACGTGTCTCGGCACGAGTAGACTGCTTGTCCAGAGACTGCGAGCATGATTAAGGCAATTTAGCCCTCTGTACAGAGAAGACCTCGATTCAGTCATTTTTCAGACGAGGTGTCTTGACTGCTTACCAGAGCCTGGGCCTTCAAGAGCATTGCGTCGAGCTCTTCGTGCGGGTAAAGCTTACCGTTAAGCACCACCGCTCGAACCGAGCGCGTGTTATGAATGTCGGCGAGCGGATCCGCGTCAAGGAGAACCAGGTCGGCGATCTTGCCGACTTCGATGGTCCCGCGGCGGTCAAGTTGTCCCATGAATTGAGCGGCATTGCGCGTCGCCGCCTGGAGAGCGGCAAGCGGAGATAGACCGGCACCGACCAGAAGCGCGAGCTCGTCATGAATGCTGAAGCCTGGAAAGCACTCTGGATTCATGGCGTCAGTACCCGCGAGAATTGGAACCCCCGCTCGGTACATAAGCCCTACGATTCTCATAGATTCGTCAAATTCAGCTTTTGTTAACTTGGCCATAGCAGCTCGAGGCTCGGAAGGAAAGTGCCTGTAATAGCCGGCATCCCATTTTGCTCGCACGTCTTTGCTCAGGTATTTCAGTCTTGGATCATCCGCTGGCAAGGGATCATCGATCTGCGCGCGCAGCAGGATAAGGGTCGGACATTGCCAAGTCCGGTTCTTCACGAACAATGCAAACAGAGATTGGGCGGTAGCTTCATCAAAGGATGCAACGGTGCGCATGTTGAGCAGGATGATGTTACTTCCGGCGTCTATCTTCTGGGCCATGGTCGCGTCTGGTGCGCGGAAGAGCGTTCTGGACCGTTGTAGTTCAACATCGATCGCTGATTCTTCCTTGGAGCAGGCATCCGCCACCCGCGTCAGATGCTCGATGCTTCTTTGGCCGGCGCTGGATGCGTCTGCTGCGGTTACCAGTTCCGGCACGTGACCTTCGAACGGAATGCCCCGCTTGTTCGCCTCGTCGGCGATCGCGAAGTAAACGTTGCGAGACAACCGGCTGTAGACTTTGATGAAGTCCGCGCCACGCAGTTGTTGCTGATCCACCTGTTCGCGCCCTTGTGCTTCATTCGCGGCGACCAGGGAATCAGGCCAAACCGGATTTGGACCATCGACGATGGGACTGCCAAGGTATATGGTCGGCGATGGATCTGGGCTGGAAGCCTGCCCGGCGCGCCACGCACGCGCGTCTGGTGGGCCCGCCATGTCGCGAACGCCCACTACTCCGTTGGCGAGAAAGAGAAGGTGGCTCCAAGGAGCGCGAGCGTCAGAGGCGCCGTGCACATGCATGTCCCACAAGCCGGGGATGAGGAATTTGCCGATACCATCGACGATCTGTGCGTTCTTCGGAAAATGGGCCTTCTTCGATGGAACAACCGCAACGATGCGATCCCGATCGACGATGACAGTCCTGTCGGGTTGAGCAGCGTGTCCAGTGGCGTCGATCACGGTGACATGTTGGATCACCAGAGACTGGGAGCAGGCGCAACCGCAGAAAAGGGCAAAGAGGACGCCCAGGAGTAGGCCAAAGCGTAATGGGCGTTTCTGCTCAAGGCGCAGTAATTCCAGTTTGAACTCTGGAATCAGACTTCGATTCATTCGTTCTTATCCTCGCTACGCGGTATAGACATCGTCTTCGTCTGCAAGATCTTCACCCATCGGCCGATGAGTTTTCGTCAAGAAATAGGGAACCGGCTCTAGTCTACCCAACGCCGGGGTTGCCTGTGCATCCTGGCTGCAAGCAATAGACCATGACGTAAAACCCCTTGGTGTTGAAATCGGTGCCTTCGAAGCCATTGTCGATTTCGAAGCTGCATTCCAGTTCCAGGATTGTTCCGTTCGGATTCTCGCAGGGATATAGAGCCGGGTCGCAGGGAGATTGGCTGGTGCCGTCCTGGTCGGGCTCCCGCAGCAGGAATTCAGGCACACCCGGCACCTCAGGCTCAACCTCAGAACAATTCAGTTCTTTCACGGATTCCCGTCTCCGAAGGGGCTCTCAGGCACGAAGAGAAGAGTTCGAAGCTACCACCACCATCGCTGCTCTGGTGGCACCTCATCGCCGGGAACCACCAGCATCACGAACAGGTCATTCGGGTTCGACTGCACTCCTTGATATCCGCTCAGGAACGAGAAGCTCGGAATCTCGCCGTCGGGCACTGTGTGCGCGCTCTGGGACGGGGGTAGCCCGGGCGCCGGATCGCACTGCCAGTAGTAGCTCGGAACCAGGTTGTAGAAGTACCACTGCTCCCAGCTCCATGTCTCGTTGACCCTATGTCCGGCCTGGATACCAAACTGGTTGTAATACAGCTCGCCCAGTTCGCTCGCCGTTCCGTCGCAGTTATAGCCGATGTCCGGCCCCCCACCAGCCACCTGAACCGTGCAGTCTGGGTTCTTGCCGCCCGCCACCGTCGTCGGCACGTTCCATCCTGTTAGACCCAGGAACGGATGATCCGGATTGTTGAGCGCCGCCAGAAAGTTGATCAACGCACCCTGGTCCGCACCCTGGTCCATTGACCCGTCCGGATTAATTCCGCTCACGAAGTAAGGACTGTCCGGCGTGAGCGTCGCCGCCAGGTTCGCATTCGCCAGATATGCGACATTCGTCATTGGGTCGTAGACGAGCTGGCCATCCCGACGCGGTTGTAGACTCGGCCTCGCCGGATATACCGTCGTCGTCAGCCCCAACCCCGGCAACAGATCCGTGCAGGTTGCCGGATCATCAGCGCATGCTGCCTGTTGCATTCCCGTCGGTCCCGAGCCGGTCGTAGTCACCGATACCGGAATCACAAACATGCTGTCGTACTGGTCTTCCGTACCCTGGAATCCGTTCTGGAACCAAAAATCATTGCTGAACTTCACAGCCTCGTACTGCCCCGTCTGCGACCAATACAGATAGGGTTGAACATGATGGAAAAGACTGTAGTTCAGGCCATGCACCAGCGTAATGTTGTTTTGCGCCGTTCCGCCCATTACGTTGTAAAACAAGTTCCCCAGCTCGCTGTACGGGTACCCCGCGCTTCCGGTAACGGCTTCCCCGCAGTGGTACCCGAAGCGCCCACCCGCGGACGGGAAGGCACAGCTCGCATCTTCATAGATCGTGATCGGCAGGCTCCACGTTGTTATCCCCAAGTACGCGTTCTCATTCAGCTTCGTGACAAACGCGTTGGCCACGCTCAACGGCATCGATGCATCGGAATTAATCCCAGGAACCCAGTACGGGCTGCCGGGGCGCAACCCACCGGCGATGTTGGCATCGGCCGGCCAGGTCAGGATCACCGTACCGTATGTCGGGGTGGTAACAGTCTCGATTACCGTCTTGCCACCGTCGCCCGCGGCCACCGTCATTTGACTGTTTGCAGCCGTTACGGCCAGAACCATTGCGGCAGTGACGATAAGTGCGTCCACGCATTTCATACTGTTTTCCTCAGTTTCATGGACGCGATGAAATTCATCAGCCGTGCGCGAAACAAATCATTCACTCGAAATATTGAAGTCTGATTCCATCAGCACAACCGTGTAGGGGTTCCAGGTGGACATGTTGAAGTAGATCGACAGTGTGCCGTCGTCGTGCACGTTCGCGAATCTCTCGATCTGGAAAGGCGCATACACCGCGCCACGCCGTGTACTTACGGTGTCTGCCCCTTCGTCGGTGAATGGAACATCGCCCGTCCCGATGATTGGTCCTTCAGGCCCGCAGCTTTTCGCCACAGACCGGCAGGGATCATCGGTCTTCGTAGCGGGGTAACGAAGAAAGTTTCCGAAGCCTTCGCCATAGCCCGCGGCCTGAGAGGGGTTGTAGACAAGCTGCGGCTTGCTCCATGGTCCCCATGGCTCCGAGGCGTAGCTGAAATAGATACCCGCTGTGGAAGGCGATTGCCGTCCCCCATCCCAGGTCATTAGCCACTGGCTCAACATTGTGTTGTAAGAAACCGAAACGTTTCCTACCGTGCCCGGATCGACGGGCTCCGGCTCATCGATCTTCTGTACAATGCAGCCCGGGCTGACGGGAAGGTTGGTTGGGTTGTCATAGACAACCGGCACGGCGCACAACTCATTCTCGGTCCACATCGGCAGCCCGCTTGCATCCAGGCCCATGAAGTATCGAGTCGACGGATTGCCTTTGCCGTCGACACCGGACCAGAACTGGCTTGCGGGAATGTAGGAGAGATAGATGCTCTCGTTCCGGTACTGGCCGTTCCCGTAGATCAATACACCTGGCTCCGAAAGCCCGATCTGCTGCGCGTAGGCGAGTGGCAGCTGGTGCGGCACCGGGACCACGAAGTGGCCGTCCTTAGCGACCAACGGAAAGCACTTGCCTTCGAGGCATTCCTGCGTTAGGACATTGGCCGTGGAGATAGTCCGGCCCGAAGGGAACGCTGGTGTGGCGTCCGGATCGTACTTCACCAGCACGGAATACGCGTACGTGCCTCCCCCTGCGGCGGTGTGCCCGGTTTTTACCAGGATGTAATCCTGCCCGTTGACGTTAATGCCTGAGTTTGGCACGTCGTCCGTGGACATAGACACAGGGATGTTGCCCGGCTGCTGGTTCGTGGGCGTGACAAACAGCGGCTCGTCCGGTACTCCGTTCCCCGTGTCACGAACGGAGAGAAAATTCAGATGGAAATCCTCGGCGGTCGAATCCAGGCCGGTCTCGGCGATCGCATCGTGCGCCTTGAAGTTAACGAAGCATTGAGTTGTCTGAGGAGTAGGAGGCGATGTTGAGGGAGGGCACATGGAAGACGTCGGGACTAGCGAATCGCCGGTGGGGATTTCAACGCCGATTGCGTCACCGAATAGAAAGACGAGCTTTTTGGCTTTCGGATCTTCGAAGGAATAGCCCAGATCCTCGCCAAGAATCTGGCTCGGATCGCCCGACGCGGCCGTTGGCTCGCACCCTCCCCAGGATGCCTCCTTCTTCTTCGTTGCGGGTGTAAAGTCCCATGCGGCCCAATCGCACGGACCCAACACCTGAACGATCTTTTTCGTCGAATTTGTGTTGTACGTAAGCGTTGGCGCAACCCGCGACAGAATGAAGTCACCCGAATTATCCGAGTAGTCATTGTCGGCCACAAAGAACGTGATCCGTGCGTTCCGTAACTTGAAGGCCGGAAAGCCCAGCGCACGGTAAGACGTTACCTCAGGCAGTCCCGTAGAAGATTCAATGAGAGAGAAAGTAGTGGGTGGAGAATCACTGTGGAGTCCGTTCGCCCTGTTGGCCGAGAATACCTGCACCGTGCCCACGCCCTCAATGGACATGAGAAGCGCGCCAAAGTTCCACGTGCCGCTGAAACCGCCGATGGCGGCGTTGAAGGTGGAAGTCGCCCCTGGCGGCGTTGCGCTTCCGTCCTCCGGCGTCGAAATGCCTGCCGCGTTTGTGCAGTAACCGGCTCTCAGACAAACCACGCCGGTTACGGTGGTCAGGCTGATGGTTGAATCCCCGGTCACTTCACCCGGAACTACATATACCGGTCCCCCTCCGGCAGCGATCGCCGGCAAGAAATACGCTGCCTCTTGCCGGTTTGTCGCCGGCGCATCGGAACTACCGGAAGCCGCCTCCCGGGCTGATAGCTGGGCCGATCCGGCACATGTGAGCGCGGCTGAAAGAATTCCTATTACGCAGTGGCGATTCATCGTTTTCTCCATCGATGCTTACTGATAACAGCTGGCGCTGCCCGGCGGACACTTAGGCGGTATTGGCGCCTTGGTCGGTGTGGTCACCACGTAATAGGCGGTAACAAAATGAATCGACTGAATGGTAATCCCCTCGCCATTTGAATCCTGAGCCGCCATGGAAAGCGTGGAAAAGGCAACCAGAGCGGAAAGCCAAACCGTAGCGGGCGGCCGGTTGAGAAGGACTTTCATCTGACCCCTCCCTTTGGGAGATGCGCTGCAGTCAATTGCCAGCACCGCAAACCGTGATAGCCGAACCAAACGAAACGAGTCAATGGCCGCACGCAAATCTCTCAATATCTCTGGATTACCCGCTAAGTTTTGTTATTGCAATAGATTGCGGGCCCAGATAATCTCTTCGCACCGGCATAGTCGCAGCACCGCACCGCAAGCTGCCCTCCTTCCTGGCCGTTGAGGGTGATATGGCTGGCACTGAAGTAAGCTCATCCCGGCGCATCCGGTTCGGTCTCTACCAGGTCGATCTGGTTGCGCGGGAGTTGCGCCGGGAAGGCGTTTTGGTGAAACTCCAGGACCGCCCATTTGAGGTCCTGGCAATCCTGGTTGAGCATCCCGGTAGAGTCGTCACGCGGGATGAGTTTCGCCAGAGGCTATGGCCGGCGGATACCTTCGTCGACTTCGATGCCAGCCTGAACACGTCGGTCAACAAACTGCGCCAGGCGCTTTCGGACGTTGCTGAAAATCCCCGTTTCATCGCGACGGCGGGCCGCCGCGGTTATCGGTTCATCGCCCCCGCAAGCTTTGACAATGCCGCTGCGCCACCCCAGGTAGCTGATGCCAGCTTGCGGGATGACAAGGGTCGCCGACGAATCTGGGTCTTTGCCGCGCTGGGAATCGGCATCATCGCAGCGGCGACGATTGCGGTTGTTGAACTTCGGCGGCCCGACACTGTGCCG
>Ga0302324_100023514_pt1 | contig 11919 bp, 9 predicted proteins | sample Palsa_T0_1_FD_201949 | JGI IMG/M metagenome (GOLD analysis project Ga0302324, IMG submission 201949) | Peat permafrost microbial communities from Stordalen Mire near Abisko, Sweden - Palsa_T0_1 | ecosystem: Environmental > Terrestrial > Soil > Palsa > Peat permafrost | place: Sweden: Abisko... | reverse complement strand
GATCAGAAGACAATCTTGGTCTTCAATTCTGGCGCGACGCGATCGATGCGGCGTGACAGTTCATTCAGGTGACAGGTGGGAACGAGCGGGAACAGATGGTGCTCGATGTGCAGGAACATGTTGAATGTCACCGCGTTCATGATCCTGTTTCGCAGTGTCCGGGCAATGTAGTGGCTTCGATCGCAGTGATGGTGCACGGTCCAGACAGCGAAGAAGGCGGTCAGGCAGTGGCCGACACCCATGGCAAGCACGTGGTACCTGAGCGCGCCCCAGTGGCTGAAACGGAAAATCAAGGTAATGCAGATCGCGTTCATGACGAGTTGCGCAGCGACGGTTGCGCCAAGTCGCCGGCCGCCGTGCGCTAACGCGGTCATGTGCATCAGTAGCGTAAAGTAGGGACCATTCAACAGCGCGCGCCATCCCGGCATCTGTGCGTGTCGGCCTTCGACATCTTCTTTGGTGAGGTTCAGCCTGTGGTGCGTCAGGTGAGTGAAGCGCACGGCGTGCATCGATCCCAGGATCACCATGCTCATGACCCACAGCACGATTTCGGTGCCGCGGCGGGAAAGTCCCAGCGCGCCATGAAAGGCGTTGTGGATGAGCCTCAGGCCGGTGAGAAAGAACATGAACGACAGCCCTAGCGCGACCAGGTAATGTCCGTGTGCCGCGGTGACCAGGGATGCCGCGAGCCACGCGGCCGGCAGTAGCGGTTCCAAGACCACCTGCAGCGGGGTTACGCCGACCAGATCGCGCCACTGCATTGCTCTGAGCCGCGGATCGTGCGGCGTGTTCAAGTCCTCGTTCGAAGCGTACGCAATACTCATGTCGTTCCCAGGCTCATGCGTGCGCCCCATCAGTAAGCCGTCGGTAGCACGTGCGCTACGCCCTTGTGGCAGTCGATGCAGGTATAGCTGCTCGAGAATGATCGGTGCATGGTTGGCGGTGGGATTGCAGCGAGCTTGTCCGCATTGGAAGGCGGCCTGGCCTGCGCCATGGCGTCCGGCGTGTGACAGTGCCGGCATTCGGCGGAATCGTTCGCCTTGAGTTCCTTCCAGACCTGCTGGGCGAGCGCCATGCGGTGCGCTTCGTATTTCGCCGGGGTGTCGAGTTCTCCTGTGACGTGACCCCACAATTCCACCGAGGCGGCCACGTGTTTCATCAGCCCGGGCAGGAAAGCCGGAGGCACATGACAGTCGGCGCAGCTGGCCTGGATGCCCAGTTGATTGGAGTAATGCACGCTGTGGCTCAACTCCTGGAATGGCGTACCCATTTCGTGGCAGGAAGTGCAGAACGTGACGGTTGAAGCGTACTGCAGGGCACCGAAAAACCCGCCGGTAAAACCGAGACCGACGATGAACGCCAGCAGTCCCCCGGCCGGTATGCCGAGGAGGAACCAGCGTCGCGGGCGTCGCCATATCCATGCGGCGAAGCCCCGGCGTGCCGGTTCAGGCGCCGGATCGCTTACCTGTGGCACTGGTCACACGTGGAGAAAGCAGTAGTGCCGTTGTGACAGCCGAAGCATTGCCCGTTGCCGCTGTGATCAGCGACGGATATGAGCCCTTGTTTCCGGGTCTGAAACAGCTGGGCTCCTGTCGCTGGCAGCCTGGTATGGCAATCCGCACAGACGTAGCCCTGCGAGGCATGCGTGCTGTGGTCAAAGCTGACCGTTCCCTGAGCGCCACCACGGTAATTGAACGTCTTGACCTGTTGAGCGAGCGCACTCAGGCAAAAAAAGAGGCCAGACGCCAGGACACCCAGCGCCAATCGCCGACCTGTTTGCCCGCGCATCCTAGGCGAGAATGTTGCGGCTGATGCTGGCAACATTGGGAACAGCGGTCAGCACCATGGCGGCTGTCATTTCGTCGCGCATGGTCTTCATGAACAGCGCTACCGCTGGACGGCCACCGCCGTGGGCAGCACGCCACAGGTGCCGCCCCACGAGCACTGCATCCGCGCCCAGGGCCACGTACTTGAGCACGTCGGTCCCGTAGTGGACGCAGCCGTCAACCAGAATCACCATCTTGCCCTTGACCTTGTCGACGATCGCAGGCAGGACTTCCGCGGTCGAGGGCGTGTGGTCCAGCACCCGCCCCCCATGATTGGAGACGCAGATGCCTGCCGCTCCGGCTTCGCCTGCCAGCAGCGCATCGTCCGGCGTCATGATGCCCTTGACCAGAATGGGAATCCTGGTCGCCCGTACCAGCTCACGCAGTTGCGCGACGGTCTTGGGCTCGACCGCAGTGTCCTTCGAAGCATCCATCCAGCCCCGGCCGGCCGAGTCAATGTCAACGGTGATCATGAATGCCTTGGCGGCCTCCGCCAGCCGGATGACACGAATCAGGTTGTCGTTGGGGCGCGGCTTGATGCCGGCGACTACTTTGCCGGGATATCGACCCGCGACGTCATACCGGGCCTTGGTGACGTCCCAGGGATCGGATTGAATATCCCCGACCGATCCCATCGTGCCCGCATCGACACAACCGCCGATGATGGCGTCGAAGTACTCGGACTCCGACATGTCATTGAGGTGCGGGAAGTTTACCGCCAGGCCCCCGATCGGCGCTGCCATCGCCGGAAATGACAGCTTTTGCCCGAAGATCACCGTGGAGCAGTCCGGCTTCTTGTTGCCGCTCAGCGGCCGGCATTTGAGCTGCACGCGTTGCAGGCCGGTGAAGTTATTCTGGAAGGACATCCCGGAATCCAGTCCGCCGATGCCCGGAAATTCCCCCGCGCATGCAACGCCGTCGCACTGCGGACATACACGGCATATGGGATAGAGCGCCTGACGGGCATTCTGGTAGACCGCCGCAACGCTGCCGGTTGCACTGGCGGGGCCGTAGTGAGTAGCCGGGGATGGCGAGCCGCTGGCTGGCGTCTTTGCCGGCTCCGCCGCCGCGGCTGCCGGAATCAGGGCGCTACTGGCAAGTGCACTGGCCCCGAAGAGGACCGAAGCTTTCAATGCCGCTCTTCTGTCTACGGTATCCATGGCACTCCTCAGCTCGATGGAAATCGTTGGGATGCGCGAGTCAACCGCAGGCCTGTCGTCAGGTCTGTACGCTAACTCACATACGCGCGGACCATGGCGCGGCCACTGGGCTAGCAGTGCCAGCGTTACTTACCGAACTGGTAGCGCGCCGACAGCCCCACCAGGTTGACGTCGTCACGATACGGCTGGATCCCGAGTGCCAGCAGGTTCGGCACCGTGGCTGGTCCGAGGCCGGCGAGCGCCCAGTCGCTGCTGTTGTAGCTTTCATGCTCATAGCGCAGGTGCAGCAGTAGCGCGGGTGTCCATTGATAGCTCACGCCAAGCTGCGCGCGATCGAGCCGGGTCCAATCCTGTGGGAATGACTGGGCCAGGCCGCCGAGCACCGAGCCGGTGTCGCCGTAGGAAGGAGCGTGCACATAGTCCGCTGTGAGCGCCCAGAGCCGGCTCAGCACCCACTGGCCGCCGATACTCATGTTCCAGTAGCGCTCGGTGTCGGCGATCATCCAGGGCACCGTGGCGGCGTCGCTGGCACCGAGCTGCGAGTTGCGCAGGCGCTGGTAGCCGATATCGGCGTAGGCGCTCAACGAGTCGCGCGGCGTCCAGGTCAGCGTCGTGGATCCGCGCTGCTCGTGCGTGGACTGCAGACCCAGCGGCGAGGATCGATAATCGTCCTTGGCGAGATAACCCTGCAGTGCCCAGGTGATTGTCGGCGTGATGTTCCAGGAACCCGTGAAGGAGGAGAACACGCGATCACGCGGCGCGTAGTTGTAGTCGAGCGCCAGCGGGTTCTCCCCGGCAGGCAACTGCGCCAGATCGAGCGCCGATGCCTTGCGCAGCCCATCGCCATACTTGAGCGTGAAGCTCAGGGGCTCGATCGGAGTGACGGTAGCGCGCACCCAGCTCTCGACGTCCTGGGAATGGGTGAACGCCTGTCCCGGCGAGTAGCGCACGTCCAGGAATTGCCCGCCGACGCCAAGCCGGACCCAGCGCGGCAACGCATAGTCAGCGCCGCCGTCGAGTCGCAGGCGATCTTCGCCGTAGCGCGGCGTCACCGCCGTGCCGCCCGGGAACGTGTCGGTCACCACATAGTCAACCGCGATCGGCGTGGTCTGATCGTTGCGGCCGTCATAGGTGGCGTTGCCGCGCAGATTGAGCCGCGGTAGCGGCCGTGAGGCGAGGCCGATCGCGTAATGCGACAGGCGCACGTCGCCATCGAGTGAGCCGGGAGCCGGCACCGTCGCGCCTGGCAGCGTGCTTACCGGCAGGAAGGCGGTGTTCTGCAGTAGCCTGCCGATCGACGCGGTGTAGCTGAGCGTGGTGGCGAACCATGGCAGCTGGGCATTGCCGGTGGCCGCGAACTGCTGCAGCGTGTTGTTCGGCGCCATGGCGAGACGGCCTACGGTCGAGCCGGTTACCAGTGGCGCATAGGGGTTCGCGAAGCTGAACGAATCGCTGTGGTCTTCAAACCAGGAATCGGTGTAGGTCAGCCTCAAGCTGGCCTTGCTGCCGGCCCAGGCGACGCCGCCGTCAAATGAATTGGTCACGTAGTCGATCGGTTGCACAAATTGCAGCGCCTCGGTCAGGAAGCTCGCGCTGTCAGCTTCGGTACCGTTCTTTTCCTGGCGACGGAATTCACCAAACAGCGTCCAGGCCGGACTGGCAAAGTACCGGCCAAGCAGGGCGACGGTGCGACGGTCATAGCCGAAGTTCACGGGTGCAAGGCTTGCGCCGAGCGCGCTCATGCCGGCCGTGCTGCCCGCTGCCACCCAATCCGCCGGCAATACCAGACGCCCGCCATTGTTCTGGAAAGGAGTCACCGCAGTGTCGTAGCCACCGCCGGGCTGGCCGTCGTAGCTAAGACGCAGGTCATAGCGGCCTTCGCGGCCGCCCTCCACGGTGCCATCCCTTGAGGCAAGGCCCAGGCGTTCGAGGTCATAGTTCGCGTATGAGCCATCGCTACTGCGCCACTGTCCGTCGCTACCGGCATCGGCGAACACGGTACTGCGGTCGATGCCGGTGTAGCGGCCATAGCTCGCGTTGGCGCCGTCTGCTGCCAGCGCGCCGACCTCGACGTTGCCTGCGTAGCCCTGAAAAAATGGGCATTGCGAGCAATTCCAGGTGCTGGTGTCCGGACTGGCACTTGTCGCCGGTGCCGCGGCGACCGGCGCAGCAGCCGGCGCGGCTGCGGCGGCGGTTCTCGCGAGCAGCAGCGCGGCGGCCACTGCCAGCGGCAGTGATGCCTTGCGGCCGCGACCGGTCGTTGCCATCGTTATCGTTATGGTCATGGTGTCGCGCCTAGCGCATCAGTGCCCGGCCCGACGGCGAATTCGAGCCGTGAACCTGCGAGTGGCAATTGGTGCAGCTGCCACCGAGCAGGAACGCGCTCGGCGTCCCGCCCGCCTGCCCCCTGGCCGGGGCAAGTCCGGTTGGCGTATTGGCTATCGATGGATGACCTGCGCCTTCGTGGCAGGTCTGGCACAGGAACGGCGCGCGCGCCTTCAGAAGTGCCGGTTGCGCCGAGCCGTGCGCCTCATGACAGTTGCTGCAGTCCTCCGCGACCGGCTGGTGCTCCCACAGGAACGGCCCGCGAAACTCGGCGTGGCAGGTTGTGCAGGTCTCAGTCACGGTATTCTTCACCAGCTGCGCCGGCGCGGTCGAGCCGTGCGGGGAATGGCAGGCGGTGCAGGCCATCTTCCCCTCGCGCATCGGATGATGCGACGGCTTGAACAGATCGGTGTGCTGCGCCTGGTGACAGCCGACGCAGACCTCGACCTGGGTGGCCGTGGCCTGCACCGGATCCTTCTGCAGGTGCAGCTTGTGGCAGTCGGCGCACGCGAGGTTGCTTGCTGCGTGCGCGCTCGTCGACCAGTCGTGCGCCGCGTCCGACTGATGACAGCCGAGGCAATTCGCGTTTTGTTGTGTAACCGAGGAAGGCGAGTTGCGGCCGAAAACGACCAGGCCGGCCGGTGGACCGCCGCCCGCCCGGACATGCGCACCGCCCGGTCCGTGGCAGGACTCGCACTGCAGGCCACCGTGTCCGAAGGGCCCGCGTGGATCGTTCGGGCGCGCGTGCCTGGTACGGAAGATACCGGTGACCGTGGCATTATTGTGACAGCCAAGACAGGTATCGGCGCCCGATGGGCTGTAGGCGGCGTCGGGGGCATCTGCGGCATCTGCGGCATCTGCGGGTGTGACCGCGCTCGAGAGCAGAGCGAATGCAGCGATGACGCCGGCACGCGCTAACGGCTTCACTCAGGTGCCTGAGGCTGGGATTTTATGCGCTACCATCAGATCGGCGACGCCACCCGGACCGTGGCAGACGCTGCAGCTTTCCACGTTCGCCGGGTTGGTACCGACAATCGTCCGCCCTTCCGCGTCTTTCGAAACAGCCGTCGAGCCGCCGTTCTGTTCGATGTGCGATTCGGTCGCGGCGTAGTCATAGTCGCTGTGGCAGGCCGAGCAGACGGCCATATTGGCCGAGGTGGAAATCGGATTGCCCGGAGTCGTGGGGTTGGGCATCTGCTTCGACAGGCCCGTCAGGAAGGTCGTCGCCTGCACCGCGGTGTCGTTCACCGGGTAGTAACTGGTGCCGACATGGCAGGCATCGCAGCGGTTCAGGTACCCCGGATAAACCACGTTACTGAAGTTATTGACCGAGCCGCCGTAGCCGTAGATGACGAAAGGCACCTTGGCGTAGGCGCGGTTGTTGCCGTCGTGCAGCGAGTGGATCATGTACTTGAAGTCGATCGACTGCTCCCATAGCCCGTCGGCTCCCGCCGCTGTCAGTGTCTGTCGCTCGCTGACGTCGGTGGAGGCCGGGTTGTGGCAGACGACGCAGGCCTGGGCGTTGTTATTGCGGTTGTCGCCGTGCAGGTCGAGCGCGCTGTGGCAGACATTGCACTTGGCAATGTCCACGACCACGCGGCGCGCCACCGGAGCGGCGCCTGCGACGTTGCCATAGCCGACCGCACTGGTGACCGGGATTGCGGTTGCGCCGGGCCCGGTGGTGACGACGCCTGGGTGTCCTTCGATGACCACTGCGAAGTTCTGGATAGCCGGGCACGCGGCGGTACCTCCAGGTGGACAGTTGGCGGTCGGCGCGGCGGGGAGTGCCGTCGGCGATGTGAGCGTGAAGGCGCCAGCGGCGTCGGGTCCGGTGATGGCCGCGGGCGGTACTGCCGCAGCACAACCGGTGACCGCGAGCGGGTTCAGGGACAGCGGCTGTCCCCAGGTGGCGGCGGTCGCGCCGCTGCCCCAATTGGTGTAGTCGCTGCTCTCCCAGGCGATGTCGATCGCCAGGCGTGCGGTACCGCCGTTAGCGCACACCGGCTGGCCGGTTCCCGGATCCGTGCCGGTGAATGCCGCTGCGGTCAGGATGTTGTACGGGGCATTGCCGTGCGTCGGATCGACCACCGAGAATTTGACCACCGGGTACACCAGGTGCGCGCTGTCAGTGACGACGCTTACGCTGTTGACGATGTACTGGAACTTCGTCGCCGCGACCACTTCGGGTATCACGTGCGCTGCGACCACCTGCAGTTGGCCATTGTCGATGCCGGAGCTCGGACCATGGCAGGTGGCGCACTGCGTGTCGTTGGCGATGATGTTGGAACCGTGATTGGCGCCGGTGGCAAAATTCACCGTGTCGTGGCACGCCCCGCAGGCTTCCTTGGTCGGCACTGACTTGTAGTTGGCCGCTTCGGTCAGGTTCGAATGGTCCTGGACATGGCAGGTCTGGCAGTTGCGTGTGTCCTGCGGATAGAGCAGCGTGTTGAAGTTCGACAGCGACCTCATGTACCCGACGATCCAGTAGCCGATATTGAGCGTCGGCGTGGTGTCGGGTCCGTTCGTCGTCTGGATACTGGGCAAGGTGTTGCCGCTGTGGATCTTGTGGATCATCACTTTCATGTCGAGCGAGGATCCGCTGTAGGGGTCGGTAGTACCGGGGTTGTGACACATCACGCAGTACTGCACCTCGACACGGGCGCCGCCGTGCGCGACTGATGTCCCGGTCGGGGAGATCGCAAACGATGTGTGGCAGTTGTCGCAGGTCGCCGTGTCGACAATCTCACGGCTGAAGATGCCGCTGGTCGCGCCGGTGGAGGGCTGGAAGGTGTACGAGCCATTGTTGGCCTGGGCGAGGTTGCGGATCTCGAAGGCAACGCGATGAGTCAGGGTGGCGTCATAGACCACGTTCGGATCGGTGGTGATGTCCTTCGCGAAGGTGTACTGATAGCTGCCATCGCCGTGGTCAACGAGAGTGCCGGCGGTGGCGCTCTCGACCGTCGCCTGCACCTGCGGCGTCTTGTCGCAGGCCGTCACGCCCGCCGGACACGCACCGGGGGTCACCGTGGTTTAGATGTAAGAATTCCATTGGCTCGCCGAGCCGTTCTGGCCCGGAACCAGCTGCGCGATCGCGAACGCCAGGTCCGCGGCCGGCAGACCCTGCACCGGTGCGCCGGTCTCATTGACGAGCGCGAATTGCACCACTGGCGGGCTGTGAATCGTAACGCCGGTGATGGTGCCGGTGAGCGCGGTGGCGGCGCTGGCCTGCAGCGCCGTGCCTCCTCCCGACGTTGACCCCTGGGAACCGGACGTGCCGGACGTGCTGCTCGAACCGGCGGGACCTGCCGGTCCGGTAGTGCCGCTGCACGCCGCGAGCAGCGCGCACGCTGTTATCGCACCGACGTATCCTGCGCGCGCATGGTCTCGGGGGTGCATCGGCCGGATGCTAGAGAGACATCGGCGCCTGTTCTGTACGCCAGCGCACAGAACAACGTTTGAATGCACGAATAGCCTAACGCGATGGCGCGGTAGATGCAGGCGACAAGATGCAGATCGAGACGATCGGCTCCGTGATCCCTTTTACCTGCGCGCAGGTATTTGATATGGCAGCGGATATCGAGCGCTATCCGGAGTTCATGCCGTGGTGGGTCGCGGCCTCGATCGTCAGCCGCCAGGACGATACCTGCGACGTCGAGCAGGTACTGGGCCGTGGCCCGGTGCGTGTGCGGTTTGCATCCAGGGCAGTGCTGCGACGCCCGCAGCGCATCGAGATCAGTTCCACCGATCCGCAGTTTCGCCAGCTCGATCTGGTGCTGCGCGTGCTCCCCGGTGCGCAGGCGGGCTGCAGCCTGGCGATCACGCTGGAACTGCAGCTGCAATCGGTGTGGCTGCAGCAACTGGTCCGGGGGCTGCTGGCGCGCACGATGGATGAGGTCATCACGGCCTACGAGGCGCGCGCGCATCAGCTGTACGACCGGCCCGCGCACTAGCCGTCCGTACGCCAGCGCACAGAATCTGGCACACGGCAGCGGTTAGTTTCGGCGAGTGCTGATGGTCATTTCAAAGGTGCGCAGTGAATTCACCTGAGCCGAGACAACGGGGCCTGGCGGCGTGGCTGTGGCGCCGGCCGCAGCGCTGGTTCCTGCTGGGGATTCCGGCCGGCGGGCTGCTGGCGTTCATCGTCGGCATCGGCTTCGCCGGCAGCTTCGTGGCGGGCCTGAAGTTTGCGGAGACCGACAGCTTCTGCACCTCCTGCCACGAAATGAACACGCCGTTCCAGGAGTACACGCACAGCGTGCATTATTCGAATCCAATCGGCATCCGGGCAAGCTGCGGCAACTGCCACGTGCCGCCCGCCTTCCTGCCCGGCCTGTGGCGCCATATCCAGGCATATGCCGAGGTCTGGGGTCATCTGCGCGGCGAACTCGACACACCGGCGAAGTACGAGGCGCACCGGCTGCAGCTGGCACAGAAGATCTGGAAGGAACTGAAGGCGAATGACTCGGCCGAGTGCCGCAGTTGTCATACGCCCGCCGCGATGGCGTTCGCGCAGCAGCCGCCGGAGGCTGCCAGTGCGCACAAGTCGCTGGCCACGAGCGGCATGACCTGCATCGACTGCCACCCCGGGGTGGCTCATACACTGCCTCAGGGTGGCTAAGCCCCAGGGTGGCTAAGCCCCAGGGTGGCTAAGCCTCAACGTGGTTGAGCGTACTGGCCGGAGCGCCGCCAGCGCTCGCCGAGGTAGCGGAGTACGATGCGCCTGATCTCGGTCAGCCGGAAATTGAACAGCCGCCGCGGCCAGAACAGCTCGCGCTTGTCGCACACGGTGGAGGCGCTGAAGCGCGATATTTCCCCCTTGAGCGCCGCGGCCGTCTCGCCGACGTCGCCGCGCGCGATGCCCTCGTCGAGCCGCGAGCGCAATGCGCGCGCGGCGGCGATGCCACGCGCGACGCGCCGGCCACGGCGCGGCGACAGCCGCCCGTGCTGTACTTTCAGCTCGTTCAGGTGTTCGGCCGCATCATAGGTCGCGTCGACCAGCTCGCGACGCGTCATCCAGCGGGTCTCGTAGTTGAGGATGTGCTCCCAGGTCGGCTTGATCAGCAGCTGGCGGTGTTCCTCGAGCGTGCGAGCAAACAGTCGGTAGCCGAAGCGCTCGGGTTCCTCGAAGCCGCGGCTGCCCGGGTCGATGAACGGGCCCATCGGGGATATAAAGCACGACAGCCGCTTGTCGCCAAGACTGAACAGGTGACCGCAATAATCGACGGTCGCGCGTACCGAGGCGGTGGTCTGCGCCGGCAGGCCGATCATGAAGAAAACATCGATGCGGATGCAGCGCAGGCGCAGCGCCTCCTTGAACAGGGCTTCCATGCCCTCGGTGGTATACCCCGACTCGCCCTCCTGCGCATCGCGTACCGACTGCTCATGGCTCTCGGGACTGAACTCCATGCTCCAGTTGCGCACGCAGCGATCGATCTCGCGCAGGAAGGCCGCCGGCGGCAGCGCGAAGAACTCGAATACAATGGTGTTGGGCAGGTCGGCCTGGCGCAGCAGTTCCAGCACCTGAGCTGCGTGTTCGGGACCGGCCATCAGCACGTCGCCGACCAGGATGATCGGCCCGTGCGACAGCCGGCAGATGGCCTGCATGTTGGCGACCAGGCTGGCGGGACTTCGGTACACCGGCTTCTGGCGCGTGGTCACCTTGGTGCAGGCTTTTTGCGAACTGCCGCAAGTGACGCATTCGAACGCACATCCCTTGACCGTGAACACGGTGGTGATCGGGTTGTTCCACCAGCCGTTGAACGGCAGCGTGCTCTCCAGGTCGCCGTAGCGCAACACCATCTCGACGACCAGGTCGGGCCGCAGATCGACGTAATCGAGGCTCGTCGGCATGAACGTCAGCGGATTGACGTGTACGCCGCGCGCGTCCTTCCAGGTGAGGTTCGGGATCGTATCGACCGGTGCGCCTGCGCGCAGCGCCAGCAGCAGCTGATGCAGCGGCGGTTCGGTGCTGTCGCCGCGCAGCACGAAATCCACCTGCGGATAGGTGATCAGCTCGCGGTGAAAGTACGATGACGACAGGCCGCCGAAGATCACCGGGACGTCCGGGAAGATTTCCTTGACGATCCGGGCGACCTCCAGCGAGCCGTGGGCATGGGGCAGCCAATGCAGGTCGATACCCACGGCGCGCGGTTTGGTGCGCGCAAGGAAGCGCGGTACGTCGAAGCGCCGGCTGTTGATCATGCGCAGCGCGAGATTGACGATCCGCACCTTCATGCCGTGATCGTGCAGGTAGCTGGCGATGGTCAGGAATCCGAGCGGATACATCTCGAACACGGTGGAGGAGGGCACCATGTCGCTGACCGGCCCGTAGAGGATCGCGCGCTCGCGGAAGTCGTAGACGCTGGGCGCGTGCAGCAGCAGCAGATCCGTCATTGCACGCGGACCTGGATCAACTCCTCGCCGTCGGGATCGATGACGTGCACTGCGCAGGACAGGCACGGATCGAAGCTGTGGATAGTGCGCAGGATTTCGAGCGGCTGGGTGGGAACCGCCAGAGTGTGCCCCTTGAGTGACGCCTCGTACGGACCCTCGGTGCCGGCCGCATCGCGCGGGCCGGCGTTCCAGGTGGTCGGCACCACGGCCTGGTA
>Ga0302324_100023513_pt1 | contig 11921 bp, 8 predicted proteins | sample Palsa_T0_1_FD_201949 | JGI IMG/M metagenome (GOLD analysis project Ga0302324, IMG submission 201949) | Peat permafrost microbial communities from Stordalen Mire near Abisko, Sweden - Palsa_T0_1 | ecosystem: Environmental > Terrestrial > Soil > Palsa > Peat permafrost | place: Sweden: Abisko... | reverse complement strand
GCCCAGCTCTGTGGAGCGGGATAGAGCTCGTCAGGGAATACGCTCACGGCCGTCGGGACAACGGAGTTTTTGACGGCGAAGAACGAAGCCCCCCTGTTCTCCCAATAAAGACGAGCCCCTGAGATCGCCGTATTCGTCAACCAGGTGAGCGTGATGTTGTCGAGGACATCGTCTCGTGTGAGCCCTTCGGTCCCTCCGGCAAAGACACGTGCGATGAGCTCGTAGCTGAGTGCGTCGTGATCAAGGAAATAAGCCGCCAGGCCGACGGGTGAATCCGCGATTCCGTACAATGTCTGCGGTCTCAACCCCATCTGGAAGCCGTAGCCGATGCCCTTCGCATAGACGAAGCTCAGCCGCTCGTAAGCGAGCTTCTCGTCAGCCGAGAGATTTGCCGGTGCGGGGGCGCCGGAAAAGGCCATCTTGTCGATGTCGAGTGGAATCACGTTAGGCATGTTGGTGTGAATGCCCAGCAATTCCGGTGGCGCCTGCGCGCCCATTAGCTCGGTGACGATCGCACCCCAGTCGCCGCCTTGCGCCACGAATTTCGTGTACCCGAGGCGCTTCATCAGCACGACCCAGGCGCGTGCGATGTGGGCGGGATCCCACCCGGTGGTGGTCGGTTTTCCGGAGTAGCCGTAGCCCGGCATCGACGGAATCACCACATCAAAAGCGTCCGATGCGCTCCCGCCATGTGCGGTGGGATTGGTCAGCGGATCAATGATCTTCATCTGTTCGATGATTGAGCCGGGCCATCCGTGCGTAACGATGAGCGGCAATGCATTTTCATGTTTCGAACGGACGTGGATGAAGTGAATGTCGAGTCCATCTATCTCGGTGATGAACTGCGGCAGGGCGTTCATTTTTGCTTCGATCTTGCGCCAGTCATACGCGGTGGCCCAATAGCGCGCGAGCGCCTGAGTGGTCGCGAGCTGCACGCCTTGCGTCGCATCCGTAACCGTTTCTCGTTCAGGCCACTTTGTCGCGTTGATACGCCTGCGCAATTCGGTCAGTTCGGTTTCCGGAACGTTTACGTGGAATGGGCGAATAGCGGTCTTGTCAGAAGCCTGCTCAACAGCTTGTTGTGGAACAGTAGTTCGGGTCATGGTGTCTCGCTCCTTTGAATTTGATTTCCCCGTGTCGAGGTACACTTCTCCTAAAGGCAAGCTGAGCACCAATTGCAAATCATTGAAACATAAGTGGATAGGCCTATCCGCGCCGTTGCGAATATGGCGAATCCGGCGAATGTTGTGATTCTGGCGAGGCTTCAGCCAAACCTGAATTGGCTCTTGCGAATCTTGAGGGCACGAATCTTATGTTCAAGCGTCGAAGGCGGAATCTGAAGCTTGGCAGCAGCTCCGGACGGCCCGGAGACTCGGCCCCGGCTTGCGACCAGCGCGGCCTCAATAATCTCTCGCTCAGTCCGCGGCTCGCGCCCCGACGGTGTCATCGTAGCGACTCGCGAGGGCCCCTGAGACGATTCGTTTGAGAGCCATACATCGTCGACGGCAAAAACGTCACCTGAGGTCAGGATCACCGACCTCTCGATGACATTCTGCAGTTCGCGAATATTGCCCGGCCAATCGTACTCCCGCAACCGCTCCAACGTCTTTTTCTCGATTGTGCGGATACTTTTCCCGGCCTTCTTGGCGTAGCGCTGGACGAAGTACTCGACCAACATCAAAATGTCATCTTTTCGCTCTCGAAGCGCTGGCGTTTCGATCGGGAATACGTTGAGGCGGTAATAGAGGTCTTCGCGGAATCTTCCGTCTGCTATGGCAGTTTTGATGTCCCGATGCGTGGCCGCGATGACGCGAACGTCGACATGAATTGGTTGCGACCCCCCGACGCGTTCGAATTCCCGCTCTTGCAAGACCCTCAAGAGTGCGACCTGTATGTCGAGCGGAAGGTCGCCTACTTCATCCAGGAAGATGGTGCCGCCATCCGCCAGTTCAAAGCGGCCGAGGCGGCGCTGCGTCGCTCCGGTGAAGGATCCTTTTTCGTGGCCGAACAATTCCGAAGAGATCAGTCCCGGCGCCAATGCCGCGCAGTTCACACTGACGAAGGCCCGGCCAGATCTCCGAGAACGCTTGTGAACGGCGCGGGCGATCAGTTCCTTGCCAGTGCCAGTCTCGCCTGAGATCAATACGGTGGAGTCTGTGGGAGCTACCTTGCTAACCCGAGAAAGAACAGTCTTCAGCGTGTTCGAGGAACCAACAATTTCCTCAAACATGGATGCGCGATCTACTTCGTCTCGCAATGCCAGATTTTCAAGCTGGAGTCGATCCTTGAGCGAGCGAATCTCGGCTTCACGCTCCTGGAGTTCACGATAAAGGCGAGTAGTCTCGACTAACAATTCCTGGCTCGCGTTCAGCCTCTGGCGTTCGAGTTCCGCCTCCATCCGTAGTCTCTCTTCGCGTTCCGCGGTCTCCCGACGAAGCTTGGCCAGCTTGAGGTGCACTTCGACGCGCGCTATCAGTTCGCGCGCCGTAAACGGCTTCATCAGGTAATCGTCTGCGCCGGCCTGCAGTCCTTCGAGGCGCGACTCTTCGCCCGCGCGCGCCGAGAGCAAGATGATGGGTGTGCTGGCGAGCACTGCGTCATCACGTACGGCTCGCAGCAAGCCGAATCCATCCAGCCGCGGCATCATGACATCGGCCAGTAGCAGGGCTGGCCGCAGAAGTCGAGTGGTCTCCAACGCCTGAAGGCCATCCGAGACGGCATGCACCTCATATCGGCCGTCCAGCAGGTGCCTGAGATATTTCCGCATATCGGCGTTGTCGTCGGCCACGACGATGAGTTCGCGGTCGCCGACCGATTCGGGCCGCGACAACGGCGTCAATGATACCGACTTAGGAAGCGCCGCTACGTCGACCGGATTCCAATCGTCCGCTAACCATCCCTGCGCCTCCTGGGCATACACGTCGGCTGTCACTCCGGTGGACGAGACCGGTCGTGTCACCTGAATGCGCTCTGGCGGCAAGTGCGCTGTGCCAAGAGGAATCGTCAACGTGAACGCACTGCCCTGGCCAAGCGCACTCTCCACTCGCACGTCGCCGCCATGGAGTCTGACAAGTTCCTGAACGAAGGCCAAGCCAATCCCTGTGCCTTCGAAGGTCCGAGCCTGAGTCCCCTCGACGCGATGAAAGCGCTCGAAGACCCGCTCGCGGTGCTCCTCGGGAATCCCCACTCCCGTATCGCGGACTTGCAGTTGGACGGCGCCATCCACGGCTTTCAACGTAACCGTCACGGAGCCCTCGAACGTGAACTTAAACGCATTGGACAGAAGATTCGAGACTACCTTCTCCCACATGTCGCGGTCGACGTACACGGGTTCGGCGATTGGCGGGCATTCAACCGAGAACTGCAAGCCAGCGCTCTCCATCGCCGAACGGAACACGCTGGCAATTTCCGAAGTGACTCCGCCGAGGTCCGTCGGTTCATAGACGGCTTGTACGCGTCCGGCTTCGATCCGTGAGAAATCCAGAAGTGTATTGACTAGCTTGAGCAACCTTAGCGCGTTACGGCGGACCGTGACCAGTTGCTCGTGACGTTCAGGACCAAGCCGTTCCTGCGCCTCCGTCAACACCTCCTCGAGAGGGCCCAGCATCAGCGCAAGAGGTGTGCGGAACTCGTGACTTACATTGCTGAAGAACGCGGTTTTGACACGATCGATCTCGGCTAAAGCCTCCGCGCGCCGACGCTCCTGCTCGTGTGCGCGCGCGCTGGCCAACCCGATGGCAATCTGCTCGGCGATCCGGCGAACGAACTCGCGATAGGTGTCGTCGAACGCGCGCCCCGGATGAATTCCCAGAACCAGGAACGCCGCCGCCTCGCTATGCTCGCGCAAGCGGATTGGCAGAACCGTGGCCTTTTCCGCAGGCAAAGGCCAGCCAGGGATGGACAGCGCCGATGCCCGCTGACCCAGTTCCACCACGAGGCAATCCTCCGACAGGGCTGCGTCGAATCGCCAGATGCTCTCGCTGTTGCAGTCGATGACCGCTGGATGCAAGCCGTCGTCGATTTGTGCGCTGATGCTCGCTAGGCGAGCTTGATGCTCCGCCGGTCGATGCTCATATAGAAATGCGAACGGGACGGTCGGTCGATGTTGGCCGAGGGTCTCCGCGCTGACGCGCCAAACTTCTTCCTCATGTCGTGCTCCAGCGGTTCGCGACGCCAAATCGCGGAGCACCTGTCGGCGTCGATCTTCGATTACCCGTTCCGTCATATCGAGGACCGCGGTGAAAACGCCGCCCACGTTGCCGTTGTCGTCTCGGATCGGGCTGTACGAAAAGGAGAAATAACACTCTTCGAGGTAGTTGTTGCGGTAGACCGTGAACATCTGGCCGGTGAGGTGGCTCGCCTCCTGACCGTCCTTCATAACCCTGTCGTATCGCGGTCCCAGGAAATCCCACGTCTCCGGAAGCACATCGCGTATGGCGCAGCCTAACGCTGCTGGATGCTTTGTTCCGATCAGCGGTCGATATGGGTCGTTGTACAGCATCGTGTAGGCTGGGCCCCAGCACACGAGCATCGGATAGCCAGAGCCCAGCATGACGCGAACGCAGGCTCGCAGAGACTGCGGCCACTGCTCCAATGGACCCAAAACCGTTGACGACCAGTCGAGCTCGCGCATTTTTGCGCCCATCTCGCCGCCACCGTCAAATACCGACTCGATCAACTGCGTCTTGCTGGGATCCTTCATGAGGCGCTCAGTTAAGCCGTTCCGATATTTGATTGGGAGCATCGAGTGTCGAGATGAGTGCGACGTCCACTTGGAGTTCTATCCAGCCGTCAGGCTGTGTCTTATCAACGGAAGCGAACCCGAGAAGCTTTCCCCCACATGGGACGGCTTCCGATCGTGTTCGGAGATTGTACTCCCGAGGCGAAGGGTGGGGAGCCCACGAATGACATGACGAAGGGATCAGTTACGTTTCATGAGAGCTTCTTGCCCGTCTTCCAGGGTCCGCCCGCCGGCCACACTTTCACTTTGATGTCGTTCTTCAAAATACCTTCCACTACAGACATCACAAACCCCTGAATGATCAGAATAATTTTATGTAGCGAGGAATTTCCCGGAGCCCGACTTTTGGAGAAAAGCCCGCCATTGCGTCTGCTTCGCTGGAAGATCATAGAAATCGGCCCGCAAGGCCATTGGCGACGATGCCGGCAGCGTTGTACGCCGGGTCTCTCAAATGTTGCTTGAATTGCCGCTGCGAGGTTAGCGCTGTCGAATTCGAACCTCTGTGCTAGTACCCAGAGATCGTAAAAGTCTTTCATTCGGCTGTTGGCGATACCAAGCTTGACCATGGCTTCGAACTTTTCCGCAACCACACTCTCCTTAGAATAGGCGTGCAATCTCGGTGCAGGAAATTTAAGAAGCGTGGGATATTCCAGTTCCTCAGGCCCCGAAACGATCGAGTCGCCGAGACCCACGTCAATCTGTAGGGCAATACGCACTTTGCCCAGCCGTGCTTCCACTGGGTCATGCACAGCTTGTTGGAGGAAAGGAATGGCGAAAGACGACTGGAAGGAAGAGCGGAAGAAAACGTGAAAGTGCTTGTAGTAGAAGACGAGGCATCACTCGCAGAGCAGGTCATCGCTGCGCTTCACCGGGCAGGTTATGCGGTAGATCATGCTGCCGATGGCGATCGCGCAGACCTGCTTGGACAAGACGAACGCTACGATGCGGTGGTTTTGGATTTGGGTCTTCCTCACATAGACGGCTTGACCCTGCTGCGCCGCTGGCGTGAAGCAGGCCAGGCCATGCCGGTGCTGGTACTGACGGCGCGAGGGAGTTGGCATGAAAAGGTATTGGGGATTGACAGCGGCGCGGATGATTATATGGCCAAGCCCTTCCGCATGGAAGAATTGCTCGCGCGCTTACGCGCCCTTATTCGGCGTTCGAGCGGGCAGGTCAATCCTGAACTTCGCTGCGGACTCCTTGTAGTCGATCCGCGGTCCGGCAAAGTGACCCTGCAAGGTGCAGAAGTAAAACTGACGAGCCACGAATTTCGTGTGCTCACCTATCTTATGCATCACAGGGATCGCATAGTCTCCCAGGGGGAACTCACCGAGCATATCTACGCCCAAAGCTTCGACCGCGATTCAAACACGCTTGAGGTTTTTATCGCCCGTCTGCGTCGCAAGCTCGGTCCTTCATTCATTCAGACCGTGCGCGGGCTTGGTTATCGCATGAAAGCGGATTCATGAACTGGGTGCATTCTTTCCGCTGGCGCATTCTTCTGGGCGCTTTCCTCTGGACCTTTGGACTGGTTCCGCTGGTGCACTTGATATTCAGCACTGTGCACCACCAGGACCCGGGCCGAGTTGTCATCGCTCGCGTCGATCCGACGCTGACTCTTATGTTCTCGTTTTTCTGCATGGTGGCAGGGATTTGGCAGGTACGCACCGGCCTCTCCTCTTTGAGTCGGCTTCGCAAACAACTGTCGGGCGTGCGCGACGGTACCGGCCGCAGAGTTGAAGGATCGTATCCGATCGAAGTGCAGCCTTTGGTAAACGATCTTAATTCCTTGCTCGAACACCGTGAACGGACCGTGCGGCGGGCGTTGGCAAAAGCAGGTGATCTCGCCCATGGATTGAAAACGCCGCTGGCTGTACTGGCCCAGGAAGCCGACAGGGCCGACGCGGCTGGACAGCACGAAATGGCGGGCACGATCAGCCTGCAGGTTGAGAAAATGCGCAGGCAGATCGAATTTCATCTCGCGCATGTCCGCGCCGCAGGTTCGGGCGACGTGCCAGGAGCTCGCTGTCCTGTTCTGCCTTCTGTGGAAGGGCTCACGCGTACCGACTCTACATTGCTCGCGACCTTGCAGTTCAGGTGGATGTGTCACCCGCACATTTCATTCGCGGTCAGCCGGAAGATTTGGAAGAGATGCTGGGCAATCTTATCGAAAATGCGTGTAAATGGGCGAAGTCCAGCGTCAAAATCCAGTCCGTGCAGGAAGACGGTGCGATTGTTATCACCGTGGATGATGATGGATCTGGTCTGCCTGCCTCGATGCGCGAAGTAGTGCTCCAGCGCGGAGTTCGCGCTGACGAAGCCGCACCCGGCTCAGGGCTTGGCTTGGCCATCGTTCGTGATCTCGTAGAACTCTACGAAGGAACCTTCTCATTGGAAGACTCCCCTATGGGCGGCCTGCGTGCGCGGCTTCGGCTACTCGCCTGAAAGAATTAATGCGTACTGAAGAGCTGCTAACTGGGTTTTGGTTTCCGCCGAAGGATGGACGGCAGGTCTCGAGAAATGGGCATGTTCCCGTACTGCGAGCTCGCGTGCAGTGGCTCGGTATGCGTCGCAAGTTCATAGCCAACACTAAGGCCGATAGAGACTGCGGACAGATACCACACCATCTTGGGAGTAAGGCTTGGGTCTTCGGGAGCAGCGATCTTGTCGTCGTTCTCCGCAGCCAGCCGAACGAACTCGAATAGTTCGTCGTTGTGCGCGATGAGGTGCGCGATCCTCGCCTCGCGCTGGCCGGAGGTGCCCCGGCTGCTGAACACCATTTTGATGGTCGCGGCGCTCAATTCAAACTACGCGAACGCAAGAATGCTACGAACGCAGTTCAGTGACGGCCGTACATTGGCTGTACACGATTTCTGTAAGTGGCGGAGTTATGCGCCCCAGTCATCAGTCAAGTCAGTAACATACACATTCCATTGGCGGGATCAGGCTTCAACTCCGTGCCTGGCCACCATTCTTTTCAATGGTTTAGCAGACCAACCCGAAATTTCACACCTGTGGTCTCTCTCAGCTACTAACTTCCCAATTGCCGCTAGCCTTGACGCGACACAGCGAATCGTGCGGCATTGATGCTGCGGAACTCGAGTTGGTCAAGATAAGAGTGAACCAGGGCGGCGCGGGGGGCTTCGAGGGCCCTGAGGCCCCTGAGGCCCCTGCTTTCCTCTCATTATTCGCCGGTCATCGCGTCCACCAAGCGATCTCCCCATGGGTCAGTGGCGCAGACAAACAGAAAGGACTACAGCGAGGATGTGACGTATTCGACGACCAAACCGTCACAGTTGAATAGATAGCCCTGCGAAATTCTGTGACTACGGTGGAAGCCATTTCTTGGGTAGAGCGAGGTTAAGGAAATGACAGAGCGCAAGCGATTCGATGCGCCGATCGAAGCTCTACTGCGGGGCAGGATCATCTGCGGTTTGATCTTGGCTGTGCTTATAACCATTTGCTTAAGTTTTTCGTCATGGCGCAGTGCCTTCCGGGCGGAGCAGGATACCGATTGGGTCTCCCACACCTATGAGGTGATGGCGACGATCCAGCGCACCTCCAGACATGTGATCGAAGCGGACACCAGCGCCCGGGCATTTGCCTTGACGGGGGAAGAGCCGTTGCTGGAGCACTATAAGGCGGCCCGCGACAGCATCTACGAGGACGCGGGCGCGTTGCGCCGTTTGACGGCGGACAATCTCAGTCAGGAGCGGCGACTGGACGCGGTTGAGCCGCAGGTCCGCATGGCGCTCGAATTCGCCGATGGCATCATCGCCAAACGAAGGAAGGTGGGAAACTATCCGGGCAGTAGCGACGCTCTCGAAGTCGAGAGGCGCATCGCTGCAGTCCGCGCAACGACTCAAGACATGTTCAACGAAGAAACACGATTATTGAGCGAGCGCGCTCAAACAGCGGCAGCGGGACAAAGGTCGACTAGGATCGTCGCTATAGTAGGAGTCTTTTTCGAGGTAGGGTTGTGGGTACTAGCCTTCCTTGTCGTCATCCGCGCGATTGACATCAGCGCACACGCACGGGCGCAACTCAATACCCTGAACGCCGAATTGGAACAGCGGGTGGAGGAGCGCACGGCGGCTCTGCGGGAGGGCGAAGAACGCTTTCAGGCTATGGCCAACGGTATTTCGCAACTCGCCTGGATGGCCGAAGCCGATGGCTCCATTTCTTGGTATAACCAGCGCTGGTATGACTACACCGGAACCACGCCGCAGCAGACGAAGGGGAGGGATTGGCAGAGCGTCTGCGATCCCGAAATTCTGCCCAAAGTGCTGGATCGATGGAAGCTTGCGATCGCCGGAGGAACGCCCTTCGAAATGGAATTCGCGCTGCGCGCGGGAGACGGCCATTGTGGCATGTTCCTGACCCGCATTGTGCCACTGAAAGACGCTAACGGGCGCGTAGTGCGCTGGTTTGGCACCAACACAGACATCAGCGAACGGAAACAGGTTGAGTTACAACTGGCAGGGCAAGCGCAGGAACTCGCTCGCCGGGCTGAGGAACTGGACAGCTCGCGACAAGACCTGGAAAGGCAGACACGCATGCTGCAGTCTGTGCTCGACAGCATGGGCGAGGGGCTAATCGCGGCCGACCGGGACGGCCATTGTCTCATCTGGAACGATGCCGCGAAAAAGCTGATGGGCCGTGGGGCATCCGACCTACCCCCCGATCAGTGGATCCCTCATTACAAGATCTTTCTGCCCGATGGAATCACACCTTTTCCGCCGGATCGCCTTCCTTTGGTACGGGCATTGCACGGGGAATCGGTGCAAGTGGAATTGATGATTGAGCACCCTGAGCGCGCCGGCGGGGTCTTTCTCGAAGTTACAGCACGTCCCTTGAAGGACAATCAGGGCACCTTGGGAGGCGGCGTCGCCGTGCTCCGCGACATCACCGGACGCAAAGCTGCAGAACGGGAAGTCCAAGCGCTGAATCAGAATCTGGAGGGGCGGGTGATCGATCGCACCGCCGAGCTGAAAGCCGCCAACAAGGAACTGGATCTCCGCAACCGCGAAGTCGAACGCGCAACCCAGATGAAGAGCAAGTTTCTCGCCAGCATGAGCCACGAGCTGCGAACTCCACTCAATGCCATTGTGGGCTTTTCGGACCTCCTGGCTGAGGGGACTCCGGGAGAACTAAACGCTAAGCAGAAGCGTTTCTTGAATCACATTAAACAAGGCTCGGCGCATCTGTTGCAATTGATTAATGACATTCTGGATTTGTCGAAAATCGAGGCCGGGCAGCTCGAACTACGATGTGAAGATTTCGACCTCAAAGATGCTTTACCGGAGGTGCTCTCCGCCGTCCGGTCGCTGGCAATGGCAAAGAATATCCAGATCGAGCAGAATACGGAAATGGAACCATGCGTCTACGCGGATCGGGTCCGTTTCAAGCAAATCTTGTACAACCTCTTGAGCAATGCGGTGAAGTTCACGCCGAAGGCGGGCCGAATCGACATCGATTGCCGCGACGATGGAGATTCGGTTCGCATCTCGATAACAGATACGGGAGTCGGCATCCGAGCCGGGGATCAGGCGGTTATCTTCGAAGAGTTCCGCCAGGTCGAGGGGCCTGCTGGGACCACCCAGGAAGGCACCGGACTGGGGCTGGCCATCACCAAACGGCTGGTCGAGCAACAAGGAGGCAGAATTTCATTAGAAAGCGAGCTTGGGAAAGGCAGCCGATTTACCTTTACCCTTCCTGCAGGATCCAGAGGATCCAAGAGCCCGCCGTTGAACGAACCGCCAAGACCGTCGATCGTGGCACGGGAAGGTCGTGGGAAACCACTTATCCTGGTTGTGGACGACGAGATCCCTGCCCGGGAGCTTCTCGCAGCCTATCTATGTCCCGAATATCGGATTGCCATGGCTGAGTCTGGAGTTGAAGCCGTTCAGAACGCCAAACAACTACGCCCGGACGCAATCATTTTGGATGTAATGATGCCGGGTGGCAATGGCCTCGAAACACTCGCAGCCCTGAGACAGGCCCCCGAAACCGCGACCATCCCGATCATTATTGTTTCCGTAGTGGACCAGAAGCAAGTGGGTTTCGCTTTGGGCGCGACGGACTATCTCATCAAGCCCATGGGCAAATCCGCGCTGATTGAAACGATACGAAAATACGTACAGCCCCGGCCCGACGTGGAAGAGGCAATTCTGCTGGTGGACGATGACCCGAGAACGTTGGATTTGTTGGAAGAGACACTGCGGTCAGCCGGATATGAGACCGAGAGCGTCCGCAGCGGAACCATGGCTCTGGAAGTGCTGTCTTCCAAATTCGTTAGCGCAGTTTTGTTGGATCTACTGATGCCGGACATGGACGGTTTTGAGGTCATTCGCCATATTCGACAAGATCCTACATTGAGAGAACTGCCGATTTTTGTGATGACCGCCGGGAGTTTGACCGGAGATGAACTGGCTGTTCTCAATCGCGAGACCCAGGCGCAGTTTCATAAGAACGGCTCCTGGCAGCAACAGCTCCTCGTCGAGGTTGGGAGAGTTCTCCAGGCCCGTAAGCTGGCGAAGTCGGCGGGGCAATCATGACCAATGTTCTGGTGGCTGAGGACAACCCAGTCAACCGCGAACTGCTCCGTGAGTTGCTAGAGGCGCATGGATACAACGTGAGTGAAGCGCCCGACGGTCAAGAGGCACTCCGGATGATCGAACAGACTCATCCAGACATTCTGCTGCTGGACATCGGCATGCCGGTACTAGATGGCTTTGCTGTTATGCGCAAGATCCGGGAGAATCCCAGCTTAGCCACACTTACGGTTCTGGCCGTCACCGCTTATGCCATGCTGGGTGACCGGGAGAACATTCTGAATGCGGGATTCGATGGCTACCTCTCGAAGCCGATCGACGCGCGTGATCTCGCCAATGAGCTCGAACGCCTGTTGCGTAAGCAGGAGGATCGAAATACTACTCCGCATCAATCGCCCCAGGACAACGCAAGTGGGAAGACGCGGGGCGCAGCAACTGGCAGATAATGCAGGCTATCGTTTTCGACCTTCACGGTTGCATGTTTTTCTTCAACCGGCCAGCCCCGCGCTGCCCGGCGCAGCCTTCCTTAGCGATATGGTCAGTCGTATTCCAGACGAATCCAGGTTGCGAACACTGACCGAAGCGCCGAACAAGGAAAGAATGCGGTATGCCACGGGAGGGCCTAG
>Ga0302324_100023511_pt1 | contig 11922 bp, 13 predicted proteins | sample Palsa_T0_1_FD_201949 | JGI IMG/M metagenome (GOLD analysis project Ga0302324, IMG submission 201949) | Peat permafrost microbial communities from Stordalen Mire near Abisko, Sweden - Palsa_T0_1 | ecosystem: Environmental > Terrestrial > Soil > Palsa > Peat permafrost | place: Sweden: Abisko... | reverse complement strand
TCTATTTTCTGTCGCGAATCTGGCAAATTGGGCGTTCGCGAGAGGCCGAAAGATCGGCAGGCATGGTTCTTTGCCTCCCGCTTGCCGTCACATCTCAATGAGGATGGAACCTGATGGTTTGGCCCAGACGGCACGTGCTCGTCGCGCTCACATTTCTCGGCTGCGTCATTGCCTACACGGATCGCGTCAACATTTCCGTAGCGGCAATCGCCATGAAAGAACATTTCGGTTGGACGCAATCCGAGAAGGGGCTTGTGCTGTCGGCGTTCTACGTCGGGTACATGCTGTGCATGTTTGTTGCCGGCATCGTTGCCACCCGTTTTGGCGGCAAACGGGTCGCCGCCGCTGCGGTAATCATCTGGTCATCGCTCACACTCCTGACGCCTTTGGCCGCAAGCATTTCGATCCCCGTTCTGGTCGCGGCACGCATCGGGATGGGAATGGGTGAGGCAGGGTTGTTTCCTGCGACCTACGAATTGTTCGGCCGATGGATTCCCGTGACGGAACGGGCGCGGGCGGCGAGCCGATTCGTGAGCGGAATACCTCTCGGCACTCTGGTCGGGCTGAGCGCTTCGGGATTGCTCGTCAGTCGCTACGGTTGGTCGATGCCGTTTTATGTATTCGGATTGACCGGGCTTTTTTGGTTGATTTTGTGGTTCTGGCAGGTTCGGAACGATCCGCGGGACGATTTTCGTGTCGGCGGGGCCGAACGTGAATTGCTCAAATCCATTCGGCCGGCGGGCGATCCCGCCATAGAACGCGTGCCATGGCGCCGACTTTTGGTGAATGGGCCCGTGATGGCGATACTTGTTGCCCAGGGCGCTTCGGGGTGGACGCTGTACGTTTTGATGTCGTGGCTGCCGAGCTATTTTCGTGACGTTCAGGGGCTCAGCATCGCAAACGCCGGGCTGTTCTCGGCCGGACCCTGGCTCGCGATGGCGTTGGCCATGAATGCCGGCGGGGCCATATCGGATCGAATGATACGAAGGGGCACCGGCATCACGACAATGCGCAAGGTCATGCAGTGCGGCGGCCTGGTTGTGACCGCGTTGTTTCTGCTGGCTGCACGTAGCGCAGATACGCCGATGCTCGCACTTACATTGCTCATCGTCGCGACCGCCGGTCTTGGCTTCACCTGGTGCGGCTTCGCTCCCGGAGTCCTGGACGTCGCGCCACGCCATAGCGGGTTGTTGGTGGGATTTACAAACACGATCGGACAGATTCCGGGAATCATCGGCGTCACCGTCACAGGCTGGCTCGTGGACGTCACCGGGACTTACAACGTTGTCTTCGTTCTGGCCTCGGTTATCGGATTGATCGGTGCAGCCGTCTTTGGGGTATTCTTCAATTCCCGACCGATTGTCGATTGACCGGCAGCGCCGGATCACCACCCATAGCCGACGTTCGAGTTCCGTTAACATAGTGACGGCAGCAAGCGCCCCCGCGGCACAACGAAATCGGTGCTCCTGTCATGGAATTTGCCTGGAACAGTGGGAACTTTTGCCTCGCCATTGCAGGCGGTCCGTCTCGGTCATAAGATGCACGACAGGCAACCGCGATTTTGCAAGGTCGTTTCCGGGCGTGGCGGCAGTCCGCGAAATCGGGGACTGCCGAAACGAGCCGCGCGGGCGTGTCGTGGGTTCACCGGATTGGCGGCGTTCCACGTGACAGGGTATTGGGTAGGGGCGAGTCAACGATCATGAAGGTATTGGCTTTGGCAGCCGCGCTTGGCGTGGCGCTGTCCGGTTGCACCGCGACCAAGGAGAGGGTTTCCGTAGTAACTCCGCCACCCCCGGTGGCCGTTGCCGCGCCGCGCCCGAGCCTTCAGGCGGCGCAGCCTGGTCCATGGCGGATTACAAAAACCGAATGGACCAGGGTCGACGAGGAGGGATTTGGCGAATTCGTTCGCAGGATCGCGGAAAGCAACTGCACGACGACGATTTCATGCATGCAGAGTGCTGCCAATTTCTATCACGACAGCGATCCGCCGTCGTTTCGCTTTCATGCCGACTGCGCCAAATGGGCCTACATGCTGCGTGCCTACTATGCGTCGAAAAACGGGCTTCCCTTTTCGTATGTCGACCGCATCGCCGGTGACGGCGACGATCCCAGATACGGCAAATCATCCAATCGGGCGTTGGAACGCCGCGACCTCGTCGATAACGGGTCCGGCATAGATACGGTTGCCGTTCTGCGCAAGCTGCACGACGATGTCTCGACGGCTACCTACCGAATGGACCCTGCGGCGCAAATTCCGGTGCTGCAGGACTTTTATTCGCCAAAGATTCAACCGGGTTCGATCCACGCAGGCACCGCCATCTACGACATCAACGGCCATGTGATGATCGTCTACGAAGTCACCTCCGACGGGAGCATCCTCTACATGGATGCCAACCCCGGCGAGAGCGTGACGCGTGGTGCATACGGCCCGCAGGTGCCCGAGAACCCGATATGGCTCGGCGGCGGCTTCAAGAATTTCCGCCCGCTCCAGCTTGTGGGCGCCACGCTGCGCGCCGATGGAAGTTACGTCGGCGGTCACATGGTTTTGGCTGCAAACGATGCGATTGCGGATTTCTCGCTCGAGCAATATCGCGGCAATGTGCCGGGTGCCAAAGAGAGCGGCTCCAACGCGCAGTTCCGCTACAACAACGTGCCGCTCAATCTGTATGAATACGCACGCGCCTCGATGTCGAATGGCGGCTTCGCGTTCAATCCCGTTTACGAGCTTGAAGTCTCCATGGGCATGCTTTGCCGCGACGCAAAGGCTGGGACTCCGGAAGCCGAGGCGCGCGTCAACAGCGGCTTTGCCAACCTCTATACCGACCTTTCGAAAACTGCGGCGTTGTGGGAACAACGCGACCTTCGCGTGGTCTACCATGGCACGTCGCTGAAGGAGACTTTGGCCGATACCTATGCCGCGGAGGCGCATGCCTGCGTCATTGACAACGCCGGCAACGGCGGCCGGATCGCCGGAAGCCCGCTGGACCCGTTCGTACACCGCGCGCCCGAGACCGACGTCCCAGGCTTGATCGCCCAGATCAATGAATCCGGGCCCTTCATTGGAATGCGGCCGGTCGGGTATTGAGGTCGCAATCCCCGATGGAACAGTGTGACAGCAGCACGCGCCCCAAAGGGTGATGGGACCGGTGCCTCCGTCGCCGAATTTCATGCCACTGATATTTATACCCGAAAGTCATCGATCGCTTTGGCAGCGGCGGCGTATGCAATCACATCGTCATCACAATCTTGCCGAAATGCGCTCCGGACTTCATGCATTCGAATGCGGCGCGCGATTCTGCGAGCGGGAAGCGCTTGTCGATCACAGGCCTTATGCCGGTCGCTTCGATCGCGCGGGTCATGCTCTCGAATTGTTCGCGGCTCCCGACCGTGACGCCGTGGATATGGGAATTGGAAACGAAGATGGACGCTACGTTCAGGTCTTTCACGAAGCCGCCCAGGATGCCGATCACCGCGATATTTCCGCCCAATTTGATGGCGCGCAGCGACTGTTCGAAGGTGCCTGCGCCGCCCACTTCGATGATATGATCGGCACCGAGGCCGCCCGTGAATTTGCGCACGTCCTTCGCCCAATCCGGCGTGGATTTGTAATTGATGAAATGGTCGGCCCCGAGCGCCTTCGCGCGCGCCAGCTTCTCGTCGGAGGATGACGTGACGATGACGGTGGCACCGGCCGCCTTGGCGAATTGCAGCGCGAAGATCGAAACCCCGCCCGTGCCCTGAACCACCACGACGTCGCCCGATTTCACCTTGCCTTCCACCACAAGGCCGCGCCACGCGGTGAGAGCGGCGCAGGGCAAGGTGGCCGCTTCCTCGTCGCTGTAGCCGGCCGGCACGCGTGTGACGCCCTGTTCGCTGAGCAGCACTTTCTCCTGCAGAACGCCGTCGAGCGTACCGCCCAGGGCTGCGCCGAGCGCCTGCGGCGTGGGTTCGCCCGAGAACCAGTTCTGGAAGAACAGCGGCGCAACATGCTCGCCCAGCTTCACGCGGGTGACGCCCGCGCCGATCGCCGACACGACGCCACCGCCATCCGAACAGGGCACGAATGGCGTGCGGCCGGAGGGGGCCGTCACCGTCGCGAGGTCGCGATAGTTCAGCGCGGCGGCCTTGATGTCGACGACGATCTGCCCCGGTCCCGGCACGGGATCCGGCTTTTCCACCAGTTTGAGATTGTCGAGTCCGTAAGCCGATTCCAGAACAACGGCACGCATGCTTCCAATCCTCCATCACTGCGCCGGCGGCGATCGTGAGGTTACGGTGACCCGGGCTATAATTCCACTTTGTTTTCATTTGGTACTGCAGCTCAGGTCACCGTAACCTCCGCGCGGCCTCATAATGGAGCGTGCATGATGGTCGGCGTCGAACGGCCCGTCGCGGTTGTCACCGGCGCCACCGGAGGGATAGGCCGCTGGATCGCGCTCGGGCTTGCGCGCGCGGGATATCATGTCGTCCTGATTGGCCGTGATCGTGCGCGTGGCGAAGGCGCACGAACCTGGATCGCCCAAGAGGCGCCACAGGCCGACACATCATTGATCATCGCGGACCTTTCGTTGCTGAGCGCGACGCGGGACGCGGGCAGCCTCATCGCCTCGCGCCACCCTGAGATAAAACTTCTGGTCAACAACGCGGGCATTTTCGACGCCACACCGGTCGCAACCGCAGAAAGCCATGAGCGCGTGCTCGCAACCAATCTGCTTTCTCCTTTCGTCCTGACGCAGACATTGCTGCCGGCGCTGCGCGCGGGCGCGCCGTCGCGGATCATCACGGTCGGCTCGTCCACGTCCGATCGTGCGCGGATCGATCCGGATCGTCTCGTGCTTGGTCGGCGCTGGACGATGGTGCGCGCCTACGGACAATCCAAGCTCGCGGTGATGATGATGACGTTCGCGCTCGCCAGAGAGCTGGAGGGAACCGGTGTGGTGGCCAATGTCGTGCATCCCGGCCTCGTGGCGTCGGGGCTGGTGCGCACACGCGGCATGATCGGCTTGGTGTGGCGACGTCTGGCGCCGTTCGCGCTGACCGAAGAACAGGGGGCCGATACACCGCTCATCGCAGCGCTCGCGCCTGCGTTCGCGAGCGTCAGCGGCGCCTATATCAAGAACGGCCGGATCGTACCCCCAAACCGGCGCGCTCTCGACCCGGCCCTGGTGAGGCGTGTGTGGTCGGCGACGGAGCGTTTGGCGGCTGTCGGCGAAAGCTGAGCAACTGCTTCGCAGATGTGAGCCGTCGTTCCAGCCACAAATGCAGGCTGCGTCGTCTCGCGCCGCGTCCGAATGGACCGTGCACGTCGAAAACGCGCCGCGACGGTAGGAACAGGGTCGGCTCCTGCAGCCTGACGGCGTCCGGGTCTCTGGTCAGTTGTCCATCGATCCCGATCCGAACCATGCACCACGCAATGAGGTTCGGCGTAAGCCGGGTCGCCAGCGAGAACGCCGCAGCCGTGCCGCTGATCGTCATCTCCCGCCTTCCGCTGACGACGGCCTGCCAGATCCCCTGTGCAACCACCTCCGGCTGATAGACGAGTCCGGCGGGACGCGCGGGCCACCCCATGTGGCTGCTCGCGTGACTGAAATAGGGCGTGTTCACGGCAGGCGGGAACACCGTGCCGACCCGGATCGGACTGCGTTCGAGCCTCAGTTCGGCGCGGATTGCCTGTCCGAAGGCGCGCACGGCCGCTTTCGCGCCGGCATAGGAAGACATCAGCGGCATGCCGTGGAACGCCATGGCGGAGCACACATTGATGATGCTGCCCTTCCCGCGGGCCCGCATGTGGGCCAGCGCCACGCGCGTGCCGTTGACGGTGCCGTGGTAGGACACGTCCGTCACCCGCTGGAACTCGGCTTCCGGCACATCCACGAAGCGACCATAGACGCCATTGCCGGCGCAGTTGATCCACACATCGACCGGGCCGAGCCGCGCTATGATCGCATTGGCGGCTTCGCGGAGGGCAGCGCTGTCTGCGACATCGGCCTGTGCGGCGGCCGCCCGCGCGCCGAATGCTCCCACATCTTCGCAGGATGCCGCCAGCCCTTCGGCGCCGCGCGCGATAAGGCCGACCCGCCAGCCGCGCCGCGCGAAGAGGACGGCGGTGCAACGGCCGATTCCGGACGATCCCCCTGTGATGATGACGACACGCGCAACCATGATTTTCACCGTACCCGCGACGGGCTCGTCTTCGGCCGCCCGACCTCAACATTGTCCCCGGGGGGTGTTGAGCGCGGACTTGGATAAGGCGCATCCGCCGAAAGCCTACGCGGATCGGTCGCGTCGATGATGTGCTGTATTGACCAGTCGAGACATGGACCGTCACGGACCCGGACAAGCGCGAAGCGGCCGACTACCATCTCGCACGCCTTAGAAGCGGCTACGGGACGACGACAGCCTCACGCTGAACCGTTGCCCGCACTGCCAACCGATCGCCTTCCGCGAAAGCGTCCTGTCCGGCGCGCTCCCTTGACAGACGGCCGCAATGCCTATTGTATGAATAAGTTCATACAATAAGAAAACAGATGCTGAACGACCTGCGCCTTCAGGACAATGGGATTCCCATTTACGTGCAACTGCGCGACCAGATTCTGGCGGCGATCGGGCGGGGGAGTCTCGCGCGCGGAGCGCAATTGCCGACCATGCGCCAGGTGGCGGTGGCACTTAGCATCGATCTCAACACGGTGCAGCGCGCCTATGCCGAATTGGAACGCGAAGGCGTGCTGACGACGGTGCGCGGCCGGGGCAGCTTCGTGGCGGATGCGGCCCGCACGCAGCCGGCGCGAACCAGGCGCAAGGAGACGCAGGAATTCGCCTTCAGGATTGCGGCGCAGGCCCAGGCGCAAGGCATCGCTCTCGACGATCTGGCCGCAGCGCTGATCGAATTGGCCAAGGCGCCCCCATGAGGTTCTGGCCCCTGCTCGTCCTCGCGCTCGTTTTGCTCATCCAATTCGCGGGCAGCCAGCGCAGGCTGCGCGAGCGCGTGTTCCGTGCATCGGGCCTCGTTCCGGCGGTGTCACGCCGGGCTTCGACCGTTCCGTCTTTTCCGTCCTCGACTTATCCGCAGTTCACGCTCAGGCAGGAGACCCACATGAATCCCATCAGCGTTGCCCTGTTTCTGGTGTTTCTCGCCGCGGCGGGGGGCTCCGTCGCACTGCGTCTGCCGCCCTTCGTCGCGATCCTTCTTGTCATTATCGGCATCGTGGTCGTCGCCGCGTTGAAGATGGCGCAGCAATGGGAAAAGGCGGTCGTCCTGCGCGCCGGAAAGTTTTCGGGCATCAGGGGCCCCGGCCTTTTCCTCATCATACCGATCCTCGACACCATCACGGCTTGGATCGATCAGCGTATCCGCACCACCGAGGTCAATGCCGAGCAGGCGCTGACGAAAGATACCGTGCCGGTGAATGTCGATGCCATCGTGTTCTGGATGGTGCACGACGCCGAGCGCGCGGCGCTGGAGATTGCGGATTATGCGAGCGCGGTGCAGCGCGTCGCCCAGACCAGTCTGCGCGAGATGATCGGCTCCTCGCTGCTGTCGGAGCTTCTGTCAGAGCGCAAGGCCGCCGACGAGACTCTCAAATCGGTGATCGGGGTCAAGACAGCGGAATGGGGCATCACCGTCAGTTCGGTCGAGATTCGCGACGTGGCGATCCCCGACAATCTGCAGGACGCCATGAGCCGCCAGGCGCAGGCCGAGCGCGAGAAACAGGCGCGCGTGATTCTGGGATCGGCGGAAGAGGAAGTGGCGCAGAAATTCGTCAACGCCGCCAAGCTCTATGCCCAGAACCCGGAGGCGCTGCAGCTGCGCGCCATGAACATCATCTATGAGACGACAAAGGAGCGCGGCGCCACCATCCTCATGCCCACCAGCCTGGTTGATTCGATGAATCCGGGCGCCGCCGCCTTCGCGCTGAACATGGCCCGCAACGATGCGCCGGGACCGTCACCGGCGACGCAAGTCGAACGCAAGGATCAGTGAGGGGAAAAGTCGAGAGGTTTGGTTTCACAATAGGTCCCGGCACCTTAACTCCCGGTGGACTTTGGGTAGCAGGCCGGTCTCGCCCAGGAAAAATCTCGTTGCTATTTTGTAGTTTTTAGACTACTATCAGCCGTGATCGACGTTCTCAAAACCAACACGTTCGACAAATGGTTTCGGGGATTGCGGGACGCCCGTGCCAAGGCACGTATCGATGAGCGCATCGAACGACTTGCCAACGGGAATCCAGGCGACGTGAAGCCCATTGGAAACGGCGTCAGCGAAATGCGCATCGATTACGGACCGGGTTACCGACTCTATTTTGTGAGGCGCGGGAATGCCTTGATCATCCTGCTTTGCGGCGGTGACAAGTCCTCGCAGCAAAAGGACATCGGCAGAGCGATCGGGCTGGCGAAAGGAATGAAACCGTGAAGTTGAGCAAATATGATGTTGCCGATTATCTCGACGACGACGAGATGGTGGCCGCTTATCTCGATCTCGCCTTCGAGAGCGGCGAGCTTGCCCGGATCGCGGCGGCGCTCGGCAATGTTGCGCGGGCTCGCGGCATGACCAAGATCGCAAAGGCGACGGGGCTTTCCCGAGAGCAGCTCTATAAGACGTTAAGTGCGGAGGGAAAGCCGGAACTGGCGACCGTCCTCAAGGTCATGGCGGCGTTCGGCGGCGGCCTGAAGTCGAGTTTTCGCAAATCGAAGCGCCGCGCAGCCGCGCCAAAAGCGCGCAAGGCCGCCTGAGCAAGCCGAGCCGTCACCCCGTCAGCGCCGCCTTCAGCATGGGTTCGAGCTGGAATATGGTGTCAGCAGCATGTGCCCCGATGCCGCAATGGGATCGATGTTCACGTCACCCAATTATTCGCGCTGAACATGGCCCGCAACGACACGCCGAAACCGTCACCGGGGACGCCCGTCGAAAGGAAGGATCAGTGAGGGGAAAAGTCGAGAGACATTACGGCTTCCACCCAACGTTTTCCGGCGGTAGCGCTTCGAACGGATCGGCAAACGTCACGCCGAGCGGCGCAAAGTGTTTGCCGTTGCGCGTCAGCAGCATCAGATCATGCGACATTGCCGTTGCGGCGATGGCGACGTCGGCGAAGCCGGGATGACGCCCTGCCGCCTGCGCACGGTCGGACAATGCCCCCGCGACCCGTCCGACCCTTCCGTCGAAGGCCAATATCCGATCCCCGAGATTGTCCAACACCGTATCGAGCCATTCGCTCAATCGCATGGCGCGTTCGATGCCGCCCGTGCGTCGGAGCTTGCAGATGCCTTGCTCGATCTCCGCAATCGTAACGGCCGTCAGATAGAGAGCGTCGGCTTGCGCCCGGAGCCAATCCTTTACGTGTTGCTCCAGCACCGGTTTATCCGGCGCCAGCATCGACAGCACCGATGTGTCGAGAAGATAGCCTGAACTCAAAGATCGATCTCGCGATTCGGGGTGCGATCACGCTCCAATTCGATACCGCCGGGAAATGACAGCAGCAGATCGACCAAAGACGGCGCATTTTCCGGATAAAGGCGCCGCGCGTCAGCCACGGGCACCAAAACCGCGGCCGCCCGCCCGTGTTTTGTGATGGTGGTCGGCTGACCGCGCTCCGCCGCTTCGACGAGTGCCGAAAATGCCGCTTTCGCGTCGCGAACCTGTATAGAGCGCACCGTTGCCTCGTTGTGACTACATGAGGTCACAATAACGAGAGTTCGCTAACATTCAAGGCTGGCGGGCAAAGTGGTCCCCGTCATCCCGCCAACGCCGCCTTCAGCATCGGTTCGAGTTTTTCCCACACCTTCGCTGCCCAGGCGATTTCGCCTGCGCCGCGATAATGCGTGCCTTCGGGATCGCGCTGGAGGAGGAGGCTGCGGTCGCTCAGCGTGTCGCTGTTGATATAGCCGCAGCCATGGCTCTGGGCCACGTGTCCGAGATCGCTCATGAACGCCTCATATTCCTCTGCGGGTTGCGTATCGAGCGCGGGTTGCGGCGGCCCGATCCAGATGCACCGGCTGCCGGACTGCACGATCTCGTCGGCCAACTGTCCCACCGCTGCGAGATAGGTGTTGTAGAATTCCCTTTTCCGGAAATGGCGCTTCGTCAGGATATTGGTCCCGAGCGAGACGAGCGTTATGCGCGGACGGACGCCCTTGAGATAGCGGGTGACGGGCCCGTAGGGGATGTTTCCCGGCTTGTCCAGCGGCGCGTGATCGCGGGCGCAGCGCCCCGAGCCGTTGCAGGCGCGCACGCCGCAATGGCTGACCGCGCCGTGCAGCCACGTCGTCACATCGGAGCCGCACGTCCAATAGGTCCACACGGTGAGGAGTTTTCCCGTGCGCGGATCATGCTCGGTGGAGACGGCGCGATAGATGTTGTCGCCGAAATAGCCGAGGCTTTCCGAATCCCCGATATACATGACGTCGGCCGGACGGATCCAATCGGCTCCCATCGTGTCGTCGTAATCGTAGCTGTCGGGCTTTTCGCTGATCGAAGGCATGCCGGCGGCCAGGGGCGATGCGATGAAAAGAAACGCCGTTGCAACATTGACCGGCCCGATCGCCCAACGTCCGTATTTTCGCATGACCCGCCCCGAGAACCCCGGGAGAGTCTACACGCGGCAGGCAAAACGCCAAACGGCGGCCCGGAAGCACCGTTAACAGCGCGGAGCGCCCGATCGTCGCGATGCTCTAAGCTTCGGCCATCGCGGCGAGAGCATATGTGCAGATGTCTCTCAGCATCCCGCAAATCGGGTCTTCGGAATCGCCGACGGCCGCGGCCAGGTTTCGAAAGCGCGCGCGATTGATGGCCAGGATTTCGTCGAAAACGGGATTGCCGTCACCGGCGCCGATCTCCTCCAGACAGCGCAGAAAAATCTGGCGTGGACGCTCGGGGTTACCGAGATCGCCGAGAAGAAGGCAACGAATATCCACAAATCGTCCGTGCATATCCGGATTCAACCTTGTTTCGGATTCGTTTATCGCTTGCTGCTCCAGCAAACGCCTGACGGCCAGCATCCGCGCGCCGAGCTTCACGAAAAGGGGAAGGCTGAAGGCAATCGGTTGGGAACTCGCAAATCCCCACGCCCTGAACATTTGGAACGAGTCCGTGCGGCGGTATTGCACCGTAACCTCGCCGGAGAAATTTCCGCTGACCCCGATGCCGTCGGTGAAGGTATAGCGCCCGTCCGGCCCATGGTTCACCAGTTCGATGACAGGCATGAGCACCCGCTTGTTTGCCCACCGGCTGCTGCGGGTTGCAAGAAATTGATCTTCGATCGCGCGCGTGACGTCGCCTACAAGCACGTAACCAAGCATGAAATCCGTCGTAAGCAGGCTCTTGATCGGGCCAGGCAACGCGCGCATTCCTCGGATGAATGCGGCGCTCTCGTACTTTCCCGCGGCGCCCCATGAGAACGCCGCCTGGTAACGCGCGAAGAATTCCCTTTCGCGCAGTCCGATGGGGGAATTATCGGCGACTTTCAAACTCTCGCCTTCGAAGACGAGATGCGCCAGCGGGATCAGGAGGTTCTCGGGCGCGCGCATCGCAATCGCTCGCGACGGATCGAGGGGAAAAATGCCCCATCCGAGGGCGCCGCGACGCCGGCTGATATTTTCCGCAACGCCACCCAGCGCACGGAAATCATCGAGCATCTCGTCCCATTCATCGGTCATCAATTCGTGTGCACTTGTTTGGCTGTGCTTGTCGACTGTCGCCGGGGACGTTTAATATAGCGTGCCCTCAGGGGCGCGGCGAGAGCGAGCCTGTCTCGAATGCGCCGGCACGGCTCGCCCGACTTGCGCATTCGGTCTCCTTCCGCTCTATGGGCGCGCTGGATCGGACATGACGAATCGCAACGAAACAGACGTTGTCGTGATCGGCGCGGGCCATAACGGCCTCGTCTGCGCCTGGTATCTCGCGCGCGCCGGCCTCAGGGTGGAGGTCGT
>Ga0302324_100023505_pt1 | contig 11923 bp, 11 predicted proteins | sample Palsa_T0_1_FD_201949 | JGI IMG/M metagenome (GOLD analysis project Ga0302324, IMG submission 201949) | Peat permafrost microbial communities from Stordalen Mire near Abisko, Sweden - Palsa_T0_1 | ecosystem: Environmental > Terrestrial > Soil > Palsa > Peat permafrost | place: Sweden: Abisko... | reverse complement strand
GCCGTTGCCGGAAGCAAGCTCGTTGTACACTTGCGGATCGAACATGTAATTGCCGTCGATGAAGTGTTCGAAGTTATACGGCGTCGGAGTGGGCTTCGGTGGCGGCGGTGGTGGCGGTGGCGGCGGTAGCGGCTTCGGCGTTGGCGCCGGAGTCGGTGGCGGCGTGGGCGGCGGGGTCGGGACCGGCGCCGGAATGTAGCGCACGACGACGAGCCGCTTGTCGGGAACCCAGAGAACGTAGGCTCCCATGCCTTCCGAGATCACGCGAACGGGGACGACGACCGCGCCTTTGTAGATTTCAGGCGGAACGTCGAGCGGCCGCTCTTCGCCGTTGATGACGACGGTCGGCTTGCCGAGCGTGACTTTAACATCTGCGCCGGGCTTGGATACGTCGGCGGTTTTGCTCGCCGGATCCCAAGACACGGTTGCGCCCATTTGCTCGAACATCGAGCGGAGCGGAACCAAAATCACGCCGTTCTTTACCAGCGCTGCGAGGACGCGGTTCTGCTTCTCCCGGTCCGGCTTAGAGTAGACGTGCCGATCGTTAAAGAGGATCGGAATTTCGCCGGAAGGCGGCACCCCGAAGTCGGCGGGCGGAGCGCCCGCGTCGGACTGCGCTTGAGCGGCAGTTCCGGTCGCGAGTGCGCCGATCGCGATCGAGAAAGCCATAAGCCATCCGCGCGCACGACGTAGAGTGTTCAAGGTCGCTCTCCTCGTGAATTGGGTGAATTTCTGGGGCGGCTATACGCCGGCGACGGTTTGCTCAACCGCCTAACCAGCCGTTCGCAGCACCTTTTCCATAGGACTTGGTTCTCCCGTCACGGTCCGCGACGCGAAAAAGCCCGAGGGAAAGACGCTCACGGCCGCTTTTGCCCGTTCCAAGCGCTCAACCCTGCTGAGCAAGCAGCAAGCGGGTGTGCTCGAAGACCGAGTCCAGCATGCCTTCGGTCAGGACGCCGGTGTTGGTGTTCTGACGGCTGGGATGGTAGGAGGCCAGCAAGGTCACCCGCTGCGGCTCCACGGCGCGGCGGGCCTCGGCTTCCGCGAGGTGGCCGAACTGCAACGGAGCCGCGAAGAGGTAACCCGCGGCGCGCAGCGCCGTGGCGGCGGCACGCGTTCCGATCGCCCCGAGACCAATGACGACCCGCAAGCGGCCGAGCGCCGCCAGTTCCTCCTCGAGATAGGACGAGCAGTTGCGCAGCTGCTGCGGCGAAGGTTTGTTGCCGGGGGGCGCGCAGCGCAGCGCCGCGCAGATGAGCATATCGTCGAGGCGCATCCCGTCGTCGCGGTCGCGCTGTTCGGCTTGGCTCGCGAATCCGGCGCGATGGAGCGCCCGGTAGAGCCACACGCCCGACGCGTCGCCGGTAAACATGCGACCCGTCCGGTTCGAGCCGTGCGCGCCGGGCGCGAGACCGACCACGAGGACGCGCGCCGCCGGATCGCCGAACGCCGGCACCGGTTTGCCCCAGTAGGTTTGGTCGCGATACTCGCGCCGCTTGATGCGCGCGATCTCGCTGCAGTACGCGCGCAGTTCGGGACAGCGCCGGCACGCGACGACGCGGCGCTCGATCGCGGCGATGCGCTCGTTCATGCTGCGCGCTCGAGCGGGAAGTGGCGTCGCGAAGGCGAGTAGAAGCGAAGAACGATGGGGGAAACGCAGCCTCAAATGGATCGGCGCGGCATGGCGCTGCTCGGTATCACGCACGTCGTCGACGACATGAATCAGAGCGCGCTGCCGGCGTTGTTGCCTTTTCTCATCGCCGAGCGTGGACTCTCCTACACTGCGGCCGCCGGCTTGATGCTCTTCGCAAGCTTAGCCTCATCGATCGTGCAACCGGCGATCGGTCACCTCGCCGACCGGCGTCCGATGGCCTGGCTGATCGCCGCCGGCGTTTTTCTGGCGGGCGCGGGTTTAGCGCTGGCGGGCGCGATGCCCACCTACTGGTCGATCGTGGCGTGCGTTGCGCTGAGCGGACTCGGCATCGCCGCGTTTCATCCCGAAGCCGCGCGCTTCGCGAATTACGTTGCGGGTCCGAAGAAAGCGACGGGCATGCGCTGGTTTGCGCTCGGCGGCAACGTCGGCTTCGCGCTCGGACCGCTGCTGCTCACGCCGCTGCTGGTGCTCTTCGGATCGCGCGGCACGCTCTTCATTCTGATTCCCGCCTCGATAACGGCGCTCGTCGTCTTGCGCGAACTGCCGCGCTTGAAAACGTTCGCGTCACGCAAAGTCGTCAAAGCCGGCGCCGAGGGGCGCGATCGCTGGGGTCCGTTCGGCGTCCTCACGACGTTCGTCGTGCTGCGCTCGATGGCGTACATCGGACTGGTCGCGTTCGTTCCGCTGTATTTCATCGGAACGCTGCACGCTTCCAAGCCGCTCGCCAACGTCGCGTTGACGTGCTTTCTGATTGCGGGAGCCTGCGGCACGATCTACGGCGGCAAGCTGGCCGATCGGTTGGGCCGCCGGACCATCTTGATCTCGTCGACGCTGGCGAGCGCGCCGCTGCTGCTCGCATTCGTCGTCCTGACGCCGTCGCACGCGAACTATCTTGGGGCGATCGCCGGAATCATGACGGTCGGCTTCGCGCTCGTTGCTTCGCAGACGGCGTTCGTCGTACTCGGTCAAGAGTATCTCCCGAATCGCATCGGCATCGCCTCGGGCGTCACCCTCGGCCTCGCCATTTCGCTCGGCGGTGCGGGTGCGCCGGTACTCGGAGCGCTCGCGGATCGCTTCGGCGTGCAAGCCGCGCTGCAGGCGATCGTCGGGCTGCTCGTGCTCGCCGCGCTCTCGAGTATGTTCTTACCGCGCGAGCGCGAGCGCGCGGGCGTCAGCGTAATCCAGGGAAACCGAGCCGCAGCAGCGCTGCGTACGTAACGATTCCGGCCGCGGTCGAAAGGTTCAGACTGCGCACCGTGCCTTCGCGCATCGGCACGCGCAGCGCGCGTGCGGGATGCGCGTCGAGCAAGGCTTGCGGCAAGCCGGCGGTTTCCTTTCCGAACACGAGCGCGTCTCCCGGCGCGAACGGGGCGCCGGCGTAACTGCGCGCGGCGCGTGTGGAAAAGAGCCAGAGCGGTCCCGCGAACGCCGCCAGAAAGTCGTCGAGCGACGCGTGCACGACGAGCGCGACGTCGTCCCAGTAGTCGAGTCCGGCCCTTTTGAGCTCGCGATCAGCGATCGAGAAACCGAGCGGCTCGACCAAGTGCAAGGCGCAACCCGTCGCCGCGCAGAGCCGCGCGATGTTGCCCGTGTTCGGCGGAATTTGCGGCTCCACTAAGACGATGTTCAGCGGCGCGCCGCCGGCCACGGATCCGAGACGTGCGGCAGGCTGCGTCGCCGCCGCCTTTTCGCTCACGAGTTGGCGAGACGCGCGAGGTTGTCGCCCCGTTCGGGCGTGACGGCAGCATAGCCGATCCCGCCGTGGCCGATCCAGGCGCGTTCGAATTCGGCAGCCGGGTACGCGATCTGGACCGCCGTTTGCGCGGGATCGTTGACGACGGGATCGCCGTGTTCGTCGAACCCGCACAGCACGCCGAGATGACCTTCGCTCTCGTCGAGCGGCGCGCGCGAAAGCTCGCCTTTGCGCCACGAGTAGGAAGCCGCGAGCGGAATTCCCGCTTCGATGAAACGTGAGGCATGCGCGAGATCGCGAATCTGCACGACGGATGCGCGCACGCCGAAGCGGCCGATGAAGGCGACGTTGAACGCCCAGTTGCCGGTCCCGCCGTAGGCGTCGTCGCGCACGCCTTTGGCAACCGTCGCGACGTCGCACGCATGGCCCCAATACGCCAGCAACATCGAGGTCGCGGCCGGCGAACACCAGCCGAATTCGTTCGGATGATCCTCGACGTACTGGAGCCGCGGAGGAACGCGCAGCACCCGGTCGCGCAGAATGCGCGGCCGCTGCAGCTGCGGACTAAAGCGGCCGGTCGAAACCGAGACCGCGTCGAGTTCGGCGTCGCTGCGTACCTCGATCGCAACGATATCGCGAGGCGAGCGGATGATGTCGATGTCGCACGAGGCCACGTCGTCATGACCGCTGAGCGAGCGACGCTCGCGCGAGCCCCACTCGACGTACGGCAGCCAGGTCGAGACTTGTCCGTCGCTGCGATGAATCGCGACCTCGATCAGACCCTGCGTCGCGCGCGAATTCCACGAGAGCAACGCTTCGCGCGCGCGTTCCGTCTCGAGCATCGTGCGGCGTCCCCGCGGAACGACCAGCGTGAGCACTAGATGGCCCACTCCCACGAGTTCCAATTGTCCGTGATGAACTCGGCCGGCTTGTACCCGTGGAGGTCGCTGTTGTATGCGGCGCGCGCGTTTTCCCAATAGAAGAAAACCGCGGGAACCACTTCGTGGATCCGTTCCTCTTCGATTTGGTACAGCGCTTTGCGGCGCGGGCGATCGAACGTACGCAGCGCTTCGTCGGAAGTTCGTGTGATCACGGGGTCGTTCAGAAAACTAGTGTTCGCGCCCTTCGGGGGAATGAAGTCGCCGCTCCAGTTTCCTTGATTGTCGGGATCGGGACCGCTCGTGTCGATCGACCACTCGAGATCGTAACGGCCGCTATAGAGCGGACCGTCTTGCGCGAAGAGATAGCTGGCCGGGTAGTTCTTGATCTGCAGCGCGATGCCGAGCGCGCGCACTTCTTGTTGCATGAGCACTTCGGCTTGCTCGTTGCCGGGCTTGTTCGTCGCGGAGATGACGAAGCGCAAGGGCTGGCCGGCGCGCACGCGCACGCCGCCCGGGCCCGGTTTCCAACCGGCGGCGTCGAGCAGACGCGCAGCAGCCTCGGGATCGTGCCGGTAAAATGGGATGTGCGGCGCGGCCCAGGAGCCGGGCGGAATGTCGCTCGTCGCACGCAGATTGAACCCGTGGTAGACGGTCGCGTTCATGCGGTCCCAATCGATGCCTTCGGCGAGCGCGAGGCGGACGCGCACATCGCTCAGACCGGGACGCGCGCAATTGATCGCCAGCCGCCGCCAATTCGCGATGAGGTGCGTCTTGACGGTGATGCCGTCGAGACCGGCGAGCCGGCCGGCCATATTTTCGGGGACGTTCGGGAGCACGTCGATTTCGTGCGTCTGCAACTCGGCGAACAGCGAGTCGGGGTTCGGAACGATCTTCATCGTAACCGCGTGCAGTTTCGGTGCGCCGCGCCAATAGTGCGCGTTGGCTTGGAACTCGAGGGCGGAGCCGTGTTCCCAACCGCTCAGCAGGAACGGGCCGCTGGCCAGCGGGCGGGCGTTGAACGGCGCATCGTTGAGCTCGTGAAGCTTCCCCAAAACGTGCTCGGGAAGGGGCGGGTACGCACTTCCACCGCCGCCGCCCAAAATTCCGAGGACGTCGGCGCTGGGACGTTTGAGGCGAAGTATCGCCGTGAAATCGTCGGGCACGTCGATGCTCGCGATGTCTTCCCAGCCGTACCGGGCTTTGACGTTGTTCGCCGGGTTCATCACGGCACGCCAAGTAAAACGAAGGTCGCGAGCGGTCAGCGGAGCGCCGTCGGACCAGCTGACTCCGTGCCGCCAGTGCAAGACGATCGTTTTGGAATCCCTTGAGATGCCGCCGTTCGCGTAGCTGGGCACGGCGGTCACGAGCTCCGGAACGAATTCTCCATGTTCATCATATCGGAAGACGGGCGCCAAAATTAGCGCGTCGACCTGATCGGTCGCGTCGGTATGGGCGAAGAGCGGGTTGAGATTGTCGGGTTCGTCGCTCGAGCCGATGCGCAAGTGGCCGGGAATCGTCCAAGCGCGGTGCGTGCTCGACGCGCTGCCGGATGAAACGTGCGAGCAAGCGCCCGCCATGACGAGTGCGCACGACGCGGCGAGGCAAAGCGCCGCACGCGCGGGCATGCTCACGCGCCGGCCGGCTGTCGCTCGCGCACGCCGAGGCCGGGTCCGTCCGGCAAGAGCAACTTGCCGCCCGCATAGGTCAAGCCTTCGAACGGATCGCTCGCCGTGAGGAACGGCCCGTCGAGATCGGCCCAGTCGACGAGGGGCGAGAGCTGCGCCGCGGCCGTTGCCAAGATCGCGCTTTCGACCATGCAACCGAGCATGAGCTTGAGTTTCAGCGCGCGCGCCGTTGCGAACATGGCGAGCGCGCCGCGGATGCCGCCGCACTTCACGAGCTTGACGTTGACGCCGTCGACGCAACCCGCGAGGGCCGGCAGGTCGCGTGCATCGCGCGCGTCCTCGTCGGCGACCAGCGGAATCGAGCTGCGCTCGCGGATGAAGCGCAAGCGTTCGGGCGTGCCGGCCGGAATCGGTTGCTCGCAAAACTCGATCTCGTAGCGCTCGAGCTCGCCGAGAATTCGGACGGCTTCGTCGGGCGTCCAGGCTTCGTTCGCATCGACGCGCAACGTGCCGGTGTAACGGCTGCGAACGGCTGCGACGCGTTCGACGTCGTCGCCCGCGCCGAGCTTGAGTTTCACGATGGGATGCGCGCGAATTGCTTCGAGCTTGCCGAGGGTTGCGGGGATGTCGTCGAGGCCGATCGTGAACGACGTGATCGGCGTCGCCGCGGGATCGAGTCCGAGCAAACGCCAGAGCGGCCGCTCGACGTCTTTTCCGATCAGGTCGTGCAAAGCCAGGTCGAGGCCGCAGCGTGCAGCGGGCGGGATGCCCGTGAGAAGAACGTCGAGCGCGTACGGGTCGCTCGCGGCCAGGGCGTGCTCCGCGAAAAACGCGTGTATCGATGCGGCGCTCTCGTGATAGCGCGGCGTCGGTGCGCTTTCTCCGAGCCCCGTCAACCCGTTCCACTGCAGCCGGAAGAGCACCGTCCGAGCCGTCTCTTCCGAGCCGCGGGCGATGGTAAAGGTATGAACGAGCGGAAGCTCCAGATCATCGAGCGCCAACTGCATCGGCGCGCCTTCCCCTACCGGTAATGCCGCCACCTTTCCGGACTTCGCTCGTCTGGTTCAGACGTGATCTGCGTCTTTCCGACCACGTCGCGCTCGAACGCGCCGCGCGCGCGAGCGAACGCGTCGTATGCGCGTTCGTCCTCGATCCGGGTTTGTTGCGCGGCCCGAGCGTCGGCCCGCCGCTCGTCGCGTTCTTCTTCGATTCGCTGGCTGAGTTGCGCGCGAGCTTGCGTGCGCGCGGTAGCGATCTCGCCCTGCTCGAGGGCGACGCCGCGACGCAGTTGCTGTCGCTTGCGGAACGGAGTGGCGCGCAAGCGCTCTTCTTCAACGTCGATTACGAACCGGCGGCCCTCGCACGCGATCGGGCCGTCGGCGAGGCGTTTCGGTCGCGAGGACTGCACGTCGAATCGCATACCGATCACGTCGTCTTCGGCAGCGGCGAGATCCTCAAAGCCGACGGTTCGCCCTACACCGTTTTCACGCCGTACAAGCGGCGCTGGCTCGAAGCGCTCGCGCGCGCCCCGCGCCCGCCCGTCGATACGACAGAAGCGCTCGCCGCAAAAACGCTCGCTCGCGACGCGCTCGGCGCGACGCGCGAGGTTCCGGCGCCCGAAGAGTTCGGTCATCCGTCGCCGGAACCGCGCAGGCCGGCCGGCGAACGCCGCGCGCAGCGAATGCTCGCCGCGTTCGCAGGTTCGCGCATCGCAAACTACGCCGCCGAACGGAACGTGCCGGCGACGCCGGGGACCTCACAGCTTTCGCCGCACCTGCGAGCCGGAACGATCGGCATCCGGACGTGCGTGCACGCGGCGCTTGAGGCCTGCGAGCGGCTGCCGGGGGCGAGGCGCGGCGCTGAAACGTGGCTGGGCGAACTGATCTGGCGCGACTTCTATCAGCAGATTTTGGCGAACTTTCCGCACGTCGCGACGCAACCGTTCCTGCAGCGGGCAAACTCGCTGCGCTACCGGGACTCGCAGGCCGACTTCGCGGCCTGGTGCGAGGCGCGCACCGGCTACCCGCTGGTCGACGCGGCCATGACGCAGCTCAATCGCACGGGGTGGATGCACAACCGCTTGCGCATGATCGTTGCCTCGTTCTTCACGAAGGATCTGTTGCTCGACTACCGCCTCGGGGAGCGCTACTTCGAGCAACACCTGGCCGATGCGGATTTGGCGGCGAACAACGGCGGCTGGCAGTGGGCCGCGTCGACCGGCACCGATGCGGCGCCGTATTTCCGCGTGTTCAATCCCGTGTTGCAAAGCCGCAAGTTCGATCCGGGCGGCGCGTTCATCCGCAGCATGTTACCGGCGCTCGCGCAACTTCCGGCACCCTTCGTGCACGAACCGTGGACGCTGCCGCCGCTCGATGCGGCGCGCCTCGACTTCCGCTTAAGCCGCGATTACCCCGAACCGATCGTCGACCACGCGCAAGCGCGCGAACGCGCGCTGGCGCTCTACGCTCCGGTGTTGGGCAAGAACGTCAGCTGAGCGCGCTATCGAGCGCCGCGAGCGTGGCAGCGTCGCGGGCACTCAGGCGCTTCGAGAAACTGCGCTGCGCCGCCAGCCAGTGCGGATACGCCTCGAGCAACAGCTTCGCGCCGCGAGCGGTCAGCCGTACGACCTTGGTGCGCCCCTTCGCGTTTTCGAGCTCGACGAGTTTGCGCGCGAGGAGCGGCGCGAGGTTGCGCGTCAAGGTCGTGCGCTCCATGCCGAGGGCGCCGGCGAGCGGCGTCAGCGCGATCGAACCCTCGCGCTCGACCGTGGCAAGCAGCGAGTACTGCGTCAAGCGGATGCCGGCGGGCGCGAGCGCTTCGTCATAGAGCTGCGTGACGCGACGCGCGGTGCGGCGCAGGAGCGCGCAGTGGCACGCGGCTCGCCCGGCGGGCAGCACGCGTCCGGGTCGCAGGCGGGGAGTTGCGCCGGTCATGAATTGCATATACAATACGCGGGCTGATGAAACCTGGAAAGACCGCCGGCGCGTACTACCCTTGGCTCGTCGCCGGTCTGGCTTTTCTCGTGCTGCTGACTGCCGCCGGGATTCGCTCGACGCCCGGCGTGCTGATGTTGCCGATGGAACGCGAGATGGGTTGGTCGGCTGCCACGATCTCGCTGGCCGTCGCGATCAACATCGCGCTCTTCGGTTTGATGGGGCCCTTTGCGGCGGCGTTGATGCAATCGATCGGCGTGAGGCGCACGCTATTGCTGGGACTCGGACTGCTCGCGCTGGCGACCGCGGCCTCGTCGTTCATTCAAACGCCGTTCGAGCTCATCCTGACGTGGGGCGTCGCCGTTGGTCTGGGAGTCGGACTCATCGGTTTGGTCGTCGCGGCAACCGTCGCGACGCGCTGGTTCGTCAAGTCGCGCGGTACCGTCGTCGGCCTGTTGACCGCGGCGAACGCGACCGGGCAACTCGTCTTTCTGCCCGCCTTCGCAACCCTCGCGCAGCATTACGGATGGCGTCCGCTGGGCCTCATCCTGGCTGCGATCGCGCTCCTCGTTGCAATTCCGATCGCGATCTTCATGCGCGACCGCCCCGAATCCGTCGGCTTGCGCGCGTACGGAGCGCCGCCCGGTGAGGCGCCCGGCGATCCTCCGCTGCTGCGCGGCGGCAATCCGCTCGGCATGGCCTTCGGCGTTCTCGGTCGCGCTTCGCGCAAGCTCGACTTTTGGTTTCTCTTCGGCACGTTTTTCATCTGCGGCGCAAGTACGAACGGCTTCATCGGAACGCACTTCATCGCCGCGTGCGGCGACCACGGAATTCCCGAAGTTCGTGCCGCCGGCTATCTCGCGATGATGGGCGTGTTCGATTTGATCGGTACGACGGCGTCGGGCTGGTTGAGCGATCGCGTGGACAGCCGGAAACTGTTGTTTGCGTACTACGGTTTGCGTGGGCTCTCGCTGCTCTTCGTGCCGCTTGCCTTCGGCGTCGCCGGCCTCGCCGGTTTGCCGCTGTTCGCACTCTTCTACGGATTGGATTGGGTCGCAACCGTGCCTCCGACGGTTCGCTTGACGATCGACTCGTTCGGCAAAGACGAGGGACCGATCGTATTCGGCTGGGTCTCGGCCGGACATCAACTAGGCGCTGCCTCGATCGCGCTGGTCGCGGGCCTCATCCGGACGAGCTCCGGCAGCTACGATCAGGCCTTTACGCTTTCCGCGGTGCTGTGTTTCTGCGCGGCGGTCGCGGTTCTCGGAATCGGCGCGAGAGGACGCAGTCCACGTCCCGTCGCCGCATAACCTTTTAACTACCTACTGTCAAGAGTTGACCGAGGTGGGATAATGAGCGGTAGACGACGACTGCGCTCGTACGCGTACTTGCTTTGGTGTGGACCAACGAAGAACCAACGGGAGCATCAGCTCCGGATACGACAGGATGTGAGCGGCATACCCCATTCACACCTGGCGCCCGGGCCGCACCCACCTGCGAACGCAGGTCTTACCCGGGCATGCAGACGGCAAGTGCGGTCGTTGTCTCTCGAAACTTACGCGAGCGCCGCGAGCGAACGGGCGCGTAACGCGGCAAAGCGCTCGAGCGCCGCGTGATATGCGTCGCGCGCGCCGCTCGGATCGGTGCGTTCCAGCACGACGAATCCGCGAAAGCGTTGCAGCGCGTTCAGCACGCCGGCTGCTTCCGCGTCGCCGTCGAGCGCGAAGCGCGATATCTCGGCGATCGAATACGTCGCGATGACGGACTTCGGCGTCAGCGTCGCTGCGTCGCCGCTGGCGAGCGATGCGAGATCCGGTCCGAAACGCAACCACGCGCTGTCGACGTCTTTGGCAAGGCGCTTGAGGTCGGCGCCGCTTTCACACAGCGTCTGCGGCGCATTGCGCAGCGCAAGCGTCACGTTGCACGCTTTGGCGAGCCGGCTCGCGCTTTTCGCACCTTCGACGAAACGTGCCCAGGCTTCGGGATCCGAACCTGCGGCGGGAGCCTTGAAGACGAGCAGTGGCGCGCCGAGCGCCTGCGCTCGCTCGAGCGCGTCGCTCGCCGAGGTTTCCAGGAATGCTTCTGCGGCGAGCGCGGCGACCGTCAACCCGAGATCGACGCACGCCTTCCGCAGCTGCGCGACGTATTCGCCGTCCGAGCGCGGAAAGTGCGCCGCATCGAAGACGACGCCGTCGACTTCGAGCTCGTTGGCGCTGAGATCGAGCCACTCGAGCTGGGTGAGCCTGCCATCCGCGATCGCGTCCGCGAAGCTCGCGCTCGAGCAAGCAATTTTCATATCGGGTCGCGTTCGCGGCGACGGGCCGCGCTCCGCCCGGTGCGGAAGAATATCGCATGAAGATCGCCGCCGCCGGAGATCACGCCGGCTACCTTTATAAGGACCGGATTGCCCAGCTCTTGCGCAGTCAAGGGCACGACGTCCACGACTTCGGGACGAACTCGCCGACGGCCGTCGACTACCCCGATTACGGCTACGTCGTCGGCGAGGCGGTTGCGAGCGGCAGCTTCGAGCGCGGCATCCTCGTGTGCGGCTCCAGCCTGGGAATTTCGATGGCGGCCAACAAGGTCGAGGGAATCCGCTGCGCGGCCGTCTTCGAGCCGTACTCGTGCGAGCTTTCGCGCCGTCACAACGACGCGAACGTCCTGGCGCTCAGCGAGCGCCTCACGGGCTGGGAGATGATCGAAAGGCTGCTCCAAGTCTTCTTCGAAACGCCGTTCGACGGGGGACGCCACGCACACCGCGTCGCGAAGCTTGACTACGTTCCCGAAGTGCGCGCTAAAGCGCTCGCGGATCTGGCGCGTGGAACCGTCACCGGCGCCGAAACTCCGACCGCCCTTCTGTAGCCGAAAGAAGCGACATGCAACTGCTTGACGCGACCCTGCTCGAAACGCAAGACCCCGAAGTCGCCGCCGCGATTCACTTCGAGGAGCAGCGGCAGCGCGACAACCTCGAGTTGATCGCTTCCGAGAACTACGCCAGCCGCGCGGTACGCGAAGCCACGGCTTCGGTGCTCACCAACAAATACGCGGAAGGCTATCCGGGCAAGCGGTACTACGGTGGTTGCGAGTTCGTCGATTTGGCCGAGCAACTCGCCATCGATCGCGCCAAGCAAATCTTC
>Ga0302324_100023504_pt1 | contig 11923 bp, 7 predicted proteins | sample Palsa_T0_1_FD_201949 | JGI IMG/M metagenome (GOLD analysis project Ga0302324, IMG submission 201949) | Peat permafrost microbial communities from Stordalen Mire near Abisko, Sweden - Palsa_T0_1 | ecosystem: Environmental > Terrestrial > Soil > Palsa > Peat permafrost | place: Sweden: Abisko... | reverse complement strand
TCGTTCCGATGTTGCTCATCGCGTTAGCGTTTCGAGAGCTGGCCAACGAGACTCCGGACTGCGGCTCCACCTTCACCTGGGTAACCCGCGCGTTCGGCCCCTGGGTGGGCTGGCTTGCCGGCTGGGCCCTGGTGATCGCCTCGATGGTGACGATCGGCAACAGTGCGCAACTGGCAGCCACGTACCTCCTGGAGGCACTGCACCTCAAAAAGCTGCAACTCGGTCGGTTGCACGTCGACAACATCGCGCAATCTCTACCAATTCAGATCACCTTGGGTGGACTGGCCGTGGTGGTCCTGATCGTGTTGTGCCTGTGGGGAATTGACGCCACAGAGCGAACCCAGGCTGTGCTGCTGGCCCTGCAGTTCGCAATGCTATTCCTGGTTAGTGGCGTTGCCTTGGTGAAGGTATACACACATCACGCGGGTTCACAGGCAGTCAACCCGCAGTGGGGCTGGCTGTCCCCGACCGGACTCTCGGCCTCCGCAATTGCCAGCGGCAGCATCCTGTGTGTGTTCCTGTACTGGGGTTGGGACACCGGCATGTCGGTGTTGGAGGAGACCAAAAGCCCGCGCAAGAACCCCGGCAAGGCCGCCGTGTTGGCCACCGTCCTCATCCTGGGCACGTATGTGCTGGTGAGCATTGCGATTCAGGCCTTCGCGGGTTTCGGTAAGACCGGAATCGGTCTGAACAATCCGGATAACGCCAACGACGTGCTCAGCATTCTCGGGGACCCGGTCGTCGGCAGCGGCCTGGCCCTGGTGCTGCTGCTGGCGATCAGTTCGTCGTCCTTAGCGTCGCTGGTGAGCTGTCTGGCGCCGACAGCGCGCACCGCCCTGGCCATGGCGGTTTACCGGGCCTTGCCGGAGCGGTTCGCGCGAGTGCACCATCGGTACCAGACACCATGGTTCGGCACCATCGTGATCGGCGTGGCCGGGTTCTCCATCTATATCGTGATGACGCTTCTGAGCCGGAACTCGCTGTCGGACATGATTTCATCGCTCGGATTGATCATCGCCTTCTACTATGCGATGACAGCGTATGCATGCGTGTGGACCTACCGGCGCACCTTGCTGCGCTCGGCTCGTCACTTCTGGCTCAGAGGTGCCCTTCCGTTTGTCGGAGCGGTTTCGATGACCTGGGCATTCATTAAGAGCGCCGTCGACATGTACGCACCCGATTACGGCACGACGCACATCGGTCCGGTCGGGGGCGTCTTCGGCATGGGTATGGGGCTACTGCTGATGGGCATCCCGCTTGCGGCGCTGTGTACCATCAGCGGACGCGGCTTCTTCGCCGGCAAGACCCTGAACGCAGCAACCAACTTCACCGTGCTGGATATCGACGGCCGAGAGGTCATCACCATTGTGGATTCCGCCGTCCCGTAGGAGGGACGTGCCGCCCGAAGGCAGCACTCACACAGAGCAATAGGACTGCAACAGAAGGAGAGCAAAGGTGCCGGGAACGATTCTGTGCTGTTTGTCGGAGTGGGGTTATTGGGGCGAGGAACTCGTGGGCCCCTACGATGTGCTCGCCTCGCACGGCTACCAAATCGATTTCATGACTCCGACGGGTCAAAAACCCCCCGCACTGCCGCCCAGCGCGGAGGCCGGCTACCTCGATCCCCCACTCGACAAGGTCGTCACCGACGAACACTTCGCCCGGCGCACGCGCGAGATCGACCAGTCCAATCTGCTCGACCATCCGATCAACCTGGCCGACTGGTTCCCGCAGATGCCGTACTTCAACAGCGCCGGCTTCGGGCATGGCCTCGAGGACTATTACACCAAACGTGACAGCTGCTGGCGGGAGCTCGACAAGTACGATGCCCTGCTGCTGCCCGGCGGCAGCGGCCCCATGGTCGACATGGTCAACAACGAACGCCTACACGACGTCATCTTGGGCTTCGTCTCCAAGGACAAACTCATTGCCGCCGAATGCTATTGCGTCACCTGTCTGGCCTTCGCGCGAGACTGGACAGACCGCAAGAGCATCATCGCCGGAAAACACGTCACCGGCCACGCCAGGGAATACGACTACAAGGACGGCACCGGATTCGCCCATCCGTCAGTTGCCGGAGCCAACTTCGGTCCGCCGTTTTATCCGCTGGAGTACATCTTGCGCGACGCCGTCGGGCCAGACGGCCAGTACCACGGCGGCGTCGGACACACCCTTTCCACCATCCTCGACTATCCCTTCCTCACCGGACGCTCCACCCAAGACTCACAACTTGTGGGGGAGTTGATCGTGCAGGTGCTCGAAAAGGGGCTGCGCCGCTATGGATGGTGACCTGACCCCGGGCACGACGCGGCGCGGATCGTCTGCGCCGTATGCCGCGCAGCGGTCCTTTCGGAAGTACCTGCGCTGCAATTGATTTCGATCATTCCTGTGCAGCTTTAGCCGCCGGGAGGGACTAGTCGACCATGGCGTCGTAGTTGGCGCGGGCAAGTTGGCGGGCGGCCTGTCGGGCCTGCCGTCGGCCTTCCTCGGTGAGGCTCGGCCCGGGCATGTCGGTGTCAACGGTTGCGCTGGGGAGTGTGTTTGGTGACCCTCCCTTCCTGACGAAGGCCAAGATGATGGTGCGGTGTGCCGAAGCAGGCGCCAACGGCTATGGTCACGACTGGGTGTCCCCGGACATCGACTCCATCACTGTGTGCCCGGCACTACCCGTACCCGCAGACAGCCCCGAATGACTAATTTCACGTAACCAGAACGAACACGCCACGCCAACGCCAACGCCATCGACGTAGCATGCTATCGCTATGCCCAATCGCAACGCCATCTGGAAGGCCCTAGCCGCATTCGTTACGGCCATAGCCGTTGCCGCGTGCTCAGGTTGCACACCGCAGCCGCGCGCCCTTACCCTGACTCTCGTCCGCCAGGGGGATTGGCAAACAGGCGGGAGGTTGAACACCGACCCTCCCGGGCCGAGCCTCACCGAGGAAGGCCAAAGTCAGGCTCAGCAGCTCGCGACCCAACTTGCCCCCAACAAGTACGACGCCATCTACGCCTCCAGCCTGGTCCGCACCCAACAGTTCGCCGCGCCGTTGGCCCAAAAACTCGGCAAGCAGATCGAAATCCTGCCCGGCCTAAACCAGTTCGCTGCCGGCTCGTACGACCACCAGCTACTTTCGGCGGACGAAAAACTGTATTACCAGGCGCCGAGGCAGTGGCTGGCGGGCAATCGCCAGGAACACATCCCCGGGTCGCTCGACGGCAACCAGTTCAATGACCAGTTCGGCGGGGCCGTCAAGACGATCTATGACAGCGGCCACACCAATCCGATCGCGATCTCGAGCGGAGGGGCCGTCGAAATATGGACGCTCATGAACGTCAAAAACGCCAAGCCCAGCCTGCTCGACAGCCATCCACTGCAATTTGGCGCCCAAGTCGTGATCACTGGCAGCCCAGCGACGGGCTGGACGCTGGTGGATTGGGGCGGCCTCCGAGGTGACTTCAGTTAGACCCTGACAAGCCGGGGGCGCCCGCAACACCGCCACGCTCGGCGCGTTCTTCAGAACTCGCTCGGCGTTGATTGCGCCGCGCTGCTCACCAACGTCAGCTGTAACAGCGGGGAATTCGGTCCAAGCTGGGGCGCGCCAGCGAGCGTTCGCACGCAATGTGTAGTGCGCCCGGTCGGTGCCGTCCAGATCACCGAGCCGCGCGGGTGCACCATGGGTAGGGTTCGCCGTACTCGACTTCGCCGGTGGCCACAATGATTTGGGCCCAGCGTTATCACACACCACGCCGCCGCTACCGGTCGAGCCCGGGCACAGTGACACGTCTAACTGGGATGCTGCAGGGCTACTTTGAGATCCGCGCAGGACTTTCAAGCGTTGTCTACCGAGTCGGCAGCCACTCGTTGGTAGCTGTTCTCAAACTCGTCCCACACGACTCGTGCATGTTTCGTCGCATCAGGAGGCGTCGGTCCCGCCTCCGAGGTGGTGGTCTGGCCGGGGCCAGTGGAGGCATACGTCAACCACTCCAACCCAAACAGGTCTTGCGGCAGAGTTTCGACGCGATAGCTCCAACCGGGGGGGAGTTGGAGCCGCGAACCCAGGTCCGGCAACTGCTCGATGGTCAGAGTCTTATCGACACGCTGTGAAGTGCTTTGCAGCACATACACATGACCCTGCGGGTCGACGAGTTCGTAGACGTCGCTGCCTGCCCGGAACCCCCATGCGATGGCGCGGGGTACCAACCGTTCGGTGTACGTCGGGAGATTCATCTCCTGCATGTTGACGGCGCCGCGGCCGGTGCTCCAGCAGTACGTCGGGATGTCACCGAACGTGGTCACACGGCCCCCGTCCAAGACGCTACCCACGGCGAAATCCATGAGTGCCAACCGTGGGCCGTTCATGAACACCGCGTCGCATCCAAACGAGGCGACCACGTCAGCCTGGTCGAGGCTTTCCCATTGCTCGTCGGTGAAGCCCGCGGTCAGCCCAAGACTGCCGTACCTCACCTCTACGACGAACTGGTCGCCCCTGGTGAGCAAAACGATCTCGCCGAGGCGCGTCCCTCGCAAGTTTTCCAGTTCGACGTGGCTACGCTGCTGTAGCGGGTCAGTCGACATCCGTGGCTCCTTTCCCGGACGTGGCTCTTCTCTTTTATCGTTGCCTGACGACCTCGGTACTGGACCGAAATCACCAGATCCCTGGGTCCGCCTTCGCCGCCACGGCTGGTAATCAAGACCGGGCGGGCCTGGTCCTGATCGGTGACCGCGACGCCGGTGCAGCGCGGATGCCGGTCCCGTGTATCGGGATGGCGATCGCTTGCTTGATGTCGACCCGCTGCACCTCGGCAAGGCACGCAGCGACGGTGACCAGCGGCAGTACAACGGCCAGGGCCAGTTCGGTTTCTGTCGATTCGGCGCGCAGCGCGAGCACGAACTCCTCGTTGATGTGTGCCCGTGGCTGGTCGGCGTGGGCTCCGGCCAGACGCTCATATATCCACTCCGCATGTGTCTCCAGCACGGTGCGGGTTCGTGAATATGCCGACGGGGGGGCCGGTGCGGTGTCGGCGATCATTTTGGCCGCGCTTTGCACCCGGATGACGTGATTAAACGCCCGCACCACCGGAACGAGAGCCCCCGTCCCCGCTGCGCTCTCCGACAGGTATTGCCGCACAGCGTCGTCCATCGTCCGCGATGCCGCCGCGGCTCGGTGGCGCAGCGGGATGACCCTATCGCCGTCCCCTTCCCAAACGCCGCCAGTGACCTGCAGCACCGCAGCACGCAACCAGCGAGCGCACAGCTCGCCGGCGTCTTCGACCGCGGACGACACCGCCGCCGTGGCGCCCCGCGGCCACAGCAGCACCGAGACCACGATGGCTACCAGGCAGCCGATCAGCACATCCTCGATCCGGATCAACCCGACCTGCCAACCGGTCGGTGCGATCAGGTTGAAGATGATCAGCAGGCCCGTGGTGAACGAGGCCTGACCCACGGTGAACGACGCGATCTGGGGCGCACAGGCCGACCCGAACATGGTCACGGGCAGCAACATCCACAGCGCTATCGGGTGGGTACCGACAACGATGATCAACGCGGCTGCGAGCACAAAACCGATCGCGTTGCCGGCGACGGCCCGCACGACGTTGCTGCCGGTGGTTAGCGCGCTCGTGCGCAACACAGACATCGCGCCAAGCGCAACCCAGAACCCGTGTTGCAATGGTTCGACGTGGATCGACATCGCGCCAAACCCCAGCCGGAACCCGTGCGCGGGAAAGAGGTGGATGACGGCCACCGCCAAGGCCAAGCCGACTCCGGTGCGCAAACTATTACGCACGACCACCGAATGGGTAGCCAGGAAGCCCGCCGTGGTCGTCGCGACCGCAACGCTTTCGCGGTCGGCCGGACCGGTCTGCGGCAGCTGACGGCCCAGCAGCCGTGCCCACACCGGGCGGGCGTCGGCGGCCGCGGCGGTGCCGATGAGCTGCCCCGTCACGGAGATGGTTGCCGCGATGATGCGGCACGTGAGCAGCCTACGGCCGACCGAGACCGCGGCGTCGTCGCTGGGCGCGCCGAGCACCTCGACGATGTCGTCGCGGTGGGTCCCGGTTGACGCCGATTCGAGATCCTGCAGGGCGGCGCTGAGCTCGGCCCGGGGGCCGCTGGCGTCGACGCCGACAGAATTCTCGAGCACGCGCGCAGACGCGCGCAGCACGCGCACGGCTGGCGGCGTGATCACCGACAGCACCCGATCCGCGTTGTGGTGGATCCGGTCGGTGAGCCAGTCGAGGTCGTCGACCACACGGACGAGCGCGCGACCGCCGGCGGTCAGACCGACCGGCCGGAACGCGGCCCCGAGGAAGGTGGCCCGCAACGAGTCCATAGCGGTGGCGACATCCCCGGAGGAATCGGTGCCGTCCAGCCGGTCAGCGAGCGCCGCACACACCTGGCCCGCGTGCCTGCGCAGCTCGTTGTAATGCCACACAGGAAACATGAACAACATCGCCGGCACGCACACCAACAGCGCCAACAGCCACCCGAGTAGCCGCTCGCTGATCGGGCCGGCGGGCGTGCACACTGGCAGGACGAAGGCCAGCAAGGTAGCCGGCTGGGCCGCCGCGACGGTCTCGCTGAGTACACCCGACAAGGTGACGACCACGCCGACCGCGAACATCACCGTTATCGCGAGCCACGCGATGGGCGCCACCAATGTGGCCAGGGTGATCAGGGCGGCGCCGATGAACGCCAAGCCGGTATAGGCAAGTGCACGCGACGATCGGTTGCCGGGAAAGTCGGTCAGGACGATCACCGAGAACGACCCGAAGATCATGATGAGCTGCACCTGAGAGCCGCCCACGGCGAAACTGATGGCGATCGCGACCGGCAGGACGATCGCCGCACGAAGGGCGCGCCGCAGCGCGTCGTAAACGGGATCGCGCCGATGAATTTCGTCGACTGCCCGGCGTAACAAGCCGGCGGGCATCAGCATGACGGAATTCTATGGCGCCGCGCCACTGCATGAGTAGCTTGACGAAGGCTCGTCGGGGGAACGGCGGTGCACGCGGAAACGCAGACGTGGATTGAACTGCTGTGCGATTATCCGGCCACCACGCCGAGCGCCATCAGCAGCCGCTGGCGACGTGGCTGATCAGCAACTTTTTCTGCTAGAGCGCGCTGCGTGATACCACAATAGTCCTCGACGTCAACGTCAGCGCCGTTCGCCACCAACCATTTCACTTGATCGAGATACCCCTCCAGGCGATCCGGTGACGCGGTCGTGGCGCCCAGCACCGTAACGTGCAGCGCGGTCATCCCATTGACGCTGGCACGGTGGTTGAGCGCATCGGCAAGCTGTTCAGCCGTAATCGCTGTGCTGATGGCCTCGAGGATTCCTCGATGGTTGAACAACGCCGCGTGGCTTATCGCGTCGACGCCCATCGGATGGCGTTCGCAGACTCGAGGGTCCGCGCGGCGTTCGAGAAGGGCTCTGGCCAGTTCAGAGCGCAGAGCGGCGCGCGCGGGACTAGCCGGTTCGCCATTGGTACCGGTGGCGACGACGACCAAGGGTGGTTGTCCGAGCGGACCTCCCAACCGGTTGACGTCGACTCCTTGAGCATCGATGAACTGACACACCTCGTCCCGTGTCCGGGCCACATCGCCGTCGGTCGCGGCTTGCTGCAGTCCGGCCTCGATGATCCGCAGCAGCTTGTCAGACCGGTCCTGGGTAGCCTCGTCGCGCGCCGGCACGACGGGAGCGATGCGCCTTAGATAGGCGTCGAAGTACGACTTCCTCTCAGCGACCGGCGAGTCGAACGGCCGAATAATGTCCATGATGGCGCGGTTTTGAAACTGCGCCGCGAGTTCCATGCCGCCGAGGCCGCAGGCGGTGGTGATCGTGGTGTCGGCACCCTGCTCAAGCGCGTGGGCGCTGAGCTCTGGGTGATTGAAGAACACAGCCTGCAGAAACAAGTTGTGCCCGTTGAGATCCCACACCTTGTCGAGCTGGTGAGGATCTGCGCTCAGCAGTGCCGCGGCGGTGGCCACGTCACCGGATTGTCCGGCGAAATGGATGGGAAGTGCGCCGCACACGGCGTGCGGCATCGACAGGTCGGCCTTGCGGTAGGGGTTGGTCACCAGCCACTGCACGGCCGGTGCCTGTCCCCGAGCCGCCGCCGCCAACAGCGGTGTCCACCCCTGCAGGTCGTATTGGTCCGGATTACCGCCGGCGGTCAACCACCTCTGCAACCCGTCGACATCTCCGGCGCGAGCCAACGCGATCGCATCCGCCACGCCCAGACCCGCAGTCCACGATGGCCCGTACAGCGCGCTGGTGGGTCCAAACTTGATGGCATGCTTCTCTCGGATGAGCACACGACCGTCCTCCGGTGAGCGTTCGATCCGAAGACGCTGGTGGGACAGATTGGCGGCGTACGTGCTGGTGGCTTCGCCGCTCTCCCATGAACGATGCTCCCACCGCACGACGACAGCCACGTCCGCCCCATCACCATCAATGTGGATATCCCACTTCTCCACCAGGTGGGTTTGATCGAAGTACTTACTCACAACGCCGGCGTACCAGTCCCGGAAGGCGGGAATCCCGATGAACGGGTGGCCCACCTCTGGGTACGTCATCTGGACGTTGTCGGCCAGCATTTTCGCCATGTCGTCGACGGGCACATGATCGTTCATGCTGTGATACCAGTTGGTGACCAGGTTGCGGACCACGCTTTCACTCAGCGCCGGAAGCGCCACCGCCGCACCGGTGGGTGTAGCGCCACCCGCACTACCATCCATAACGCCGCCCGCCTTTTTCCAGCCCCTGGATTCCCCGTATTTCGGAGAGTTCGGCAATCCGCAAAGTTGCCATCTAACATCTTTTCACTTGGAGGTGGATTCCACGATGCCGGCGGGAAGGCACTTCGCACCTGAAAGGTAGCGCAGCGGTTTCGCTTGGGACAGATTCTACGAGCCGCGCAGGGTTTCCTGGGCCAAAGTGTCGGTGCAAACGCTGAGTCCGCGACCGACATAGATCCGACAAAGCTTGCCGTCAGCCGCGCCGATCGCAGACATGGACTGTGAATTCCAACAACCGGTCCGCGCCTTGGAGTGGGTGGCGGCGAGACGATGCATAACGCCATCGACACAGGAATGCGTCCGCGGACGGGCGAGACCGCCATGTCAACGACGCGCAAGCAAGGGGGCGTCTGGATCAGTTCGTTGCCGCCGGATGATCTGAAGATCGATCAACGCGAGGGCGGCGGGGATCCCACGCACCGCGTCGCGATCGTAGTCGGCGATCTCCTTCGAGAGCTCCTCAAAGGGAATCAGATACGGCGTCAACTTCTGAGCGGGGTCCCTGGGCCCAGGGCGCCAGCCCGATTGGAGGCGCTCGGTTACCCAACGCTTGTGTTCGGCGATCGCGAGCACCTCGAGCTCCTCGTCGGTGAACGCGAACTCCGATGCGCCCCAGTCACGCAACGGCGCGATCGCACACCCGATGCTGTGCAACTTGACGGGAATATCGCGCGCCTGCGCGCGGCTGGACTCTTTGCGCGACTCGTCCAGCTCCCGCCACGTCGGCGCCGCCTTCCCGACGGCGAGCTGCTCTTGGCGCCAGCGGATGTGGATGGCTACCGCCATCCTCTCGAACGACCCGCCTTGGACCAGCTCAGCAGTACACGTGCGCTCCAGCGCGGGGAACACATCGATGTTCGTGAGCTTGCCGCTGGCAGTCGCTTCGCTGATGAGCCGGCCCACACCATGCGCCCGCGACAATGCGACGACCAGCGGAATGGCCGCATCGAGTTCCTGCCGCAACGCGAGCGCGGCCGGGAGCGCGTCTTCGTCGCGGTACGCGGTCACGTAGGCGCGTGTGATCGGTGGCGCTGCCAGGTCGGAGTGATGCGCCGGCAGCAGCTGCATATCACGAACGGACGTTGAGGTGCAGATAAACCGACTCACCGGCTCGAGGGCCGGGTATTGGTCGAGGAGTGCGCGAACGTGCTCCTCGGCGTGGTCGTCGACGACGGTGACCCAGAGCGGGGTGTCGCCCGTGCGGTCCGCAAACCACCCCCACGCCGCATGTTTCACTAGCCACGTTCCCAGCCCATCGAGACGGCTAACGAGCAGGTGCGGCTGGCCCCCCGGGCCGACAGGGAAATCGTCGAGCCACAATCGCGCGCCCATCTCGTCGGTATTGAAGAAGTCCAGTGACGACAAGGGATGATCGGCCAGGTTGGCCTCTTGGATCCGCAGCAACCTGCACAGCGCCGGGTCACCGATTCTGGCCAGACATCTCAGCTCACCGCGGGGTCGGCTGGTGGCCAGTCGCCTGGCGACGGCGACGATCTCAGTGTTCACCGCATCCTCGGGGCACACCGCAAGAAGTCGCGCCGCGTGCCGGACCCCGGCGGCGCGCAGAGTTCGTTCCAGCTGCGCGTCGCCGACAATGACCGGTATCTTCAAGCTGCGGGCCACCTCGATGGACGGGTTCGCCGGATCCGACTCAACGACGACCACCCGGAGACCAGCCTGTCGAAGTTGGCGAAGGAACACGCTGCCGACATAGCCCAGCCCGCAGATCACAACGTGGCCGCGCATGAGCGGAATGCGTATCTGTTGGACACGGTCACGAAACAGTGAGGCCAGGCCGGCCAGCGCGGCGTAACCGGCCACGACCGGCGCGAGGAAGCGAGCGATCTCAAGCCAGATCGGGAACCCGGTCCCATCCGGGCCATTTACGAAGAGCAGCTTGAGACTCTCGTACGCAGCGTCGGTCAGCCGGGGACCGTGGTCATAAATTTTTTTGTGGTACAGGCCGTTGAAATACTCGGTGTTCCCGATGCAGCCAAACACCAACGCGACAACGCCGGCGAGGCTGAGCACAACCCACTGGAACTCGGCGAGCAGGCGCGCGAAGGACCGTGCAAACCTCATCGGAGACCCCGGACAACTGCCGGCCCAGATCGGTGCACCATGCGCGGCCTGAGTTGTCGGCCCGCACTAAGTGGAGTCGATCCTCCAATCGACCGGGGCATCGACTCCACCGTACAAGTTACCGACACGCGGTCCAACAGCACCGGCGCCGGCAAATCGGGCTCCTATGGCGTGGTGATCCTTGGCTCACCAAGTTTGCCACTGTTGCCTGCGCATGGCCGGCGAATCCGCAGGAGGAGTTTTCTGGATGTCGCGGCCCCAGTTCGAGTAAGGCCTATCTCGATGCACCGATGTATGTCCGGCAGCTGGGCGGCTTCCCCGGCTGAATCGGTTGTCACCCGATTGGCGGAGGCCGAGCCGGCTATGGACTTGGTGATGGTGTAGATCGCGGAGTTCAGTTGCCGATCCCCGTAGCGGGACAGCCGGTGCCGCGACGAGTCAGCGCTGGCGATCTGGTTGGGTGCATTGGCGGTATATTCGCGTACGCGGCGGCCGAGGCGAACCTGCTCACTGGGCCGGTGCGCCCAGCAGACGGGCGGCGAGGACCGGTCCGATACCGTCGACCACACGCAGCCGGGTGCCGCGCTCGTCGAGCAACGCGGTCATCGTCGCGGCGTTGGCGGCCAGTTGTTCGTCGAATCGCCGGACGCCGGCAATGAGTTCCTTGGCGAGCTGCACCCGAATCCGGTCAGGGCAGGTGCGGGGCGCAGTCCACCTAGCGCGCTGGTGGCGCTGGCAGAGGTCAGCGAGGTCGGTGCGCCGCCGGCCATCAACTCACGCAGCAACGCACGTAGTTGATTGACCGTGCGGGTTCTGCTGTGGGACAGGTTGACTCGCCGTTCATCAAGCAGTGCCAGCGAGTCCTCGGTGGTCTCCGGGTAGACCTGGCGGACATCGCTCTGCAATGCTGCGACACTGGCCGCAGCCGCGTCGATGCGGTCAGTCTTGCGTCGGCCGCCGCAGGAGAGTTCCCGGACCCGTGCGGTTACCGTCGGCGGGATATCCACAACGACCTCGCCCAGGGCCAGCAGCCAC
>Ga0302324_100023503_pt1 | contig 11924 bp, 8 predicted proteins | sample Palsa_T0_1_FD_201949 | JGI IMG/M metagenome (GOLD analysis project Ga0302324, IMG submission 201949) | Peat permafrost microbial communities from Stordalen Mire near Abisko, Sweden - Palsa_T0_1 | ecosystem: Environmental > Terrestrial > Soil > Palsa > Peat permafrost | place: Sweden: Abisko... | reverse complement strand
GCGCCGTCGCCTCGTGGAGCGTCACCTCGGCCCCCGGGCTGGACTCGGCGCAGGCGATCGCGCCAAAGAATCCCGCGGCGCCCCCGCCAACCACCAGGACCCGCGGCCGGCCGGCCATGGTGGAGCGGGGCATCGCCTTTCAGGAGCGCTTCACCGTCACCAGCGTGAGATCGTCGCGCTGGACGGCGTCCCCGGTGAACCGGCGCACGCTCTCGAGGATCCCGTCGTTGATCTCGCTCGAGGACTTCGTATGGAGCGCCCTGACGACGTCGGCCAGGCGCGCGCTTGAGAACTCCTTCTCCTCCTCGTTGGGGGCCTCCGTCACCCCGTCCGTGAAGAGGACGAGCGTGTCGCCCGGGTCGAAGGGCTCGATCTTGTCCTCGATGGCCGAGGCGAACAGCTCGTCGGGCACGAGGCCGACCGGCATCCCCTCGGAGCGGACCAGGTGGGTCAGGTAGTTGCCCGTGGCGGGATCCTTGCGCGCGAACAGGGGGAGCTCGTGGCCGCCGCGGGCGAACGTCACGCAGTTGTTCGGCACGTCGATGATGGCATAGAGCATGGTCACGTACAGGTCGCCATGGATGTCCGCGGCCATCGCCCGGTTGAGCGCGGAAAGGGTCAGGGCCGGCGAGTTGTGCCTCGGGGCGATCTGGCGCAGGTTCGTCCGGCAGACGGCCATGTAGAGGGAGGCCGCGATGCCCTTGCCCGAGACGTCCGCCACGGCGACGGCGAGGCGGGTGGCCGAGATGGGGAAGATGTCGAAGAGGTCGCCGCCGATCCGCTGCGCCGGCGCATACCGGGCGTCGATGTCGACGCCGGGAAAGACGGTCGACTGGGAGGGAAGCAGCATCTGCTGGATGCCGCTCGCGATGGACAGGTCGAGGTCGAGCTGGCTGCGCTCGATCTGCAGGTTCAGCGCCTCCGCGTTCTGCAGCGACAGGGCCGCCTGCTCCGCGAGGGACTGCATGAGGGTGGCCTCCATCTCGGAGAACAGCCGGTTGTCCACCGGGTTCGCGACGACGAGGACGCCGAAGAAGCGGTCGCGGAACGTCATCGGCACCGCGATCACGGACCTGACGACGAGGTTCGGGTCGTCATGCCTGACGATGTTCGCGTCCAGCGAGGCGTCCGCGATCAGCTCGCCGCGCCCGGTCTGCGCGACGCGCCCGACGATGCCCTCGCCCACCGGGAATTCCTCGGACTTGAGCACCTGCTCGATGAACTTGGCCCGGGTCGTGAGCTTGCCCTTGACGTGATCGGGCAGCGGGCGGTGCGGGGGGAACAGGCCCTCGACCGCGACGCTCCTCATCTTGTCGTCCGCAGTCCTCTCGAAGATGCAGGCGCTGAGCGCGCCGGTGCACAGGATGGAGGCGTGGACGATGCGCTGGTGCAGCTCCTGCCTCGAGAGGCCCTCGCCGAGCGCCTCCGCCATCAGGTGCATGAAGTCCAGGGCCCTTTGCCGGTTGTGCACGGCCCTCTCGCGCTGCTCCTCGCGGGCGTCGGACTCCACCCGGACCTTGTGGAGCGCCATGAACAGCCCCACGACGGTCACGGCGAGGAACAGGATGATGAAGGAAACCATGGAAAGGCCGCCCGGCAGGGCGGCTGCACCGCGGAGAGTGAACAGGAGACCTCAGCCCTGCTCAACGCGGTTCTTCATGAACACGAGTACGTCCTGGAACTTGCCCCGGTTCCCCTCGTCGACCGAAACCAGGTTCTCGTGGGCCTCGAGGACAAGGCGGGCGTTGTCCAGCTCGGTCCTGTCGGCGCAGACGAGCGGCGTGTCGCAGGCCTCCGCGCCCGCGGACGAGTCGCTCGCATCGATGGTCAGCAGCTTGTGGAGGCCCAGGTTGCGCACGAGCTCCAGGTTGCGCTGCCCCATCCGCGTCAGGACCAGGCTCCCCTTGGGCGTCGCCTTGCGCAGCTCGAGGGCAAACCCCGCCAGGACGCCGAGGAACGTGCTGTCCATGCTCGTGCAGCGCAGGAAATCGATGACGAAGCGGGTCTTCCCCGACTTGAGCATCTGGGTGACAAAGTCGCGCAGGCACGCGCTGTTCAGGAAGCTCGCCCGCCCCTCGATGCGGATCACGACCGGGTCGGAATAGGCGTCGACGAGGTATACCGGCTTGGCCGACTCGGAAATCACGATTTTGCGAGTATTTGCCGGAGGACGTAGGAGAGTATTCCGCCGTGCTGGTAGTAGTCGATCTCGATGGGGGTGTCTATCCGGCAGCGTACCGGTACGTCGAGGGTTTCACCACCCTTGTGGGTGACGCGCAGCGTGAGGTCCTGCTGCGGCTTCAAAGATTGCCCCAGGCCCTGGACGTCGTACGTCTCGGACCCGTCGAGCTTCAGGCTGGCGGCGTTCGTGCCCTCCTTGAACTGGAGCGGCAGGACGCCCATGCCCACCAGGTTGCTGCGGTGGATGCGCTCGAAGCTCTGGGCGATGACCGCCTTGACGCCCAGGAGGTTCGTTCCCTTGGCGGCCCAGTCGCGCGAGGACCCGGTCCCGTACTCCTGGCCGGCGATGATCACGAGCGGCGTGCCGCGCCTGTGGTACTCCGCCGCCGCGTCGAAGATCGGCATCTTGGCACCCTCGGGCTGGAGCAGCGTGTCGCCGCCCTCGGCCCCGCCGAGCATCAGGTTCTTGATCCTTACGTTGGCGAACGTGCCCCGCGTCATGATCCGGTCGTTGCCGCGCCTCGAGCCGTAGCTGTTGAAATCCTCGTAGGTGACGCCGTTCTCGAGGAGGAACCTGCCGGCGGGGGACGACTTCTTGATCGAGCCGGCCGGTGAGATGTGGTCCGTCGTGACCGAGTCGCCGAACACGCCGAGCGCCCTCGCCCCCTTGATCTCGGCGATGGCGCCGGGCTGCATCTTGAAGTCGGCGAAGAACGGCGGCTCCTGGATGTAGGTGGACTTCGGGTCGAAGGCGTAGGTGTCCCCGACCGACGAGGGGATCTCGTTCCACTTCGGGTTCTGCGAGGCGAAGTCCGCGTAGAGCTTCTTGTAGACCTCGGGCTTCAGGGCCGACTGCATGAGGTCCCGGACCTCGCCCAGGCTCGGCCAGATGTCCGCGAGGAAGACGTCCTTGCCGTTGCTCCCCTTGCCGAGGGGCTCGCACGACATGTCGATGTCGACGCGTCCCGCCAGGGCGAACGCCACAACAAGGGGCGGCGACATCAGGAAGTTCGCCTTGATGCTCTGGTGGACCCGGGCCTCGAAGTTGCGGTTGCCCGAGAGGACCGAGGCGGCGACAAGGTCGTTCTTCGTGATCGCCTCCTCAACCGGCGCGGCGAGCGGCCCGGAGTTGCCGATGCACGTCGTGCACCCGTAGCCCACGGTCTGGAACCCGAGATGGTCCAGGAACGGCTGGAGGTTCGTTCGGGTCAGGTAGTCGGTCACGACACGGGACCCCGGGGCGAGCGACGACTTGACCGCGGCGCCGACGGAGAGCCCGCGCTCGACCGCCTTCTTCGCCAGCAGGCCCGCCGCGAGCATGACCGAGGGGTTGGAGGTGTTCGTGCAGCTCGTGATGGCCGCGATGACGACGCTGCCGTGGCCGACCCTCGCCGAGCCGTGGCCGTTCATCGAGACATCGACGCCCGACGTTGAAAATTCCTCCGACTTCTTTCCGAAGCCGTTCTCCGCGACGGGGCGGGAGAACGAGCCGACGAACTCCCTCTTCATGTTGGGAAGCTCGATCCTGTCCTGGGGCCGCTTCGGGCCCGCGACGCTCGGGACCACGGTCCCGATGTCGAGCTCGATGTCCTGCGAGTAGTCGATCTGCCCCTTCGCGGGAATGCCCCAGAGGCCCTGCGCCTTGTAATAGGCCTCGTAGATCCCCACCTGCTCGGGGCTGCGGCCCGTCGCCAGGAGGTAGCTCTTGCACTCACCGTCAATGGGGAAGTAGCCCATGGTCGCGCCGTATTCGGGCGCCATGTTCGCGATCGTCGCGCGGTCCACCACCGGCAGGGCCGCGGCGCCAGGCCCGTAGAATTCCACGAACTTGCCGACAACCTTCGCCTTCCTGAGGAGCTGCGTGACCGTGAGCGCGAGGTCGGTGGCGGTGACGCCCTCCTTCAGGGCACCGGTCAGGTACACCCCGACCACATCGGGCGTGAGGAAATAGACCGGCTGGCCGAGCATGCCCGCCTCGGCCTCGATGCCGCCCACGCCCCAGCCCACGATCCCGAGGCCGTTGATCATGGTGGTGTGCGAGTCGGTCCCGACAAGGGTGTCGGGGTAGAAGGTCCCCGCCGCGTCCCTGAGCAGGCCCTTCGCAAGGAACTCGAGGTTCACCTGGTGGACGATGCCGATGCCCGGCGGCACGACCTTGAACGTCTCGAAGGCCTGCATGCCCCACTTCAGGAACTGGTAGCGCTCGCGGTTGCGCGTGAACTCGATGTCGAGGTTCTTGGCGAGCGCCTCGGCGCTCCCCGAGAAGTCGACCTGCACGGAGTGGTCGACCACGAGGTCAACCGGGACGAGCGGCTCGATCATCTTCGGGCTCTTTCCGGTCCTTGCCACGGCGGAGCGCATGGCGGCGAGGTCGACAAGGAGCGGGACGCCGGTGAAGTCCTGCAGGACGATGCGGGCCACGACGAAGGGTATCTCCTCGGTCCTCTCGCACTTGGCCTGCCACGACGCGAGCGCGCGCACCGCGTGCTCGGAGACGCGCTTGCCATCGCAGTTCCTCAGGAGCGACTCCAGCACGATCCTGATCGAGACGGGCAGCCTCGAGACCTTGAGGCCGGCCTTCTCGAGGGCAGGGAGCGAGTGGAAACCGTGATCGGCTCCGTTTGCCTTGAAGGTCTGCAGGGTCCCGAAGGGGTCTCGCGGCTGGCTCATGGGCTCCGTGTGGGTTATTTGGCGATCGCGGCCTTTATGGCTGCGAAATTGGGGAGGTCCTTGGGGGTCGCCGTCTGCTCGGCGTAGGTGATGACGCCATCCTTGCCGACCACGAAGGCGGCCCTCGCGCTCGTGTCGCCGATTCCGGCCAGGCCGTGGAGGATGACGCCGTACGCGGCGGCCACCTTCTTGTCCAGGTCGCTCAGCAGCGGCACGGTGATCGTGCTCTCCCTGGCCCACGCCGCCTGCGCGTAGGGGCTGTCGACGCTGATCCCGAACACCGCCGCGCCCATCCCGGCATAATCCCCGAGTTCGCCCGATACGCCGCACATCTCCTTGGTACAGGTCCCGGTGAACGCCAGCGGGAAGAACAGGATGAGGCTCTTCGTCTTCCCGAAATTGTCGCTCAGCTTCACGTCCTTGAGGCCCTCCGCCGTCGCGGTCTTAAGCGTGAAATCCGGCGCCTTGGTTCCTACGGCTATGGGCATGGTGTCAGGTGATTAGGCGAATGGACCGGCGCCGTGGATCGTGTCCCGCGGGACCGGCGTTCGTGAAGGGACAAGTTGGACCCCGGTGCGGGGCACGGCAAATCGTTTTTTCCGCCACGTCACTTGACAGTCACAAAATCCCTTGCGGCCGGGGCTCCGGGGAGGCTTTTTGAGGGGCCCCATGACCCTAACCGACGAGCTGAAGTGGCGCGGCCTGATGGCCGACTGCACGGACCTGCCAGCGCTTTCCCAGCGCCTCGAGTCGGGACCGACGGGCCTGTACTGCGGGTTCGACCCCTCCGGCGACTCCCTCCACGTGGGCAGCCTGATCGGACAGCTGACGTTGCGCCGCTTCCAGCTGAGGGGCCACCGCCCCATCGCCCTTGCGGGAGGGGCGACCGGCATGATCGGCGACCCCTCCGGCAAGTCCGCCGAGAGGAACCTCCTGTCCCGGGAGCAGCTCGACCACAACGTCTCCTCCATAAAGGCCCAGCTTGCCAAGCTCTTGGATTTCGACGCCAAGGCGAATCCAGCCATCATGGTCGACAATGCCAGCTGGACGTCGGGCGTCAGCTACCTCGATTTCCTGCGGGACATTGGAAAGCACTTCTCGGTGAACATGATGGTCGCGAAGGACAGCGTCCGGTCGCGCATGGAGGGCGAGCAGGGCATCAGCTACACCGAGTTCAGCTACATGCTCCTGCAGGCGCATGATTTCTACCACCTGCGCAAGGCCCATGACTGCGAGCTCCAGATCGGCGGCTCCGACCAATGGGGCAACATCACGGCCGGCACGGACCTGATCAGGAAGAAGCTCGCCCTGCCCTCCTGGGGCCTGACGTTCCCGCTTATCACGAAGGCCGACGGCACGAAATTCGGCAAGACGGAGGAAGGCGCCGTCTGGCTCGACCCGAAGCGGACAAGCCCCTACCGGTTCTACCAGTTCTTCATCAACACCGAGGACAGCATGGTGGTGTCCTACCTGAAGAAGTTCACGCTCCTGGGCGCGGCGGACATCGATGACCTCGAGGCGAAGCACCTCGCCAATCCCGCGGCGCGCGAAGGGCACAAGGCGCTTGCGCGCGAGGTGACGGGCCTGGTCCACGGCAAGTCGGCGTGCGACGACGCGGTCAGGGCGAGCGAGATCATGTTCGGAGGCGGGCTCGACGGGATCACCGAGGCGCTCTTTGGCGACGTCGCCGGCGAGATCCCGACGAAGCCGCTCGAGAAGGCGAAGGTCGAGGGCCCGGGCACGCCGCTCGTGGACCTCCTCGTCCACAGCGGCCTGAGCCCGTCGCGCGGGCAGGCGAGGAAGGACGTCGAGGGAGGGGGAATCTACCTCAACAATATCCGCGTGGATGGGTCCGGCAGGACAGTCGCGTGGGCCGACGTGCTTTTCGGGAGGTACCTCCTGCTCCGCAAGGGCAAGCGCACGTACAGCCTGCTCAGGGTTGAGTGACGGGCCCGATGAAGATCCTCATCATCGGGGGCGGCGTCTTCGTGGGCAAGGCGATCGCCGAGGCCGCGTCGGGCCGGGGCCACCGGGTCACGATTTTCAACCGGGGAAAGACCACCACCGCGACGCTGCCCGGCATCGAGTGGATCAAGGGCGACCGCGACGGGGACCTCAGCGCGCTCCATGCCGGCGGATGGGATGCGGTCATCGACACCTGCGCGTACTTCCCTCGCCAGGTCCGGGCGCTCCTCGGGGCGGTCGGGTCGACGATCGGCCACTACACCTTTATCTCGTCGGTTTCGGCCTATGCCGACATCAGTCAGCCGGGCCTCTCGGAGAGTGCGCCGCTGGCTCCCTTCCCCGACGCCGCCGAGGACAAGGTCACCGGCGCCACCTACGGCCCGCTCAAGAGCGAATGCGAGAAGGCCGCCCTGGATTCCGGCGTGGGCGCGGTGCTCCTCGTGCGCCCGGGAATCATCGCGGGTCCATGGGACCCGACGGGGCGATTCGCCTGCTGGTTGAACCGGGTCGCCCGGGGAGGCGAGATGCTGGTCCCCGGCGGTGCGGATGCCACGCTTCAACTGATTGACGTGAGGGACCTTGCGGCCTGGATAATCCCGATGGTTGAGACGCGTTCGGCGGGCGCCTTCAACACCGTGGGAGCCGGGCCGTTCACGTGGGGCGACATGCTTGCCGCCTGCTCTGCGGCCACCAGGAGCACGCCGACTTTCACGTGGGTGAGTGACGCCTTCATCGCCGAGCAAGGGGTCACGGATTGGACAAGCCTTCCCTTCTATCTCTTCAGGGACAGGCGGTCCATCGCCGGTCTGTTCCAGGTCGACGGATCGGCGGCTCTGCGGACCGGCCTCGTGCACAGGCCCTTCGCGGAAACGACGGCGGACACCTACCGGTGGCTCCGCGAGGGAGCCCCGAAGGAGCCCATCCTCGGGCTCGCTCCCGAACGGGAGAAGGAACTGCTTGCCGCCTGGCACGCCAGGAAGGCGTAGCGCCCGTCAGAAGAACATCGCCTCGCTGAGGGCGTTCTCGGGCTGCAGCAGGGCCACGGATGCGGGCATGGAGGTCTTTCCGGATCCAAAGTCGGCGTCGAAGGTGCTTTGGCCCGAGGCAAGGTCGGCCTCCCAGGAAAACACCTTGCCGTCCGTGTAGGCGAATTTCAGGGAAAAGGAGCGGGGCTTGGCCGTGGCCGGGGCCGCCAGCGTGCCGATTCCCTTCGGCGCGCCGCACGAGGCCAGGCGGTCGTTGACCCAGGCGAGCAGCACCCGGGCCTCGGCCGCGACCTCGGCGCCGTGGCCAAGCTCCACCGACTTCAGGTTCTCGGCGATGGCCTTGGCGGGATAACGGCTCAGGAACTGGCCGATCCCCTGGCGGACGGGAAGCAGGCGCGCGTAGGCCAGGTCGCGCACGTTTTCAGGCTTGGGCCAGTGGAAGTCGAACGCGCCGGCGGGCGCCGTGGCGCTGTCGATGAGGACGCGCTTCGCCGACGTGAGGAGGTACTTGTAGTCGGCAAGCTTCGCCGTGTCGCTGAAGCGGTGGGCCCAGTAGTAGAGAGGGATGTCCGTCGACAGGCAGATCGACACCTGGTGCTCGAGGTTGGCGCGCACGGCGCGCGGATAGCTCAGCATCACGAACTCGCAGCACCGCGTGTCGTCCTTCGTCTTGCCCACGGTGCACTCGCCGTAGACCTTGGCGCGCATGTCGGTGGGCCCGTCGTCGGATTTGCGCGGGCAGAGGACGACCACCCGGCAGGGGTAGCGCCGCGAGAACCGGACCGCCGTGTCAAACTGCGTGACCGCGTCCGCGGAATCCGTGTTGAGCCCCAGGTGGAGCACGAAGTTGACCTGGATGGCCTTCGCGTTCTCCCCGCCTGGCGACGGCTTCCCCTCGGAGGCGTTGCCCTCCCACATCTGGGCAAGGCCCTTCGATATGGAACCTACGGGGACGTCGATGCCGGGAAGCGCTTCGAAGATGCCGGACATGGCCTGCGGGGCTTCGCCGGGATCAGGGCTGGCGCCAGACGTGGCCCCTCGAGGTCAGAAGCTTGTCCGAGGCCTCGGGGCCCCATGAGCCCGCGACGTACGACTCCACTCCCTGGCGGCCCTGGGATTCCCAGTACTTGAGTACCGGGGTGTAGAGCTTCCAGGACTCCTCCGCCTCGTCGCCGCGGATGAAGAGCGTCCCGTCCCCGATCATCGCGTCCAGCACGAGGCGCTCGTACGCCTCAGGGGTGTTCGAGCCGAAGGTCGTCGCGTAGCGGAAGCTCATCTTCACGGGCTGCGTGCGCGTGTCCAGGCCGGGCACCTTCGCATTGAGGATGAGGCTCAGGCCCTCGTCGGGCTGGATCTGGAAGGAAAGGGTGTTCGCGGCCAGGTTGAAACCGTCCTTCTGCGCGAAGATCGTGCCGGGCGGCCGCTTGAACTGGATGGCGATCTCCGAGACGCGCCTGGGAAGGCGCTTGCCCGAGCGCAGGTAGAAGGGGACGCCCTGCCAGCGCCAGTTGTTGATCGAAAGCCTGATCGCGGCGAAGGTCTCCGTCGACGAGGTCGGGGAGATCCCCGCCTCCTGGAGGTATCCGGGGACGGCCTTGCCCCCGATCATCCCCGGGGCGTACTGGGCGCGCGCCATGTCGGCGTCGGGCCCGAGCCCTATCGGGTCGACCGCCTTGAGGACCTTGACCTTCTCGTCGCGCAGGGCCTCGGCATCGAAGGACCCCGGTGCCTCCATCGCCGTCAGGGCGAGGAGCTGCGTCGTGTGGTTCTGGATCATGTCGCGCAGGCAGCCGCTCTGCTCGTAGTAGCCCGCGCGCGTGCCGACGCCCTGGTCCTCGGCGACCGTAATCTGGACGCTGTCGATGTAGTTGCGGTTCCAGATGGGCTCGAAGATCGAGTTTGCGAACCTCTGGACCAGGAGGTCCTGCACCGTCTCCTTGCCGAGGTAGTGGTCAATCCGATACACCTGGTGCTCCTCGAACACCGACCTCAGCTCCACGTTCAGCGCGCGAGCCGAGTCGAGGTCCTTCCCGAACGGCTTCTCGATGATCACCTTCGAGTGGTGCGGCTTGCCGAGGTAGCGGCCGCCGAGGCCGCTGGCCCCGAGGTTCTCGATGATCGGGAAGAAGACGGACGGCGGCGTCGAGATGTAGAACATCGACTGCACCTCGCTGCCGGCCTTCTTCTCAATGTCCTTGATGTGGTCCGCGAGCCTGTCGAAGCCCGCCTTCTCGTCGTACCCGCCGGACACATACGTCGTGTTCGCGGCGACCTTGCCCCACGCCTTGTCATCGAGCTCGCGGCGCGAGAAGTCCTTGATGGCCTTGGAGGCGATCCCGCGGAATTCCTCGTCGGGGATCGGCTTCCTCCCGTAACCGACCAGGTGGAAGTCGGCCGGGAGCAGGTTGTCGAAGCTCAGATTGTAGATCGCGGGGATCAGCTTCCTCGCCGTCAGGTCGCCCGATGCGCCGAAGATCACGACAACCGTCGGGGGCGCGCCCCGGTGCTTGCTCAAACCCTGGAGAAAGGGGTGTCGGTCTGGGTCGGCCATCGGAACTGGACTTTTTTGGTAAGTTGGGACCTAGGCAAGGGAAATGGGATGCCGCGGCGGGCGACGGAGCCGTTTCTCGTTGCGGGTCGGCTTGCTCCGTGGCAGCCTGGTGATTACCGACTATGGCATCCCCGTCGATCGCGAGCGCCCTGCGGCGCTCTCTGCTGATAAAGATCATCTCCAAGCCCCAGCCGAGCAAGGAGGACGTCGCCTCGGTCATCGAGCTCACGGCATCGAAGGTGGTCGAGGCCCTGCAGGCCCAGTCGATGACCCTTTACCTCGTCGAGGGCAACGACATCGCCTTCAAGCAAATCTACTATTCCCCGTCGCTCTGGGGTGGCGACAAGAAGAAGGAGGCCAGGTTCAAGGAGATGGAGGCCAAGCTCCTCACGCTGAAGATTCCCACGGGAACGGGAATCGTCGGCAAGGTGATCCAGACGGGCGAGCCCGTGTTCTTCAAGAACACCGAGAGCCAGGCGCCGATGATGGGGTCGATGGCCAAGACGACCGGATTCGAGGTCCGCTCGATGCTGACGGTCCCCCTGAAGACCTCCGTCACGCTCGGGGCGATCCAGACGCTGAACAAGGAATTCTCCGCCGGCACGAACGGCGAGTTCACCGATGCCGACCTCAAGCTCCTGACCGAGGTGGCCGAGTACTCGTCCGCGCTCATCCACCGGATGATCGACCCGAAGTTCCAGCTCGGGCCCGACGACACGGCGCGGTTCGTCTCGAGGCTCACCGACCTGCACCTCGTGACGAAGGTCGAGGAGCTCGAGATCGACGAAAAGCTGGTCGAGACGACGGGCGACGCGATCATCCGCAGGGAGGGCGTCTTCCCCCACAAGTCGCTCGGCCCAGGCTCCGTCGCCGTGGTGATGATGAACCCGCTCGACTACGCCAAGCGCGAGTCGTTCACGCAGGCGACCGACCTGAGCATCGACGAGGTGCGCGTCGTGTCCGCCACGCTCTTCGAGGCGCTGGTGGCCAAGTTCTTCAAGGGCTCGAAGGCGTCCACCAACGAGGACGTCGACATCGGCTCCGTCACCAAGGTCATCAGCGACGCCTACGAGGCGGACCCCGAGAGCGGCGAGCTGAGGGGTGCCGCGGACCTCGAGAGCGAGGACTCGGCCCCGATTATCCAGCTCGCCAACCGCATCATCGAGGATGCCTACATCTCGGGGGCGTCCGACATCCACATTGAGCCGATGGAGAAGGATCTCCTCATCCGGTATCGGATAGACGGCCTCTGCCAGGAGAAGCTGCGCCTGCCCAAGCAGGTGGCGAACAGCCTGACGACCCGCCTCAAGATCATGTGCAACCTGGACATATCGGAGCGGCGGCTCCCCCAGGACGGGCGCATTGTCTTTAAGAAATTCACAAAGAAGAACATAGACATCGACCTTCGCGTGGCGACGGGACCGATGAACTTCGGCGAGAAGATCGTCATGCGCATCCTCGACAAGCAGAAGTCGACGCTGCCGCTCACCGCCCTGGGGTTTTCGGACGAGAACCTCGCCCGCTACCGGGAGTGCATCCGCCAGCCCTACGGCATGATCCTGCACTGCGGG
>Ga0302324_100023502_pt1 | contig 11925 bp, 10 predicted proteins | sample Palsa_T0_1_FD_201949 | JGI IMG/M metagenome (GOLD analysis project Ga0302324, IMG submission 201949) | Peat permafrost microbial communities from Stordalen Mire near Abisko, Sweden - Palsa_T0_1 | ecosystem: Environmental > Terrestrial > Soil > Palsa > Peat permafrost | place: Sweden: Abisko... | reverse complement strand
ATATCCTGCTGGTTGAAGGAAATCTGGATGAGGCAGAGCTTTTCGAAATAACAATGGAGGCTGTCGGCTTCGGTATCCAGGGCGATGGGATCGAAGCCGGCGAGGTCCGAGTTGAGAGCGGAGAGGGCGGGAGCGGTGCTGATCAAAGTTTTACTTTACTTCCCTGAGACCGGTGAGGAGGAGTTCCGCATTGGTGCGGGTAGCCTTGAGATTGGCAAGAAGAACTTCCATGGCCTCGACCGAGGGAAGCTGGGCGAGCTCGCGCCGGAGGAGGGTGATGCGCTCGAATTCGGCGGGATGATAGAGGAGCTCTTCGCGGCGGGTGCCGGAGTTGACGATGTGAATGGCCGGGAAAATGCGCTGGTCGGAGAGGCTGCGATCGAGGTGGAGCTCCATGTTTCCGGTGCCCTTGAACTCCTCGAAAATGACCTGGTCCATGCGGCTCTCGGTCTCGATGAGGGCGGTGCCGATGATGGTGAGGCTGCCGCCTTCCTCGACGTTGCGGGCGGAGCTGAAGAATTTCTTGGGTTTGGCGAGAGCCTTGGCCTCGACGCCGCCGGACATGATGCGGCCCTTGCCGGGCTGGATGGCGTTGTAGCCGCGGGCGAGGCGGGTGATGCTATCGAGGAGGATGACGACGTTGCGCCCGATCTCGACGAGACGCCGGGCGCGCTCGCTGACGAGCTCGGCGACCTGGATGTGGCGGGGTGGGGATTCGTCGAAGGTTGAGGAGAATATCTCGCAATCGACGGAACGGCGGAGATCGGTGACTTCCTCCGGGCGTTCATCGACGAGGAGCATGATGACGTGGATCTGCGGAGAGCTGGCGCGGATGGCCTGGGCGATCTCCTTGAGAAGGATGGTCTTGCCGGTGCGCGGCGGCGCGACGATGAGGGCGCGCTGTCCAAGGCCCAGGGGGGTGATGAGATCGACGGCGCGAGCGATGATGGAACGGTTGACGGTGTTCTCGAGGATGATGCGCTCGGTCGGGAAGGTGGCGGTCAGGGAATCGAAGGGCTTGGGGATGGTCCAGGAGGCGGCGGCGATGCCCTCGATGGAATAAACTTCGTCGAGGGCGAGGAATTTCTCGCGGTCCCGAGCGGAACGAAGGCGGCCGGTGAGGCGGTGGCCGGACTGGAGTCCGTAACGGCGGACCACGCCGGAGGGCACATAAATGTCCTCGGGCCCGGGGCGAAAGCTAAAGCGCGGCCAGCGAAGAAAACCGTGGGTCTCGGAAGCCATCTCGAGGACGCCATCGACGAGAACCTCCGAGCCGCGTTCGGTGAGGAAGCGGAGGATATCGGCGACGAGTTGATTGCGGGTGCGATCGGGATTGATGCGAATGCGAAGGGCTTGCATCCGCTCGACGAGCTTCGCGGTGGAAAGGGCGTGCAACTCATCGAGATGAACGCGCGCGGGGATGGGCTCCGGCGGGTTCTCGGGAAGGGGGGATGCCGGAAGGGCGGCTGGCGCCCCACCGGCTGGACTATCGGCCGACATGGTCAGGAAAAAAGGTGAAGGGAGAGGAGACGAGCCTGGACCTCGAGGGCATCGGGGAGGCCGTCATTCCAAACGGCGAAATCGGCGCGGGCGATCTTTGCCGGGAGGGGCATCTGGGAGGCAATCATGCTTTCGGCGAGGGCGGGGGCAAGGTGGCGGGTATCCACGAGACGCCTGCGCTGGGTGGAGGCGGAGCAGGCGACCACGAGGACTTTATCGAGGTGCGTTTCGGCGGAGGTTTCAAATAAAAGCGGGATATCGATTGCGAGCCAGGGGTTTGGACCGGGGTGGCCGCGGATGGTCCGCGCGAGGTCGAGCCAGTTGCGGCGGATGGCGGGATGGAGGATGGCCTCGAGGGCCTTTCTCTGAACCGGGTCAGCAAAAACAATGGCGCGAAGGGCGGGGCGTTGCAAGGCCCCACTTGCATCGAAGACCCCCGGGCCAAAATGATCGCGTATGGCGGAGAGGATGGCGGGATCGGAGGCGGTCAACTCGCGAGCGCAGGCGTCAGTGTCGAAGACGCGCAGAGCCGGATAGAGCCGGGCGAGACATCCGGTGAAGGATGTCTTGCCGGTGGCAATTCCGCCCGTGATACCGAGAACTGGCACGTGGAGTAAGACGACCGCTTTTTTCCAAAGCGGCTTGAACAAGACCGTGGCCGCTTTAGGAAGCGGCCAGGTCCTATAAGCCCAATAGGACTTATAGGACCTATACGATGGGCCTCCCGCTCGATTACTTCTGGAAGAGAGGGGCCTCGGGCTCGGGCTGGGCGGGGACCGAAGGCAAGGGCAGGGGCTCGACGGTCTCGTCCTTGTCTTCCAGGTCGAGAATCTTATCGCCAGCCGGGTTGATGAGGTTGGCGGTGACGAAGATGACGAGGTTGGTCTTGAGGTGCTGATCGACGTTCGAGCGGAAGGCGCGGCCGAGGAGGGGGATATCGCCAAGGATTGGCACCTTGTCCTGGACTTTCTGGACGTCATCCTCCATGAGGCCGCCGAGGACGACGGTCTGGCCATCCCAGACGGTGACGCTGGTGGTGACCTTGCGGGTGGAGAAGATGGGCTGGTTGATGACGTTCTGGGTGAGGACGATCGAGGTGGGCTGATTGCTGACGGCGGCGGTGATGGCGCCGATGCCGAGGGACGAGGGATTGATGGTGCTGATGGGGCTGCCGTAGTTGATGAAGCCCTCAAACTCAACGACCTGCGGGACCAGGTTGAGATCGATAGTGTAATTGTCAGCGCCGACCGTGGGCTCGACCTCGAGGGTTACGCCGGTGTTGCGGGTCTCGAAGGCGGTGGGTGTGGTGGGAGTGACCGGGAAGACGGAGATGGTCGGGGCAGCGCCGAGGCCGCCGCTACTGCCGCCGCCGCCGAAGTTTTGAGGAATCTGGGGCGGATCGAACTCGGTGGGGTAGCGGAACTCGCGAACGATCTCGATGACGGCGCGCTGGCCGCTCTTGGTGGTGACGCGGGGAGCATCGAGGAGATCGACACCCTTCTTCTGATCGAGAGCGCGAAGGACGACCTGGAAGGTGGGGTCCGACATGACGCTGCCGACGCCAAAGATGGCGGGCGCAACGGCGGTGCCGGCGGCGGAGGGGAAGAGGAGGGCGTCAATCGCATCGGCGCTGATGGCAAAACTGCCGCTGCGGAGGCCGCTGGTAAGGGGCTGCTCCTGGAGGGCGCCGTTGGTGGGGAAGGCCAGCGGAAAGTCGGACGCACTGGTGGGAACGCCGTTGCCGCTGGTGCCGCCGGCGGCAAAGACAGTTTTCTGCCCGGGGATGTTAAACTGCCCGAGGAGCACGTTCATGCTCAACTCTTTCTGGTTCTGCTGCTGGATCTCGACGAACTTGGACTCGATGGAGACCTGGGTGGGCACCGCGGGAGTGACGCTTTCGACGATGGCGTCCACGAGTTCGATATTGGCGGCGGTATTATGAACGATCAGGCGGCTGGTGGCCGGGAAGTAAACGGCGTTCGCTCCGGGAGGGAACTGGACACCGTTGGAGGTAAGGAAATCCATGGCGCTCTGACGGGCGGCGAGTCCGCCGCCGCTCTCGACGGTCCCCTCGGCAGTGCCGGCGCCACCGCGGGTGGCCGGGGCGCTGAGGGCGGCGGAGCCGCCGGAGGTATCCGGCGCAGTGGAAAGGAACCCGGCGGGAACCTTGTATTCCTTGGTGAAGAGCTCGTCCGTGTTCACGGAGGGCGGCACGATGGATACGGCGTAGGGATCGATCTTCAGCTTGAGATTGGCGAGGTTGCAGATGTACTTGAGCGCCTCGATGAGCGGGATGTTACTAAGAGAAAGGGTGATATGGGCTTCCCCGGGGTTCCCCATGGGTCCGGCGGCCGGCGCGGCCACGGGCACGGCGCCAGCGGAGGCGGGAGCGGCGCCCAAGCCGGGAATCTCCGGCGCAGCGGGGGCGGCGGGCGCGGCGGGGATCTCGGCGGGAGCACTCTCACCGCCGCTGGTATCGAGCTGAAGGACGATGTTGATGCCACGGCGGGTGGGATCAGGCTCCTCGGTATCGAGCTCGACGCTCTTCTGCTTCAGGAAATCGACGGCTTCGCGGACGGTGGCATCAACGAAGCTGATCTTGGGAATGATGATGCGGTTGAGCTTGTTGGTGATGTACTCGGTATGGCGGACATCGGTCGTGGTGGGATTGAAGTTCTCGGTGCCCTTGACGCCGAATTTGTGGACGGGCATCGCCCATCCGTTATCGAGCTCCCACAGGAGTTCGGAACGGGTCTCGTTGTAGGCCTCGACGGCGTACTGGTCGCGGTAGGCGTTGACCCTCTCCTGGCCCTTGCGGGCAGCGACGTTGTAAGGATCGAGGTTGAGGATTTTCTCGTAATCGGCGTAGGCCCTGTTCCACTGAGCGGTCTCCTCGTAGCCCTTGGCCTCGTCGAACAGATTTTTCACTTCCTCGACGTTGCCACGGAAGCGGGGGGTGATGGTCTTGTTATAATAAGCGGGATCCTCGAGGTGGGCGGCGATGACGATGGCGCGATGGCAATCGGGATCATAGGCGGGATCGAGGACGGCCTTGCAAAGATTCTGGGCGTCCTCGTAGCGGCCCTCGGAGATGCGCTGCTCGGCGAGGGAGCAAGCGGCGTCGTCCAAGCCATCAAGCGCCTCGCGGCGGAGGTGATGGGTGACCTGGCTCTCCGGGAGAAGATCGCAAGCCTCCTTGTACTGGGCGAACGCAGTCTCGTAGTCGCGCTCCTTCATGGCGGCATCGCCGGACTCCATGGCGGCTTTGGCGCGGCGGATGTCCGCTTCCTTGCGGGCAATGGTGCGGTTGGCAACGCTCTCGGCGCCGGTGTCTGAAACCGCGCCGTAACTCGATTGCGAACTGCCTGCGAGGAGGGAGGTCTGGGTGGCGGCGGCAGCGGCGGCAAGGATGCAGGCGCAGATTACGGGGGGTTTGATGCTCATTCTGTCCTAGGTGTTTTGGAGGGTTGAAAACGAATTTTACCGGCGATTTTTACAACGGAAACTTGCAATCCTGCGAGGAGGCCCGACGGCGCACGCAAGTGGCACGAATTTGCGGCAAGGGTTAGGAGGCAGGTTTCCCGGCTCATTGGAGGAGAGGCACCCTGACTTGCTGGCCGACAGGGGTGTGAGTTAGCGTGTCGGCTCTCGTGATGTCAATTAATTTATGACCAAGAGGCCGTTGAAAAACATTTCCAGGAGGAATGAACCGCGGATGGACACGGATTGACGCGGATAAAATCAATGGCTGCTCTTCCAAATGCGTGTTCATCCGCGCTTCAATTAAACCGTCTTCCAGAGCAATGGATTTGAGGAACCGGAGTCAGTTTTCCGGACTACTGCTGAAGGAGCGGGGCCGTGACCTTCTCGCCGGTGGGAGTCTGAACGCTCGCGGAGGTATCGGTGATATCCAGTAATGTGTACCGGACATTGTTTTGGGGAGTGGATTCCGGTGGCAATGCGAACTGTTTGCCTTTCTTGACCTGAAACTGGGTGTTGTTCCAGAGATAGCGGAAGAGGGCGTAGGAATCGGGCGAGTTGGCCATTTTCTCGAGGACGAGGACGACCGTATCGCCGGTCTCCATATTCTGGACGGTAAGCTCGGAGACGTCGGTGTTACTGCCGGTGTTTGGATCGAGGATCTGCTTGAACTCGAACTTGGTGACCTTGAACTTGGTGCCGGCGATGACGTCGCCAATCTTCACGAACTGGCTCGGCTGATGGACATCGACGGTATTGATCTGGAAGGTGATGGACTCGGGGTGCTTGACGTCGCCGTCGTAGGCGTTGAAGAGGAGGCGGAATGGCTGCCTGATGTACTGGACGAGGCGGAGCTTGGTCCAATAGGGCGGATGGGCGGTCTTGTCGTTGGGATTGATGGAATCGGAGCCGTCGCCCTTCACATTTTTCCAATCATCGAGGACGGTGAAGCCAGTGCCGTCGGGATCTTCGTTGAGGATGTTGTTGTCGAGGATGTCGAGCTTGTTATCGATGAGCCATTTATTGGGCACGGGGGGGTGCAACTGCGTTTGGCTGGTGGCGGGGTTAACCAAGCCCTGTCCATCCGGGCTGACGATGTATGGAACCGAGACGAAAAGGGAGCCTTCGTCAGCGGTAAGGTCCCACGTGGCCGGCTTCTTGACCGCCACGGCCGCATCCTGGATGGCGGTCATATCGATAGGGGGGATGTTGTTATTGTGATACACCTGCCCCCTGATCCCGGCGAATATCTGCTGAAAGCTGAGGGCGTTGTTGATGAGCAACCCGGAGAGGACGCACAGAATGAGGGCGACGATCCCGAGGATGAACTGATCGTAGTTGCGTTTGATCCAGTTCATGGCGGTCAGCGAGTGGGGGCTGCTCCCGGGCGAGCCGATTTTTCGGGAGGATTGAAGGCAACAATGTCGACGCGCATGGCGACATCCAGTTTTTCGGTGCCGACGATAAACGTGAGGTAGGCGGCGGGCGCACCGGGGGTGCCGGAATCGGTGCCGGTGGTGGCAGGCGTGGCAGCCGCAGCGGCGCCCTGGTCCTTCGAGACGGGTTTGGGATTGGTGTTCTCGACGAGGAGGGTGCGGGTAATGAAGAATTGTTTTTCGGAAGCAGCGAAGTCGTTGAGGACCTTCTGGAACGCGGCCTGGTTGGCTGTAAACCGCACCTCGAACGGATAGTGCTCCACGAGGCCGCCGGCACCACCGCCGCCGCCGCCGCGTCCACCGCGTCCACCAGCACCACCACCGCCACCGCCTCCTCCACCGCGTCCAAATCCGCCGCCTCCCCCACCGCCGCCGCGTCCAAATCCGCCGCCGCCACCGGGTCCGCCGGCGCCGGCAGCAGCGCCGCCCTCCTGGGACAACGGGGTGCGCGTCAGGCTGGCAATGCTGTCCACGTGTTCATCGAGCAGGATGTCGGTGGCAATCTCGAGGGCTGCAAGCTGGCGTCCAAGCGGGCCGGCAGCCTCGGCTGTGGGCGGTGAGGTTTGGTATTTGGAAAAGTCCAGGGCGAAACCAGGAGGGAGCTTGACGCCCTCCTTTTCGGCCTTTGCCACGACGGTGGAAGCCGTATCGCGCAGCCGATCCTGGAATGCGGAGGGGGTGAGGTCCTCGACGGGGAGCACCATTTTTGAAAGATCGGTGGCGAGGCCGTGGGTGGCGTCGATGAAGTCATCGCGTTCGGCGGTGTACTTGGCCAGGTTTGCATCGTCGGGGTAAGGGACGCGAATCTGAAGCGTATGAAGTTTGTTCGCCTGCTCGGTGTACTGGTCGGTAACGTCCGAGTAGGTGCCCCAGGCAGAATAGAGGAGGTAGCCCAGGACGCCGGCGCCGATGACCATGACGGCGATGAACCCGGTGAGGAATTTGTTTTCGCGAATCCAGTTCATTGTGCCGCGATGCCTTGTTTCAACTCGACCAGCAGTTCGTAATCAAAATCCCACTCCGTCGTCGTGGAACTGGTACGGAGCTTAGTTTTTACCGAGGCGACGTAGGGGGATTTGCGCAGGTTCTCGGCGAAGTCATCCACCAATGCGGTCTTGTCCATGAGATAGAGGCCGTGCAGCACGAGGCCGGAGGACCCACCCCCGCCTCCCGCACCGCGGCGGCCCCCGCCGCCACCACCACCACCACCGCCACCCGGCGGGCCACCAAGATCGGCTGCGCCGCCCACGGCGTTGCCATTGACGATACTGACGGGCTGGAAACGGGTCACCCAGATATACCCCGAGGGGAGGCGGGTGTTGACGTCATTGATGATGCGGGCCCAATAGTCGCGCTCCTGAACGGCGGTTACAAAGGGAGTGGCGGTCTGCCTGGCGGCGGCGATGTCGCTGGTGGTGGAGTCAAAGCGATTGGCGAGTGTGTTGAGGGCGTTGACCTTGGGAGTGAGGGACTCGATGACCTGTTGCTCGACAGAGGTGGCGCGCAGGAAATAGAGGTAGCAGCCCGCAAGGGAAAGCAGGAGGCAGAGACCCGCGAGAATCATGAAAGGCTGTTTGCGGGCAAGGAGCTTTGCCTTGGTGACGCTGGCGGGCTCGAGATTGAGCTCCATGGGGGCCTCGCTCGCGGAACGGATGGCGAGGCCGACGAGTTCTCCCAGGGTATGGGCGGCGCTTCCGGCGGCCTCGAGGTCGACGCCGGAGGAGACGGTGACGTTGCGGAGCGGATTGAAGAACTCGATGGGCAACTGGAGTTTCTCGGCGAAGAACTCGCGGATGTACGCGAGACCGACGCTGCCGCCGCACAGATAAACGTGCTGGGGCTGGGAGCCGCCCTGCTGGGAGCGGTAGAATGAGATGGAACGGGTGATCTCCGCGTGGAGCCGTGTCATCGAGTTGCGGATGATCTTCGAGACGCGGGCGATATCGGGGTCGCTAGGCTCCGCATAGGCGCCGCCGAGGGAGACGAAGCCGACGGTGCGCTTGCGCTCTTCGGCCTCGCCGAAAGACTCGTTGAATTCCCGGGTGATATTGGCGGTAAAGGTGGTGCCGCCAATGGGGATGCTGCGGCTGAAGACCTTGTTGGGCTCGACGAAGATGAGGTTGGTGGTGCGGGCGCCGATGTCGAGAAGGAGGGAGCAGCCGGTGGCATCCGCGTAGTTATAGCGGAAGGCGTTGTAGAGGGCCATGGGGGCGACATCGACAATGCCGGTGATGAGGCCGGAATCCTGGACAGCTCCGTTAAGTTCATCGAGGAGATCGGCCTTGATGGCGACGAGCACCACCTCGATCTTGCTCTCGTCCCTGCTGGCGACGAGCTGGTAATCCCAGACGACTTCCTCGATGGGGAATGGGACGTTCTGCTGGGCCTCGAACTGGACGATCTGGTCGATCTTGTCGGGATCGACGGTGGGGAGCTTAACGAAGCGGGTAAAGACAGACTGTGCGGCGATGGAGTAATTGACGCGACCGGCCTTAATTTTGAGCTCTCCGAGCATCTCGCCGACGACGAGCTTGACCTGGGAGATGCGGGAGGCCTCGGCGGCAGGATCGGCGAGCAACTGCCGGGTGGTGTAGGCGTGGAGAACCAGCCCGCCATCGGGAGTGGTGCGAAAATCGGCCAGACCCACGGTCTGCATGCCGATATTAAGGCTAAGGATGCGGGTGGGCTTAGCCACAGACGGTATGGCTGGGGAGTCTAAGGTTCACGAGGGGAGAAAACATTATTGGGCGGCGACGGGGGCCTTGATTTGCTCGTAGCGATCCCAAATGAGGGGAGCGAAAGGGGTCTGGTCCTTGTTCAAGACCTTGCCATTGACTTGCTGGAGGTTTTGCCACCACTGCGTGGCCCCCACGGTCTTGAAGCTCTTGGTGGCGATAACCTGGCCCTTGCTGATGAGCTGGACGCCGACATCCTGGATATCCAGGCCCGTGAGCGCCCGGCCGTTGGTGATGTGGGTAATGGTGCGCGGTGGAACGTACATGACGGAATAAAGGTCGCGGCCGGCGGGGATATCGATATGGGTGACTTGACCGGTAAGGCATTGATCGGCCAGGAGGATGTAGTATTTGACGGTCAACTCATCGGTCCAGGCGACCCGGGACTCGAAGTTGACCTCGACCTCGAGCCATTGCTCGGCCTTGCCCTGGGGATGCTGGGGGCCGAAGTTGAAGGAGACGGCGGGGGAGAGGATAACGGCGGGGGAGATTTTCTTGATGTCGTAGTCCGCCCGTTGTCCGAAGGAGGTGAGGGAGGTGAGCGCGAGGAGCAGAAGGCTTGCGAATGCGGCAGAGCAGGTTCTCATAGGGGAAAGAATCAGGGGGAAGAATCGGGGGAAACGCTTGGGTTGCGGGGGCTCAACTTGAAGGTTCAAAATCCGGGCTGCAACGAAAAAAAGCGGAAAGGAACCACTAATTATTCGCCCGCCATTCAATCAATGGTTCTGAAGACGATCGCGGAAGTAATCGATGGCGTGCTGGATGCCCTGCTCAAAGCTGACGCGGGGCTCCCAATTAAGGATTTTGCGGGCGCGGGTAATATCGGGCTGGCGGACCTTGGGATCGTCCACGGGAAGAGGGCGGTACTCGATGGAGGCGGAGGTGCCGGTGATGCGGATGATCTCCTCGGCGAATTGCTTGATGGTCATCTCGGAGGGGTTGCCGATGTTGACGGGCTCGTGAAAATCGCTCATGGCGAGGCGGAAGATGCCGTCGATGAGATCGCTGACGTAGCAGAAGGAGCGTGTCTGGGAACCGTCGCCGAAGATGGTGAGGGGCTGATCGGTGAGGGCCTGGCCGATGAAGGCGGGGACGACGCGGCCATCCCGCAGGCGCATGCGGGGGCCGTAGGTATTGAAGATGCGAACGATCTTGGAATCGACCTTGTGAAAGCGGTGGTATGCCATGGTCATGGCTTCGGCGAAGCGCTTGGCTTCATCATAAACGCCGCGCGGGCCGATGGGGTTGACGTTGCCCCAGTAGGTCTCCGGCTGCGGATGGATGAGGGGATCGCCGTAGCACTCGGAGGTGGATGCGAGGAGAAAGGTTGCCTTTTTGGCCTTTGCGAGGCCGAGGGTATTGTGGGTGCCGTGGGAACCGACTTTGAGGGTGGGGATGGGATGCTCGAGGTAATCAACGGGGCTGGCCGGGGAGGCGAAGTGGAAGACGTAATGGACTTCGTCCGGGAGGAAGATGAAGTTGGAGACGTCGTGCTTGATGAATTTATAGTCATCGTTGCCGGCGAGATGTTCGATATTCGCGGCGGAGCCGGTGAGGAAATTGTCGATGCCGATGACGCGAAAACCCTCCAAAAGGAGGCGATCGGTGAGGTGGGAACCGAGAAATCCGGCGCCGCCGGTGACTACCGCAGTGCGTTTTGAGGCCATGAAAACGGGTTGTGTAGTGGGGAAGCGGACGGTTTGCGAGAAATTCCGGCAGCGGGGTGATTTAAATCAGGGGGACGCCGCCGGTCATTCCTGCGAAAGTGCCGGGACGCTCGCGAGTTCGAACGCCTTTGGCGGGGGACTTCCTTCCGTGTCGGAGAGCAAGCCCCACCCGGTAGAGGAGGGCGCTAGGAGAGAACCAGAACCGTCTCGAAGGGATCGGTGTCGAGGGCGTGGATCTCTTGCTCATGGCTCGTGATAAGGACAACAAGTTGCTGTCTGGTGCGATTGCCAATGCGGAGCCAGACGATTTTTGGTGGATGTCCGTAAAGCAAGCTGCGCTGCTGAAAGTCGGAGTCCTTCGATATGATGATGAATCCGTTTGCGCGTGCATACTCCCAAACGTCCTCATCGGGACGGCCCAGCAGCCCGCACTCGCGGACGTGCACACTGTCGGGAAAAAGCGTGGCCAGCAAGCCGGGCAGCTTGGGCGACAGGTTCTCATCAAAGGGCAACTTCATGCGGGACGACGTTCAGGCGGCGGTCACGGTCTGCGGCGAAGGCAAAGCACGCCTGAATGTCGTCGGCGGTGAGATCCGGAAAATCGTCGAGCACTTCGGAAATGGTCATACCGCCGCCGAGATAATCGAAAACGTCGGATACTGTGATGCGGGTGCCACGGATGCAGGGCTTGCCGCTACGGATGCGCGGGTCGATCGTGATGCGCTCCCGGTAATTCATGGAGAGAGAGTAGGTTTTTGGACCCTTGGAGTCAAGGCACGCCCGGAAACGCCTGACGAGAGTAATACGCGGCCCGGGGAGCCTACTTTGCCCCGAAGCCGAGGAGGACGGCGGGGACGGTCATGATGAGGATTTTGATGTCGAGCCAGATGGACCAGTTGTCGATGTACTTGAGATCGAGACGGACCCACTCGTGGAAGTCGGTGACCTGGTTGCGGCCGCTGACCTGCCAGAGACAGGTGAGGCCGGGCTTGACGCTGAGACGGCGGCGCTGGGCGGTGTTCTCGAATTTCTCGACTTCGTAAATGGGGAGCGGACGGGGACCGACAAGGCTCATGTGGCCCTGGAGGACGTTCACGAGTTGGGGAA
>Ga0302324_100023501_pt1 | contig 11925 bp, 12 predicted proteins | sample Palsa_T0_1_FD_201949 | JGI IMG/M metagenome (GOLD analysis project Ga0302324, IMG submission 201949) | Peat permafrost microbial communities from Stordalen Mire near Abisko, Sweden - Palsa_T0_1 | ecosystem: Environmental > Terrestrial > Soil > Palsa > Peat permafrost | place: Sweden: Abisko... | reverse complement strand
CGTTTGTGGTTGACCAGCCGGCGTCGCGGTCCCTGAAATGGCCGATGGCGCCCGACACCGAAGACCTCGCGCCCAGCGCGCTGGCGCGCCAGCTCGGCAGCGGACGCTTCGCGATCACGGCCGAGATCGCGCCGCCGGTCAGCACCGATCCGGCCGACCTGCTGGCGCGCGCACTGCCGCTGCGCGGACTCGCGACCGCGGTCAACTTGACCGACGGCGCCGGCGCCAAGGCGCATCTGTCCAGCCTCGCGGCGGCCCGCCTGCTGCTCGATCACGGCATCGAGCCGGTGCTGCAGATGACCTGCCGCGACCGCAACCGGCTGGCGCTGCAAGCCGATCTGCTGGGTGCGCTGGCGCTCGGCGTGCGCAATCTGCTGGTGCTGCGCGGCGACGATCCGAGCGCCGGCGACCAGCCCGACACCAAGCCGGTGTTCGATCTCGACAGCCGCGCCCTGCTCGAGACCGCGCAGACATTGCGGCGCGAGCATCGCCTGCCGACCGGAACGGCGGTCAAGGGACCGGTCGCGCTGTGGCTCGGCGCCGCCGACACGCCGATCGATCCACCGCCGGACTGGCGCCCGCAGAGCCTGATCGCCAAACGCGACGCCGGCGCCGACTTCATCCAGACCCAGTTCTGCTTCGATATCGACGTGGTGCGGCGCTACGCGGCGCGGCTCGGCGAGCTCGGCATCGTGCCCGGGCTCAAGATCCTGATCGGCATCGCGCCGGTGCCGTCGGCGCGCTCGGCGCGCTGGATGCGCGACAAATTGTTCGGCACCATCATGCCCGACGCGCTGGTCGAGCGGCTCGACCGCGCCGCCGATCCGCGCGCCGAGGGCAAGGCGATCTGTGTCGAGCTGCTGCAGCAGCTCGCCACGATTCCCGGCATCGCCGGCGCCCACATCATGGCGCCGCAGAACCCCGCCGCGATCCCCGAGGTGATCGCGGCGGCGGGGGTGCTCCCTCCCCCGTAGGGAGAGGATCGGGGTGAGGGGAAGCATCGCGACTATGTTGCCGCCGGAAGCAACGCCCAGCGCCTCCCCTCACCCGCGCGCTAGCGCTTCAGCCCGGCCTGGTAGATCGCGAGATGCGCGTACGCGACGGCGAGCAGCGGCGTCGGAATACCGGCCTGCCGCCCGCGCGCCAGCAGGTCGCCGATGATCTGGTCGGCTTCGATCGGGCTGCCTTGCTGGAGATCGCGGTACATCGACGAGGTCTGGGACGAGCCCTTCGCGGTCAGCGCCGTCTTGATCGCCGCGAGGAATGGTGCGCTCGGCTTCTGCCCGACCGCCCGCACGATCGCGACGACCTCGTCGAGGAACCGCACCACGAAATCGGCGCCGCCGGGCGCCGCCTCGATCTCGCCGATCGTGCCGCGCATCAGACAGGTGACGCCGCCCAAGGTGGCGAGCAGCACCCATTTCTCCCACATCTCGCGCTCGATCGTCGGCGACAACCGCGCGTCGAACCCGGCGCCCTGCATGACCGCATCGAGCTGCTTGACGCGGGCGGACTCGGTGCCGTCCATCTCGCCGTAGGCGAGATCCTGCAGCTTGTTGAGCTGAACGATGCGGCCCTGATCATCGACGATGGTCGCCACCTTGCACACGCACCCGACCAGCGCCTTCCGGCCGAACCGCCCGACCAGCATGTCGACATGCTTCATGCCGTTGAGCACCGGCAGGATCATCGTGTCCGGGCCGACGAAACGGGTCAGATCGTCGAGTGCCGCCGCGAGCGAGTAGGCCTTCACGGTCAGGAGCACGGCGTCGAACGGACCGCCGACGTCCGCCGCGGTGACGAGCTGCGGCGCGAGCGTGAAGTCGCCGTGCGGACTGACGATCTGCAGGCCATGGGCCCGCAGATGCGCGGCGCGGGCCGGACGGACGAGGAAGGTGACATCGCGGCCGGCCGCCGCGAGGCGGCCCCCGAAATATCCGCCGGTCGACCCGGCGCCGACGACCAGAATGCGCATCATCCCCTCCTGCTGTCTGATCGAAGCATGGCGCGGCGCCATGGCCAGATCCAGATCGTCGCGCAGAATACCGCCAGGTCGCTAGAATGAGCGCTGTGGCAGTTTTCGAGATCGTCATCGGCCTGCTGGTCGCGGGCGCGCTGCTGGCGGCGTGGGCCCGCCGGCTGAACGCGCCCTATCCGGCTTTCCTGGCGCTGGCCGGCGCGGGGTTGGCGCTGGTCCCGACTGCGCCGACCCTGTCGCTGCAGCCAGACCTGGTGCTCGTCCTGTTCGTCGCGCCGGTGCTGCTGGATGCTGCCTACGACGCCTCGCCGCGCGACCTGCGCGACCATTGGAAGCCGATCGCCGGCGGCGCGGTGGTCGCCGTGATCCTGACCGTGATCGCGGTCGCGCTGGTCGCGCGCTGGCTCAAGCCCGACATGCCGTGGGCGGTCGCGATCACGTTGGGTGCGATCGTGGCGCCACCCGACGCATCGGCGGCGACCGCGGTGCTGCGCGCGCTGCGGCCGCCGCATCGCGTGATGGTGGTGCTCCAAGGCGAGAGCCTGCTTAACGACGCCACCGCGCTGCTGATCTACCGCGTCTCGGCCGCGGCGGCGCTCGGCAGCTGGGCGGGCTGGCCGGCGGCGCCCGGGCTGGTTCTGGCGATCCTCGGCGGCGTCGCGCTCGGCGCGGCGCTCGGCTGGCTCTATCCGCGCCTGCTGAGCCGGGTCGACGACGTGCCGACCTCGGTGGTAATCCAGTTCTTCGGCGTGTTCGCGCTGTGGCTGCTCGCCGAGCGGCTTTCCTTGTCGCCGGTGGTCACGATGGTGAGCTTCGCGATCACGGTCGCGCGCATCTCGCCCGAGCGCTTCAGCGCGCGCGAGCGCATCCAGTCCTATGCCGTGTGGGAAGTCGCCGTCTTCGTCCTCAACGTGCTCGCCTTCATCATCGCCGGGCTGCAGCTGCGGCCGATCCTTGCCGGGCTGCACGATGTCGCCTGGCGCGACTACGCAGCGTTCGCCGGCGCCGTGCTGCTCGCCGTGATCGCGATCCGCATCGCCTGGATCGCCTGCTACAACAGCGTGGCGCGCTGGCGCGACCGCCGCTTCGGGGTGCGGACGCGCGGCATCATGACGCCGCCGACGATCGGCACCGGCGCGGTGATCGCCTGGTGCGGCATGCGCGGCGTCGTCACCTTGGCGACCGCGCTGGCGCTGCCCGAGGATGACGGCGGCGGCTTCCCGTTCCGCGGCCTGATCCTGTTCTGCGCCTTCACGACGGTGCTCGGCACCCTGGTGCTGCAGGGCCTGACCCTGCGCCCCCTGATGAAGGCGTTGCGGCTGGTCGACGACGGCGCCGTGGCGCGCGAGATCCAGCTGGCGCGCACGCGCACCGCCGAGGCCGCGCTGGCGACATTGGCCGACTATGACGGCCCGTTCGCCGAAGCGCTGCGCGCCGAGTACCGGGCGCGGCTGCAGCCGCGCGACGCGACGGGCACCGCCGCGCCCACAGTGCCGCTGCCGATCGAGCCGCGGCGGCGCGCCCAGGCGGCGGAGCGGCACGCGCTGCTCGCGCTGCGCCGACGCAACGAGATCGGCGACGATGCCTTCCACGCGATCGAGGAAGAGCTCGACTGGGGCGAGATGTATGTCGAGGGTCGGCTCAGCCGAGGCTGAGATAAGCGTCGGACGCGGCCGGTCGGTCAGCGGCGGCGGCGGACCTGGCCGGGCCGGCTCTGGCGCGGGCCGACCGGCGCGGTCGAGCGCTCGTCCTTGTGGCGGAAATTGATCCGGCCTTTGGTCAGGTCGTAGGGCGTCATCTCAACGGTCACGCGATCGCCCGCCAGGATGCGGATGCGGTTGCGCCGGATCCGCCCGGAGCTGTGGGCCAGCACGTCATGGCCATTGTCGAGGTGAACCCGAAACATGGTGTTGGGCAGGATCTCCGCCACCACCCCTTCGAACTCGAGCATGTCCTCTTTCGCCACCGTCGCCTCCCAACCGCTGCCCCAACGTTCCGTCCCGGCGCTCCGCCCCGCCCAGGTCGGGCTACGGCTCGCCGTCGCCCGCCGTGACGTCGATCAACGGCATGTCGCCGCGCGCTTCCCAATTCTCCGGGACGATCACGACGATGCGGCCGAGCAGCATCTTGCCCTCGTGCTCGAACTGCACCCGACCGTTCTTGATCGGCTTCTGCGTCAGCGCCTTGACGCCGATATATTTCTGCTCTGGCCACGCCGATGCCTTGAACCGCACCTTCGCCCGGTATGCCATGGAGTGCCCGTCCGTGTTGGCCGCGCGAGCCCTGCGCTCGCGCCAACCGCCCGCACCATCAACCCGTCGGGCCGGTCGGGCGGCGGCGCACCTTACGGGCGGGCCTTGCCGGGGTCAACGCGCCGCGTGCCGCCAGGGGCGGCGTCGGGAGCCGCTTCCGGGCCGGGCCGACACCGTCTCGCGGCCCGGCCCGGCGCCGTGAGGACGATTCCTGGCTTGCGTCCGCCAGCTTCGCGGCTTATTTGTGGGCGTCAGCTCGCTAGGTTCGGCTCGCTCTCCACGCTCGTCAAGAGCGCCGGACCCCAGCCCCACCGCACCTCCCGATATCTGATTCGCCGGGTAAATCCGCCCAGCGACCCCCCATGTCCGGAGACTTCCATGTCCGTCGGTACCGTCAAGTGGTTCAATGCCCAGAAGGGTTACGGCTTCATCCAGCCTGAGGATGGCTCGAAGGACGTTTTCGTCCATATCTCTGCCGTCGAGCAGGCCGGCATGCGCTCGCTGAACGAAGGTCAGCGCATCGGCTTTGACCTCGAGACCGGCAAGCAGGGCAAGGTCGCCGCGGTCAACCTCAAGCAGGTCTGAGCCGCCGCGACGCGGGCAGCGTCCGTAGCCGGAAGGTATTTCAATCTTCATGAAAGTCTTCGTTCGCGACAACGACATCAACGCGGCACTCCGCGTGTTGAAAAAGAAAATGCAGCGCGAAGGCGTCTTCCGGGAAATGAAGCGCCGGCGCTCCTACGAGAAACCGTCGGAGCGCCGGGCCCGCGAAGCGGCCGAGGCCGTGCGGCGCCACCGCAAGGCGCTGCGCAAGCGGATGGAGCGCGACGGCTACTAGCACGGTTGGCGCGGCGCTAGCCGGGCTCCGGTCACCCATCTCGGCCGCGCCGATCGGATTGCCTGTCATGAATTATTGCTGCATCATGTGAACTGCTCGCGCATTGGCGCGGCAAGACCGATCCGCTGAATTGCAGGAGAGCCAGCATGGCGCAGGCCGTCGCGACGCGTGCGGTTCGGGATCTGCTGCACTGGAACGCGACCGGCGTCTCGCGTGTGCCGATGCAGGTCTATGCCGACCCCGGCATCTATGCGTGGGAGCAAGACCTGATTTTTCGCGGCCCGACGTGGAATTTTCTCGGGCTCGCGATCGAGGCGCCTAATCCGAACGATCATTTCACGAGCGTGATCGGCGATACCCCGATCATCGTCGTGCGTACCAAGGACGGCTCCATCAACGCGCTGGTCAATCGCTGCGCCCACAAGGGCGCGACGGTGTGCTACCAGCCGACCGGCCATGGCGAAACCTTCACCTGCCCGTATCACAACTGGGTCTACGACCATTCCGGCCGGCTCGTCAGCGTGGCGTTCGAAAAGGGCGTGCAGCAGCTCGGCGGCATGCCGAAGCAGTTCGACAAGGCCAACCATCGCCTGACGCGATTGCGCGTCGAGACGATCTGCGGGCTGATCTTCGCGAGCTTCTCGGAGCGCGCGCCGCCGCTCGAGCAGTATCTCGGACCGGTCATGACCGGCCACATCAGGCGCACGTTGCATGGCACGCCGAAGATCCTCGGCCGCTATCGCCAGATGATGCAGAACAATTGGAAGCTGTACGCCGAGAACGCGCGCGACAACTACCATCCGAGCCTGCTGCACGCCTTCTTCGCGACCTTCGAGCTCAACCGCCTGTCGGCCGAAGGCGGCGTGCGCCAGGACGAAGCCGGCTGGCACCACATCGTGTTCGCCAAGCGGCACACCGATCAGGGCCATGCCGAATATGAATCGGGCGTGATCCGGGCCCAGAAGCGGGAGTTCGGCCTCGCCGATCCGTCGCTGATCGATCAGTGGATGGAGTTCGACGACCAGATCACGAATTCGATCCAATGCCTGTTCCCGACCTTCGTGCTGCAGCAGGTTCTGAACTCGATCGGCACCCGCCAGATCATTCCGCACGGACCGGAGAAATCCGAGCTGGTGTGGACCTTGATCGGGTTTGAGGAGGACACCGAGGCGCAGACCTACATGCGCGTGAAGCAGAGCAATCTGGTCGGACCGGCAGGGCTGGTCTCGATGGAGGACGGCATCATCGGCAACTTCGTCCAGCGCGGCATCAAGGGCGATCTCGACGCCCAGGCGGTGGTGATGATGGGCGGCGTCGACGTCGGGCCGGCGCCGACGCGCGCGACCGAGACCTCGGTCCGCGGATTCTGGCGCGTCTATCGGGAGCTGATGGATGTCTGACGGCGGCTTCCGGCCGTCGCTCGATCCGCGCGAGATTTCCGAACAGACCTGCCGGCGCATCGAGGCGCTGGTCGCCGATTGCGCCGCGGTGATCGACGGCGGCCAGCTCGAGCTCTGGCCGGACTACTTCACCGAGAAATGCCTCTACCGCATCATCGCGCGCTCGGAGTTCGAGAAGGGCCGGCCGATCGGCTTCGTGTTTTGCGACAATCGCAACATGCTGATCGACCGCGTGCGCGCCATGCGGTCGGCCAACGTGTTTCAGCCGCATGTCTATCGGCACGTGCTCGGACCGCCGCGCATCGTCCGCCGCCGCGACGCGGTGTTCGACGTCGAGACCAGCTATATCGTCATCCGAACCGCGATGCCGGGTGGCGCGATGGACGTGTTCAGCGCCGGGCGCTATCTCGACGAGATCGTGTTCGAAGCCGACGTGCCGAAGCTCCGGAGTCGGACCGTGATCGCCGATTCCGATTCGATCGACATGCTGCTGGTCCTGCCGATTTGACCAGGCCGCACGATCTAACGACGACGGTTCGGTGACCGCGCATCTCCACATCGAAAACAGCCGGCTGGGCTCGCCGCTGGCCCATGCCGGCGACGAGCATGTGCGCGCCGCCCTGACTCGGCACAAGGTTCTGGCCGATCGGGTCCGCGTCACGATCGGCTGGGACGGCGATGTTCTCGACGCGGCGCTGGCCACCGCGGACTTTCTGATCGCCGCGCGACCGCCGCGCGAGAATCTGTCGGCGCGCGCGCCGCGCCTGCGCTGGATCCAGACTACCGGTGCGGGGATCGATCATCTGCTGCCGCTCGACTGGCTGCCCGCCGACATCGTCCTGACCAACAACAGCGGACCGCACGGGCCGAAATGCGAAGAATTCTGCCTGATGGCGCTCTTGGCGCTGTCGGCGCGGCTGCCGACCCTGGTCGATCAGCAGCGCGCGCGGGTGTGGTCGTCGATCTTCACCCAGCCGATCGGCGGCAAGGTCTGCCTGGTGATCGGTTACGGCGACATCGGCCAGGCGGCGGTGCGCGCCGCCAAGCGGCTCGGCCTGACCGCGGTCGCGGTCAGCCGCAGCGGATCGGGTGCCGGCCCGGCCGACCGGCTGCTGCCGACGAGCGCGCTCGACAGCGTGCTGCCCGAGGCCGATTTCGTGATCGTCGCCGTGCCGTTGACGCCGCAGACCCGCGACCTGCTCGGCCGCGCGCGATTGGCGCTGCTGCGGCCGACGGCGGGACTCGTCAATATCGCGCGCGCGCCGCTGGTCGACTATGCGGCGATGGCGGAGATGTTGCGCGACGGCAGGCTCGGCGGCGCGGTGATCGACGTGCAGGATCCCGAGCCGCTGCCGGCCGATTCTCCCCTGTGGGAGGTTCCCAACCTGATCCTCACGCCGCACATATCGTGCGACGATCCGCGCTATGTCGACATGCTGCTCGACGCCTGGGTCGCCAACCTGACCCGCTACCTCGCCCGCGAGCCGTTGCGCAACGTCGTCGATCGCAGCCGCGGATATTGACCCGCGCCAACCCGCCGCCATCGGCAAATTGGAGAGATGTCATGCCCAAGCAGGTCCTGCGTCCGAGCAATCTCTCGTTCCAGCCGCGCCCGACCTATCCCTATTCGCCGGGCGCCAGCGCCGGCGGCTTCGTCTTCACGGCCGGGCAGGTCGCCTGGAACGACAAGGGCGAGCTGGTCGGGCTGGGCGACGTGCGCGCGCAGACGCGCCAGGTGCTGAGCAACGTCAAATCGATCTTGAGCGATGGCGGGGCGAGCCTGAGCGACGTGCTGAAGTGCAACGTCTATCTCGCCGACATGCGCTATTTTCAGGCCATGAACGAGGAATTCGCCAAGGTCTTCCCGGATCAGCCGCCGGCGCGCACGACCGTGCAGGCCGCCTTGGCGGAGCCCGAGATGCTGGTCGAGATCGAGGCGATCGCCTACGTCGCGCCGCGCTAGTGGTCCGATCGCAACGCTTGGTTCCCAAGCGTTGCGTGAATCGGCCCACTAAACATATGTAGTGGCCTGCTTATCCCAAACAGATCGGGGAGCGATCTGTTTGGGATAAGCAGGCCACTAGGGTCGTCCGGCTGGATGGTTCGGCCGCAGCCGAAACCACCGGCGGCGTGCGCGTCATACATGAGGGGCTCACCCACCAATGGAGGTCCTCATGCCGACTCTCACCAAAGACGCCGCGCCGTCCGACGGCAGGCTCGCGCTGGCCGTGACCTGGGAAGCCAAGCCGGGCGAGGGCGACGCGGTCGCCGACCTGCTGCGCCGCATGGCGAGCGCGGTCAAGTCCGAGCCCGGTCTCCTGCTGTTCTGGCCGCACCGCTCGGCCTCGGACGACCGCGTGTTCTTCCTCTACGAGCTGTTCGCCGACGAGGCCGCCTTCGCGGCGCATCAGGAGACCGAACATTTCAAGACCCTGATCGTCGGCCAGGCGCTGCCCAAGCTGGCACGGCGCGAGCGCGTGCCGTTCGTTCCCGCGCAACCCTGAACCAACGGTGCCATATGCGTCAAAACGGCCGGGACCACGGCAAGCGCGGCCGGCCCGGCCCAGACCCCACCCGCTGGCCGGCTGACGCATCCGTCCGGGGGCCGGCCACGCCGGCTCCCGGCTACGGCTTCGCGAAGCGGTCGTCGATCAGGCGGATCGGCTTCTGGCGCGACTCCAGGCCGGTCAGCGGCGCGAGCCTGCCGGCCGGCACCAGCTCGATCTCGACCTCGACGCCGAGCCGCTGCTTCAGCAGCGCCTTGAACTCGGCGCGCCGCGCCACGCTGTCCTCGAAGCCGGCGGCGAGCTCGATCATCACCGTCATGTCGTCGCGGCCGGCCGCGTCGCGCGTAACCCGGCAGAGATATTCGCCCGTGGTGTCGCCGCGCGCGCCGAGCCAGGCCGCGAGCGCCGTCGGATAGATGTTGATGCCGCGCAGCTTGACCATGTTGTCGCTGCGGCCGAGGAAGCCCTGGATGCGGCGCAGATTGAGGCCGAGCGGCGAGGCGCCCGGCTCGAACGCGGTCAGGTCGTTGGTGTTGAAGCGGATGATCGGGTAGACGTCATCCTTGTACAGGCAGGTCACCACGAGATTGCCGGACCCTCCGTCGGGCACCGGCGTGCCGGTCTCGGGATCGAGCAGCTCGATATATTGCGCGTCCTCCATCACGTAGAGCCCGGCATGATCGGGGCCTTCGCCGGCGATGATCCCGGTATCGCCGACGCCATACCAGTCGAACAGCTCGGCGCCGCCCCAGGCCTGCGAGACCGCATCGCGGTTCTCGCGGCCGAGATGGCCGCTGATCATGCGGATCTTGATGTCGCGGCCCGGCACGATGTCGTGCTCGCGCGCGACCTCGGCGAGGCGCCGGATGTAATCGGCGAAGCCGACCAGCACGGTGGCGCCGAAATCGCGCATCAGCTCGATCTGGGCCTGCGAGCGCGTCTCGATGCCGGTGCCGGCCGACAGGAACATCGCGTTGGTGAAATGCAGCACGGTCTCGCGGATATAGTGACCGCCATTCACCATGCCGTGGCCGTAGACCGAGTGGACGACGTCACCCGGCCGCAGGCCCTGAAACCGATAGATGCGTGCCAGCAGCAGGTTTTGCAGCTCGCGGCTCTTGGGGCCGAACAGCAGCACCTGCGGCCGGCCGGTGGTGCCGCTGGTGGTGTGCAGCACGACCGGCGGGCGCGCCTCGATCGGCCAGGCCTCGAGCCCGTGGAAATCGCCCCACGGCGGATGCTCGGCGATCGATTGCATCAGATCGGATTTTGCGTAGACGGGCAGCTTGCCGATATCGTCGAGCCCGCGAACATCGCCGGGCTCGAGCCCGACCGCTTGCCAGCGCCGCCGGTAGAATGCGATCTGCCAAGCGCGCCGCATGACCGCGGCGAAGCGCGTCTCCTGGCGTGCGCGCAGCGCGTCGCGGCTGAGCTGCCGGAACGTCGTCGCGAACTCCGGCCCGAGCGGATAGTCGGCGAGCAGACGCGGCACCTCGGCGGCGTCGAAATAGGTCGGATGGCTCACGGCGCCAGCGCGGCGATCAGCGTATCGGTGCTCTCCAATGTCTCGAGCCCGTCGACCAGCGCGATCAGGCGTTCGCCATTGTCCGGCTTCAGCCCGGCATGGCGCCAGCAGGCGCGGAATTTGGCGAGATGCTGCTCGCGGCTCAGCGGATTGGCCGGACTGCCGAGCACCGCCGGCAGATCGACCGCGTGGCGCGCGCCACCGGTCAGCGCGATCTCGACGCGCTGCGGGTTGAGCGCGTTGGGGTCCGGATTGCCGTCGACCACCATGCGGATGCGCGCGGCCAGCGCGTGCAGGGTCGGATCGCGCAGGCGCTCCGGCGTGAAGTCCTCGAGCAGCACGGTGCCGCGCTGCAGCGCGATCGCGCCGACGAACGCCATACAGAGCCGCGCGTAATTGATCGGCGGGTCGGGCCGATCTGGTCGACCGACCAGCTCGGAGATCAGCGGCGGCCCGATCACGAGAACCGACTCCACGTCGCGTGCGTCGAAGCCGTGCCGCGCCTTGAGCTGCAGGATGCCGTCGAGCCCGCCATGCGCGGCGCGGCCGGTCGGGAACGGTTTGTGGCTGAGCTCCGCGACGAGCCAACGCGCGCCGAGCTCGCGATAGAGCGGCTCGAGATCCCAGTCGCCTTCGAACAGCCTGAAATAACCGTATTTGCCCTCGAACAGGTCGCGCGGCCCTTCGAGCCCGGCGGAAGCGAGGTCGATAGCGTCGAGCGCGGCCCGTGCGCAGAAGCCGATCTGCATCGGCAGCAGCGGCTTGCCCTCGACATGCGACTGCATGGTGCCGCCGATCTGGCCGTACACGATGCCCCAGCCATTGATCAGGCGTTCCGTGTCGAAACCGGCGAGCCGGGCCAGCGCGGCGACCGCGCCGAACGCGCCGGCGGTCGCCGGCCGAAAGAACCGCAGACCGCTGCGTGCCGCGACACCGAGCCCGGCCGCGATGTCGACGCCCAGGGCCAGCGCCAGGATCAGGTCGCGCCCCGACACGCCGCCGGCGCGCTCGGCGAACGCCAGCGCGCAAGCCTGCGGCACCGTCATGGCGTGGACCACCGCCGGCTCGTGGACGCAGTCGAATTCCGAGTTGTGGATCTGGAAGCCGTTGACCAGCGCCGCGCTCGACGCCGGCAGCTTGACGCGATGCCCCCATGCGGTGGCGTCGCTGCCGCTGCCCCAGCGCGACGCCAGGGCCAGCAGCTCGGCCGCGAACGGCGCGCGCAGCCCGGCGACCCCGACCCCCAACGTATCGAGGATGAAGGTCTTGGCGCGCTCGATCGCGACCGCCGGCAGGTCCTCATAGCGCGTCTCGACGACGTGACGCGCCAACCGCTCGGCGGCCAGCGGAGCTTGGCTGCTCAAAACACCCCCGCGGCCCGGAAGCCGGCGATGTCGCGCGTGCCGTAGCCGAGCCCGCGCAGGA
>Ga0302324_100023499_pt1 | contig 11925 bp, 8 predicted proteins | sample Palsa_T0_1_FD_201949 | JGI IMG/M metagenome (GOLD analysis project Ga0302324, IMG submission 201949) | Peat permafrost microbial communities from Stordalen Mire near Abisko, Sweden - Palsa_T0_1 | ecosystem: Environmental > Terrestrial > Soil > Palsa > Peat permafrost | place: Sweden: Abisko... | reverse complement strand
ACTTCTGCTTGATCGGCCACAGCAGCCGGCGCGCCTTGTCCAAGTTGACGTTATCCGGCCAGCTATTAAGCGGCGCGAAGCGCTGTTGACCGGCCCCAGCTCCGCCGCGACCATCGCCGATGCGGTATGTACCGGCGCTGTGCCACGCCATACGAATGAACAGCGGTCCATAGTGCCCGAAGTCAGCCGGCCACCACTCCTGCGAATCCGTCATTAACCCATGCAGGTCTTTGATCACGGCGTTCAGGTCGAGCGTCTTGAACTCTGCCGCGTAATCGAAATCTTTGCCCATGGGATCGGACAGTGGAGAATGCTGGTGCAGGATGTTCACATTCACCTGATTCGGCCACCAGTCAGCATTCGTGTGTGACTTGCGAGCGCCGTGTGCCACCGGGCACTTGGCTTCGGGTAAAGTGCTTTTATCTTTAGTCTCGGGAGAAACGCTTCCCGAGGAATTCGCGAGTGTATTTTCCATAATGTTTTCGTCCTTCGAATCTTTGATTAGGTATTGCGATCCTACTGCGTGAAAAATTATTTCTTTGTGCGGCAACGGCGGCAGACGCCAAAGACCTCGACCAGCGGTTGCGTCAGGTCAAAGCCCTCCGGGAGTTGCCGGGATATCTGTTTAAGATTGATGAAATCGCCTTCGATGTCCTGCACCGTCTTGCAGCGCGAACACACCAGGTGATGATGCGGCTTGAGATTGCCATCCACGCGCAGCGTGGCGGCATGAGGCGTAACTTCGCGCAGCAGTCCATGCTCGACGAAGAGACGCAGATTGTTGTAGACGGTCGCGAGAGAAACAGACGGGATGCGTTTTCGCACCGCGGCGTAAATCTGCTCCGGAGAACGGTGCCCATGCGAGGCCACCACCGCTTCATATACAACATGCCGCTGATGCGTGGCAGCCAGCCCGCTCTTCCAGGCCAGTTCCCGGAACTGCTCATGCGTGAGACGCATAATTATTGTATGAGAATGATTATAAAAGAGAGGAAACGGCGGTTGTCAACTCACGCCACCGGCAAGCTCGTGGAGCCCCGGACGCCTCGTCCGGGGAAGATGACTTCTGGCGCGTTGTCTAGGCGCGTTTGCCTGGGAGCTTCTTGCCGCATTCCACGGGGCGGACGAGGGCGTCCGCCCCTCCACAAGAAGAATCTACCCCATGGTAAGCACGACTCGGAATCTCGCCTTCCCACTGACCATCTGCTGGTAGGCGTCCGCCGCCTTCGCCAGAGGATAGCGTTCGATCATGGGCCGAACTCCGCTCAAGGCGCTGAACTCCAGCGTATCCTGCGAGTCGCGGGCCGTGCCCGAGGCCCATCCCTTCACAGTCTTACTGGCAGGGATCAGCTGAAGAGGCGTCACGGTCAGCGGTTCCGCTCCGGCGCCGATGATCATCAATGTGCCGCGAGGCCCCAGTCCGTCGACCAGCGCCGCAGCCGACTTCGAATCCGGCGCGGTGGCCAGGATGACCTGCGCGCCGCCCATTTTCTGTAATGCCTGCACCGGATCGCCGGTGCCCGTGTCGATGTATTCGTGCGCGCCAAGCTTTTTGGCCAGCGCCTGCTTGTCGCCGCCACGCCCAATAGCAACGGTGTGAAAACCCATCTGCCGTGCATACTGAATTCCCAGATGGCCGAGTCCTCCAATGCCTTGCACCGCGACCAGATCACCTCCGCGCGCCCCGGAATTGCGCAGCGCGTTAAATACCGTAATGCCGGCACACATCAGCGGCGCAGCCTCGTCCGCGGGCAGATCATCGGGCATGAGCGCAACCGCCTCGGCAGGAACCACCACGTACTCGGCGTAGCCTCCATCGAAACTTATTGCCGTGATCTTCTCGAACTTGCAATTGATGAAATCTCCACGACGGCAGGGGTCGCAGGTAAAGCAATGTCCGCCGTGCCAACCCACACCCACGCGCTGCCCCGGCTTCCACTGCAAAACGTCGGCGCCGATCGCGTCGATGCGTCCGGCAATCTCATGCCCCGGCACACGCGGATATTGAATTCCCGGCCAGTATCCTTCTTTCACCAGAGCGTCGCTGTGGCAAATGCCGCACGCCTCAACTTTAATGCGCACTTGGCCGCGGCCCGGCTCCGGCGTCGGACGCTCGACCACTTCAAAATTTCCACCGGGCTTGCTGATTTGAACGGCTTTCATAGGAGGCCTCTTTCTTGTCTCTGTTGTTGGAGAGTCATTGCGGGACGAACCTTGCGGAACCGTTACTCCAAGGAAGTTACAGGCCTATAGATCGCCAAAGGCCGGGGCCGGTTGCAACAAAACTTAGAAGGCCGAGGCGGCTACTCGCTAGCCGAGTGCGACCAGGGCCGTGGCAATCCGCACCAGAGTTGTTTCTCTTCCCAGCACTTCGAGCGTCTCAAACAGCGGCGGCGCATTCTTGCGGCCGCAAACCGCGACGCGGATGGGCTGGAACATCTGTCCCGCCTTCACCCCAAGCTCCTGCGCGGCCGCGCGCAACGCCTGATCCAGGGGATCGTGCTTGAACTCGACACTCGCCAGCACGACCTGAGCTTTTTCGAGAACTCGTTTCGCCATGGCCGCGTCTCCTTTCTGCGGAATCAGTTCGGCCGGGTCGTAAGCCGGGAGTTCCTCCACGAAAAAGAAATCCGCGGCGGTTAGCACGTCGCGCAGCAGTGTAATTCGCTCACGGATAAGCGGCACAATCCGCAACATTTTTTCCGGAGTCACTTTAATACCAGCCTCGTGCACGATGGGCAAGAGTCGCTGGCTTAGATCTTCGAAGGTCAGCCCGTGAATGTGCTGCGCATTGAGCCAGAGTGCTTTGGGGTCGAAGGTGTCGTCAGGAATAGAGTGGGCGGACCCTTCGACTTCGGTCAGGGCAGGCTGCGTCCGCCCCTCCACGGCCTCTGCTTTACCAGGTGTCTCCTTGAAATTCACCACCGCATTTGAGCGGTTGATTCCCTCCAGAGAAAACGCGTCGGTCAATTCCTGCAGACTCATCTGCTCGCGATCGTTTTTCGGCGACCAGCCCAGCAGGCACAGAAAATTGATGAACGCCTCGGACAGAAATCCAGCGTCGCGATAGGTCGTCACGCTCACCATGGATCCATGGCGGCGCTTGGAAAGCTTGGTCCCATCCGGCGCCACCAGCAGTGGAAGATGCGCAAACTGCGGCGTTGGGGCCGCTGGCGAAGTCGCGATCGCATTAAAAATCAACACGTGCTTGAACGTATTCGAAAGATGATCCTGTCCGCGGATGATGTGGCTGATGCGCAGATCGGCGTCGTCCGCGCAGGAGGCCAAGTGATACGTGGGCATGCCATCGGAGCGCAGCAGGGCGAAGTCTTCAATATCGGCACCCTCTTTCACCTGCTCGCCATAGACGGCGTCGGTGAAGCGCACCACTTGTCCAGCCTCACGCGGCACACGAAATCGCAAAGCAAACGGCTCTCCCGCGGCAGCGCGGCGGTCGCTCTCTTCGCGCGAAAGTTCCCGCATACCGGCATTGAACAACCAAGTGCCCTGCGCCCCAGACTTCTCGCTGTCGCCGGTATGTGCTGGGATAAAATCGCGGTAAGCCAGGCCTTTTTGCAAAATAATCTCTGCCGCCCGCCGGTGCAGTTCTCCACGATCCGACTGCTTGTATTCTTCGTCCCAGTTCAGTCCCAGCCACTTCAATCCGTCGAAAATCGAGTTCACAGAGGCATCGGTATTGCGCTCCACATCCGTGTCGTCGAGCCGCAGGATCATCGTCCCGCCATTCCGGCGGGCGTAAAGCCAGTTAAAAATGAAAGTACGGGCGCTCCCCACGTGGAGAAATCCCGTCGGCGAGGGCGCAAAGCGCACGCGTGGCTTAATCTGGGGCGCTGCATTCAACGATTCGGGCATAAGTTAAGGTCGAGGCGGGAACAACTGCCGGGCACGCTATTCAGAATTCTTTACACTTCTCAGAACCTCGATGGTAAGGGCCGACAAAATCGCCGTCAAGCCATGCAGCCATAACGATTTGGCCCACAATTCCCGCTTCGAAGCCCGGCGAAACAGTGCCCATGTACTTAAATCTTGTTGTGTTCGGTTGCCTGATGTGAAAACATTAACTTAACTGTTTTCCCCCCAAAACTGGTCCGGCACAGCTGGCCAGAGGTGCTCCCGGCCTATGAACAGTGTAGTAATCACGACCGTTATTATCCCGCTATTTGTCTCCGTCCTGCTGTTCCTGGTCTTCACCTACCTCTACGAGCAAAGCCGCCAGCCTTATTTTCGGGCGTGGAAATGGGCGTGGGCATTCTATTCGCTGCATTACGTGGCAGATACTTTCCCGGCATCGCCGATCGCGTTTTTCGTGGGCGAACTTTTTCTGGTGGCGATGGCACTGTGCATCTTCGTTTCCACGCGCCTCATGCGCGGCCCATCTCGCTTTCGCTGGTATGACTCGGCCGTGGCGGCAGCCGGGGTCACGCTCGCCGCTCTCACGCTTTATGGACACATGGTGAACGGAGGGTTCCAGTCCGACGCCAAGCCTTTCCTGCAACTCGGCACGGGCATGGCCATGATTCTGCTGTACTGCTCCGCGGTTTTCTACGTCAACGGCCACAAGCGGGGTTCACTCGCCTTCCAGGTTCTGGCCTTAGCTTTAGCCCTGTGGGCTGCACTGATGGGGGTGGGTCAGTTACGGAATTCTCTGGGAGAAAATTTTGGCAGTGCCAGCCGCCTTTTCGGCCCCGTGCCGCAGATGCTGCTCGGCATCGCCATGGTCATGGTGTTGTTCGAGAACCAGCGGAACGCAGTGCAGGAAAATACCCTGGCCTTGTCGACCCTCGGCGTTGACCCGCGCCGCCTGCTCTTTGCCCAGGATCTCGTACCCCACATGCAGGCTGCTCTCGAACGCCTGATGAGCGCGCTGCCTATGGCTCGCGGCGCCATCTTCATCAGCGAACGCTGGCGCGGTCTTCTGCCTTCGGTGGAGCAGGGCTTTCCCTCTGGATTTCTCGCTGCCCTGGAAAAAAGCGGCGCCGGCGAATACATCAGCGAACTCGCCTATCGCCAGAGTGGAATCTTCACTGTGCACGATCTCGCTGAACTCTCCGAACCTTTTCCCATGGCTGCCGCCGGGACCTTCGCCGAGTTCAAGCGGATTCTCACCGAGGCTGACGTCCGCAATCTGACTGCGGTCAACCTGCAGACGCGAGAACACAATTTCGGCGTCATCCTTTTTCCTCACGCCGAGCGCCGCGCCTTCGGCTCCTCCGGCCCTCGGCTGATGGTCGGTCTGGCCCTGCAACTCGGTCTTACGCTCGAAAACTACGTCGTCAGTCACGACGCCCATCGCCGCACCAAAGAGTACGAACTGCTCACCGAGATCGGCAAGGCCATCAGTTCGCGACTCGATCAGGATGAGATTCTTCGCACCATCCAGGTCGACCTGGGGCAGATTTTCGACACCAGCCATTTCTACATCGCATTCGAAGAGGGCGAAGAGATCCGCTTCGAGCTTGAGGTTCGCGATAATCGCGTTCTGCCCAAGCGCACGCGCGAAATGCGCAATGCTTTCACCGAATACGTGATCCGGAACGGCGAGCCGCTGCTCATTCGCTCCAATCTTGAAGCCAGGCGCCGCGAGCTGGGTATCAGTCACGTTCCCGAGCGCCCCGCCAAGTGCCTGATCGCCGCGCCGGTCTTTCTTTCGAATCGGCCGTGCGGCGTGATGGTCGCGATGCATCCCGACCGGGAGTTCGTCTTCGAACAGCGCGACCTTGACGTGCTCGTCACCGCCGCCGGCCAAGTCTCGGTCGCGGTGGAGAATGCCCGCCTGTTCGCCGAGGAGCAGCGCCGATCCCGCCAGCTCGCTTTCCTGAACAATATTTCACGCACCGCCATCTCCAGCGACGATCCCGTCCACATGCTGAGCCAGATCGCCAGTGAGATTCAAAAGAACTTCAGCTTCGATCACATCGGCATCGGATTGCTCGACTACGGGACCAAGGAAATCGAAATCAAAGCCGAGGCTGGCGCCACCGCCCACGCCATGGGCAGGCGCATTCCGCTGGGAGCCGGCATCCTCGGCCGCGTCGCCCGCACCGGCGAACGCGCTCTGGTCCAGAACGCGCTGCCAGGCAATCTGTCTGGAATTCTGCCGGACTCACGCGCGGTGCTTTGCATTCCCATTACCTACGGCGAGATGCTGCTGGGCGTGCTTAACATTGAGAATCGCAATGAAAACGCATTCTCGCCCCAGGATGTGCTCATTCTCAACACGCTCGCCGATCTGTTGGCGACAGCCCTGCACAACGCTTTCGTCTTCCAGAAATTGCAGCAGCAATCCATTACCGACGGACTGACCGGAATCAAGACCCGCCGCTTTTTCTGGGAAGCCCTATCCGCAGAGTGGAAGCGCGCGTCGCGCTCCGGACGACCGTTCTCCGTCGTGCTCATCGATCTCGATAAGTTCAAGGAAGTCAATGACACCATGGGACACTTCGAGGGCGACCTGGTCCTCGCGCGCGTCGGCCGCCTGCTCGAACAGAAGTCGCGCCAGTCGAACGTTGTGGCCCGCTATGGCGGCGACGAATTTATCGTACTCATGCCCGAGACCGGCGCCGAACAGGCCCAGGTGCTGGCCGAACGCCTGCGCCAGTGGCTGGCCAGCGATCCTACCTTGAGCGAACACCACATCACCGGAAGCTTCGGCGTGGCCAGTTTTCCTATGCACGGCTTCTCCGTCGAAGACATCATCCGCGTCGCTGACGCCGGTATGTACGTTTCCAAACGCTCCGGCGGAAATCTGGTTTCAACCGCGCAGGAATTTGTCGAGGGCCAGGACTTCGCGCGCCAGCGCCAGCAACTCTCCGCTTATATTGAAGGATTTTTGCAGCGCGAGCGTTCCGGCCCCGAGCAACTCGAAGAATTGACTACCACCTTGCGCAAGCTCTGTGGTGAAGAGAGCGACTGCAATCTCCCGCTCCTGAAGGAGTCGATCGAATCTCTCAGCCGGGCCGCCGAATCGCGCGAGTTGTGTACCGCCGGACACGGCGATCTGGTGGCGCGTTACGCCGAAGTAATTGCGCGCGGACTCGGGCTTTCGTCAGAGGAAACTGCCGACCTGGTTTATGCCGCGCGGGTCCATGACGTTGGGAAAATTTTTGTCCCTGACCACATTCTCAACAAGCCCGGCCCCCTGACCGACGATGAATTTTTACAGGTAAAGATGCACGCGCATGTGGGCGCTGAAGTCGTAGGAACAATTCCGCACAGTGATCATATGCGCGAGGCCGTCGAACATCACCACCAGCGCTTCGACGGCTCCGGCTATCCCGATGGCCTGCGCGGCGAAGAAATTCCGCTCTGGGCCCGCATCATCGCCCTCACCGACGCTTACGCCAACCTGGTTACCGAGCAATCTTTTTCCGCCGCCCGCACGCCCGACCAGGCTCTCGACGAACTCGCCCACATGAGCGGCACCCGCTTCGACGGCATGCTGGTCCGCGTGCTCCTGCGAGGATTAAAAGCGGAGCATCGCACCTCATCCAGTTCGGGAGATTAGGTTCGGACACAGGATTCGCGCTGGGTGCCCCATTTCTCGCGTTCTTTGCGAGACGTGGGGATTTTGACGTAGGAACTCTGACCGCCCCACTTGCAACAGCGCTCCCATAAACCTCAAACTACTCATCTATGTCCGTTTCCCTATCCCTCTCAGGCAAAGTCGCCCTGATCTCCGGCGGATCTCGCGGCATCGGCGCCGCCACAGTCCGGATGTTCGCAGCCGCCGGCGCCAAAGTAGTTTTCAGTTACCGTAGTGCCCGTTCACAAGCGGAAGCGTTGGCCAAGGAGTGCGGTGAGAATTGTCAGGCAATCGCCTGCGACCTGAACTCTTCCGAATCCGCCCACGCGCTCGTCGCCGAAACCGTCAAGCACTTCGGTCGGCTCGACATTCTGGTCGCGAACCACGGTGTCTGGCCCGCGGACGATGTTGCGATCGACCACATGTCGGACGACCAATGGCGTTCCACCATGTCGATTAATCTCGATGCCGTCTTCGGACTGGTGAAACACTCAGTCGCTCAGATGAAATCCCAGACGCAGCTCCATGAAACCGGCGGACACATCGTCCTCATCAGCTCGACCAGCGGCCAGCGCGGCGAAGCCTTTCATTGCGATTACTCCGCAACCAAGGGCGCTCTCATCAGCATGACTAAGGGGCTCTCGACCGAACTCGCCCCGTCGCGAATCTACGTGAATTGCGTCGCCCCCGGTTGGGTCGACACCGATATGAGCGCCGCGACTCTCGCCGACCCGAAAACCGGAGAGATAATCCGCCGCACCATCCCCTTGGGCCGCGCTGGAACCCCGGAGGAGATCGCCGCTCCCATCCTGTTCCTATGCACCGGCTACGCCAGCTTCATCACCGGCGAAGTCTTCAACGTAAACGGCGGCGCCGTGCTGGCTGGTTGAGTGAGGCGGGCTCAGCCGGTCTTACTAAGGCTGAGCCGGTGCTTATCAGGATTGGACTAAGCGGCGGGCCGGGCCTTGGAAAAACCGGGCCACGCCCTCACATCCCGCCCATTTTCTGCATCCAACGACGCAGAGGAGCTTGGACTGCCGTGGGCAAGACCCCCGCAAGAAACGCTACAATTCTGATTTGCACCTGACTCCCTCACGTGGAATGAAACGGTTTTTCCTGACTCTGGTCTTGCTGTGCACGGTCGCGCCCCCCGCGCGACCCCAGAGCCCCGATCAAAGCCCCGACCAAAAGAGCCCCGATCAAAAAAGTTCCGATCGGCCACAAACTTCGCCCCCGCCATCCGCATCCCCGGCGCAGCCCGCCGCAGCGCCTGTTCCGCTGGAGCAGCAGAATGCCCGCCAGGCCAGGGCCCTCATCGATCAAGCCATTCAGGCGCTTGGAGGCAATGCTTACCTCACTATCCACGACCGCGAATTGCAGGGCAAGACCTTCGGCTTTCATCATGGCCGCTCTTCCGGCAACGGCAACGACTTCTGGAGCTTCTCCGAATTTCCCGACAAAGACCGCGTCGAACTGACCAAGCAGCGCGACATTGCCGAGCTCTACGTCGGCAACAAGGGATACGAGATCACGTACAAGGGCCCGAAGGCGCTTGAACAAAAGGATCTCGACGAGTACCTGCGCCGCCGCCGTTTCTCCCTCGATACCATTCTCCGCACTTGGATCAATGATCCCAGCGTTGCGCTACTCTATGACGGCAACGCCATCGCCGCGCAGCATTCCGCGCTGCAGGTCACTCTCATCAATTCCAAGGACGAAGCCGTCACCATCGATTTCGACATCGACACTCACCTGCCCGTCAAGAAGTCGTTCAAATGGCGCGATCCCGTCGACCGCCAGAAGAATCTGGAAGAAGAGGTCTACGAAAACTACCGCCTGGTCCAGGGCGTGATGGTCCCCTACAACGTCACCCGCTTTTTCAACGAGGATATGGCCAACGAGCGCTTCATCTTCTCCGCCACCATCAACCAGACCCTCGACGAATCCATGTTCGATCCCAACTCCAACTACAACCCGAACAAACCAACCGGGAAGCAAGCCAAGAAGCGATAGATCTGGGGGGCGTGGACGCAACCCCGTCTGCCCCGTGTAAACTTAAGTTATTTTCGATGGAGCTCGTCCCCATCGGAGGGAGTTCCAATGGACACAGGTGGCCCATACCTAAACGCCTCCCTCTTGTGCGAAAAAGTTTTGCAGGAGACAGGATGGCGTTCTTAGTATCATCCGCGCGATCGACAGGATCACGATAATAGCGGTATCGACGGGGTCCGAGACACCTGAGGACGCTCCGTTAGGGGTAGTCGCATTCACTTTCGTCGTGATAATTAAGTCCGGAGTTTTTAAAGGTACCGCCTCGATTAAATTATCTATTCACGCCCCGTCGGGCAGTTCAGTGGGCGAGTCGAGCGTGGATGTCCTCTTAGAGGGCGAGGACCGGGGGGTAAACCTGGTGTCCCCCATGCAATTCTCGGTTCAAGAAGACGGCCTTTATTGGATTGAGGTAACTTGCAATAAACAGCTCTTTACACGCGTGCCGCTTCGTGTAATTTTCCAACGCGTGAGTCAGGGGTCTTTGCAATGGCCACCTGCCCCATAATTTTGTTCACACTATTCGTTCCGTATCGAATAGTGAGCAAAAGGGGCACCCCAAGCGGCTCCAATTCCAGAGTGACGTTAGGAAAAACCGATTCAATCTGCTGTCGGAACTCCTGTTCGGTACGGTCGCCGTTCGAGAATTCCGCCAAACCCAATTCGATTTGGCCAAGAAAGCTGCTCTTCCAAATTTGCTCGTCCCACGTGCCGCGATCAAATCGTTTACGAAAATCGCTAAGAGAGAGATTCCCGTTGAGATACGAGACAAAATCCCGGTAGACGAGCAACTCCAGTTGAGCAATCAATGGCTGCATCCTCCGTAAAATACGTTCCGGCAAGCGAAATCCGCAGATTGTTTAATGAGGGCAGATTTGAAGATTTGGTTGCATATCGTGTGCTGAAAGAACAGTTAATCCGAGAGGGAACGCTGCCGCCCAGTCCAATCAACCATCGGGTACTAAGAGCCAAGTCTTAGCATACATGGACCAAAACGGAAGACGAGTAGCTGTAGTGCACAGGTACCTTCGCCCCGACGGGAGTCTCGGCGGATCTGGCAAGCCTGACCCAAAGAAACTGTTCCAAAACGGTGAGCTTTACGTGCTGGATGAGTCGCTTTAAGGATGCCGTTCGCCGATACCCTCCAAGAACCACCTTCACTGGCAACAGTTTGTTGGGGATTACTGTTTAGTAGCGAAGTCACGAAACCGTGTCTTTTTTACCACAGACAGCTTTCCCGCTTTGGGCAGTAATCTTACATTCACAAAAACATAACGATTTCCTAATAATCTGATCCACGAGCAAACAATCCGCTCGGCAGTGGAGTGCAGCGGCATCGGCCTGCACAGTGGCGCTCCCGTAATTATGCGCATCCTGCCCGCCAAGTCCGGCAGGGGCATCGTCTTCCGCCGCACCGATCTCGACGGCTTCGAGATCGAGGCTATCAGCCCCAACGTGGCCCGCGTCAGCTATGCCACCAGCCTCATGAAGAAGGGCGTGTTTATCTCCACCACCGAGCACGTGCTGTCAGCTTTCATCGGCCTCGGCATCGATAACGCTATCGTTGAACTCGACAACCTGGAACTGCCCATCCTCGATGGCAGCGCCCGCCCGTTTGTCGAGATGATCCAGACCGCCGGGATTCGCAAACAGCGCCGTCCCCGTAAATATTTGAAGATTCGCCGGGAGCTGGAAGTACGCGAAGGCAATAAGTTCATCGCCGTCTATCCCGGCAACACTTATTCCGTTTCTTATTCCATCAATTTCCCTCATCCGCTGATCGGCAAGGAAACTTTTCAGGTCGAACTCACCAACGGAAGTTACCTTCGCCACATCGCTGGTGCCCGCACCTTCGGTTCGCGCGAGGACGAACAGGCCATGCGCAACATGGGGCTCATCCGCGGCGCCTCGCGCGAGAACTGCATCGTGCTTACCCGCACTGGAATCGAGAACGGTCCGCTTCGCTTCCCCGACGAGTTCGTGCGCCACAAAGTTCTCGATCTGGTGGGCGACCTGGCTCTTCTGGGCAAGCAGATCCTCGGCAACGTGGTCGCCGACCGCGCCGGTCACGCCATGCACACTGCCCTGGTTTCGCGCATCCTGCGCGACAAAACGCTGTGGGAGGAAGTCACCTTCTCCGGCGAAGCCGACGAAGACTTCACCGTCACCACTTCCCAGGCGGCAGCCGGATCAGCTATCTAATCGTTGGAAGAATTAATGCGGCTCCAAGAGTTTGCTGAAAAAAACTAGCGCTTGGGCGGCGCAGCGCTTGAGCGCTGCGATAGGGATGTCTCTTTTTCTGTCAGGGCTTTAGCCCCTGCGGTGCGCCTAAT
>Ga0302324_100023497_pt1 | contig 11925 bp, 8 predicted proteins | sample Palsa_T0_1_FD_201949 | JGI IMG/M metagenome (GOLD analysis project Ga0302324, IMG submission 201949) | Peat permafrost microbial communities from Stordalen Mire near Abisko, Sweden - Palsa_T0_1 | ecosystem: Environmental > Terrestrial > Soil > Palsa > Peat permafrost | place: Sweden: Abisko... | reverse complement strand
CACTGAAGCGTAGTGAACTAAGCGATCCGATATGAAAAGGAGAAAGTACGTCGTGGCCAGTCTGGCAAAGTCGAAACCGGAAACATCCACGGATCAGGTTCAGCGATTCGAACGAAGAATCCGTGAAGTGAAAGACGCAGTCGCCAATCTTCCCGGCGATGAGTACCACGTGGAACTCCTGAAAATCGTTCGCCGGGTCGGCTGGACGACCCTCGCGGAGGGGATTTTCTTTGACGCCCTGGTCGAGTCGATTCTGGCGCACACCCGCGATCTCCACCAGCTCCACCAACGCCTCAAAGCGGCCTTCGAGTCGGTTCAGGGAGACTAAAGCGGTTTCACGATTACTGTGTCCCATCCGGCCTCGGCGAGGTGGGGCTTTTCTTGGGGAAAAGCCCCGTTGAAGGTAATTTCGCTGGATACACCCATCGTGGAACCGCTTGAGCGGCAGTATAGTATGGCGGGATGGATAATCCGCCGACCCAAAAAGGCTTACGCAAAGGGCTTACAAGCTATGGCGACGCAGGTTTTTCTTTATTCCTGCGTAAGGCCTTCATCAAGGCTGCCGGTTATTCGGAGGACGCGCTCGATCGTCCGATCGTCGGCGTAACCAACACCTTCAGCGACTACAATCCATGCCACGGCAACGTACCCGACCTGATCGAGAGCGTAAAGCGCGGAGTTATGCTCGCCGGCGGTTTGCCGATGGTGTTTCCCACCATCTCCATCGGCGAGAGTTTCGCCCACCCCACCTCGATGTTCCTGCGCAACCTGATGGCGATGGATACCGAGGAGATGGTGCGCGCCCAGCCCATGGACGCAGTGGTGCTGATCGGCGGCTGCGACAAAACCCTCCCCGCCCAGGTAATGGCCTCGGCCAGCACCAACCTGCCTGCCATTGTCTTACCCACAGGGCCCATGGTGGTGGGCCATCACAAGGGGGAAGTTCTCGGCGCCTGCACCGATTGCCGGCGCCTCTGGGCCCAGTACCGGGCCGGTGCTATCGACGTGGCCGAGACCGAGTTGATCAGCGGCCGCCTCGCGCCTTCTGTCGGCACCTGCATGGTGATGGGCACCGCGAGCACCATGGCCTGCATTATCGAAGCGCTGGGCCTGGCGCTGCCGATGAGCGCCACTGCGCCCGCCACCCACGCTGACCGCCGCCGCATTGCCGAGGCCAGCGGCAAGCGCGCCACCAAGATGGCGATTGCCGGCACACCCACGCCGAGCGAACTGATTACGGCCGCGTCGGTCCGCAACGCCATGATCGTGTTGCAGGCTATCGGCGGTTCCACCAACGGCTTGATCCACCTGATCGCGATAGCCGGCCGCGCCGGGGTGAAATTCGATCTGGACGCCTTCGATCAGTTGGGCCGCCAAGTCCCGGTACTGCTCAACCTGAAGCCATCGGGCGCGCATTACATGGAGCATTTCCACCATGCCGGGGGGCTGCCGGCCCTCATGCGTGAGCTCACCACCTGGCTCGATCTCGGAGCGCCCAGCGTGGCCGGCGGCGTCATCGGCGACGCGATTGCCACGGCGGAACAAGTGCCCGGGCAGGATGTGATCGCGAGCCTGGCCGCACCGCTGAAAAAGGAAGGCGCCATGGCGGTCCTGCACGGAAACCTGGCGCCGAAGAGCGCCGTCATCAAGCAGTCCGCTGCTTCTCCTAAATTAATGCGTCACACCGGCCGCGCGGTGGTCTTCGACGGCGTCGAAGACATGACCGCGCGCATCGACCTCGAAGATCTGGAGGTGCATGCGGATGACATTCTCGTGCTGCGCAATGCCGGGCCGAAGGGAGCCCCCGGTATGCCGGAGGCGGGTTATCTGCCCATCCCTAAAAAATTGGCCCGCCAGGGCGTCAAAGACATGGTTCGAATTTCCGATGCGCGGATGAGCGGCACGGCGTTCGGCACCATCGTGCTGCATATCACTCCGGAATCGGCGGTCGGGGGGCCGCTGGCGATCGTGCAAACCGGTGACCGAATCATGCTTGATGTGGAAGCCCGCCGCATGGATCTGCTGATCGACGACGCAGAACTGCAAAGCCGGCTCAGCGCCTGGAAAGCTTCGCCGCCGCCACGGACCGTCGCCACCCGCGGTTACGCCCGGCTGTTTGAGGATTGTGTGTTGCAGGCTGACCAGGGCTGCGATTTCGATTTTCTCTTACGAGAGCCTGGAGACTGACCGCTCCCCGCCGTGTGCTGCAGGTGGAAGTTACTGCGGTAAGGTAAGTGGCCTAAATTTCGTACAACTCGTACTTAGGGCGGCAGCTCTTTTTCTGCAGCCGGATCTGTTGGCGGCTGGTCCTGCGTCGGCCCTAAGCCGATCAATCTCTTAGCTCAATCCACCAAGCGGGTCCATTGGCGGTGAGAAATCCGGGTTAAGACCCTTACCACCAACGGGCACCATCAAAACCCTTTGTAGTATTTCGGCCGGGCTCGGCCCGATGCATGATGAAGCTGTGAACGAGATAAACCCAGACTTCGACGCACTGCTTGTCTTCCTAGCCAACTGGGAAGCGATCGAGCGCTCTGCACTCGGTAGAATCCTAACCGCAGGCCAACTAGCCGATGTGCAGGAGCTGGAACGCCTCTTCGCCCTGCCCTCCGATCCTGAGCCCTTACCGGAATAGGCCCCCACTGATCTCCGGGTGGCCCATTCAAGCCTGGTTTTGGCTTGAGTGGGGCAAAAGGGATAAGATCGAGCCTCTAGCGCAGCCGATCGGTCCACTCCAATCAACCGAGTGATGTTTTTATGCAACTAACACAGTTGCTTTCGAGCTTGTATCGGTCATCCACCGTCGTTGCCGGCCCGCTTGCTGCTAGCTGGCCGGATCTTCGGTTTGCTCTTACCCTCGAGATTGAGCGCCACAGCCGCACGGATTAGATCCTTCAATGCAGCCTCATCGATCTTCTCGCCTTCGTGGATGTCGATGGCGCGTCTGACATTCCCTTCGAGGCTGGAGTTGAATAGAGCTGAAGGATCCTTCAGCGCAGCTCCTTTGGCAAACGTCATCTTGACAACGTTCTTGTACGTCTCTCCCGTGCACACGATCCCGCCATGAGACCAAACGGGAGTCCCTCTCCACTTCCACTCTTCGACAATCACAGGGTCTGCCTCGTGTACAAGAGCGCGCACTTTCGCCAGCGTCTTTCCGCGCCAGTCCCCAAGTTCTTTGATCCTCCCGTCGATTAGGGCAGAGGCAGATTCCACCGGTTGCGGCCTTTCGTCTATTACTCCATTTTCGTCGCACCCGGCGTAACCCGCAACCTCCGCAAGAAAGGCCTATCGGAAGGTGGCTGAGACTCTCGGTTGCGCCGCCGTGTACTCGATCTTCATAATCAAACCTAATCCGAAGGCGTACGAAACAAAAAGATCGTAAAAAGATCTGAAAATTTCTTGACATGAAAGATAAAAGAACGTGAAAATCCACTCACGACAGTACTCGAAACCTCCCGGGCCAGAAAACCGCATTACACAAGCATCTACCAGTTCATTCTCCGGAGATCCTATGCGTTGTTGTCGACCGGCCAACGACCCTCGTATTCTGCAGTTCGCTCTGAAGTACCTGTTCTAACCAGGTCAAAGGGATGAAAACCATGAGGAAATTGGCCGGCTCCGCGTTTGTGTTGGCAATCCTATTATGCGGAGCTGCATCGCTGTTCCTCATCCGGGCGCAGTCGAGTAGCGCACCCGTGCAAGCCGGGTTCGGCGAGGAAGAATTGCAACGCTTCCAGTCGCTCCATCCGATCGATGGACACACCCACATCTACCAGTACCGCCCCGAGTATGTAGCACTGTTGCAAAAGCTAGGCATGCACACCTTGGACATCATCGTCGTGTCCGACAATGCTGACCCGGAACGCAAAGAACTCGCGAAAGAAAGCCAGGACGTCTTCGCGCTGGTAAACAAAAGTGACCACAGCGTCTTTGCCTGCACTACCTTTGACGCTTACCGCTTCAACGAGCCCGATTTTGCAGCGCATGCGATCGCCGGCCTCAACCAGGCCTTCGATCAGGGAGCGGTCGCAGCCAAGCTTTGGAAGAACGTGGGTATGGAAATCAAGGATAAAAAGGGAGACTATGTCCTGCCCGACAATCCTGCTCTGGCGCCGATTTACCGCGACATCGCCAAGCGCCATAAGACCCTGGTTATGCATATCGCGGACCCTGACACGGCTTGGCTGCCGCCTAATCCCGCTGCAACGGATGGCTCCTACTACCTCGCGCACCCCGAGTGGTACATGTACAAAATACCGGGCTCCCCTGCGAAGGAACAGATACTTCAGGCACGCGATCATGTGGTTGAAGCGAATCCCGACCTCAAAGTAGTGGGTGCCCACCTTGGCAGCATGGAAGCCGACTTTCCGGGAATTGCAGCCGACCTTGATCGCTATCCGAACTTTGCCGTCGATCTAACCGCCCGCATGCCCTACATCATGAAGCTGCCGCGCGCCACGGCAATTGCATTTTTAACCAGGTATCAGGACCGGCTGATCTATGGCACCGACGACACGTTCTATCCCGGCCAGAGCGTGGAGCAATTGATCCGCGGTGCGGAAAACACTTACGCGCACGACTGGCGCTTCCTGGCAACCGATGCTCCGGTTTCGTTCCACGGCATCCAGGCGCAGGGTCTGGCGCTGCCAGATGGCATACTGCGGAAGATCTACCACCAGAACGCCGTGCATTGGTATTCCGGCTTACAGTAGCAGGGCGAGGAGTTGGCTTCCCAGAGGCAACCTAAGAGAAGAATGAACGGATACAAAGCAGCGAAACCAGACTGGTGGCTCAGGTTCCGAACGCAAACGCATCTTCCAGGCGGCCAGTAAATTCCAACTCTGAAAAGCAGAAGAGGAGAACGCTCATGATGGACCGCCGGGAATTTATGCAAGGCGCAGGCGCCGCCGCAGCGATAACTGCATTGCCCGTGGCAAGGCCGGACCCAATGGTGGGAATCCAGGTGGGCGCTGTGTCCTTTGTCGATGAAGGCGTGGAAAAATGCCTGGATATATTTCAAGAAGAGGGAGCCGTGAACACGTTGTTTGTGGCCACCTTTACCTACGGCCGCGGCATTGCAGGCCGGCAGGTGCCTGGGCAGCCGTTACCCGACCATGGCAATCAGCAATACGACACCGACACATTCCATGGAGGGTGTTTCACGGCAGTCAATCCGAAATACTTCACCGAAACTCCCGTGAAAAGTTTTCGCGCTCCCGATTTCGGTGATTATGACGTGCTACGCGAAGTCATCCCAGCCGCGAAGAAGCGCGGTTTAAAAACCATCTGCTGGTTCGAAGATCGATTCCGCAGAGATGTTCCTAATGTAGATCAGCTGCAGGAAAAGAGGCTCTCAGGGGCAGCTGCCGACACTCTCTGTATCAACAACCCACACTATCGCAACTGGCTCCTCGGAATGGTTGAGAATTGGGGCTACGGCTACGGTATCGATGGGATTATGTGGGGATCGGAGCGCCAGGGCGCCTTTGCCAACGCAATCGAAGCCACCCACGACGAAGCCAGCCCGCCGATGCACGTCACCTGCTTCTGCCAGTATTGCCGGGCGAAAGCAAAAGCGCAGGGGATCGACCCGGAGCGTGCCCACAAGGGATTTCTTGAACTGGTCAAGTTTGTGGAAGCGAGCCGCAGCGGCCAGCTTCCCGTCGATGGCTATTTCGTCACTCTTTGGCGTTTGATGCTCTACTATCCAGAACTGCTGGCATGGGAGATGTTGTGGACGCAGGGTCTTCGCGACACCTATGCCGCCATGTATGCCAAGGCCAAAGAAGTGAAGCCGTCTCTTCAAGTGGGCTGGCATATCTGGCATAACCACACATTCTGTCCGATCTATCGTGCCGAGCAGGACCTTCCGGCGATCGCGCCGCACTCCGACTTTCTAAAAATGGTGATCTATAACAATTGCGGTGGCGAGCGTTTAGCGGAATACGTGGACAACCTGCACAGCGCCGCCTACAGGGATGTTCCCAAGGAAGAATTGCTCGCTTTTCACTATCGAGTCCTGGATTACACCGGGGGATCGCTCCAGGAGATTCCATTCACCGGCCTTTCTGCCGATTATGTCTACCGGGAAGCGAAGCGTTGCCATGATGGTCTCAAGGGAACCAAGACGAAGCTGTGGCCCGGTATAGACATCGATATTCCGACGGAAAAGGGTCACAGTAAGTGCACTCCGGAAGGGGTGCGGGATGCTGTAGTGGCTGCTCTTCGCGCCGGATCCGACGGTGTACTTCTGTCGCGTAAATATTCCGAAATGAAGCTCGCAAACCTGAGAGGCGCCGGTGACGGCGTCCGGCAATTCAGCAAGGCTTGAGGTGCTCCGGTCCTGGCGATTTCGTTGAAACGCCGCCGCTCGCTGACCCACTATCCTACAGGCGAAACGAGTGTCAGTCGCCGAAGGATGCAACCATGTACCATGCGAGGATGCTTCGAGCAATTATGCTCCTGTGCGCCGGCCTCCTGGTCGCACCGGTGACGCCCGCCCATTCGGCCATCAACAGCATGAATCTGGGCGCAAAGTACGTCTCCTCGAATACCCAAATTGCCTTCCGCGTCTATTCCTCGCACGCGACGCGCATCATGCTCTACCTCTATTCTACTGGCTATGGGGTACAGGAGTCCGCGACCTACGTGTTGAGTGCGGGTAGTGATGGCGTCTGGTCAGTGACGGTTCCGGTTTCTGCGATCCGCTCGGCCGGGATTGCCGGTGACGTTTATTATGGTTATCGCGCCTGGGGTCCGAACTGGCCTTTTGACGCGGGCTGGACCAAGGGGTCTTCGGCCGGCTTCACTTCAGATGTCGATGCCGCCGGCAACCGCTTCAATCCCAACAAGCTGCTGCTGGACCCCTACGCTCTGGAAATAAGCCAGGATCCGCTCAACGCTTCTAATCAAAACTCCAGCGTTTTCGATTCCGGATCGCTATACCGGACAATCGACAGCGGCACTTACGCGTCCAAGGGAATCGTCCTCCCGGCCAGCGGACAAAGCACCGGCACCAAGCCGGTTCGCGCGCAAAAGGACGATGTGATTTATGAAGTGAACGTTCGCGGCCTCACTAAGCAGGATCCCAGCATCCCCTCCAAGTATCAAGGCACTTATTATGGGGCCGGACTCAAATCCGGTTATCTCGCCAGCCTTGGGGTCACCGCCATCGAACTTCAGCCCGTCCAGGAAACGCAAAACGACGAGAACGACGTAATTCCGAATTCAGATAGTGAGCAGGACTATTGGGGCTACTCGACTGAGGACTACTTTGCTCCCGATCGCCGCTACGCCTACAACAAAGCTCCGGGCGGGCCGACCGCCGAGTTTCAATCGATGGTGCAGGCGTTCCATAAAAGCGGCATCAAGGTTTATATAGATGTGGTTTACAACCACACTTATGAAGGGGGCACCGGTTCTGATCCCACGATTGCAACCATCACGTCGTGGCGCGGCCTAGACAATCCAACTTATTATGAACTTACCTCAGACAACCAGTTTTTCTACGACAACACCGGGATAGGCGCCAACTACAACACCTACAACCCGATCGCGCAGAACCTGATCATCGATTCACTGGCCTATTGGAGCAACACCATGGGCGTCGATGGCTTTCGTTTCGATCTCGCCTCCGTACTGGGCAACAGCTGCCTGAATCAATCTGCACAAGCCGCTGCCCCCAACTGCCCCAACGGCGGATGGAATTTCGATGCATCCGATCCCAACGTGGCCATCAACCGCATTCTGAAAGAATTCACGGTGCGCCCGGCGGCCGGCGGCACGGGTGTGGACCTGTTTGCCGAACCGTGGGCGGCGCAAGGGGACAATATCTATCAGCTGGGGCTTTTCCCTGCCGGGTGGTCGGAGTGGAACGGCAGATTCCGGGACAGCCAACGCCAGGCGCAAAACGACCTGGGAAACATGACCATTTCCATTGCCCAGGAATCGACCGATCTCTCCGGTTCGTCCAACCTCTTCCAGGCGAGCGGGCGTTCGCCCTGGAACTCCATCAACTTCATCGATGTGCATGATGGATTGACGCTGAAAGACGTTTATTCCTGCAACGGTTCCAACAACAATCAGTCGTGGCCGTATGGCCCGTCGGACGGTGGAACGGGGACCAACTACAGCTGGGATCAAGGCGGGGCCGCGGCCGATCAACGTCGCGCTGCGCGCACGGGGATGGCCTTTGAGATGTTGGCCGCTGGTACTCCCCTGATGCTGGGAGGCGACGAACATTTGCGCACTCTGCAATGTAACAATAATGCCTACAATTTGGACTCCAACGCCAACTGGCTGAACTATAGCTGGACCGTGGACCAGGCAAACTTCTTTAACTTCGCCCAGCGGATCATTGCCTTCCGCCTGGCGCATCCGGCACTCCGTCCGGTCACGTGGTACACCTCCAGCCAGGTGGTGTGGTATGAGCCGAACGGGTCGGTTGCTACCAACGATTATTGGAACAACACCAGCAACTACGCATTTGCATACGCCATCAATGGTCCTTCGCTGGGCGACTCCAACTCGATTTATATCGCTTATAACGGATGGTCGGGCAGCGTAGATTTTGTGTTGCCGCCGCCCCCCACCGGTGCCAATTGGTACCGGGTGACCGATACCTGCAACTGGAACGACGGTCCCAACACGTTTGTTACTCCAGGCACCGAAACCAGCATAGGGGGTGGAGGAACCAAGTACTCTCAATGCAGCCGGTCCTTGCTGTTGCTGATTGCAAAATGACTCGTCGAAGCACCCACAAACCTCAAAGCCAGGGCCTTCTCCACAACCACGACCATCTTCAGCGCGAGGTCAGCTGTGGATCCCCCGCGGGCTTCGCCTTGGCCGGTCCTACCTGCATCACCGACATAATCCCATCGGTGGTGATGCTATCTCCGGTTGCGTTTGCCAGCGCACGGGGAGCTGCCGGCCGGTCTACATCCACATACCCCGTGGCACTTCCGATGAACAGCAGATCACTTTCGATCCAGTCGCGTTCGCGGTCGATGTGGGAGTCGATGCGATGCGTCCACTGGGTCATCGTCTTGCTGTGCTCCGTGGCAATATCATGGGTGGCGGCGCCCACCCAAACTTCGCGGCCTTGGTAGGTGGAAGGCAGTTTCCAGATGCGTATGTGATGGCGCTTGGCAAACGTGTCAAGGGACTTTTGAAACACCAGGTCGGGCGGGCGGCCCTCGATCAACAGTGTGGAAACCGGTCCTTCGGAATATCCTGTCTTCCGCAAGGTGGCTTGCATCACCTTCATGTTCGCGCCGAAACCAGACGGAACCGCCTCAAACCACCCCGCTTCGTCAAAGGCGGACATGATCTCTTCGCGCGAGCCAAGAAACATAAGGTTGGTCAAATCCGAAGGCGTTCCGTTCTTCGTCTTGACGCGCATGGGCGCCTGCTCAACCAGGGTGCGCAGCTTTGGCGTGGGAGCCAGTGTCGGCCACCCTTTCCAGGATTCTTTCACCTTCAGCCTGGAGGGATGAACCACTTGGATCTGAACATCGGTTCCCGCCGGAAGCAGAACCTCACGCCGGATGGACAAGCCGTAAACCGCGCGAGCACCATTGATCGCGTATCCCGCGAACGGCGTGGCCGCGCCCACGGCCATAAAAGCCAGCGAAACCTTTCCCGTTACATGCGGCTGCACGATGCCCAGAATCTCACTGTTACGGATAGTCTCGCGTGCATCGTCAACATCGATCACCCGCCCGTGGAGCGGCGAAGCCGTCCCGTCCTGGTGCGTGATGGTGGAAAAGGTGAGCACCAGAATCGGCCTCGAGTATTTGTCCGGAGCCTTTTTCGCAAATAGCACTGTGCCCTTCACTCTGGTTCCCGGAGGCACTAACAAGCTGCCCGGCTTGCAGGCCATCCACTCGCCATAAGTACACAAAGGATAAGTGACCACCCCTTCGATGGGGTCGCCGGTCCGCGAGCCATCGCTCGAGACCGGAGAGAGCAGTCGAATCGACATCGTTAGACCGGGCACGAGATCAGCCTTTGTGGACGTCGCGATTCTGGTTGGATCCGCCGGGGTAGCGGATACAGACTGCGGGGCGACATGATTCGCAGAAGCCCGGGAAGTGGAATTCTGGTTCGCCGGTGTTTTGCAGATGTCGAGCTGATTGATGTAGTTGAACGAGGCCGCCAGAAATCCACTGGTGGCGGCATTCTCCACCAATAGCGTCTGCATTTCAAAGTTTGGCGAGTAAAGCAGGTAGTCGAGGGCCGTGTTGTTGAAGGCATCCTGGTGATTAATCTCCACGCCATGAGAAATGAGAGCCTCTGCGACCTCTTCGTATGCCACGATCAACTCCGATTTGGTGACGTAGCTCGAACCGAAGACCGTCCAGTGGAGTGCGCTACGCCCCAGAGAGTCTGTCGCTTTCACATCCACGCCGCCGTTAATCAAGGTCTTCGCTTGCTCCAGATCGGTCAGCGTGGGTTGATCCTTGGTCTCGCGGGTCGCTGCATACAGCGCTTGAATAAGGGGGGAAGCGGTCGATTCGTCGAGTTGTACTGCGGCGGGCACCAGCTCGCCTTCCGGCGGCTCGGCATCCTGCGTAGCGGCGCTTGAAGAGGAATCCGGAGTTTGCGCCAAGACCGGCGAAGCACCCATGCTCAAAACAAACATCAGCAACACTGCCGCTCTGCATCCGGAGATTGACATCCGTCACCTCGCTGCCTTTTTTGGGAAGTGACAGTGTAATACAGGGAACCCCCGAAACGCCCTCTGGTTTCAACGGCGCTGTCTTGGGATGGGTACTTTGTCAGCTCGAGCGATCCATGTTCCCTCTAATTTCACTCCTACCTCAGCTTCGCACCCACATCTCGCAAAGAACGCGAGATATGGGGCACCCCCTGTGATGGCCCATCCCAACCCCTCTCCGGGCGAAAGAATAGAGGGTGCCCCAAATCTCCAGAGGGAACATGGGCTGGTTCCGCTTGGTCCTCCGTGACGAAAAACCGCCGCCGAAGGGGGTGTGTGCGTCATTCGGGTGATTTGACTTGAGCTGGATCCCTCCTAACCTTGAGCAGTAAACCTGAAAATAGGAATAATTGCGGTAACTAAAATCTTTTTAATCAATGGTTTTAAGCGACAGAGATTCCTGGTAAAGCGGAGCGGCGCAACCTCGAGACCCAGGTTCTACTGAGGTACCAGACAGGATCCCCTCGATGCGGCAACGAACCGGTATCGTCATAGCCTCTACTGCATCTCTGGCCATCCTCATGGCCACCCTTTCTACCCGCCACTCCTTTGGCTCATGGCAGCTGTTTCTCTGCTACCTTCTGCTTTGTTTGATCAGTGCCTGCTTCAAGGTCGCCTTGCCCGGCGGTCAGACCTCGCTGTCTTTCAACGTACCCTACATCATGCTCGCGATGGTGTGGCTGCCGTTGCCCGCAGCCCTTATCGTGGCCACAGCCTCGGCGCTCGTCATCTGCACCTTCAGGGTTTCTCCGCCCAACACTCTGCTGCAAATCCTGTTCAATCTGGCCAACGCCGTCAACTCTACCGGCGTCGCATGGTTTTTCTACCAGGCCGCTATGAAGGTCTCCGGCCAAACTCTCCCATCGCTGGTGCTGGCAGCGACTGTTTATTTCGTCATCAACTCCATCTCAGTAGCGTCGGTCTTGGCGACCCTGGAGAAAAAGTCACTTTTCGCCGTATGGCGCCATTTCTTCTGGCCATGGCCCTACTATCCGGTGGGAGCGCTCCTCGCCTCGCTTACCTATTATGTCGAAATCCATTCCGGGCGCTTCACCGCCCAGATGGTTCTGCCTCTGGCGTACCTTATATATCGCATCTGCCGAAGCTACGCCGGCCGCCTCGCAGAGCGCCATAAGCATGCATCCGACATGGCTGCTTTGCATCTGCGCACGATTGAAACCCTCGCCTTGGCGATCGAGGCCAAA
>Ga0302324_100023493_pt1 | contig 11926 bp, 13 predicted proteins | sample Palsa_T0_1_FD_201949 | JGI IMG/M metagenome (GOLD analysis project Ga0302324, IMG submission 201949) | Peat permafrost microbial communities from Stordalen Mire near Abisko, Sweden - Palsa_T0_1 | ecosystem: Environmental > Terrestrial > Soil > Palsa > Peat permafrost | place: Sweden: Abisko... | reverse complement strand
TTGATTACCTGCTGCGCACGCAGCAGGCAGACGGGCTCTGGAGCGACCCAAGCTTCACCGCGCCGGGGTTTCCGCGGGTGTTCTATCTCAAATATCACGGCTATTGCGGATATTTTCCGCTTTGGGCGCTGGCGGCATACCGCAATCTGACGGGCTCCGGAACCTCTCATTGAATGTGGTCGGCATCGTCGCCGCGCTGGCGGCGGAGGCGCGCGCTCTGGGCCCGACGAGACCGGCTTTCGAGCCACTGAGATCCCTCGCTGACGGAACAATGCTCGCGGTGAGCGGCATGGGTTGCGCCGCTGCGGCTCACGCAGCTCAACTGCTAGTCGATACCGGCGTCACGGCTCTGGCCAGCTGGGGCATGGCCGGAGGGCTCGATCCGACATTGAAAGCCGGCACGATACTTCTGCCGAGCCATGTGATCTCCGCAGATGGCACGAGTTTGCCGACGACGCGTTACTGGCGCGAGCGGCTTGCCGTGGCGCTTGGTTCACGCCAACCGGTCGTCAACGGCAAGCTCCTCAGCAGCACGCGTGCCATAGCGGCCGTCGCCGACAAGGCTGCAGCCTTCGGCGCGACAGGCGCTTTGGCGGTTGATATGGAGAGTCTCGCCGTCGCGCAGATCGCAGCGGCCCGGGGAGTGCCGTTCATCGCCGTGCGAGTCATCGTTGACACGGCGCACGATGCGCTGCCGCGCGCGGCGGTCGCGGCCAGCCGCTCCGGTCAGGTTCAGATCTGGCGCCTGATCGGGGCGCTCGCTCTGGCGCCGGCGGAAATCTCCGCGGTCATTCGCCTCGCGCAGCGCTATCGGACCGCCAGGCATTCCCTCGCGGCGGTCGCCCATGCAGGCTCGCTTGCGCAGTTCGCGGTCCCCGCTCTGGCGGACGCCAGCGTTTCATGACAGTACTGGTCACGGGCGCGACGGGCTTCGTTGGCTCGGCGGTTGCGAGAGCCTTGCTGCACGGCGGATCGCAGGTTCGCGTCCTCACCCGATCTGGATCCGAGCGCGCCAACTTGCGCGATCTTTCCGTAGAGACCGTGGTGGGCGATCTCACGGACCGTGCCTCACTGGATCGCGCGATGGCCCACTGCTCTGGCCTGTATCACGTCGCGGCAGACTATCGGCTTGGAGCACGCGAGCCGGAGCAGCTGTATCGCAACAATGTTGAGGGCACACGCAACATCTTGGACGCCGCGCGCCATGCTGGAGTTGCCCGCATGGTCTACACGAGCAGCGTCGCAACCATCGGTCTGCCGCCGGATGGCTCGCCGGGGAACGAGAACACACCGGTCGCGCTCACGGACATGATCGGTCACTACAAGCGATCGAAGTTTCTTGCAGAGGAACTCGTGCGTGATGCGGCACGAACGGGATTCCCCGTGGTCATCGTGAACCCGTCGACTCCGATCGGCCCCGGCGATGTGAAGCCTACACCGACGGGCCAAATCGTTTTGGACGCCGCGTGTGGCCGCACGCCGGCCTATGTGGACACCGGACTCAACATTGTCCATGTCGACGACGTCGCCGCTGGTCACCTGCTCGCCTTTCATCGTGGCCGGGTGGGTGAGCGCTACATTCTCGGCGGTGAGGACATGACCCTGAGGCAGATTCTCGTGCAGATCGCGCAGCTCGTGGGCCGTACGCCGCCGCGCATCCGCTTGCCGCATGCCGTGCTGCTACCCATCGCCTTTGCAGCGGAGACAGTTGCCAAAGCCTCCGGCCGCAGCACTCGAATCACGGTCGAAAGTGTGCGCATGTCGCGCAAGCGGATGTTCTTTTCAAGCGCCAAGGCGATCCGCGAATTGGGATACAGCGCGCGTGCGCCGCTCGCCGCGTTCGAGGACGCCTTGGCATGGTTTCGCGAGCACGGACTCCTGCGTTGAATCGCAAGGCCCGCCACGGCAGCGCCTCGGGAGCGTACGCCACGCCTGCAAAACGAGCAGCCGTCGCCTGGGCGTGAAGCAGCTGGCGCAGATGTTTCTGGGAAAGCTATCATGGCAAGCGGACACCCACGCCGTCGCCGCCAGCGCCAGCCGCTCTTTGGACCGATGAGCTCGGCAGGCTTTGCAGGTGCACCCACAGATGGAGCCAACTTGAACGATGCTATTCGCGGCACCGACCGTGCCGCCACAAATGATGCTGCAGCGGATTCGGACGCGCTGATCCTGGTGGATGAAGCCGACCGCGAATTAGGTTTCCTGAGCAAGGATTTGTGCCACGATGGTCAGGGCACCCTGCATCGCGCGTTTTCTCTGCTGGTCTTCAATGAAACGGGCGAGCTGCTGTTGCAGCAGCGTGCCCCCTCCAAGCGGCTCTGGCCCATGTACTGGTCGAACAGCTGCTGCAGTCATCCGCGGCGCGGCGAGAGCATGGAGGCGGCCATAAAGCGCCGCCTGTACGAGGAGCTGGGCTTAAGCTGTCCTTTACATTTTCTGTTCAAGTTCCAGTACCAGGCCCAGTTTGATGCGTGCGGGTCCGAGCATGAGCTGTGCTCGGTCTTTATCGCGCGTTGCTCAGAGGAGGTACGGGTCAATCGGAATGAGATCCTCGGCTGGCGTTGGATCGCCCCGGAGGCGCTTGAGGCGGAAATGTCCGGTAGCGCGGCCGAGCGGTTTACCCCGTGGTTTAAGCTCGAATGGACGCGTATCTGGCGAGATCACCGCGCAGCCGTGCTGGCGCTTTAAAACGCCCGATGCACCGGTACAGCCCGTCGCGCCCCGTTTCGCGGGTACTGGTAGAATAGGATATGGCCATACCACTACTTCAGATGTACCGCGTCGGGCGATATCTCGCGGGCCGCAAGCTGCGCGGCGAGAAACGCTATCCGCTTGTCCTCATGTTGGAGCCCTTGTTTCAGTGCAATCTCGCCTGTGCCGGGTGCGGCAAGATCGACTATCCAAAGGAGATCCTGCAGAAAAGGATGCGCGTCGAAGACGCGCTGCATGCCGTCGACGAATGCGGCGCGCCTATCGTGTCCATTCCCGGCGGTGAACCACTCATTCACAAAGAAATGCCACAGATCGTGGCCGCAATTGTGGCGCGCAAGAAATTCGTCTATTTGTGCACCAACGCGCTGCTGCTGGCCAAACACATCGACGAATATAAGCCTTCGCCGTATCTTACTTTTTCCATTCACCTCGACGGCAATCAGCGACGTCACGATGAGTCAGTGTGCCAGGAAGGGGTTTTCGACAAGGCGGTAGCGGCCATCCAGCTCGCGCGTGACAAGGGCTTTCGCGTGACCATCAACTGCACGCTCTTTACGGGCGAGAATCCGCAGGAAGTGGCTGAGTTCTTTGATACGGCGACGCAGCTTGGCATCGAAGGTATCACGGTTTCGCCCGGCTACAGCTATCATCATGCGCCGAAGCAGGACGTGTTCCTGGGACGCAACGCAAGCAAGCAATTATTCCGCGAGATCTTCAAACGCCGCCGCCGCCCCTCCGGGACCCGGTGGTCGTTCAATCATTCTTCGCTGTTCCTCGACTTTCTCGCGGGCAACCAGACTTACCAGTGCACGCCGTGGAGCAACCCAACTTACAACATATTCGGTTGGCAGCGGCCATGCTACCTGCTCTCCGACGAAGGCTACGCACCGACCTATCGGTCACTGATTGAAGACACGCCCTGGGAACAATACGGCGTCGGCCGCAACCCGCGCTGCGATAACTGCATGGCCCACTGTGGTTTCGAGGGCACGGCGGTGAACGACGCGTTTGCCCATCCGCTGAAGGCGCTGAAAGCGGCGCTGCGCGGACCGCGCGTCGTGGGGCCGATGGCACCTGACTTGCCCGTGGTCTATGGCGACGATGCCAGGTACTCACAGGTCGTGATCCCTGTCAGTGAGGTAAAGCTCGCCGCGCCGCGAGTCTGACGGCAGTCGACGCGCAGCGGAAGCCGCGCTGATCACGCGCACACAAGCAACAGGAGAACGCGTCTGAAAAACGCAGCCGATCCTTGCCCTCCGGTGCTCGACACGCCGGCGCTATCCGATGGATTTGCTGCACAACTCGAGTCCTGGCGCACGCGCATGGAGCGCGCTTTGGCGGAGCGGCTGCCCCAGGCCGATGTGGTGCCGACGCGTTTGCACGAAGCGATGCGCTACTGCGTACTGGGCGGCGGCAAGCGTGTGCGGCCCGCGTTGCTGTTCGCGACGGCGCGTACCTTGGGCCTCGAAGAGGACGAGGTTGAAGCCGCCGCCTGCGCCATCGAGCTCGTGCACGTCTATTCCCTGGTGCATGATGACCTGCCGGCAATGGACGATGATGATTTGCGGCGCGGGCGCCCCACCTGCCACAAGGCATTTGACGAGGCGACGGCAATCCTGGTGGGCGATGCCTTGCAGCCGCTCGCCTTCCAGTTGCTCGCCCGCGATCGCTCGCTGCCGGCCGCGCCTGCGATACGTCTGCGGCTGATCGACTTGCTGGCCCAGGCGATCGGTACCTTCGGAATGGCAGGAGGTCAGGCGATCGATTTGGAGGTGAAGGGCATGCATCTTGATATTGCGCAGGTCGAGGACATGCATGCCCGCAAAACCGGCGCGATGATCCGCGTCAGCGTATTGATGGCGGCTGCGTGCGTACCCACCCTTGAAGCACAGCTGTATGCCGCTCTCGGCCGTTTTGCGGCAGCAATTGGTCTGGCGTTTCAGATTCAGGATGACTTGCTGGATGTGCTCGGAGACGCTTCCACCCTGGGGAAAGCAACCGGAGCAGACCGCGAGCGCGCAAAACCCACGCATCCGGCGGTTATCGGCATTGAAGCTTCGCAACAAAGAGTCCGCCTGCTGCATGAACAGGCGCTGGCCGCTCTTGCGCCATTCGGCGAACGTGCCACACCCCTGCGCTTATTGGCCGACTGGCTATTATTGAGGCGTTATTGACCTGCAGCCGGGTGATGCTGCCTAAGGTCGACCACCCGCCCGTTAGGGCGTTTTTTCCATAATGACACAGCGATGCAGCCGAGGCTGTGCGGGAAAGGTTTATGAAAGCTTTCCTCACTAGACTCTCCCAGCGTACTGCCCTGCAGCGAACTGCGGTGGATGCTGATGCGCCTGTGCGCGTGCCCTTCTTGGGTGTCAACGGCGAGACGGCACGAGTGTGCGCAGAATCACGACACCCAAACTTGAGCCCAGGGAAGATGGGTCAGGGGAAGGGACAAGAAGATATCACCTATGGAAATACATCCGAACCTCGGCCAATCATTCGCGCGAGCAGCAGGCCTCTTCGCGCTGTCCGCAACATTTTTTCTTGTGGCCTGCGGCGGCGGGAGCTCCGCGGGCACTGCATCGACGACACCACCGCCGACGCCCACGAATATCGTCGTCACGGTATCGCCAAGTCTGGCCGCCGTCACGACAGGTCAACCACAGCAATTCACCGCCGCGCTTGCGAACACGACCAGCACTTCGGTGACTTGGACCGTCGACGGTACCGCCGGTGGCAATGCGGGGATCGGTACGATCACAAGCAGCGGCCTCTATGCGCCGCCGAGCACGGCGGGAACACACACGGTGACGGCGACGAGCACAGTGGATACGACCAAGAGTGGTTCAGGGACGGTCGCCGTAACTGATCTTGCGGGTGTCTTCACACGCCACAACGACGGGGCGCGCACTGGCCAAAACTTGCACGAATACGCGCTCACGCCTTCGGTGGTGGGCGGCGCCGGAAACTTTGGCAAGCTCTTCCAGTGCACAACCGATGGATCGGCCTACGCGCAGCCCCTTTACGTCGCCAATCTCGCTATCTCCGGCGGCGTGCACAACGTCGTCTTCGTCGCCACCGAGAATGACAGCGTCTACGCCTTCGATGCCGATGCCTCACCCTGCGTGACGTATTGGCATGTGAGCTTCGTGAACGGCACGAGCGTCGTGCCCGTCCCCGCCTCGATCCCCTATCAGTCCTCGTTACTCGCCAACTGGGACATCCTGAACGAAATCGGCATCACCGGAACGCCGGTCATCAACCCCTCCACCGGCACGCTCTACGTGGTGGCGAAGACCCAGGAGACCGACCAGAGCAACAACGTCACCTATCACGATCGCCTACACGCGATCACGCTCACCTCGGGGAGTGAGCAAACGAACTCCCCGGTCGACATCACCGCCACGGTCAATGCGAACGGTGGCCCGGTGAGCTTCACCCCCCTCACCCAGAACCAGCGCCCGGCACTCTTGCTCTCCAACTACTCCGGCGGCACGGCGGTCTACATCGCTTGGGCCTCCTTCGGCGACCTGGGCACCTACAACGGCTGGGCCATGGCCTACGACGCCACCACGCTCTCCCAGGTGGCCGTGTGGAATGACACGCTCAATGGCATCGAAGGCGGCATCTGGATGTCAAACGGCGGCATCGCCGTAGACAGCAGCGGCGCACTCTATATCAGCACGGGCAACGGCACCTTCGATGACACCGCCGATCTCGTGCCGCCGATGGCCCCCAACAACGACTTCGGCGAGAGCTTCGTCAAGCTCGACCCCTCCGCCCTCAGCGTCACCGACTACTACACCCCCTCGCAGAACGCCGCCTGGACCGCACAGGATGAGGATCTTTCCTCGAGCGGCGTCACTGTGCTCCCCGATGGCGTCGGGCCCAGCGGCCACCCCAATACCCTCGTCGGCTCGGACAAGCAGGGACACCTGTGGCTCATCGACCGCGAATTGATGAGCCGCTTCAGCCCAACTACTGACAATACCGTGCAGTTCCTGACGATGCCGAACATCGCCGCCTGCTCCTTGAACTGCACCTACTCCACTCCCGCCTACTACAACGGCACCGTCTACGTCGGCATGACCTCCAACACCCTCGCCGCCTATACCCTCGTGAGCGGCCTCTTCAGCGAAAGCGGCGGCACTGCTACCCCCTCCTCGGTGAGTGCCGAGGTCTATCAATACCCGGGCCCCACGCCCGCCATCTCCGCCTCCCCCGTGGGCAACGGCAACGCCATCGTCTGGGTGCTCGATACCTCCGCCAACGGCACGGCGAGCGACAGCGCGCCCACCACCTTGGGACCTGCGATCCTGCGCGCCTACGATGCGGGTAATCTGGAGAAGACGCTCTACAGCAGCTCAACTCTCGCCAGCGACAGCGCCGGCAATGCTGTCAAGTTCACTGAGCCTACGATTGCCAACGGTAAGGTCTATGTCGGCGGCGCAAGCTCGCTCACGGTGTACGGGCTGCTGCACTAGCGCGGTCGGCTCGCCAAGCGCTGCGCAGCTCGCGTCACGCAGGGAAAACCTGCACGCACCGCTCGAGCCCAGGCGAGCCCGTTCAGCGCATCAATGCTTTGGCGTAGAAATTCGTGCGCAGGTACATCGGAAAGCGATCGGGATTCGCCACCGCCAGCATCAGTGTTCCTGCCGGGCCCAGATAGGCGCGCATCTTGGATCTGAAATACTCATTCACGACAGGCACGTCAAAGAACGAGATGTCAAATCCATTCCTGGAGAAGCGTCGCTTCATCTGCCAGTAGCTATGCAAGGCACAGTGATCCTGGGTGAGCGTACGATAACTGGTGAACGGGCCGGTGTGAAACTTCTTCCACTGTCGCAAAAGCTCGAAGGGAATGTTGGTCCATTTATTCGGCGTCTGTAAATAATAACATCCGCCGGGTTTCAGGACCCGCCGCACTTCCTTGAGATGCCGGTCGCTGTCCCGAATATGCTCAAAGACATCGAAGCTCAATACGGCGTCAAATGAGCCGTTCGCAAAGGGCAGACTGTCCCCGGATGCGACCGAAACCGGCAGTTCCGCATGCGGCGCCACGCAATAGGCAAGGGCGCTGGCATCGACATCAATGCCGGCAACGACATGGCCAGCCTTTTGCAGATACGCCAATATCGCGCCTTTGCCGCAACCAATTTCGAGAACTCTCGATGCAGCTGGAGTCAGGCCCGCGCGGCGCAGAAACTCGAGGTTAGACTCGTAATTGCCCCAAGCCACCTGATCCCATTCGGCGGCGACGAGTTCCGTATTCCCAGTTATGTTCATCGACGGCGCAAGGCTCTGCGGTTGGCGCAGCGCCCGAAGCGACCCAAACGTGCCGGCGCCTCATGGCCCGTCTCAGACTCGTGAGACGTGCAACTTCCGCAGCGCGCCAAACTCTTCGCGCCCCGCCCTGCAAAGTCTTCGTGGACGCGGCTGTGCATCGGAAAAACTGCGCGATTTATTGCGTGCAGCGGACTATAACGTGCTCAGGGAGATTTTCAATCCTGCAATCATCCTCTCGCGGCTCCCGATGCGCCGACACAGCTAAACCTTGAGTCAGCGCACACTTGCTGACTTCGCCTGAATGGGCGGTCAGCGATCGCGGACGTGCCGTAACAGGCCACATCTCAATACTCCCTTTTCAAGACGCAAAGGGGACGCGGCTCGCGCCAACCGGTCTGCAACGCCGCGCGAATGGACACAAAGTTGACTCGCTGCTCGAGCAGGACATTATTTTTTTCGCGTTGCTGCGGCCGACCATCCTCGACAGCCGTTGAGAAACAGAGTGACGACGTTTTCGGCCCACGCGTCGAGCTCGGTTGCCGTCAGGGGCGTGCCGAGGCCCATGGCGCGCCGCTGCGGTTGGGCAACGACCATGACTAGAAATTGCTCTGCTGCAAACGCGCGGGCCTCGGCGCTGAAGCGCGGCTCCCGAACCTCGCGCGCCAAGAGGTTGCCAATCAAAGCCTTCGCCTCCTGCGTGGCGCTTTCGGCATCAACCAAACGCAGCAGCTTGGGGAAACGTGCCGACTCGGCCGTGACGAGACGGTGCAGCGCCAGTGCACGCGGCGACAGCGCAGCGCGCAGGATGAGTCCGGCAATACGGCGCAAAATGTCGTGCAAGGTCGCGCCCTCGACGAGGGGAACCCCGGGAGGCGGACGAAGCTGCTCAATGATCCGATGCACGACCGCGGCGAACAGTGCCGCCTTGTCATCGAAGCGATGGTAAAACGTACGCTTCGAGATGCCGGCGCGCGCGGCGACCGCTTCGATGGTGGTGGACCCGTAGCCCTCTGCAAGAAAGAGCTCGGTTGCGACTTCCAGTATTCGCTCGCCTAAACGCAGCGCATCCGTACGCGAAGGTCGTCCGCCACGTCGGGTCTTGGCGGTCGGCGACCGCCGATCCTCACCGACGGCGATAGGCGAACCTGCCCGATTGGTAGGGGACGTGGGCACCGTAGGCGCCAGTGTAACGCGAGCGTGACGCGGAGTAACCGCGTGACGATTCGTAGAATCGCGGCACAGAACGCGGGTACGAAACCGCGGGCCGGTAGTATCCCTGGGGCCCTGCGTAATAGCTGGGAGGCCACGCGTAATAGGCCGCAGAGCCGGCGTAATAGTTTGCCGGTGCGTAATAGCCGGGTGCTCCACCATAGCTTGGCACCGGTGGATACGGTGCGGCTGCCGGGCCCGCTGAAGAGGCCACGGTGAGCGGCAGCGTCGCAAGCGCCGCCGCCGCTCCGATGATGTGGCGCCCCAGAATCCAGGGAAAGAAGGGCCCGAACGCAGCAGCGGGTGTCATCGGTGCTAATGCAAGCGCGGCCACGGCGAGCGCTGCAAACACTGGCTTCTTGAGTCTGAGCATGTCTGATCCCCTCTCGCCGTGTGGAACCACCTGCGTCAACAGTACGCGCCTCAGAATCGCAACGCAACGGTACCGTTGCGTTTATTCCAAATCAACTGCCTAGCTCGAGCCAGTGCTCGGGCACGTTGAGAGTCACTCCGGCGCGCGCACCGTGATCCCGCGGCCATTTTTCGACAACACGAGGAACCATGGGCGCCGCGTGTGTTGCCACTCAGAATATTGAAACGCCGCCGTTCATGTGCGCCAAAGGGGAGACGCATCAGGCCGATCGGGTTCCCTTTCGCCCAGTACTAATCGCACTGCGCTATAGTTAGGCGCTACGAGAACACGAGCCGCAGGCGGACGATGAGCTACATTGATGGCAATCTTCTTCCAGGGGAACGGGTCGTTTATCGGACCCGACTTCACTGGCTGCTCTTCATGACACCGGTGCTTTTCACGGTGATCGCGTTATTGCCGATCGCCTATTTCCTGGCCACTGGAACTTGGAATCACTACACCTGGATTCCCGTCGCCCTGGCTCTGCTGATCCTGCTGGCGACGTACATCAAACGACAAAGCTCCGACTTCGCTGTGACCAACAAGCGCGTCATGATGAAAGTCGGGGTGTTCAATACGCGTTCCATCGAGCTGGTACTCAACAAGGTCGAAGCCATCGCCGTAAATCAAAGTTTGATGGGACGAATCTTCGGCTACGGCGACATCGTAGTAACCGGCAGTGGCGGCACTAAGGAGGCGTTCTCCAAAATTCAGGGGCCACTGGCTTTTCGTCGCGCCGTGCAATCGGTCACTGACGTGCCCTCAAGTCCGGCGCCGACGGTTGTTCCTGCGGCCGGGCGGGTCGAATAGTCTTCCCGATCTCCGGCGAATCGCGAACCGCCGGCACCGAACCTGGACGCGGCGTTTACGAGGAGCTGCAGGTAGCTTCTTTCTGCAGCCATGCCACTACCAGGTCGATCACTCCTTCATCGAACGTACTGCCCTCCTCATTGAAGGCCGCCCGTGGCGATACGTACTGCTGCAGTTCTTGCGAGGCACGCGGCCGCACGGCGCCAGGCGAGTTGGCATTGACGAGCGCGGCTACGCGGTTGTAGCCGTCGTGGCTCTTTATCCAATCCTGAGGGGATATGTATTTCGCCAACCAGCGGCGCTCACCATCCGTTGATAAGATGACATCACAAGGGGAGGATTCCAGGTGGGTCAGGGTTGTACTGTCGGTTCCGGTTTCGCGCTGCACGCTGATCGAATGGTCCCTAGCGTTCGCCGAGAGTGTCTTGATCGCGCCCTCCTTGTGAAACGCGTCGATTTGATAGCGAGTGACTGACGAATCGATTTATTGCACGAGTTACGCACTGGGTCGGAGTGAAATGCCGAAATGAATTCAGAAACTTTAAAGAAAACAATCGCGGCATTGCACCAAGAGCTGGGCCGGGCTTCGGCGCTCGATGAGAAGTCGCGTCAGCTTTTGCGGGAGATAATGCGCGACATTGAAGGGCTTGGGCCGTCCTCGGGTTCCGCGCCCGACACGTTGCACAGGCATCGCCTGGAGGAACTTGCAGTCGGATTTGAGATTGAGCATCCGACGCTGGCCGCCGTGCTGCGCCAGTTGATGGATCTGCTCACGAAGGCTGGCCTATAGATCGCAGTTCGCCGGTCGTCGAAGAGCGCTCGTATCGGCGCGTCGGACCAACGCAAGAAGACGCGCCAGGGTTGGACTGAGGTGGCCGGATGTGAAAACTACGAACAAGTCAGGGGCAGATCAAAGCCCCGCCCGCCGCCAAGATGTGCCACCGCCCCGAGGTGCGTTCCGCCACCCCGCATTCACGGTGATTTGGATCGCGACGGTAGTGTCGAATGTCGGAACCTGGATGTACAACGCGGCATCCGGCTGGCTCATGGTAGGTCTCGATCCCAATCCGCTCGTCGTGTCCTTGGTCCAAGTCGCGACCAGCCTGCCGATGTTTCTGTTCGCGCTGCCCGCCGGGGCGCTCGCCGATGTCTTCGACAAACGAAGATTTCTGATCGTCGTGGAGGGGGCGACCACACTGGTATCCGCGATATTCGCCGCTCTGGTTGGATTTGGTCACGTTACGCCCGTCCTGCTGTTGTTCTTTATGTTTCTCATCGGCGTCGGCGGCGCGCTGACCGCTCCAGCCTGGCAGGCGATCGTGCCTGCATTGGTACCTGCGCAGGACCTCATGCCGGCAGTCGCGGCCAATAGTGTCGGCATTAACATCAGCCGCGCGGTGGGGCCTGCGCTGGCCGGCACCACCATTGGCCTTCTAGGAATTGCCGCGCCATTCTGGGTCAATGCGATCAGCAATCTCGTCGTCATTGGCGCGCTGCTGT
>Ga0302324_100023491_pt1 | contig 11926 bp, 8 predicted proteins | sample Palsa_T0_1_FD_201949 | JGI IMG/M metagenome (GOLD analysis project Ga0302324, IMG submission 201949) | Peat permafrost microbial communities from Stordalen Mire near Abisko, Sweden - Palsa_T0_1 | ecosystem: Environmental > Terrestrial > Soil > Palsa > Peat permafrost | place: Sweden: Abisko... | reverse complement strand
ATCTCCAGCACCAGGTGGTCCACGTGCAACTGGTTCAGGAAATCGGTGAGCGCCCGCCAGTCGCCTTGTTGGATGGTCTGGCCGCCGTAGTTGCCAAAGCAAAGGTGCACGGCGCGCGTTCCGGCGAAGCCGTCGAGCACGCGATTTATGGCCGCCGCGGCCATGGGGCCGTCCGACGGATTGCCGGGAATATTGGCTTCATCCACCTGCAAGCACGCACACGGAAGCCCCGTCACTTGTTGTGCCAGCACGCCCGCGACAGCCATCAACAACTCTTCGAAGCCGCCGTAATGCCGGTCGAGCAGCGTGCGCGCCAGCATGTATGGACTGGTGACGGTGAACTTGAACGGTCCGCCCGCCACGCTGGCGGCCAGTTCGCAATCGGCCAGCAGGTTGAGCGAGCCCTCCCCCAGTGGCCCCTCCACCACGCCCGCGGCCTTATGGCGGAACCGCATAGTGTTCATGCGCGCGAAGGCTTGGTGATCGCTGCGGCCCACCTTCGCCCGAATACCGGCCATCGGATGGATAAAATACTCGATCATCCCGTTGGTATCGGGATGGTTCACATCGAACCGGTACAGTTCGCCATCGGTGGGCAGGTCGATGCCCGCTTGCCGCTGGATATCGAAGACCACGCGCGTGGCATCCAGACGTGCCTGCTCGCTGGGCAGTGCCGCCAGCCAATCCGGGATCGGGTAGGAGCCGACAGTAGTGGTAAGGATCGCGGGTTCAGACGACATAAACGGCACTGACATAGACCGGTGACTTGGCGACATCGGAAAACGTGACGATCTCATCTTTAGAAGTTGCGCTTTTCATCGCGAAGGGCATCGCGTCGCCCTGCATAAAGGCTGGCGAATCGAAGAGAAATGCGAGGATCTTGTGCTTTTCGTCGATCGTTCCGGATCCCGCGTAATGTAACTTCACCTTAAGTGTTCGGCCGGCTGACTTTTTCTCCTGCGCGTTTCCGTACTGCACCGCGGAAGCGAGGATCCACATGCCGAACATAAGACAAAAGCTCCTCCTCATAATGCTGGTTCTCCTTTCAGGCGCATGGAGTTACTCGCTCAGCATCTCACAAATATTGAGCCGGCGCCCGGCCAATACCCATTCCTACCCGACAGTCAGTCACTGGTCCGGTTGTGGATTGGATCGACCCACTGCACGGGGCTCGGCTCTTCAACAGGCTCGATGTCCAGGTTCACCACCACAGCTTCGTTATCGCTGCGTACCAGCACACACTCCAGCGGCTCATCGCTGGATGCATTGATCTCCTGGTGCGGCACGTAGGGCGGCACATAGATAAAATCGCCAGGCGCCGCCTCAGCCACGTATTCGAGAGAATCGCCCCAGCGCATCCGAGCGTGGCCGCGTAGCACATAGATGACGCTTTCGAGCGCGCCGTGGTGATGAGCGCCGGTCTTGGCGTTGGCGACAATGCTGACGGTACCGGCCCAGATCTTTTGGGCCCCCACGCGCGCGTAGTCGATCGCGGCGGCGCGATTCATTCCGGCCGTTTGCGGAGTGTTGCTATCGAGAGAGTCCCGCGGAATCACTTTGACTCCGTGGGCCTTCCAGTCGACTTTCCCGGTCTCGCTCATATCGATCCAGTTTAAGCCGCGCTGGTCGAAGTGGTGAGTCCGATTGACCGCGATCCCCACGAGGATGTGGAATGAAACGCGTTAACTCGTATCCAGTGCTGTTTCCCGCAGAGTCTTATGGCTGCTGCTCCAGTCCGATATGAAAGGTGGCGACCGCGCCCCTGGGATCGAACGCGAACCGCACCTCGACATCGCCTTCCTGCCTGGCGAAGTTTGCCACTCTCCGGTACACCTGCAGCACACCGGTGGTTTCCACGCTCTCCGAGATCAGCCGCACCTCTGGTCCCCATTGCTCGAGCATCTTACCGCGGAACTTTCGCAGACCGGCTTCGCTGACGAACGCCTGCCGCAGTACGGGTCCGAGCTTCGTCCAAAGATCCGAGAGATCGCCGCTATAAAGCCACTGAGTGCAGATCTGTCCCTGTTTTTTCGCTGCTTGCCGGTCGATGGGCAGCGTGAGGCTGGCCGGGTCTTCTCCGCGTTCCCACTCGAGCGGCCAGACGCCCCCGTCCTGCCTCCAAGACCCTTTGATGCGCGAACCGTCCTCCGCTACCGTCCCTTCGTAAGCGGCGCCGACACCATTCATCTCGAAGCGTACCGTGGCTCCGCTAATAACCAGGCCGTCCACCGGAAGCCCGATGCCTCCTTCGTCGACGCTGTCGATGGTGGCGTGAAGACCGGCGCCTGGAGCGATGTGTAACGCCAGGCGCAAAGGAGCGTCGTTCTTGATATCGATCCAACCATGCCAGTCTCCGGCAACGTCTTGAGCGCAGGCCAAGACCGCAACAGCCAGAAACAGCCCTAGGAACCTCATAGGAAGAACCGTTACCCTGCTATTATGCCTTAACGCCCCGCCGCCGGATGATGCGCGAATGGGAAAGCTTGAAGAATTGTTGTTTTGGGAAATCTTCTACCGGCGTCAGGCGGTGCGCTCGGAATTGGCCTGCGTGTTCGACGTCAGCGCTGCCACTATCTCGCGGTCGGCCGGCGTGCTGCTCGCTAAGAAATTGATCCTTGAAACCAGTGCGACGTGTGCGCCTCGCGGGCGCCGTCCCACCCTGTTGGAGATCAACCCCGCACTCGCGCATGTCGCTGGGATTGAGATCGACCGGGACCGTATCACAGCCGTGATAACCGACTTGGCCGGCAACCGGCTGGGCCGTGGGTCGGTCGTCGCCGAAGCCCGCAATCCGATCGGCGGAATGCTGCAGGACTGCCGTAAGGCGTTCCATATCGCCCTCACGGATGCCGGTCGCGGCCGGCTGCGGATTTCGCGCGCCGGAGTCGGACATACGGGGACCCTGGATGTTGAGAATGGCGTTTGCCTGGATTGGGGAGGAGTTCCGCACTGGCGGCGCGTGAACCTTCGGGAAGCTTTGCGGGAAACCCTCGGCATGGAAGTCACGCTGGATGACCGCGCCCGCGCCGTGGCGCTTGCGCAGCACCTGCTTTGGCCGGAAAACCGGCGCCACCGCTCCGCCATTTATGTCCAGATAGGCACCGGAATCGGTGCAGGCATCTTCGTCGACGGCAGGATGCTGCGCGGCGCGGCTTTGGCGGGCGGAGAGATTGGGCACATCGTCATCGACCGCAACGGGCCGCTGTGCGCCTGCGGCAGCCGCGGATGCGTGGAAGCATTTGCCTCGCTCGGCGCCACTATGGCACGCGTGCGCCAGGCTTATGAGAGGGGTGCGAAAACTTGCTTGCGAAGTATGGTCAAGTCGCCTGCTCAACTCACCATCGATATCGTCGTTTCAGCGGCGGCCCAGGGAGATGCGCTCGCGCAGGCAGCGCTGAGCGAGGCCGGTCAGGCGTTAGGCATCGGCATCGGCAATGCCGTTCAGCTGTTGAATCCATCGCTGGTCGTGCTGGCCGGCAAATTCGCCAGCGCCGCGCAGGGCTTCCTCCTCGATGTGGTCACCCGCACGGTCGAAAGCCAGTGCTTCGAGACCATCTCCCGCGGGCTGGAGATCCGCATGGCTCGCTTCCGGACAGACGTGGCTCCCATTGGCTGCGCGCTGCTGGCTTCCGTGGATGTTGCGCGGGAGCTGATCCAGCACGCTCTGTTCCCACCCCATGTTTGAGGAGCTTTCCTCCGATCCCTTAGTTTCAACCTGCAATAAATGGCCGAAATCCCGCTTGATATCGAGGACTGGCGAGCCGTGTAATAAGTCCGTGAATCTCGATTTCATCCCCCGCCACCGCAACGCGGTCCGCGCCGGGCTCATCGCCGCTTGTGTCGTCGCGATTGGCCCGGCTGCATTTACATCTACAGCTCTGGACGTTCGCGACTTTGGCGCGAAAGGAGACGGCGTCACCAAAGATACGGCGGCCATTCAGGCGGCCATCGATAAAGTGCCTGCCGCCGGGGGAACCGTGGTCGTCTCGCCCGGCAGCTACCTGAGCGGCACCATCCATCTGCGCAGCAACCTGACTCTGCGCATCGAACAGGGCGCGACGCTGCTATTCAGCACGGATGACGGAGACTTCGATCCATACGAACCTTTGCCTTATCACCTCGCGACACCGCCTGGAAAGAAAGACCCGGGTGCTACTCTGGTGAACCATCTGCTCTCGGAGCGCAGAAGGCTGTCCGCGCCGCCGGCGTACGATGACGTCGAAACAACTTACTTTCACTATGCACTGCTTTCCGGCGACGGCATTCACAATGTGACCATCGAAGGGAACGGGGCCATCGACGGCAACACTACTCACCGCGGCGGACCCAAACCCATTGCCATCAAGAATTCCGAGTGGGTTACGGTGCGCGGCATCACCATCCGCAACGCGCCCAACTATAACATCAGCTTCGGCGGCGCCGATCACATACAAGTTGATTCCGTGAAGCTGCTCAATGGTTTCGCCGATGGAGTGGATACCGACGGCTGCCACTATGTGCAGGTCACCAACAGTTACATCGATGCCTGGGATGACGCAGTTTGTCCCAAGGCCAGTATGGCTCTCGGCAAGCCGCGGTCCACCGAGCACATGGTGGTGGCCAACTGCGTTTTGCGTACTTCGTGCAATCACGTCAAGTTTGGAACGGAGACCGCGGGTGACCTGAGAGATGTCACCGTCAGCAATTGTGTGATGCTGCGGCGCGACACCGGCCGCCGGCCAATGAGCGGTATTGCGATCGAATCGGTGGATGGCTCCCACGTCGATGGGGTGGCCGTCTCCAACATCTCCATGGAGGACGTGATGGCCCCGGTCTTCATCCGGTTAGGCAATCGCGGCCGCGGCATGGAAAAGCCGGTCCCGGGTTCTATCAGCAATATTTCGATTCAAAACGTGGTGGCGAAAGGCGCGTCGCTGGCCAGTTCGATCACCGGCCTCGCGGACGCGCGCGTGCAGAACGTTACCATCGATGGTCTTAATGTGACCGCCGCCGGCGGAGTCGCGGCCCACGATGTAGATATTCCGGAGGCGCCTTCCAAGTATCCGGACCCGGACATGTTTGGCGATCTCCCGGCGTTGGCGGTGTACGCGCGGCATGTCGATGGCCTCACCCTGCGCAATCTCAAAGTGCATGCCGGCCAGCCGGATGGGCGGCCCGAAATTATTCTGGATAGCGTCACGGCCGCGGAAATCTCCGCCTTCGATTCGACTAATATCCCGCCGCATCAGCCACTGCTATTGTTTCGGAACGTAGCCGGAGCGCTGTTGTACGGCAATCGCGCGCCCGCGGCCGCGGATGTATTTCTGCGTGTGACGGGCGATCGGAGCAGCGGCGTAGCACTGCGCGGAAACGATCTGCGCCTCGCGCGGCGGGCGGTGGAAAAGTCTTCGGAAGTACCACCTGACGCGGTGTCGCCCGATGCGCCCGGCGCTCCGTAAGATGTTCCAACGGCCGGAAACCAATATGAAATCTGCCACCACCGAAAAACTGGCCATGCACGGCGGAGAGCCTGCCGTGCGCACTCCTATTCCCGCGCGAAAACGGCATGGGGAGTTGGAGAAGCAGTATCTCGCCGAAGTGATCGACTCGGACACGCTGTTCTTTTACCTCGGCACGAAGGTTCGGGAACTGGAGCGACGTTTCGCCGAGCTGTACGGAAAGAAGCACTGCATTGCCTGCTCGAGCGGCACGGCCGCTGTTCACCTGGCTGTGGCGTCCTTGCAGTTGCCGCCCGGGACCGAGGTAATAACCTCCCCGATCACCGACATGGGCACGCTGAGCGGAATCCTATACCAGGGCCTGGTTCCGGTATTCGCGGACGTCGAACCGGACACGCTCAATATGGACGCAGCGTACGTGCGGGCCGCCATCACTCCCAGGACCGGCGCTATCGTCGTGGTTCACCATGCGGGCCTGGCCGCCGATATGGACGCCTTTTTGGAGATCGGCCGTGAGCGCCGCCTCGCGGTGATCGAGGATTGCGCGCAGGCGTTCGGATGCGAATACCAGGGTGAGCTGGTAGGTCGTCGTGGCAGCCTCTCGACATTCTCGCTAAACCATTTCAAGCACATCACCGCGGGATCCGGCGGCCTGGTTATTACCGATGACGACCGGCTGCGCTATCTCGCCTCACTGTTCCTCGACAAGTGCTACCAGCGTGAAGAAGGCATCCGCAATCCGTTCTTCCTGGCGCCCAACTATCAGATGACTGAAATGCAGGGGGCCGTGGCCCTGGCGCAACTGGAGCGGGGCGCCGAATTCGTGGAGAGCCGCTGGCGCATGGGTACGCGGCTATCGGCGCAATTAGCGGATGTGGACGGAATCTCGCTGCAGCGCATTCGGCCCGGCGGGAAGCATTCCTATTTCCTGTATCTGTTCAAGATCGAGCCGGAGAAATTCGACTGCACGGCCGATGAGTTCGCGTCGGCCCTGCAGCACGAAGGCGTAAATGCCAAAGCTCATCTCATCACCGGAGGGCGTCCGGTGTATCTCTATGACATCTTCCAGCGGCGCAGCGCGTTCCCTTATTCGCGCTACCCCTTCCAGTCTCTAGATACCGGCGCCGACCGGACCTATCCGCCGGGTTTGTGTCCGGTTGCCGAGGATGCCTTCACGCGCTGGATTACACTGGAAGTCCTGGAGAATTACATCGAGGAGAATGTCGACGAGATCGCGCTGGCCGTGACCAAGGTAGCGTACCACCTGGCTCGCCGCCCGAAGGCGATCACCGTTCAGTGACCAGCAGTTCCAGATCGCGCGTCCGATGGTCCGTGGGCGCTCTGCTGTTCGCTTCGAGCGTCATCAATTACATCGATCGCCAGACGCTGAGCGCGCTGGCTCCCATCCTGAAGGCCGAGTTTCACTGGACTAACTCCGATTTCGCTTCGCTGCTGATCGCCTTCCGCATTGCTTATACCGTCATGCAGGGCGCCGGCGGCTGGCTGTTTGACCGCTTGGGATCGCGCCTCGCGTTTCCGCTGGTCGTTTCGTTCTATTCGCTGGTGGCTATGGCCACCACCTTCGCCCAGGGTCTGGTCAGCTTTCGCATTTTCCGGTTCCTGTTGGGGATGGGCGAAGGACCTAACTTTCCCGGCGCGGCCAAGACAGTTGCGGAATGGTTTCCTTCGCGCGAACGCGGCTGGGCGGTAGCTCTGTTCGATAGCGGAACTTCCATCGGCGGCGCCGCGGCCCCGTTCATCGTCCTTTACGCTTACAAGCTGTTCGGCACCTGGCGGCCGCCCTTCGCCCTTACCGGCTGCCTGGGAATCGTCTGGGTGCTCGTCTGGCTCCGCATCTACCGCGCCCCAGGGAGCCATCCGAGAGTCTCGCCGGCGGAGCTCAATTACATCCGGGAGGGGCGCCCCGCCGCGGCGCAAACACAACCCGCCGCCCGATGGCGCGATCTGCTCCGCTACCGGCAGGCGTGGGGCATCATCCTGGGCAGGTTCCTGCTCGACCCATTCTGGTTCTTCGTTTCGGAGTGGTTCGCGCTCTATCTTTTCAGCCGTGGATTTCACCTGACGGAGAGCGTGCTGGGCTTCTGGATGCCGTTTCTGGGAGCCGATCTGGGGAACTTCGCCGGCGGCGGCCTGTCGAGCTACTGGATCTCGCGCGGCTGGCCGGTAGGAAAAGCGCGCCGCCGCGTACTGTTGATTTTTGGCCCCAGCATGGCCTCGCTGCTGCTGGTTCTGCACGCCTCCAGTTACCTTGCCGCCCTGCTGCTGTTTGCTTATGCCTCGTTTGCTTACGCAGCCTGCTCGACTATGTTTCTATCGCTGCCTACCGATGTCTTTCAGCCGCGAGCCGTGGGCACGGTGGCGGGTATGGCCGGCACGGGCGCCGGGATCGGTACCATGATTTCGACTTACTGGATCGGCCGCGTGACCGACATGACTACTTTCGCGCCCGTGATTGCCGTGGCGGCCATCGTCCCATGCGCGGCAACCGCGGTTTTTTTGACTCTGGTGCGTTCGTCCAAGAAGCCGGATCCGCGCGGGCTGCTGCTCGAGTTTTAAGACGGCTCGACCTTCCGCCTCAGAAGACCACCTTCGCGGAAAATTGAAGGATACGCGCGGGACTCGCCGTGGCCGTTATCTGGCCGAAACTGGCTGATCCGATCATGTTACCCGGGCTGGACAGATTCGGGTCGCCGGGATTATCCAGATTGGGGCGGTTGAACAAATTGAAGAACTCGGCGCGGAACGTCAGCCGGCCGGCCTCTCCAATGAAGCGCAGGGGGAAGTTGCGGAACATGGCGAAGTCCACATTTGCGAAGCCGGGACCCACCAGCGAATTCCGCCCGAGGGTTCCGTAGGTGCCGGGCGCCGCCTGAGTCACAGCGCTGGTGTTAAAGTATTCCGCGATCTGCGCCCCGCGGCTGCGCGAGCTGGAGAGCTGTACCGTACCGGTTACATCGGCATTAGCAGTGCCCGCGCCGGCCACCGCGTCGTCCGTGCTATAGATGGTGAACGGGCTGCCGGACTGCAGCGTGATAATGGCGCTCGACTGCCAGTTCGCCAGGATGGCGCTGGCGAACTTCGAGCCCATCGCGCGGCCCGCGTCGGGGATTTGCCAGACCAGCGAATCCACCATGCGGTTGCGATGGTCGAAGTCCGAGGGGCCGCGGAAGCGGAAGAAATCGAACGGATCCGGGATGGTGTTGGAGGTGGCTTCGAAGTTCGAAGACATATAGTCGAGGTTCTTCGAGAAGGTATAACTGAGCTGATTACTGATGCCGTGGCGGTAGCGCTTGCCGAGCGATACCTGCAGCGAGTTATAAGACTGATTCAAACCGCTGAACAGCAGATCGATGCTTTCATACTGCTGCCGGGGCCGCCGCGGATCGTAGCTTTGTTGGTTCTCGCTCAGGGACTCATTGAAGTTATAGATGGGCGCGTTGGTGTCATAGTCGGCCCACAAATGGGTGCCCTTGGTACCTACATAGCTGAGCCGTAGTATCCAGTCCTGCAGAAACTGGTGCTCCAGTGTCAGATTCCAGTTTTGCTCGTAGGCACGCGGCATGTGGGCCTGCAGCGCGACAGCGTCGTCGGGCAGCGGGAACGGTGAATTTCTGCTGAAATCGCCGCTGAATGGGAAGATGTTATTTTGCTCGCGCCCCGCGTAGGGATTGTCGAACGATCCGTTGAGGAATTCCACCGTGAAGCTGAACGGCGCCTGATCGTTCATATTATTAAGCTGGAACATTTCCGGCGTGTCGTAATAAATTCCGTAGCCCCCGCGCAAGCTGGTCTTTCCGTCGCCCAAAACATCCAAGGCAAATCCAAAGCGCGGCGTCACGGCCAGCAACTGGTTGGCCGTGCCTGCCTGGGGAATCACCTGGCCCGTGGGACCCTTGTCTCCCGGAAATAGCAGGCCGGGCGGTGCGTTTATGTAGTATGGCGAGGTGTAGTTATCAGCATATGCCTGCTGGCTCCATTGCGCGATGCGGTTGTTAAGGTCGGTCATGGGGAAATAAGGTTCGTAGCGCAGCCCGAAGTTGAGCGTCAACCGCGGCGTGAGACGGAAGACGTCGCCCGCGTAAAAGCCGAAATAGTGATACCGTTTGAACTCAATTTCCCCGTTGCCCTGCACGAAATCCGACATATCTCCGATCAGGAAATCGGCCTGATCGAATCCGGTCCAGCGCCCGTTGAACTGGAACTGGCCGGAACCCTCGTAGGTATTGTATTCGTTGTACCGGGAGTCTTCTATGTCAGCGCCCCACACCAGACTGTGGCGGCCTTTAACCCAGTGCCAGGAGTGCGTCAGCTCGAAATTGGTGCGCGCGAAAATCGCCGGGCGGTTGGTGCTCAGATTGATGTCGCTGGTTCCATTGATCGCCACGGAAACCTCGTTCGATGAAGGATTGATGTCCACGCCCAGAGTCCGAATACTCCCAGGGAAAAGGTTAATGCGGTCGCCGCCGAAGCGGTTCACGGTGAAGTTGGTCTCGATGACCAGATTGGGCGACGGCGTATAGGTCTCCGCTATGGTTCCGTTATCGGCGGTGCCGGTAACGCCGCGCTGGTTCGAGAAGATGTTATTAGCCACCATCTCGGGCGGTGTCTGGTCGATGTTACGGTAGAGCCTGCCGAAGACGCTGTTCTTGTCGCTGATCCGGTAATCCACACGCGTGATCCACTCGTTGACATTCTCCTGAGATGGCGTCGCGAAGTATACCAGGCCGTTCGGTCCGGGTACCGGAGCGAATTTGAGCAGATTCTGCGCCGCCGGCGACAACTGCGATTGAGGTATCTGATTGTTGGGATAAGGTGCGCCCGTAGTGGGATCCTGGAGCACTACCGGGTTAGGCCCGGTGAGCAGCCCGGAGAAATCGCCCGTGCGGTATGCCGCTGGAATGCTCGGGGCCGTCCCGTTGCCCGCGACTTGCCTGATCCAGGTCTGCTGATAGCCGCCGAAGAAAAACAGCTTGTTCTTGACCGCAGGGCCGCCAAAGGTGAAGCCTGCCTGATTGCGCTTGAGCTCGTCGGGAGTATGCGAAAAGAAATTGTTGGCGTCGAAAGCCGTGTTGCGCACGAACCAGAAGGCGTCGCCATGGTAGGAATTGGTGCCGCTCTTGGTTACGATGTTGATCGAACCGCCCGAGCTTTTGCCGAACTCCGCGCTTCCGGTGCTGGTTTCGACGCTGAACTCTTCCACCGCGTCGGGGAAGGGAAATGGCATTCCGGTATTTTGCAGAGTGTCCTCATTGTCCCCTCCGTCGAGCGTGTACTTCAGGCTATTCTGGCGCGAGCCATTGACCGAGAAATAACGCGCCGCAACCGGCGCCTTGGCCCCGTCGCCGCTACCTCCCGCGACGCCGGATGCGGATTGGACGCCGGGCACCAGAAAAGCCAGGTCCGCCAGGTTGCGGCCATCCAGCGGCAGATCCACCACGCGCTGGCTATCCACCGTATCCTTGATCGTCGCGCTGCTGGTCTCAACCGCGGCTGCGGCGGCTTCGACATCGATGGTAGTGCTGACCTCGCCAATCACCAGCGAGACATCGACCCGGCGATTGTCGTTCACTTGCAGGAGGATGTCACGCTCATCGACTTTCCGGAAGCCCGGTTTCCGCACCGTAAGACTGTATTCGCCCACGGGAATCGCGGAGAAATCGAATTCGCCGGCCAGATTGGATTGGGTCGTGTGCGCAACTCCCGTGTCCATCTGCACGAGATCTGCGCTGGCGCCGGCGATGGCCGAGCCCTGTTGGTCGGTAACCCGGCCGTAGAGTCGCGCTGTATTGCGCGCCTGCCCCCAAACTGTAGTGGCGGCAAACTCCATCAGGAATAACATCGTCAACACTATCCGTGTTGCGTGAAGCACCATAGCGTCTCCTATTCGCCGACACTGGCTCCGGCGTGTTCCCAGTGGGTGCAGACACTGAACCCTGATCGCGTCGAAGCTCCGGCCGTTGATTCGTTATAAGGCCGCTCCCGGAAAATTGCAATGCTGCTCTACAAGGTTCGTTTCAGCCTGAAAAGAAATCTGACAGTTCTCCGCTCATCGGCTGGAGATTGGCGAGTCTATTGATGGCTGCGTCCTATGGCTTTGCGCTTGTATGCGGCAAAGGCCGCCTCGGCTTCCGCTGAGCGGTGGTGCCGGCGATACAACAGCCCAAGAGAATAGAGCGGCTCGATGAGAGCCGGATCGAGGGAGATCGCCACCCGGTATTCGTCGATCGCTTCGTATCCCGGTCCTCCGCCTCCAGCGTACGGCCCAGATGATAATGCGCAGTCGCGAATCGGGGATCGTACCGCAAAGATTCACGAAGGGCAGTTTCGGCCTCCTTGAGCCGGCGGAGCCGGAGCAGCAGGTAACCCAGGTTGTCCGGCGGCCATGCGGATGGAGTGGGCAGTTTGCGGTTGAGATCCACAGCCGTAAGGAGCGCTTCGCGAGCTTCCTCGGATTTTCCCAGCATGTC
>Ga0302324_100023489_pt1 | contig 11927 bp, 9 predicted proteins | sample Palsa_T0_1_FD_201949 | JGI IMG/M metagenome (GOLD analysis project Ga0302324, IMG submission 201949) | Peat permafrost microbial communities from Stordalen Mire near Abisko, Sweden - Palsa_T0_1 | ecosystem: Environmental > Terrestrial > Soil > Palsa > Peat permafrost | place: Sweden: Abisko... | reverse complement strand
TCGTGCCGACGCTGAGGCGCACGTAGTCATCGCGAGTCAGGTTCGGTTTGTAAAGATGCGAGGTAACATTCTGAACCTCGCCAATAACTGTCACTTCCTGGCTGCGTTTCGGAACAATTAATTGGTCGCCGTTTTTGAGTACGATGTCGTTGGCGGACCCCACCGGCGCATTGATGGCAGCGTCGAGATTTATGACCAAACGCCCGATCGCCTTGGTCGCCTTCAATTGTCCAAGTAGAGTCTGACCAATACTAAAGGTCTGCGCTGAGTTGGCCTGATTGCCGCGAGCGAGCATCAAGGAGGTCGCTGTCAACTCATTTTGCATTCTGTCGGTGAGTCGATCGATTTCCTGCTGCTCACGAACTTTGAGTTCCTCGCGTGTGAATACGCTGCCGGCTGGGAAGGCCAAATCGGTCAATCCGCCGGCGCGTTCAATCACGGATCTGAGCGTCTCACCTCGTTTGATCGGATAGCGCCCTGGGAAGCGAACCTCTCCCGTCAAAGTGACCTGTTGCTGCTCGCTCCAACCGCTGATTTCCTTAATGTACAGCCCGTCATAGGGCTGCAAGGTCAGGTTGGATGCAGGTTCTCCTCGCAACGCAGCGGCCAAGTCAATTGATAAGAGCTGCGTGCGCCTCGCCTGCCCACCTTCGATTACGTAGCGCGAGAGCTCTGCGACGCCGCCATACGCGGCATCGTCAAGGCTCCCGCCGGCGCGCACAAGATCGCTCACAGTCATATTAAGTTCGAGGGGGTAATCTCCCGGCACTTTGACGTTGCCGCTGATCGTAACGGTCTGCGCCGGTGCACTCAGAGTCGACTGCAACCGCAATTCATCCATGAGCGGCTTGATGATTCGCTCGCGACCGGACTCGAGGTCAAATACCGTAATCTGGTCCTTCGGTTGGAGCGCAACGTTTGCCGCCGAGTCCGGTTCTCGCAGAGCTGCCACGAGATCAGCCGAGATTACCGCGACGCGCCGGTCTGGAGACAGCTCACGCCGAATCAGCAAGTAATGCGGGTCAGCACCCGGTTTGAGTTCATTGACTGAACCTATGACATCGGTCACTTTCAGGCCTTCCCGCCACGCAAAGGCCCCCGGTTGATAGACCTCCCCCTGCACGATGACACCAGAATCGAGCGTTGGTCGCAAACGCGCGACCCGCAGCAAATCGCCGTTGCGCAGATTCTGCGCAGCGCCATGCTCGGAAAAATCGACATCAAGAGCTACGCGATGCTGCCGGTCATCGACCCGGTCTAGTTGGCCTCTGTGCGTATCAGCGCTCACCGTATATCCGCCGGCCATGTCAATCAGTGCGCCCACTTCCGTTGGGCCTTTGAGTTCGTAGATTCCCGGCCGCCGAACCTCGCCTATGACAGAGACGGTATTCCCGATTGTGGGAATGAAGATAACGTCTCCGGGAAGGAGATGAGCGTCATCAGAGGTGTCGCCCCGCAACAGCAGGTCATAGAGGTCGAAATGACGAATAGTTCGACCGCCTCGCTTAAGCTGAATGTCCCGAAGCGACCCAACTGACTTAACGCCTCCCGAAGCATACAGGGCGCTGGTGATGGTGCTTAGTCCGGTCACCGTGTAGGAACCCGGAGCGTTGACCTCGCCAACAACAAATACGCTGATCGGGCGCACGCTGCCGATACTGACGCTCCCATGCACCCCGATCATCTGGCGACTGACTCGGGACTCAATTTCCCCCTTGATGTCGCCGAATGCTCGGCCGCCAACAGCAATAGGCCCCAATTCAGGAAATGCCAATTTCCCATCTCGGTCAACTGTTAGGCGCAGCGTCCGATTCTGACTGCCAAACAGCTGCACGTCGATCTCATCGCCCGGCCCTATTACGTAGTTTCCCGGAACCAGCACATCCATTTGTGGTCCAGCGCCAGAACCTACGCCCGTAAACAAGTCATAGCCGAATGGTGTTAGGGCAGAAGCGTCGGTGCGCGTCAATGGCAGCAGGGTCAATTTGATGTCCAAAAGCGCGAACGACGGTTCCGCAGCGAGTCTCTTCGTTGCTAACTCTTCCGTCAGCCCTGCAAGGGCGATTGGAGCAAAACCAGGCAGTTGCAACACGCCGTCCTGCGACAATCGATACGGGTTGCGGGATCGGATCAAATCTATCAAGCGCTGCAGGCGAACCCGTTCCTCTGGCGTCAGAGCGGGTGGCGGCACGGTGGTGTAGGACGTTCCGGGTGCAGGTGCTGTCGTAGTGTTGGCGGTATTGTCGGTGGGTGCGGCGCCGGGCTGTTGCACCGTTTGTACGACCGTCTTGGCCTTAAGAAAATCGATGTCGATCAGCACGCTGTCGAGCGGCTTAAGCACAGGCTTGGTGACCTGATTGGCCTGTCCCGGCTGGTCCCCCTGACCGCGGCGCTGCGGGCCCACGCGATCCGGCGTCCCAGTGCCCTGGTCAGTCCGCGTCGCGGATCCCGAATCAGTACCACCGCTCAGTTGGAGCAAGAGCTGCTGTTGCTGGTCGGGAGGCAGGTTATTGAAAATGGACTGAAGTTGCGAGGAGTTAACCGACTGGGCCCAGACTGAATTTACTGTCCCCAAACCCAAGATAGCCAGAGCGGCCGTCAGCAGCCCCGCACGGATGCCGTGCGATCTAAGTAAGCCGGCTCGACATATCCTCACCGCGCTAGTCCTCCCTGAAAGCCAGCGCAATTGTAGCGACTCTTAAGCCCCTTAGGGCGACTTGGTGGCGAATCGGGGCGCCGTGGCAGTCCCTCACCCGCTCGCCGCACTTGATCTGGAGGCAATCTGGATCGCCACAACTCGTGGCCCCTCATCGAGAGCGTGCGCCTCATAGGTCTCGAGTGGCGAGCGGATCTCGCGGTAATTGTCGTGGCACCGATGTGGAGTGCTCGACGTTCAACGGTCCGGAGCTCATCAACAAGGCCTTTTGCTTGCCAACCGGTGACTGCCATAATGCGCGCGTGCTCAGCGCACTGAGGTGAGTTCGCGGGCGAGGGCCCACTAAGTGGCATCATGAAATTATCGAAACGGCTTTTTGATCTCTGTTTGGTAATCGCGTGTTCCGCTTTATTGCTCCTGCCGTTCCTTGTGCTGTGCATCGCCGTAAAAGTCACATCCAAAGGGCCCGTGCTCTATTGGTCGGACAGAATCGGTCGCGATAACACCCTATTTTCGATGCCGAAGTTCCGCAGCATGCGGATCGGCACGCCAGCGATCGCGACCCATCTCTTGCGCGATGCCGATTCCTATCTAACGCCAATAGGTTCTTTTCTGCGCTCAAGCAGTCTAGATGAGATTCCTCAACTTTGGAGCATTCTTGTCGGTGACATGAGCTTTGTGGGGCCGCGTCCGGCACTGTTCAACCAGGAAGATCTGGTCGCGCTGCGCACACAGAGCGGCGTATCCAAACTAACGCCGGGACTCACTGGATGGGCGCAAATCAATGGCCGCGACAATCTGCCGATTGCCGCTAAAGCCGAATTCGATACCGAATACCTTCGTCGTCGCTCGCTTATCTTTGATCTTCACATCCTGTGGCTGACGGCACTTAAGGTGATCCGTCGAGACGGCATCTCTCACTAATGCCGGCAGCTTGGGCATCCGCTAATCGCGCTTGATCGGCGTCCTACTTGCCCAACCGCTAGCGCCGATAGGCTGACAGGAAGCATGTCCAAATATTAGTGGGCCGCATGATTGGATAATACGTCGCTTATCCAGCCATCTATGGAATAGCGCGCAAAAAACGATTCTCCCAGCGGCGAAAATTCTGAGCAAAGAAAACCTTCAGGAACATTGGGACAATCATGATCAATAACCAAGATCCGACTCGGGTGATAGAACTCTTCATTCTGAATTCTACGATTGGTGGTAATTAATTTCCGTCCCGACGCAAGCACCTCGAACGTCCGCATAGTCAGGCCGGCTTGCCTCGGGTGCTCAATATCAACAACCGCGGCTGCAGCTGCGAGGCGCCCCGCAATATCAGTCGACGTTAGCGGCCTTCTGATCAAGCGCTTGGGATCTAGGCGCCGCAGAGAACGATCAAACAGCATTCGAAGTCGCAGCTCGAGACCGCTCCTTACAAACAACCAGTAATCCAATGTCGAAATTCCGTCCAATGCCAGTTCAAGCCTCCATAGCACTTTGGGGCGATTGCCGTTCAGCGTGCCCAGAAAAAAGCACCCTGCACCTGCGCTCACGCCAGCACTGCGCTTACGATATTGTTCTAGATAAAACAGCGGGCGGTAACGCAGCCGCTCGTAGACTTGGCAATCAGTTGAATCAAAACTGAAAAGATCATCGAAGATTCCAAACTTCGTTTCAACACGTCGCACGTTCGAAACGCTGTCCCATAGATAAAGAACGAAACGGGCGCTTGAATACCTTGCTCGTAGCCTGCGAAGCGTACGCGGTGACACAGCCTCGCCCTTCACCACCAGAACTACATCAACGGCTGTCGGCGCACTGACTTCCATCCATTTGCTGTAGTAGACATCTGCAATAATCCAGGCCACCCTGGGGAAAAGCCGGCACAAGCCCTTGAGCAAAGCTGAATTCCAAGGCCGGTCCTTTAGATAGGTAACCTCAGCCCCACGGCGCTGCAGAGCCAGCTCAATCTCCTTCTCGTAGTTAAACGTCTTCGGGCAGAAGAGAAGAACGCGCTCCTTAGAAATCATACCGGTCAAGCGGTTGTTCCCCTCTCCTCCGCTGGAATTCCCATGACGCGGGCATTGTCTCGCACGTCGGAGAGCACCAGGGAATTGGCTGCAATGACCGCGCCGTTGCCAATTTTTATCCCCCCCAGTACCTTTGCTCCGGCGCCGACCACAACATTGTCTCCGATGATAGGACGCCTGCTCGGATCGTATCCAAAGTCGAGCAACCTGGCGCCGAGTGTCACCCCCTGAAAAATGGTCGTGTTGCTGCCTATCTCAAAAGCACCGATCACCGTGCCAACTGTGTGCGGCAAAAGCAGGCCACCGCCGATGCGACACCGTGGTGTCACTTCCAACCCGAATAGCACCAGATTCAGACCAGAAAAAAGGAAGGCGAGCGGCCGGGAAAGCGGATTCCTAAAGCACGACGCAGAGAGGCGCACCAGCAAAACAGGAAAATAGCGGGGATGAAGTATGCGAATCCAAAGCCTAAAGCCGGTTGCCAAATCCGGTCCAGCTGACAGCCGTACCAGATCTGCCCGCAGACAATCTACGAAGCGCACACTTGAGGGCATCTTTTAGCTACCACGGCGGCCCATCAGGCCCCGCGAATCGAGTTCCGCGACCGAGGCTGCATAAGCTCCCACGTCACTAGCTTCTTCGCGCTCAGCCCATTTCAAGAACCTTTTAATCCCGTCCTCAAACGGCACCGAAGGTGAATAATCGAGTACTTCTTTGGCCTTCAGAAGCGATGCGACATTGTGCCGGATATCCCCGACGCGAAACGCGCCCGTCACTTGAATAGTCGATTTATTGCCAAAATGCCTGTTTACCTGCGTGGCAACCTCGTGAACTGTCGTCGGAAGACCGGATCCGATGTTTAGCGATCCACAAAACGGTTTCGACAATGCAGCGGCGCGAAGGGTCGCAGTCACCACGTCATCGACGTATACAAAGTCCCGGGATTCTAAACCGTCCTCGTATATCTCAATGTTCTGCCCCTGCCTGGCTAGATTCGAGAAAACTGCAAGTATTCCTGTGTACGGATTACGCAGCGACTGTCCGGGGCCGTAGACATTCTGATACCTGAGCGCTACACCATTAATGCCGCGGTTTCTACAATACATCAACACCAATTGCTCTTGGACCTGCTTCGTCAATCCATAAATTGACATCGGATTGAGCGGTGCTGACTCCAATGTGGGCTCGAAGCTCGCGGCCGCGCCGCATATTGGACAGCCGGGCTCAAACGTTCCTCGGCTCATGTCCAGCGCTGCTCTCGGCCGTGGAAATACAGGCCCATGTACCGAACATCTGTAGGCCCCCTCTCCATATATCGCTCGACTTGAAGCAACAACGATAGACTTTACGGTTGCCGCCGCAGGGCTGTTCTGCAACACGTCCACCAACACTGCCGTGCCTTGGACGTTAACTCCGAAATAACGCTCCACCTCGTACATCGATTGACCAGTACCGGTCTCGGCGGCCAAATGTACAATCTTGTGTACGCCGTCCGTCGCCTTTGCGACAAGCTCCCGATCACGGATGTCTCCGTGAAACAGCTCCACAGCGCCGCTGAGCTCCGTCGCGAGCCGTCCGTTTGGACCGTGGATTTGCGGCTGAAGATTGTCAAGCACTCGCACCGCCGCGCCTGCCCGTAAGAACGCCCTGCACGCGTGTTGGCCAATAAAGCCCGCGCCACCCGTAATAAGAATCGTCTCCATAGACATCTGTCACCTTCGAGTTCTGGCTGCAAACCGACGCGCCGGGTCGCCCAGAATTGTATCGATCAGCAGTTGCTTAATCTTCACCATAATCCCAAAGGGCAAGCCGTAGGCGTGAGCAACAATCGAGGGAAAATCGCGGCGAAACTCCAAGTCAGGCGCAAGAGACGATACGCCGCCGGCAGAAAAATACGCTACGAGTTCTTTAGACACACCAAATCTGAGCCGGCGATTCGAGACGATTTCAATATTCTTTCTGTGATCCGCCTGCGCCTTATATCTCGTTTCGTACGGGTGCTCGGCAAGGTAATGCCGGCTATAGAATATCCCTTGATGACACCAGTTCCGCAACGCTAGCGAGATCCGAAGCTTCGATGGTGCCGCGATCCCGACGGATTGCATGTAACACGCCGCCGCGAACAGATGATACGGAGCGGTCACTGCCGCCAGATGATCTATCACGACATCCATTCCAGGAAGAGCAATGTCGTCGACCCCCGAGAAAATCAGGTAGGTCCCGTCTGCGGCATTAATCCCCGCGTTATACGCTGCGTAAATGCCCTGGGGAGGAACCTCCATGACTTTGACGTCCGCGAATCGACTCAACGCTGCCTCTTGAAGTGGTGGAATCGATCCACTTTGCACAATCACCAGCTGCATCCGCTGCGCATTAGTCAATGATGCAAAGGAGGCGAGGCATAGCTCAAGCAACGCTATTGGAGGGTCCTTCGAGGCGATGATCACGCTAACTAAATACTTATCCAAACTGATGCCTCATAGGCTGAATGCGAACGCACGTAGTCAATAGAAGCAGCAGCACGAACATCGTGACATCCTGCATTATCAAATTAAAGTCCTGCGCCGCTCCGCTTAAAGAAACCACTAGAAACGGATACACAAGTGCCAGATAAGCAGGCCGAATCAGAAGTCGCCTAAATAGCAGCATCAGAAGTAGTAGATAGACAAGCAGCATAAATAGCCCAAACACCATCTTCTCGCCAGGAAAGTTACACAGAAAGTACGCCGATAGCCGAGCATTTGGTCCCGTAAAGGTGTTGACGCCTACATGCTCAATATTCAGTGCGTACCCAAAGAGTGTATCAATGTCCTGCGCACTCCTGTCTCCGAGCAATCTGGCCCAGCCCCTGTGCATGCTGGCAAAGGTCGACACGTTCGAGCATGCGGCGGTCGGCGTATCCGAAAAGTAAGTCAGTATCGTCGCTTCTCCATAAAGGAAGAAGCGATTTGCGAGATCTGCGCCCGAAACCTCAAGGCGGGTTAGCGCAAACACCACGGCCGCACCAATGAACAGCGACAAACTCACGACATCCCGCAGCCGGATCCGGAGCCCGCGGTAGCCGCTTAGGTCGCGCAGCGCCAGGAAGGCCGCAAAAAGGCTGAGAGCGAAAGAAGCCTTTGACCCGGTAGCGATGTTCGCAAGTACAAGGACCCCTAACAAGGTGTATCCCAAGTACCTGCGACTCTTCTCCACCAGCATGATGCACACCGTCAGATAGGATAAGGGCGTAATCAGCTGAATCAGTGGCTTTATCAGCGAAAACCACGCCTGCGTCATGTAAGCGATGCGCGAGGTTCCGTCCGTTGGCGCCACCAGAAAATTAAACACGGCTATGCCGGCGGCCAGTACCGTGATGTATGTCGCCCTATTACCCGCGCACACTCTCTTAAGAAACGTCAGTACCAGCTCGCGATGCCGAAGCATGAATCGGTATGCCGCAAGTGTTAATGCAAAAAATGAAAACTCAATGATATAGAAATTAAGGCCTCGGCCGGCCGTAACGGCACGGCTGTCGAGTCCGGCGATTATTGTCGCCGCATTAAAAAATAGCGTGATTTGGGCGCTTAAAAGACCGTTAAGGTAGTTAAGCCCGAATAACCGTGGCATGCCGATTATGGCGACCAGCGTGATGCCTATGAGCCACCACGTAAAGGTGCTTTGAAAACTAAGCAGGTCAAGAAGATCTGTCATTGAAGACGCGCTAACTAATGTTCGTAGTCCGATGGAGATACAGCCACTGAGAAATTACCACGTCTCCTCCTGACCCCCAATCACGCATCATTACACAAGGCGTCAACGACACCTTGTGTCGCAGCTCGGACCCTCGCGTCGCACGACGACGGCATTGTCACTTGAAGAGGTTCGATTGATTGAAAATTGACGTGTACTGACTCAGATACCGCAAGAAAGCAAAATACCGGTCCGGGCCCAGAATGCGGAGCGACCACCGAAACAGCATAGCTATGACCCGCTGCTCCCTTTGGTAGCCAGAGGTGGCCTTAAAGTTGATGTGAACCTGTGTCGACTTGGCGCCTGTGAGCAACCGGTGCTTCTGCGCAAAGCGATAAACGGGCCCGTTTTCCAGAAACGGGTCCTGGCAGTCGCAAAATTTCTCATTCTTCACTAACGCATAGAAGCGCCGCAAAGCTGGAGAGATGGCTCGGCCATTGTCGAACTGGGCGAACCCATATTGGGTACTCTCCACATGGGCCATAGTCCGCCCCAAAGTGAGATACCCCCTATATACGTCCCCCGCCTCAGCAAACTCCGGACAGCTTCCCGCTTCGTAGCGCGTCTGTTTATCAGCGATTACGTCCCGATTGTTCTCAACAAATGAGCTGAAATGGACAAAGCAAAGGGGGATGAGTTCATTTACGACCCACCCGTCCGAGGTCTTCTTGAGTTGACGCTCGTGAAGATTCCAGAAGGCCACGTTCACTCCGACATCCTTCAGAACATGAACCCCACTGCAGAAGGCCGCCGCGAGATCCATCCACTTCTGATCCACGCCTAAACCTACTTGAGGCTCATAGAAGCAGTAATGAAGACACTGCTGGTGCCACCACTGCAGCATCGCCCGAGCATTATTCGAGGCATTAACCGCAAAGAATCCCAGATTAAAACAGCCGAAGCGCAGAAGATCCTGGTCGTTGGGCCGGCCGGTGCCCAGGTACGGGCTGATTGCGTGGGGAGTCAAAATAGTGCTGTGTGAATCCAACAACACCGCGATACGGGATAGTGACGAGAAAAGGCAGATATCCGGGTCGAGGTAAATCACTTTCTTATAATTCTCGAGCAGCCTTAGCGCAACGAACGGCTTAAGTGCCGTATTGAGTTCGATGATGTTGTATTTAAATGCGCACTGCAAAAACTCGGGAAAGCCGAGGTCCTCGGCCCACAGCAATCGCACGCGCTGGTCCGTCAAGGTTACCCGCCTTTTTCTATCTGCCAGCAGGATAACAAGTGCAACATCCGGATGGTGATCCAACACAGATCGGCACATCGCCATCGCTTTGACCAAATAATTTACTGAGCAGGCCGTGAAAACCACCAACTCATATGGCGCCACGATTCCCGCTGCAGTTGAGTCAGAATCGACCATGGACTTTGATTTGGTATTTCAGCATTTCTAGACAACCGGCCGAATGCGACGCCTCTGCGGATTGAGCATAAATCAGAACCTCGCTTGTGTCCTATTTATGCCTCCACGATAACGACGGAGCACGGCGAGACCATGTATTGAACGCCGTACAGCAAATCACTCCATGCCAAAGTAACTATCGCGCCGCCTGCCGCTGCTCAAGAATGAATTCGATGGCTTTAACAAGGCCATCGCCGCACGCCTTTCGGCGAGCTTGCCCATTGGCCACCAACCTATCCCGCGTCTGTCGTCTAGGCTCCCCTCGCTGCGCATAAGCTGCGCCCATTGCCTGCGCCAATGCCATCGCGTCGCCCGCGCGAAAAAAGCTCACTGTCGCATCGGTCAGCTCTGTGTTAACCGGAATGTCCGACACCACGCACGGAACTCCGATAGACACCGCGTCGTATACCGAGCCACCACCTGGACCACCCTCAAATAGAGTAGGCTGAATAAGCGCGACCGCGTCCCACAGCAGCGCAATTTGATCCTCTTTGGAAATTAGCCCGAGTACCCGAACACAATGCCGGATGCCCAGCGCCTCTATCCGCTGCATCAGCGATTCGAAGTAAGTTGGATCGCGGTAGTCAGATGTAGCGCCAGTGCATATCAATAGAGTTTCTGGCTCCTGCAGCGCAAATTTGGCAAACGCCTCAAACGCCGTCGCGTGATCCTTGTGCTTCCAGAACTGATTGCAGACCATGAAATATGGCCGTGTAATCTCATAGCGTGCTCGTGCCTTCAAGGGATCCAGCGAAAACCACGAGGTCGAAGGTGCTGCACTAAAAGGCATGGCGAAAACCCGACTCTTAGCCTTCGGATAAAATTCGATGATGTCCGCGACCACCGCTCGCGAGTTCACAATAACGGCAGGTGCAGTAGACAACATTTCCTTAAAGGCGTCGTCTCGGAACCTGCGCTCGGCCGGAGAGAAAAACTGCGGCAAGTGCCGATGCTGCGCATCGTAGAGGTAACCAAGCCAGGGAACTCCCAGCGCATTGGGCAGAGGATCGAATGCCGGCATTACAACATCAAGGCCAAGATGTTTGCGCGCGCGACGTACTGCGCGATCGCCCACATCGATAGGACACACGGTTACGTTCGCGCCGGAATCAGCAAGCAGCTTCCCAAGCGCATCTGCCGGAGGTACGAAAGACATTACCTTGGGTCGACCGAGCGCGTGCGCCAACTGGCGCCGCGCCGCTAAATACCGCGACCGACACCAAACACGCGGTCCCCGGACTGGCAGCAATAGATACAGCTCCGTCGGCACACTCGCAGCGGCGAGACTTGCGCAGACAATGCGCAAGAAATCAACGCCGCCCCCCCATTCGATAAAGCGGTGGCCGAGAATGCCGATCTTCATGCACGTAACAAACGCGCTGGCACACCAATGTAGGTGCCGAACACATCCGCGGACCGAGTCAATACGGCGCCGGCGCCAATCTTGACCTCCGACACAATATTCAATGTCTCCAGCACGCGGCAACCCGTGCCAAGAAGACAAGCATCATCGATGTGCACGCGACCCGACACACTGCATCCAGGATTAATTACGTTGTAGGAACCAATAACTACGTCATGCCCTATGGTGCAGTTCCAATTTAGGAGATTAAAATCCCCGACCTTGATGTCACAGGTCATAACCACGCCCTGAGTTATCATATTTCCAATACCAAGCGTTACCAGGTTTGCGTCGATTTCCAGGTTGGGATGGACTAGATTCGGAAAACTCAGCGCCGGGTTCTGCTGGAGGCGCTGCGCTATCTTGCGACGAGGGATCGGAATGCCAACGCCGATCACAACATCAGCTTCGGTGTCACGTGTTACCAATGCCTCGTCTGTATATACAACCTTGCCAAAAGGCAGACTGCGGCCCAGCTCCGATGGTTCATTAGTCACATAGGCGATCTCTCGCCAAAGTGAGCTGGCTGGATCAATGCGGCGCGCCAACTGCGCGGCCTCCTTTGCCAACCCGCTTGTTCCGACAATCAGGAGTTCACGCAGCATTTGAATAGAACGCGGCTATTGCTTTAATGACAGTACTAACTTCGGCATCGCTCATCCCTGGCCAACTTGGAAGATTAATCCCTCGCCATGACAAGTCCTCAGC
>Ga0302324_100023486_pt1 | contig 11927 bp, 14 predicted proteins | sample Palsa_T0_1_FD_201949 | JGI IMG/M metagenome (GOLD analysis project Ga0302324, IMG submission 201949) | Peat permafrost microbial communities from Stordalen Mire near Abisko, Sweden - Palsa_T0_1 | ecosystem: Environmental > Terrestrial > Soil > Palsa > Peat permafrost | place: Sweden: Abisko... | reverse complement strand
GGTCCAGCAAGTCGCGTATGCCGACGCCCAGTGGATTCGTCAGGATCAATTCCATCACTTGCTGGGTCGCCCCGGGCCGCTCCGCGGAAATCCGCGGGCGCAGCCACAGAAAGAAAATCGACGCGAGTATCATGACGGCGATCGACGCCGCGACGAAATTGGGAATGGGATGGCTCGGATCGGCCGGCGTGACGTGCACGGCCTTCAATAGCGCATGGGCCGCGCCGCCGAACCAATTGTTGAGCAGGATCGTGAACCAGTTCAGGTGCTCGTTCATTCGCGACTATATCCCCGAAATGACTTCGTACAGACCTTCCACCGTAACCGCCAAACCCAGCGCCAGTAAGCCCACAATTAGCCACAAGGCGGGAATTGCAAGGAAAGTTACAATACCATATAAAGCTATTCCTATCAACGCGTACCGGCCCCCAAACTTCACGTACGTCGCCAGGGGAACCTGGGGCTTCGGCAGCCCTTCCTGCGCCGCAGACCCCCTCACAAAGCTGCTCAAGCCCTGTTCCAGCCAGCGGAAGTTTAGCCACGCCAGCACCGTCCCCAGCGCCACGCCATAGCCCGCCCGGGGCGATTTTAGCAGGCCGGCGGCCAGGGCGCCCGCCCAGCCAAGGGTCACCGTCAACCACTGCACCCTTCGGGAAAATCTGGCATGCACGAGTTCGCTATGGGGTTGGAGGGTCACGGCGTGGGGGGCGCTTTACGTTCGCCATTTTGCAGGCGCCGGAGCATGTCGCGAACCGCCGCGAAAAATCCCAGCGCTCCCACAATGATCATCAGATACGGTTTGGTGTGCAGCCAGTGGTCCAAAAAATATCCGATCAGGCCGCCAACCAGCGCGCCGCCCGCGACGAGAAACGGTAGCTCGCTGGCCAGCGCCAGTTGTTTCATGGCGCCGGGACTTATTTTCGGCGGTGGAAGCTTATCCGTCATGCCCCGGGTGCTCTCATCGTCCCAGCGGGAGCAGCATCGAATATTTTGCAAATTGCAGAAATTGTTCAGGGAAAATTCCCGCAAACAGCGCCACCGTCGCCATCGCGGCCAGCGCCCATTTCTGCGGAAGCGCGATGATCGGCGGCGATCGTCTCCCGGGTTCGCGCACCCACATCGCCGTCACCATCCGGAAATAATAGTACACGCCCGGTAAAATGTAGAGGATGGCGGCCAGCGCGAGATAGGCATGCCCTGTTTCCAGCAACGACCAGAAGATCAAAAGTTTCGCCATGAACCCAGCGGTCGGTGGTATCCCCGCCAGCGAAAGCAAGAAAATCAGCATGAAAATCGCGGCCGCCGGGCTGCGCTGCATCAATCCGTTCAAGTCGTCGATTTCGTCGCCAATCACGCCTTTGTTCCGCAACAGAATGATTACGGCGAACGCTCCGGCGTTGAAAACGGCATACGCGAAGATGTACGACCCGACCGCTTGCAGCCCGCGTTCGTGCAACGAGCCGTCGCGATTCACCGCGGCCGCGAGGCCGAGAAGAATATAACCGGCTTGCGCGATGGAAGAATAGGCGAGCAGCCTTTTAATGTTCGTCTGCGTAATCGCGCCCAACGTGCCGAGGGTCATCGACAGCACGCCCGCGACACCCAAAATCGCGGCCCAATCCAGATTCACTGGCCAGAAAATCGTCAGGAACAAGCGAAGCAGCAACGCAAAACCAGCCGTTGTGGAAGCGACGCTGACGTACCCCGCCACGGGAGCTGGCGCGCCCTGATACACGTCCGGCGCCCACTGGTGAAAAGGCACGGCGGCCACGTTGAATAGCACTCCGGCGGCGACCGTCGCCAGCGCGAGAAGCGTGAGCCAGTCCGTGCCGGAAAAATCCGCGTGCCGTTGTGCGATCGCGGCCTGAATCGTTTCTAGATTCGTTGAACCGGCGATCCCGTAGAGAATCGAAAAACCGTACGCCAATATCGCGGAGCTGAACGCACCCAGCAGCAGGTATTTCATCGCCGCTTCGTTCGAGCGCCGGTCGCCATGGACATATCCCGTCAGAACGCAAAAGCTGATCGCCACCGTTTCCAGCGCGACGAAGAGCACGACCAGATCGTTTCCGCAGGCGAGGAACATCATGCCCGCGGCCGCAAAAAGTATCAGCGCGTAATATTCGCCGCTTTGCTCGCCGTCCGTCGCCAGGTAGCGCACAGAGAAAAGAATGGTAAGCGCGGCCGAGGTGAGCACGATGAATCCAAAAAAAATGAAAGATGGATCGATTACCACCGAATTAGAGAACGCCAGCACGTGGCTAGCCGCGGGGCGGACCAACAACCACAGCGATGCGCCGCTCAGTACCAGGCCGAGCGCCGTGGTCAGGGCATTCCATGATTTTTGGGGTTTGGTGAGCAGAAAATCCGTCAGCAGCGTCGCGAGCCCGAAGAAAACCAGCATCGCCTCCGGAAATAGAAATACCACGTCGGCGCGGGCCTGATCGAATATCGAATGCCAATCCATTACTCGCCCTCGCGCGCAAACGCTGAAGCACCGCAAATCGAAGAAGAGTTCAACCGCGAAGCCGCTGCCGCCGCAGGCTGCACTACCGAAAAATAGCCGGGATGCACGGCGTTTACGATCCGCTCCACGGGCTGCTTCAGCACCCGGAAGAGTGGCGCGGGGTAAACGCCAATCCAGATCGAAAGCAAAACCAAAGGCATTAGCGTCGCAAACTCGCGTCTGTTGAGGTCCGGCAGATGCTCATTTGCGGGATTTGTCACGCTACCAAGCATCACGCGCTGGTATAGCCACAAGAAATACCCGGCGCCGAGAATCACGCCCAGCACGGCGCATGCCGCCCATTGCCAGTGAACTTGCCAGGCGCCGCGTAATATCGCAAATTCGCCGACAAAACCGCTCAGCAGCGGCATCCCCAGGCAGGCGAGCGTGACGATCATAAATATGGCCGCAAACTTCGGCATCGGCCTCGCGAGGCTGCCAAGTTCGGAAACCAAACGCGTCTGCCGGCGCTCGTAAAGCATCCCGGCGATCAGCAACAGCGCGCCGGTCGTAATTCCATGGCTCACCTGCTGGATGACGCTGCCGTAAATTCCCAGCGGCGTCAGCGCGAATATTCCCAGGGTGCAGAATCCCATTTGGCTCACCGACGAGTACGCGATCAGCCGCTTCATGTCCTTCTGCATAATGCAGATCAGCCCGCCATACAGGATTGCGATAAGCGAGAGCGCGATCAGAATCGGGCGGCATCTCCACGTCGCCTCGGGAAACATCGGCACCGAGAACCGCAGAAAACCGTAAATACCGGTCTTCAGCAGCACGCCCACCAACATCACCGAGGCCGCCGTTGGCGCGTCCACGCAGGCATCCGCAAGCCAGGTGTGAAATGGAAACATGGGAGCCCGGATCGCAAACGCAAAGAAAAATCCCCAGAACAGCCAGTATTGCAAATGCCCGGACGACGCGGTAAACGGATGGGGCAAGATCTCGCGTAGATCAAATGTGCCGCGCGCCTGGTAAACGGCGAGAATCGCGAGCAACATCACGACCGAGCCGGCGAGCGTGTAAAGAAAGAATTTCATGGCCGCGTAACCGCGGTTTTCGGTTCCCCGACCGCCGATTAGTAAATACATGGGGACCAGCGCCGCTTCCCAGAACACGTAGAAGAGAACGAAATCGAGCGACATGAAAACGCCAAGCAGGCCCGCCTGCAGCAGCAAAAGCAGGATGTAATATTCCTTTTCGCGTTTGTGAATTGCAGACCATGACGACAAGATCGCAATCGCGCCCAATAGGGTCGTCAGCAGTACCATCAACAAGCTAAGCCCATCGATTCCCAGCCTGAAATGCACACTCAGCGACGGGATCCAGTTTGCGTCGGAAATGAACTGGAATGGCTCGGCAGGACCGGCTCTGAATTTCCATAAAAGCGGCAGCGACACCACCAGCCCCAACATGCCGAAGGCATTGCTGATCTTGCGGTGGAGGCCCTCGCGCTCTCCCGGAATCAAAAGCAGCACGCCCGCGCCGAGGAGCGGCGTCAACAGAATCGTCAACAAAATGTGATTGTCAGAAAAGAAGTACACAGGTGCCCTCAATCAACGAATCGCGTGATGCGCCAGATACAATGCGTACCCAAGAATCGCGATCAACCCGAACACAATGGACAGCATGTAACTCTGCACCGAACCGTTCTGAATCATGCGAACCGGAAAACTGAGTGCCCCGATAACGCCCGCCGCGAATTTCACCGGCCCCTCAACGATCCACGCCTCGAACCAGCTCAAAATGCTGGAAGCGGCGGACGCCAGGCGCCCCACACCGTTTACCCCGACCCCATCGATCACCTCGGCGTCGAACGAGCCAAACGCGACGCTGCAACGGCAAATGATGTTGACGGTCCGGCGGGCCAGGCGTCGCCCAAAGAAGAGCTGGCGTGTCGCAGTCATGCGCCGGGGCTCACCATTTCAGGGCGTCCACTTCGCCGGCGTCCACCGTTTTGTGATTCCGGAAAAATGCCAGGATTATCCCCAAACCCACGGCAGCTTCCGCGGCGGCTGCGGTCATTACAAAGATCGCAAATACCTGCCCGTCCACCGAACCATGCAACCTCGAAAACGCGATCAAATTAATGTTCACCGCGTTCAGCATCAACTCAGTGGACATCAGCACGATGATCGCGTTGCGCCGCGTCAGCATCCCCACCACGCCGACGATCAAAAGCGCCAGACTCAGAATCAAATAGTGCTCAATCGAAAGCATTACGTCCCCTCCTCGCCATCAGCACCGCGCCAATCATCGCGACCAGCAAAAGGACCGAAGCAACTTCGAAGGACACGATAAATGAATGGAACAGCGCGTCACCCACCGCTTCCGCGTTTCTCGGCGCAATATCCAGTTGGCGCGCGGCCAATCGCAGCGAGGAATGCCCCGCCACAATCGCAAAAAGAACCTGCGCAGTGAATACCAGCGCCGCGCCCGTTACCATGAGTCGCCGCTTGGTGAATGGAGTCGCCGGTTCCGGGACGCGCGGCTTTACCAGCATGATCGCAAGCACGAACAGCGCCGTGATTCCGCCGGCGAATAGAAAAATCTGCACGATGAATAAAAACTCGGCCTGGAGCTGCAAAAAGGTTCCCGCTGTCGCCAGCAACGACATGACCAGAAACAGTGCGGCGTGCAAAATATTCCGGCGAGTAATCATCACCAACGCCGATCCCACGGCCAGCGCCGCGAAGAAATAAAATAGAACGGAGTTCAGCATGATTTATTCGCCATCCAATATCGGCGCGGCCCGCTCGGTCGATTGGTGTTTCGTGAACCATGCGGCCGCCCCCAACGTCACCAGCGTCGAAAGAATGGTCGTAAATCTCATCGGTAATCCGGTGTCCTGGGACGCTAGAATCGCAACGGCCGCCGTGGCCAGGTTTACGAACGCCAGGGGAATCAGAATTCGCCATACGAGCCGCATCGATTGCTCGAAGCGAAACCCCGAGGTCCTTGAGCGAATCCAGCGGAAACAATAGATGTACGCGCCGACCTTGGCGATGAACCAGAACGCGCCGTGAACTCCCTGCATCACCCGCCCTGGCGCAAACAGCGCGCCGGCCAAAGCCAGCGCCCCAATAACGCAAAAGCACCCTGCGGAAGTCGCGGCGAGCCGCCGATTTCTTGCGGGCTGTTTTGCCGCCAATCGAAAACAATACACCGCGATCGCCCCCATCGCGATGGCCGGTAGCACGTCAAGCAGTTCCACCGAGGTGCCCGGAAAGCGGTCACGATAGCTGGCCAGCGGCCGCAACCACCCGCCGAGAAACACCGTGGCCGCCAGGCCCGCAACAATAATTAGATTTGCGTACTCAGCCAGAACGTGAAGTTCCCCGCGAAATCCGGTGACGTTCGTCCTATTCTCCGCCACGTAGCTGGCAACAATTCCCGAATCCGTTTCTGGTAAATCAAACCCCGCGGGGTGCGATTCCGCCATCGAACCTACGAAATAAATTAAAAAGCCCACGGGTACATAACAAATGAACCACTGCCCTTGGTCGAGTTGCGCCTGAACAATTTCCTTCATCGAGAGCGAACCGGAAAGCAGCAACGCGGAAATCAGCGCCAGCGCTACTACCGTCGCCCAGCTCACGAACTGCGCCAGGCTGCGCATCGTGGCCCGGCCGCCCAGCACAGCGCCGTAAACGCCCAGTGAGCCAATTCCCAAAATGAAAAATAGCCCGATATTCAAATTGGCAATCTGCAGCGCGGGACCGAGGGGAAGCACCGTGCAGGCCATCAACGCTATGGTTACGCTGATCAGCGGCGCGACATAGAAGACGAGCGGATCCACATTGGCGCCTGTCACATCTTCGTTGAAGAGATGTTGCAGTGCCCCCGGGACTGACTGCAATAAATGGAGGCGCGAGCGAAAGAGCTCTGAGACATCCTGGGGATCCCGGCGATCCGGTCCTTCGGGAAGCGGCGCGTCGGTGGTTATTGAATCCGCGTCCGGGGCATTTTCCGGTTGTCGTGGGGCCCTTTCAGTCGTCGGGGGATTTTCGGCCATAGTTAGCGGGCATCCGCGTGTTCGTCACTCGGCGGCCATGAGAACCGGCTCCGTTTACGGCTACGTCCAGTCGAGCGCGCCTTTTTTGTAAATCCACGCCAACCCGGCCAGAAGCGAGGCCAGAAATATCGCCATGACGACGAACCCGTATCCGCCCATTTGCGAGAACTTAATCGCCCAAGAAAACAGGAAAACGATCGCTACATCGAGCAGCGCAAAAAGAAGGGCGACGACGTAAAATCGATCGAAATATTCCCCCCGTGCGGTCTCCTCTACGTGATTTCCGTCCTCCGAAAGCTCCGGAGTCGCACCACTGACATCCGACCCTGGGAGAACCCCTTTCATCGCAACGAGGCACACGATCGGAATCGCCACCGTTAGAATCGCGACAATCAGAATCGGGATGTACTGGCTCGGCATTTTTCACTTCTGAACAAAATGCTAGCACGGCGGTATACCTGCAACTAGCGTCAAGACGAGGCGGTTTCGAGGGTGGAAACTAGCCGTGGTGGGCGCCATGCAGCACATCGATCGCATGTGGAAGCAGATCGGCAATGGCGTCCAGCGATTCGACCGCGCCCGACGGGCTGCCGGGCAGGTTAACAATGATCGTCTTTCCGCGGATGACGGCAACCGCCCGTGACAGGATCGCCCGCGGCGTTTTTTTCGAGCCAGCCGACCGCATCTGTTCCGCGAAGCCCGGGATATTTCGTTCGGCTATCGCGATCGTCGCCTCGGGAGTCACGTCGCGCGGCCCAACGCCGGTGCCCCCGGTCGTAAATACCACATCGGCCTGATTCGCATCAGCAGCCCTCTGCAAGAACGCCGCGATGGCTTCGCGATCGTCAGGCAGGCTCGCTGATGCCGCAATTTCCCAACCCAATTCCCTGCACCGGGCTTGTACGGCGGGCCCGGAACGATCCGGATATTTGCCCGTAGCTACCGAATCGCTGACCGTGAGGACGAGGACTCGCATGGGTGGGTGCTCGTACGGCTAATTTTCGGAAACCGCGGCATCTTCGCTCTGCCCATCACTCGGGCCGTCGCGCTGGTCCTCGTCGATCAGCCGCAATCCTTCCATTAATAATCCGGTCGTCGTCCGGGTAATCGTTTCGCGCGTGGGGGCTTGATTAAAATCAATTTCGAATTGCCCGTCGGGCCATTTCACCGCTTGGAACACGGCTGCCTCGCCTTCCAGGGCTCCAAGCTTCGCATCCTTGCATTGGCCGGCGGAAAAAAACAGCTCGCCCGTTTCGTCGCCGCGCCGGATGGTGAGCTGGCAGCTTTTTTGACCCATTTCGAGCGACTGCATCAGATCCATGATCGACATTTCTTCTAGGCGTCCCTGAATCACCCCGGGCCGCACTTGACGGTTCTGCAGCTTCTCGAGCTGCAGCCGGTCCACGACTTTCTTCGCGCTGCGAACCAGATCCTTCAGGAAAAATGGCTTGGGAATAAATTCTTCCACGCCATCGACGATCGGGCGCAATTTTTCTTCGATATCGCTGCGGCTCGCCAAAAAAATAAACGGAATCGCTTTCGTTTGCTGCCGGCCTCGAATTTTCTCATAGAGTTGGCGCCCATCGAGGCCCGGCATGCGGTAATCGCACACCACCAGATCGGGCGGATCGTCCACGATTTTCAGCAGCGCGTCGGCGCCATCGGCGGCCGCGCGCGCGTCGCAATGCGGCATCAGCCCCCGCATCAACAGATCGAGGATCAGCGCGTTATCGTCCACGATCAGAACTTTGACATCTTTCATCGGCGTCATTTCTTACACGCGCTTCCCGGGACGCAAGTAGACACCGCTGCGCCCGCCCGACTTTCTCACCACATAGACTTCCGTGATTTCCATCCCGCGTTCGAGCGCCTTGCACATGTCGTAAATCGTCAGCGCCGCCACGGAGGCCGCGACCAGCGCTTCCATCTCAACACCCGTGGGTCCGGTTGCGCTAGCCTCGGATGTAATCGCAATTCCATTCTTGCACAGCTTGGCACGCACATCTATGTGCGTCAGCGCGAGGGGATGGCAAAGAGGAATCAGCTCGGAAGTGCGCTTCGCCGCGGTAATCCCGGCGATTCGCGCGATTTCCAGCGGATTTCCCTTGGGATTTTTTATGCGCCGGATGCTGGCGACGGTTGCGCGCCGCATGTGGACGAAGGCATGGGCTTGCGCCGTGCGTGATGTTGCGGGCTTTTCCGTAACGTCCACCATCCGCACTCGGCCAGCTTTATCGTAATGCGAGAGCTTTGTCATACCCTTCGTCGAACGCCCACTTCGAAAACTCAAGCCCTGCGAAGATCTGAACTTAAAACAGTCCGCGGCGCGGCAGGATGTTTGCCCACTCCCCTGCGGCATATTTTAGTTTCGATTCATGCACGGCGAGAAAACAATTCCCGCGCACCACGGACCCAATATCTCCCGATCCTTCCCAATGAATCACTTCGACGGCCGGCTCGCCGCCAGGCCAAGTCACTCGGGCCGGCAAAAAATGCGCCAACGGCGGTTTCTCATCCACGGGATGCGCGAGCTTCGCTTTGAATACGGTGAGCGGATGTGGCGAGAATCCACTTAACAACTCGATCGCCGGAACAACAAACAGCTCGAACGTCACCATCGTCGAGACGGGATTTCCGGGCAGGCCAAATACCGGGGTGTTCTTGCAAAATCCGAATACCGCCGGCTTGCCCGGACGGATGGCTACCGCATCGAAGTAAAATTCCGCGCCCAATTCGCGCAAAACCTGTTCGACGTGATCGTATTTCCCCACCGAAACGCCGCCCGTCAACACGACAATATCGGCGTCGAGCGCTTCTTCAATTCGCGCTTTCAATTTACCAAGATCATCGGGGACGTTGCCCAGCATCCATGCGTCGCCGCCCGCCAGCGACACCTGCGCGGCCAGAGAAATGCTGTTGCTGTTGCGAATCTGAAACTTCTTGGGTGGCTGCTCCACGGGAACCACTTCGTCGCCGGTCGAAAGGATTGCGATGCGCGGCTTTCTTGCCACCAGCACCCGCGAACGGCCTACCTGCGCGGCCATCGCTAGTTCGGCGTAACTCAGCCGCTTGCCGCGCGTCACGACGCTCTCGCCGACTCGCGTTTCCTGCCCCTCGAGCACGAAATGGGCGCTGGCGTGCGCGGCCTTTTCGATGATGACGCTTTCTTCTTCGACGCGCGCGTGCTCGAGCATCACGATCGTGTTGGCGCCGCGCGGCAAGGCTGCGCCGGTCATGATCTGCACGCAGGTTCCAGGCTCGACTGTCCCGTCGAAAGGCACGCCCGCGCGGCTTTCGCCAAGCAAGCGCAATTTCGCGCCAGGCTTGGTCGCGTCCGCAGCGCGCAGCGCAAACCCGTCGCGAGTGGAACGGTTGAAAGGCGGATAGTTTCGGTCTGCCGGAATATTTTCAGCGAGGATTCGGCCCAAGGCACGGCTGGGGTCGGAAGCGAACTCCATAGTTTCACTCGCGGGAGGCGGCGCGCAGCGGCGCGCCCGAATGACCTCAATCACCTTGGCGCGCGCTGCTTCGTAGGGAAGCATGACCATCAGACCCAGGCTGCGAGTTTCGTGCCCGGCGGAACGATCGTGGCGTCCCGCTCTGGCCCGGTGGAAATCATGCCAATCTCGACCTGCAGCGCATCGGAAATGAAATCGAGGTACTCACGCGCCGCTTTTGGCAAATTCTTTACGTCGCGGATTCCGGGCGTCGGCTGCCGCCAGCCGGGAAGCGTCTTGTATTCCGGCTCGACCCCGGAAAGCGTTTCAATATCAGGAGGCATCTCGCCGAGTGATTTCCCTTTGTGGCGATATCCCGTGCAGATTTTTATTTCCGGCTGCGTATCGAACACATCCAGCTTGGTTACCACCAGCGAATCGATTCCATTCAGCATCTTCGCGTACTTCAGCACCACCAGATCGAGCCATCCGCAGCGTCGCGGGCGCCCGGTCACCGCGCCAAATTCCTGGCCGCGTTCGCGCACCGCTTGCGCATCCAGATCGGGCATTTCGGTGGGAAACGGCCCGCTGCCCACGCGCGTGGTGTAAGCCTTCGTCACGCCAACCACGCTTTGTATCCTTGTCGGCGCCACTCCCAAGCCCGTCGCGACTCCTCCCGATGTTGCGTTCGACGAGGTCACGTAAGGATATGTCCCATGATCGATATCCAGCATCGTGCCTTGCGCGCCCTCGAACAAAACCGACTCGCCGTTATCGAGCGCTCGATTCAGCAGGACGCACGTGTCCACCACGAAACCGCGGATGTGCACCGCAATTTCCAGATATTCGTCCAGCAAGCCCGCCGTCTCGAGTGGATGTCCATACGTCGCGCGGCTGATGGCGTTTTTTTCCTCGATTACCCGTTCGAGTTTGTTCTTAAATCCATCGGCGTCGAGCAGATCGCACACCCGAATCCCGCGTCGGGCCATCTTGTCTTCGTACGCCGGTCCAATCCCTCGCGACGTTGTGCCGATCGCCGCAGCCCCGCGCGCGGTCTCCGCCGCTTTATCCATTTCGCGGTGATACGGAAAAATCAAGTGGGCGCGGTCACTCAGGAAGAGCCGTCCGCGCACTTCGATCCCCGATTTTTTCAGATTTTCAACTTCGATGAGGAGAGCGGCGGGGTCGACAACAGTTCCGGCGCCGATCACGGCCTTCTTTTCCGGCCGCAGAATTCCGCTGGGGATCAATTGCAGAACGTACTTATGATTGTTGAAGATGACCGTGTGGCCCGCGTTGTGCCCGCCCGCGTATCGCGCGGTGTAGTCGAATGATTTGGCGAGGTAGTCGACCACCTTGCCCTTGCCTTCATCGCCCCACTGCGCGCCAACCACGACAATTGCTTTGGCCCGTGGCTTCTCGATCAATTCTTAACGCCCCCCGGCCCCGTTTCAGGCCGCACGATCTTGTCCGATTTACGCACACGACAGAAGCAATGCAGGTGGGCCAAAACGAAAATCGCAACACACAATCCTAAACCTCTCACCGCACCCAGCGCAAGTGCAAGCCGATCGCCTAGCGCGCGAAGCAATCTCGCGCGTGGTCATTCACCATTCCCGTCGCCTGCATGAATGCATAGCAAATCGTGGTGCCCACGAACCGAAAGCCGCGGTCTTTCAAATCCTTGCTCATCGCGTCCGATTCCTCGGTTCGCGCCGGTACTGTCCGCCAAGTCTTCCAATTGTTCTTGCGGGCCTTGCCGTCCACAAATTGCCAAATGTAGCGGTCGAAGGAGCCGAACTCCTTTTGCACTTGCAGAAACGCTTGCGCATTCGAGATCGCCGCGGCAATTTTGAGCCGGTTGCGCACAATGCCGGCGTCGCCCAGAAGCTGTCTGACCTTGCGTTTATCGTAGCGCGAGATTTTCTTCGCGTCGAAACGGTCGAACACCCTGCGATAATTTTCGCGC